>Ga0256406_1000584_pt1 | contig 65860 bp, 54 predicted proteins | sample RumenRJG_03DNA_FD_185986 | JGI IMG/M metagenome (GOLD analysis project Ga0256406, IMG submission 185986) | Bovine rumen microbial communities from Lethbridge, Alberta, Canada - RJG_03 | ecosystem: Host-associated > Mammals > Digestive system > Stomach > Rumen | place: Canada: Alberta | collected... | reverse complement strand
TACCTTAATTTACTATGTTTGATATTTGATTCACTTGGAATCGATCAAGGATCGTTGATTCGTTTCGAAGAATGACTTTCGTCTTTCTTATTTTCGTCTTCTGTCCATATCCGTTTGTCAAGGTACTTGTTCGTGTCCTCGTTTTGAGCGACAACTTCTATACATTATCACAGTCGCTATCGCTTGTCAAGAACTTTTTTATTTTCTTTTGAAAATCTTTTGTGGATTTTCAATTGAAGGCATTCGGCAAACTAAGTTTTAAGCAACTTCGTTTTTTGCGAGTGCGAATAGTATGTTATCAAAGTGTAATATCTTTGTCAAGCACTTTATTATTTTTTCATAAAGAAATTTGCAATAGGATTATGAGTGTATAAAAAGCCTAAGAATGCGTTACCAGAAATGTCTTTTGCAAAGAGCTGCCCATTCGTAATCATGCTCACAGCAGATATGATATAAAGAATGATAAATACCAGCAGAAATCCTTCTGCCAGTCCAAACACGAGCCCAAGCCAGTGGCTTGCTGTTTTTACCCCGCGATTTAGCTCAATTACTTTTATGATGATTGCTAAGATCAGCACAATTACCCAGGCAATTAAAAGAGTAAATACAAACGCCAGCACACTGATCACATAATTTGTAACTGTCTTTGTGATTTTAGCCGTGACTGCTTCTTTTACTGAGGCCACCTGCTGAGACGCACCGTTCTGGATATCTGAAATTATAGAATCTGTATCAAGCGATCCAGATTCTGTCATGCTTTGAATCTGATCCGCAAGCCCTGGCGGCAGAAGAGAAAGATTCTCCTGTACCTTTTTATTTATCTCATCCTGTGAAATCATCCCAGTAGCACCTGACCCGTAAGAATTTATCTTCTCTGCAGCTCCTGAGCCCAGTGAATTTATCGTGTCAGAAGATACAGCCGGAATACCTGATTCATCCACTTTCGCAGAAACATATTTTTCTACACTTGAATATACTTTATCATAAAACGAAGCATTTGCCCTTAATGTCTCATTCATCTTTGGCGTACCATAAATCAGGCATACAGTAATAAAGACCCATGAAATTATGCCAAAAATAATTCCAAAAAGACCTTTTTTATATCCTCTTATTGTGCAAAACAGAAGTATAGCTATTACTATTAATAATAATATACTCATTTTAGCTTTACCTTATGGAGCTTGCCATTTTCAATAAAAATATAATTTGAGCTTCCGTCCCATGGTATCACTGCCGAAATTCCATTATCAAACGAAAGCTTTACCTTCTTTACGCCAAAGGTATTGTACAGTGAAATAGTCTTTCCATCGGAAATATAAAGTATATTGTTTGACAAAAGACTGAAATCAAGATAGGTATCATCTATCTTTTCCGAGAAAAGCTGTCTTCCAGTTGCCGAATAAAGCGCCAGCTCATCCTTCTTTTTTTTGAGCGTGCTGTCTGGGTTTGTGGTAATGACAGAGAAATAAGTCTCGTTCATCGTAACGCTCTTGATATTTCCCTTAACAAATATTTTCTTAAATACCTCCGGCTTGCTTCCAACAGAAAACACATCTATCTCGCTGTCGCCAAAAGCCACAGGCCTGTTTCCAGCAATATAATCAACCCTTGGTATTACCATGTCTGAATATGAAAAAGTTCCTGTAATATTATTCTTCTGCTTCTTTCCTGCACTTCCGAAGTTGTAAAATTCAATCGTTGATTTTAGGGTCCCGTCCTTGATATCTAGAAGTGACACCATCAGGTCCTCTCCATTTCCAGAGAGTGCCAGAGATATCGGGTAGCCTGTGTTTGAAATATGAAGGCTTCCTGTGGCAAGAATATTTCCAGAGACATCATATAATGATACACTGCTTCCCTCAGCCCCTGTCATCAGGACTGCACTCGTCCCCTTTGAAGCAATATCAGCTTCAACAATCGGCGCAGTAGTCGTGATTTTCTTTACTATTCCGGATTTCTTCATGATTTCAATGAGGGATCCGCCTTTATCATAAAGCATGAAATATTCGCCGTAGCTGGCTATATTAGGCGCATCCATCTCAAACGAATCAGACCACAATACATTGCCATCGAAATCCGTGCAGGAAACACCATCCCTGCTGTATTTGATCAGATTTCCCTGAAATTCAGCGTATTCCGTGCCGCTTTCACTGGTAATCTTCACAGTCTTTGTATCCTCATAGTCAGTATATGTCCTGAAGATCCCATAAAGCACAAGGGAAACCACAATTGCAGCTACTACAATAATGCCTGCTATAAGCCGGCTTCTTCTGCCAGTATGCCTGCCATTGTCATTCTCATCTGATTCTTCAGAACCCTGAGCCCCGTCCTCAGCCCCCTCAGCATCAGAGTCCGCTGTTTCAGATTCTGTTTCTTCTGTATCAGAATCAAATTTTCCGGAATCCGAACTGCTGTCAAGTATAGACCTTGTGATCTCTTCCGATTCATCCAGTTTGTCAGTATCTTTTTTCTCTATATCGCTCATAAGGAAAAAAACAGCTGTGCCAGCGAACCAGCACAGCTAAAACGCATCAAATTAATCAATAAACGAATTCAGCCACACCATACGGCGCAAGAGGATAAGCAAATGACGTCTTCTTGCCATCACAGGCAACCGCCTCAGGCTTATACAATTTCTTCACCTTCCTCTTCTCATCCCAATAGGTTTCAGAATCGAGAATCAGCCTGTGCTGCTTTGTGGATAGCGTGCCAACTCTGTAATCCGGATAAGCCATAGGCGTAAAATTAAATACGCAGAGAATGTTGTTCTTTCCATTCTTTGACTTTCTGACAAAGGAATATATGCTTCTGTAATTGTCATCTGCATTGATCCACTCAAATCCGGACCAGTTTATGTCCTGCTCATAAAATGCAGGATACTTTGTATAATTGTGAAGGAGCTCCTTCATCCAGTCCTTTACATGCTGATGGTACGGCTCATCAAGAAGGTACCAGTCAAGCTCTCTTTCCTCAGACCACTCGCGAAGCTGTGCAAAGTCCTGTCCCATAAAAAGAAGCTTCTTTCCTGAATGTGCCATCATGAAGGCATAGCCAACCATCAGGTTCTTGTACTTGTCCGGTCCAAGGCCAGGCATTTTATTCAGCATGGAGCATTTCAGGTGGACGACTTCATCATGTGAAAGAACAAGGATGTATTTCTCAGCCTCATTGTAACTCATTGCAAATGTGAGCTTGTTGTGATTGTCCTTCCTGAAGAAAGGATCAAGCTTCATATAGTCAAGGAAGTCATGCATCCAGCCCATGTTCCACTTGTATGAGAATGCCAGGCCATTGTCTTCGACATCTCCTGTGATCTTTGGCCATGCTGTAGACTCCTCTGCAATCATAAGGAAGCCCTTGTATCTGCCACGCATCAGTGTATTAATATGCTTAAAGAATTCGATTGCCTCGAGGTTTTCATTGCCGCCGAACTTGTTCGGAATCCACTGGCCAGGCTTTTTGCCATAGTCAAGGTAAAGCATGGAAGCAACAGCATCAACCCTTAAGCCATCAATATGGTAGGTTTCAGCCCAGTTTATGGCAGAGCCAATGAGGAAATTCTTTACTTCAGTCTTGCCATAATCAAAAATCTTTGTGCCCCATTCAGGATGCTCACCCTTTCTGGGGTCTGCATATTCAAACAGCGGCTGGCCGTCAAAGTCTGCAAGACCATGCGCATCCTTAGGGAAATGGGCAGGAACCCAGTCAAGAATAACGCCAATGCCTGCCTTGTGAAGATGGTTCACAAGGTACATAAAATCCTGCGGCGTTCCATACCTGGACGTAGGAGCATAATATCCGGTAACCTGATAACCCCATGAACCATCATAAGGATATTCGGCAATTCCCATAAGCTCTACATGGGTATAGCCCATATCAACAACATAATCCGTAAGCCTGTCTGCAAGCTCCCTGTATGTATAAAAACCATCATCATTTCTGCCAGGATGCCTCATCCAGGAACCAGGATGGACTTCGTAAATAGCTACCGGCTTTTCATAATAATGAACATCATTTTCTTCACGCTTCTTCATCCAGTCTGTGTCTGTCCATTTGTAGCCATTGACATCACAGATTCTCGAAGCCGTGCCGGGACGCATCTCTGCAGTGGTTGCAAAAGGATCAGCTTTGTAAAGCTTTCTGCCATCGCCTGTATATATAAGGAATTTGTAGAGCTGTCCCTCCTTTGCTTCCGGGACAAAGAGTTCGAAAATGCCCATATCCTGAGGAGTAAGCCTTGTCATGTAATGTGAAGTCTCGTTCCAGCCATTGAACTCGCCAATCACAGCAACAGAAGCCGCATGCGGAGCCCAGACATCAAAGCAGACGCCTTTTCTGCCCTGATCATCCTTACAGATATGAGCGCCGAGCTTTCTAAAAAGATCATAGTTCGTACCCTGGCCAAACAGGTACATATCATACTCAGTAAAATTCCTCATAAACTTTCCCCCTTGTAACTATTAAATCTGAAAACTCTTCTCCTGAAGGATACGCTTTCCATTTTCATCAACCTTCTTGCCAGCGACACGGGAGAAGAACCCTCCATGCTCGGCATTATCAATTGCCTCATCAACAATCTCTTTTACATCTGTAAGATATGTAGGATGATCAAGGCGGAGTATCCTGTTTATTCTGTCATATAAGGCAAGAACGCCCATCTCATCAATTGTATAGCCCAAATCATCAGCATAAGCCTCACCGAAATTTACAAGCTCATCAATTGTAAGGATAGGAATAGAGATTTTCTCTGTAAACTTTCTTGAAAAATGTCCATCAAGCGTAAGAACTTTTTCTATGCCCTTTCTGTCATCCTCAAGAACGATCAGAATGCCACTCTTATCATTGTCCATAAGGAGAGACATGGTCACGACAGTCTCACGCTTCAACTGTCCGGCACCCTCGACAATCAGACAGCCGCCTTCAATCTTTGAAAACAGCTGCTGGATATCTTTTTCATTCAGCTTATCACCATCAATCTTGCCGACACGGTTATTCGGCTTGCCGATTTCCTGTCTAAGGACCTTGATAATCGCAAGTGCAAGCGTCGTCTTTCCGCTTCCATGGCCGCCCTCAATAATAATATTTCCATTTGAGGATGTACCGGAGGTAAGTCGTTCCTTCGCACCATAAAGCACCTGGGCAAGTGCAGCTTCCATACCGCTGATCGGCGTGAAATATGTAAACTCTTCCTTTTCTTCATCCGTGAGCTCAAGATCAGAATATTCCCCACTTATTTCTGACGCCAGCCCTTCAGAAGAAACATAATCAGGGTCTTCCTTTTCATCATTCTTGATCGTACGAGTAGTCTGGTAAATGATCCTGTTTTCAATATCATCACCATTTTCCTGAATGGCATTGAAGAACTGTTCATTTCCCTTCTTCATATCTCTTGTAGGAGAAGCATCAAAAACTTCGGTTTCTGCCTCTCTCTTCGTCATGCCAGCCTTCTGCGCCTCTTTGATAGCAGACTCATCAGACTTTATTTTCTCTTCCTCACCCATAATGGAGGCTACAGTATCTGCAAGAATACCGCTCTCATCATTTGTCTCAGGCATAAGCGATTCAGCAACAGGAGTAATGGTTTCCGGCTCCGCCTCTGCTTCAGATGAAGGCGCTTTTTCCTCTGTTTCTACTATGCCTTCCGGCTCTATAGACAAATGCGGCATCAGAATCGTAGCATTGCTTACAGGCTGTGGTTCCGGTTTCTTCGGTACTTCCGGAACAGCCTGTGCAGGCGCATCATGTCCTTTATCTACTGCAGAAAGCATTTCATCAAGTCTTGCTTCATTTTGCTTTGCAGAAGCCCGGTTCTTCTTCTCCGCATCATCACGGCTGATCTCCTCGATCTGCTTCTGCAGCATGTTGTTCATATTCTCTAATATTCTGGATGCTTCTTGTGTATTCACGGTATCAATATCATCCTTTACATTAATTTCAGGCGAAGGTTCATCAACAGGAGCTTCCGGTGCTTCAGCCTGAACAGATTTTGACAGATATTCGTCCTTCAAAACCTGCGCCGGTGACACACCTGCCTCAAGCTTTGGTGCGGCATCTGACAGCTTATCTGCTATGCGGTTTGCTTCCTCAAGCGCATCGCTCTTTGCATTTTCAAGCTTCTCTTTATCTGCATCTGCTATCGCTTTTTCAGCAGCCCTTTTTGTCTTTCCCCAGTCATCCATGATATCCTGGATGGTAATCTGACCTTTTATTGTGTCATCTTCATAAGAATTCGTCTCTGGAAGCAGCATTGAAATCTGTCCATCATGCTCTTCAACAAGGTATTTCTGGAAATTATCCTTCAGGCTCTCATCGATCTGCTTTCCTTCTGCCTCTTTCTTTTCCTCCTTGGCCTGTTTCATCTCTTCATTTTCTTCATCTATGGAAAGAAAAGGAAATTCTTTTGTAAGGTCCTTGATCGCATCGAGATTCTCTTTAACATCACTCTGCTCAGTGGCCTGCATGATCTCATTAATGTTCCGCTTGATTTCAGCCTGGAGGTTCACCGTGTCATATTTCTCGGAAGGCATCTCAATCTTTGGAATACGCACCGTATGGCTCAAAATCTGGCTGTCATCCTTGGCATCCTCAGGATGAATCTCAGTGAGTTCTTCATCCTTGTGATGGAAGAAACGGTACTTCTCCTCCTGCTCATGTGTAAGAGGTCTGTGAAGCATCTTAAGCTCGAGCGCCCTTTCAACATAAGGTCCCTCGCCAAACCAGAGAACGATCTCATCACAGAGATCAGTACATTTATCCGCCTGTCCCGTCTCATGATATAGCTTAGCGAGTTCGTATGCCCACTTCTCAATAAATTCACGATTCTTCAGTTCCTCAAGAATCCCGATAAGTGTTTCCGGATCCGCATCTGCCGCCTTTGCAATCTCGTAACGAATCTCGTATTTGAGATTGTCATGAGGCGCAATATTTACAAAGCGGTCATAATATTCCTTTGCCTCATCAAGATTTCCCATCTTTATGGAAAGAAGGGCAAGGCGGTAAATAATCAGACGGCCTGCAGGAGATCTGTCATATGCAACAAGCAGTACTTCAAATGCATCATCGTATTTGCCAGCCTTTTCGTAGAGTTTGCTTGCCTCAAGAAGCGTGTTGATATTATGAACCTTTCTGAAGTTCATGTCATCAAGCTCGGAAAGTGCCTCCTCGACTTCGCCGGAGTCCATCATATCCTGGATCTCTTCTATTTTGTTTTTATACTCTTCTCTTGTTGTAGCCATTTTTTAGTAAAATATTGTTCAAAAACTAATTTTTGTTTCACAATAGTTTATTATAACCTATTTCTTTTCTTTTTTCTTTATTAATTTTTTTATTTTAGAAATAAATCGAGATTTCCGAAAAGGATTGCTGTATCTCTTCTCTTCCTCGGTCTTTATGATCATTTCATTCGTCTTTGGATCTATAGCCTTCAGATCAATATATTCTGTTGAATTCGTAGTGTGCCCGCGCTTTTCAACTGCCCAGTTTGCAATCTTTCCGCCAATATAATAAAGAAGCGCTACTGTCGGCACACCAAGCAGCATGCCAATCACGCCAAAAAGTCCGCCGCCGATTACAATGGCAAAGACAACCCAGAAAGGTGAAAGACCTGTAGAATTTCCCAGGATTGCAGGCCCTATGATATTTCCATCCACCTGCTGCAGGACGATGACAAAAATCAGGAAATAAATGCCCATGACAGGATTGTTCATAAAGACAAGCGGAACTGTGAATAGTCCGCCGATATATGGTCCGAAAACAGGGATGACATTCGTGACACCAATGATGAACGAACATAGCATAGGATATGGGAATCTGAAAAGCAGCATCAGGAAATAACATAAAACGCCGATGATGACCGAGTCAATAATCTTTCCGGAAATAAAGCCGTAGAATACTTCCTTTGCCTTTCGCCCGATATCCAGGACTTCATTTGCATGGGATGTATTAAAAAAACCATAGACTATCTTTTTTGTATGGCTCTTGAAAACTTCTTTGCTGTTTAATACATAGACAGAAACGATAATGCCAAGGAACGCATTCAGTATGCCTTTTCCTACGCTGATACCGAAATTCGTAAGCGTCTTCACGATATTGTCGGATGCACCAAGATTCAAATAATCCCTGACATAGCCAAGTGCAGAATGAAGGGCGTTCTCTATATTCTTCGTGTCCCTTGCCGCCTTCATCTGGTCTGCAAAATACCCCTTTGTGAGATTGTCCGCCCAGTCTATGACGCCAACGATCTGATCATCGATATTATTTATGAGGTCATTGACCGTATCAACCAGCTGAGGTACCACTGCCCAAAGGAAAACGGCAATGATTCCAAGGAAGATAGCAAGAGAAATAAGCGAGCTGGCATTTCTGACCCTGTGCCTTGTCTTTTTTTCATTCTTTGAACGGAAGAGGAAAAATGGAAGCATGCCTTTTTCAAGGGCGCGCATGATGGGATTCATTAAAAACGCCAGCACAAAGCCTATGATAATTGGCGAAAGTATGCTGTTCAGCTTCGAAAAGCCCTTGCCAATTCCCGCATACCTCTTGACGCAAAAATAGAAGATAATGATAATGAAAGCCGCAAGAATTACAACGCTCGCCTGAATCCAGTATCTTCTGTACTGTTCGCGGGTGATCTTCTTTGCTTTCTTCTCATTGTCTTCTATCTGTTCAGGCAATCATTTCTCCCCAAATTTTATGCGTTATGCTTTTTATAATAATTAATCAGGCAGCCGTCTTCAATGATTTCTCTTTCATCATCGGTAAGCTCGCCGAGCGTAAGGGTAATAGGTGAAAGTCCGCCATCACGCACTACATACGCCTCAATGTCATCAACCTTGTCTGCTACTACTTTCTTTACATTTGGAATGAAAATCCAGTCGCCCTTCTTGAAGGAAAGTGCTGTATGGTCTTCCTTTGTGATGAATGGAAGCATGCCCCAGTTGATCAGGTTTGAACGGTATCTCTTTGTAGCATATTCATTTGCGACATTTGCCCAGCCGCCAAGCACCTTCTGACAGGAAGCTGCCTGCTCACGGGCAGAACCGTCACCAGGCTTTACAGCAAAAATTGTGCTGCCGAAGCCGATGTTTGTTCTGTTGACATCAGTAAACTTTGTATGGATGGCATCCATGACTCCGTGAACCTCGGCAAGTGCGTCGCCCGGGCAGGAATCCTGAAGTACGGCATCCTCAGCTGCCTTTACCTTCTTTGCCTCACCGACGTATTCCGGATCCTTACGGGAAAGTGCAAAGCTTGCAAGTTTCTCAGGATTTGACCTGTAGGATGAAGTCTCACCTGAAGGAATAAGCTCATCTGTCGTCGTAACAGGATCATGAATCTCGGAAACTACCTTGATGGCAAGATTTTCCGGAAGTGCTGGCATTTCCGGCCAGTCTTTGATGTTCGGTCCGAAGCGGAGCTCTTCATTTGGATCTGCTACGCCATGGCTGTCGAATACCCTGTTCTTATAAATCTCAGAATCGAAGAAATATTTTGGCTTCGTAAAGTCAATTCCGTCGAGCTCATCTGCACCTGTAAGGAAGCCCTTGTTTGCAGCTGTTGCAGCAATTGAACGCGCATCCATAAGTGCAACTGAAGAAATCTGCCCTTCCTGAATCTTTGAACCTTCTCTGTTCGGGAAGTTCCTTGTAGAATGACGGATGGAGAAGCCGTTGTTTGAAGGCGTATCACCTGCGCCGAAGCACGGTCCGCAGAAGCAGGTCTTTACGACTGCACCAGCATTGATGAGCTTGGTAATAGCACCATTCTTAACAAGTTCTGCATAAATCGGCATTGAAGCAGGATACACTGAGAAGGTGAATTCATCAGGACCGATATTCTTTCCTGCAACAATATCAGCAGCATCGCAGAGGTTTTCAAAACCGCCGCCTGCGCAGCCTGCAATGACGCCCTGGTCAACATAGAACCTGCCATCGACAATCTTGTCAGAAAGAGAATAATTTACACTCTCGCCGAAAGAAACCTTGGCCTTCTCTTCTGTATCGTGAAGGATATCCTTTAAGTTTGCTTTTAATTCCTTAATCGTATACGTATTGCTCGGGTGGAAAGGCATGGCAATCATTGGCTCGATCTCTGAAAGATCAAGCTCGATGAAGCCGTCATAGTGAGCGACCTCTGCAGGAGAAAGCTCCTTGAAGTCTCCTGCCCTGCCGTGAATCTCGTAAAATTCCTTTGTCCTTTCATCTGTCTTCCAGATTGATGAAAGGCATGTGGTCTCAGTCGTCATGACATCGACGCCGATTCTGTAATCAACAGAAAGGTTTGCAACGCCAGGTCCTACGAATTCCATGACTTTGTTCTTGACATAGCCGTTCTTGAATACTGCACCGATAATAGCAAGCGCAATATCCTGAGGTCCGACACCCTTTCGAGGGCTTCCTGTAAGGTAAATGCCAACGATACCAGGCATGTCAATATCGTAGGTTCTCTGAAGAAGCTGCTTTACAAGCTCAGGACCGCCTTCGCCGATTGCCATCGTTCCAAGGGCACCATATCTCGTATGGCTGTCTGAACCAAGGATCATAAGGCCGCCGCCAGCGAGCATTTCACGTGCGAACTGATGGATGACTGCCTGATGGGCAGGAACATAAACACCGCCATATTTCTTTGCGGCAGAAAGACCAAAAAGGTGATCGTCTTCATTAATAGTGCCGCCAACTGCGCAGAGGCTGTTGTGGCAGTTTGTAAGTACATAGGGAATAGGAAATTTTGTAAGTCCTGAAGCTCTTGCTGTCTGGATAATTCCGACATATGTAATATCGTGGCTTGTAAGCTTATCGAACTTAATCTTAAGCTTTTCGTCATTTCCTGAAGTATTGTGATTCGTAAGAATGCTATAAGCTATCGTACCTTTTTTGCCTTCAGCAGGACTTACATCCTTACCTGTCTTTGCCTTTACAGCTGCCTTAGCATCAGCAGAATCTGCTACGATTTCTGTGCCGCTGATTAGATAAGCACCATTTTCATAAAGCTTCATGAACTTACTCCTTCCAAAAAACTACTATATACATAAGAAGTCAGTCTTTTTTACCAAATAATGCAAAGCCCTTCCGCTTTGCTTTTTCCTTAGCGGTCTCCGGCTTGTCTGAATCCTTCTTCCAGTCAAAATATTCATTATCAAGCGCTTCAGAATCTTCTGCAGAAAGCTCTCCGCTTTCGTTTGCGTTTGATACTGGATTCTGACCGCCCTGATCTACACTGTCAGAAGCTGTACCGCCATCTGAGGCTTCATCTGTTTCGACAGCTTCATTCATCGCTTCAGCCTGCCCGGTCTTTATGAAATATTCCTGATTAACTTTTATCTCAGGAATAACATCTGCATAGGAAGGCTTTGAATCCTCTGAAGAATGCGCAGGCTCCCCAGCTTCTTTTTCTTTTCGAAGCCTCTCATTCTCATCCTCAATAAGCCTCATATATTTCTGGGTATCAATAAGATCCTGGAAACTGGATTTGAGATCTAGTGAATTGTCCCGAATCTTTGATTCCTGTCTGTCAATCTTCTGTATAAGCTCTGAATGGATATTTTCAATATCTGCTCTTGCTTTGTCAAGCTGATCTACCAAATCGCTAAGCGTCCTGTCGGAAAACATGAGTGAAGCAGCATAGATATCCTCGGCGCTTTTTCTCGCCTCAAATACCCTTTCATCCGCCTGTTTCTTCTGACGGCGCTCAGCCTTGTCCCGGCTCTGCTCTGTGAGCTCATATTCATCCATCATTTCGTAAATGCAGTCATTGAGCTCTTTCAGAAGATCCATCATTTCATTCTTGTCAACAACAACGGACCGCTTGCTGCCATTATATGGCTCTGCCTTTGAAAAGAAAACATGAATTTTTCTGAGAACAATCTCTGTCTTTTCCCGTGCACCCATAATTGCCTCGAAATATAATTTATTTACAGTTCACGCGCCAGTTCATTCGTAATTTACACTCACTTCGTGAGTTCTACCACCGCTACGCGGCGAAATTACTCATGAAATGGCGCTCCCTGCATACCTATATACAGAATAATTTGCCTGCAAGCATGCATTATTCTGTATATAAGTATGCGTGAACTGTAAAATCACAAAACCGAGCGCATTTCTTCGAATCATCATCCTGGACTGTTTCTCAAAGAGCAAGCTCAATCCAGGCAACCTTGCGGCACATAGAAGCTCCTGTTTAGTGCTGCTTCATTCCTGACCTGACACGGTTCACAGGTTCCTATTGCGCAAGACCCAAATCTCAACACCGCACCCTTGAGGCATATACAAAAATCAAACCCTCTAAAACGCATCACTCCGGCTAAGCGGATTTCCGGTACAGGGTTCCGCTACTTCCCCAGCTGCTCGGATTTTCATATTTTATCAAATTCGTCTTTTGTATGCAAGAGAGCATCATAAATATCTGGTATTATAAAAATAAATTATTTTGGTACTTTATTTATGACCAGATTAATATTATCATCTGTTTTCAAAATCAGAGATTAGAAAGAAGGAGAGTTATGTCAAATAATACAAACACAGCCACTGGAAGTGCAAAGGTGTCAAATTCCAGTGCAATAAAAAATGTCGTGCTTGCAGCTGCATTTGCTGCACTTACGCTTTTAGCCACAAGCGTACTTAAGATTCCAACACCTACTATGGGATACATCCACATCGGTGATACTTTCGTAATCCTTTCAGGAATCTTCCTTGGACCATTACTCGGAGGTCTCGCAGCCGGAATCGGCTCAGGACTTTCTGATCTTCTCGGCGGCTATCCTGTATGGGCTCCTGGAACCTTCGTTATCAAGTTCCTTACTGCAATGGTAGCAGCCTTCGTATTCAAAGCTTTTGAAAAAGCCGCTGCATCAAAGAACAAGAAATTATTCGTTGCGGCAGTTCCTATTTCTGGTGTCATTGGCGAAATCGTAATGGTAATTGGATATTTCTTCTATAATATCATCATGATGATTTTCGCAAATGGTGGTGCGAGCGATGTGACCTTTGCTGCCGCAGCTGTAGAAAGCGCTGCCGAGATTCCTTTCAACCTCGTTCAGGCTGCAGTCGGCATCGTGCTTTCGACGATCCTGTACCCGATCATCAAAAAGGCAATGAATGCATTTACAAGATAAGTTCAGTTCGGCTAATACTGCTTTTTCGTAAGAACCCGCCACCTCACCGTGGCGGGGTTTTTAGTTAAGAAAATAGATGGGGAATCCGCATTGTCACGAGAACGGTGTTTAGACAAGGAAGGGTAATGAAGCTGTAGTGGGCTACAGCGAAGAGCCCTGACGCTGTATAAATACCGCTCTCGTGGAATGAGAGTAAATAAAAGATAGCCAGATGGAAAGCATATCCATCTGGCCGTGTGAAGAAACATAGTGTCTTGCACTTCGAAAACAAAGATCCGATGATGTAGGGAGGAGGGAGGATCGGAAGTGCTCTCTGTTTTCGATGGTCTTATCATAACATCTTTCAGATAAATTGCAACCCTTTTTTTGTGAAAAAACAGTGAAAGAATCCCTATTTATCAATATTTTCCATACATTTGCATGAGTTCGTATATCTATGTTTCTGCATGTCAATCCGTGTCTTTAATATGCGCCAGAAGAACATCATCGATATACTTTCCATTCAAAAATGCCTTATCATGAAGCAGCCCTTCCCTCTCATAGCCAAGTCCCTGAAGAAGATCAATCGAATGCTGGTTTGAAGGCAGTACATAGGCTTCTATCCTGTGGATTCCCGACTCAAATATCCGCTGGTCACAAAAACTGATTGCCTCATGCATATAGCCCTGATGACGGAAATCCAAATCCATCTTGTAGCCTATCTCGCAGGTACGTTTGTACCCATAATGAATATTTCTATAGCTCAGCGTTCCAATGATCTGAAATGGATTATCCTTAAGAAACAAATAATACCTTACGATTTTCCCCTGACAGTATGCAGCATATTCATACTGCATGTTTCTCGCCTGATAACTTAAGGAATGGACTTCCTTTTTAGGAATCGGCTCATATTTTGAGAAGTCCTCCAGATTTTTCTCATAAAAATTAAGGACTAATGGTGCTTCCTTATCCGTCAGCACCATTAAGGACAGTCTTTCTGTTTCATATTCTGTATTCATATTTATTCGCTTTATTATTGAAATAGCAATTATTGAGATTTTTAGCTTGTTACAAACAATAATTATAATTTTATTTTCATGTTTTTCAAGAAGCGTAATTTATCTTTGACAAATGTAGAAAAAATATTATGATAGATTGCAGTTTATGAAATATGCGTAAATTACAAATAAAAGAGTGCTCAAACTGTAACTGCGCACTCATTAACATCTAATTATAAAAAATGAGGAGGAACCATGGGATTACTTGATTCTCTGAAGCTTAGCCCCGAAGATAAAGAAGCAAGGCAGAATGAAAAATTCATGCGTATGGCGTTAAAAGAGGCTGAAAAGGCGTTTTCAATAAATGAAGTGCCGATTGGCTGCGTCATCGTAAAGGATGGCAAGGTGATTGCCAAAGGCTCAAACAGAAGAAATAAGGACAGAAATGTCATCTCCCATGCTGAGATGATGGCAATTTCAGATGCATGCAAAAAAATTCATGACTGGCGTCTTGATGACTGCACAATGTATGTGACGCTCGAGCCATGCCCGATGTGCGCCGGAGCAATAGTCCAGGCCAGAATGAAAAAGGTTGTCATTGGTACAATGAATGAAAAGGGCGGCTGTGCCGGAAGCGTGATCAATCTCCTGAACACGCCCGGACTTCCCCAGCAGGTAGAAATCGAAACCGGCGTCCTTCAAAGCGAATGCTCTGAAATACTTAGCCGTTTCTTCCAGAATCTCCGCGATGCAAAGACGACTGCTAAGTTAAATATCACAGCAGCAAACGAAGACGTTGCTGAAAGTTCAGAAGCTGCAGCACCTGAGGCTGCACCGGCTCCAGATGAACCAGTTCCAACTGAACCGACGGGCGATGCAATGCCTAAAACACCTACCACTGGCACCAGCGAGGCAGATGGAGTGCAGTAAACTACAGAAATTGCAAAACGCCCCTCAACGGGACTAATTTTGCAATTTCTGTGATGTCTTGTCAGCACTTCAACTCATCTAAGGTCTTCTTATATGACGGTATACACTGCTCCATGAAGACTTCCGCTTCCGGGAGCCCCATGGCATGGATCGCATCTTTGGTCGACTTCTCCGCACTTTTAAATTCGGAGTTACCGGCCTTTTTTTCTTCTATACATTTGATGTAGGCAGAAATCTTGTCGGCAGCCTTCACCAGTCTTTTTTCATAAGCATACTCGTCTGGTGGATTAAAAACCCACTGATATTCCTCCCGAAGATCTTCCGGCAGAAGCGAAAGCATCCTGTCATCTGCCTTTTTCTCTACATCCTTGTATGCAGCCTTGATCTCAGGATTGTAATATTTGACCGGTGTCGGCATGTCACCTGTGATGATTTCAGAAACATCGTGGTACATTCCAATAATAGCGGCCTTTTCAGAATCCAGGCTTTTCCCAAATCTCTTATTTCCAATCACGCAGAGCGCATGCGCAATCATACCGACTTCAAGCGAATGCTCTGCAAGATTTTCATTTATTGAATTTCTCATGAGTGCCCAGCGGTCAATATACTTTAGCCTCGACACCATTGCGAAAAAATCTATTTCGCTCATATATTAAAACTCCCTTGGATAATCAAAATCATTTCACTTTTTGAAAGCCCCATACAGTTTCATTAGCTCACGCTTCCAGCACTTTGCTATCATCATCCATCGAATCAGAAAGTGCTATGCAGTTTCTCTTTGTAAGCTTTGCCTTGTATAAAAGCCCGTCTGCCGTATGAAGAAAATGCTTGTATTTCATGCTGTCCGTTGGAAAACCATAATATATTCCCTGGGAAATCGTAATGATTTTCTCCGGAAGAAGCGTATATTCGTGAGTGAAGTGGGCTGAAATGATATTATTTTTTAATTCCTTTGCAAAAGAAAAGACCTCCTGCAAAGCATAACCTTCATAAATAATAATAAATTCATCACCGCCAAACCTTGCAGCATAAATAGCATCTTTTCCCGCAAGCTTTTTAATATTGTCCGAAACAAATCTGATCGCCCGGTCACCGGCCTGATGGCCGTAGTTATCATTAAACTGCTTGAAATAATCAATATCCAGAATTTCGACAGCGACTGAATGATTCTCCCTGATTGCCCTGTCAAATATTTCGTGCCTTCTTCTGTCAAGACCAAAACGGTTATCAAGATGTGTGAGCGGATCTGTTTCCGCTTTTTCATTCAGAAGCTGGTTCTCTTTTTCTACCTCTTTATTTACCTTTGCAAGATCATGAAGTGAGCCACGGAGCTCGATCATATTCGTGACCATCAGCCTGTTCTCATCAGCAAGCTTTTCATCTATTTCAAAATATTTTGCTGCATATTCAAAATATCGCTGTTCGTCATTTGTAATCCGGAAATACTTAAGCGCCAAAGTCAGGCATTTCTTTTCAAGATTTTTAAGCCCGGTCTTTGAGACAATATCAAGAACTCTTTTCATTACGAAAAAGAATTCATCAAAATAAGACTTGTCTAAAAGCATTTCCAGATAACTAAAGATATCATCAAAAACATCCATCAGTGTAATTCCGCTGGAAATTTCCTCATGAACTGCCTTTATGAATCTTTCAGCTTCTGCAGCATCGCCCTTCGCTGCATACAGCCGTGCAGCAAAACAGTCGATGATCAGATTTGTAATAAGAGAATATTTATCGCGTTCAGCAAATGCCGCACGGTCATAGGTAGAACCTGCTGCATCCACATTTCCTGCAGCAAGATAGGTGTTTGCTATTGAAACAATCGCATAAACCCTGTCTTCCTCATAATTATATTCATCATTTTCTTTGGAAATCGAAAGATAGGCATTTTTGTAGAATTTCAGCGCATCGTCGTATTCTTCAATAGAATAATACACGGCTCCGATATTCATGCGGATAATCCACATGAGATCTGGGAGTGAATGATCCTGGCAGTATTGCATAGCCTTGAAGTAATAATCCATTGCAAACGGCGCGTTGCCACGGTTTAAGGACATGATGCCAAGCATATTATTTGCCATGGCAAGATAGCCCCACTCCTGAATACGCTCGAATGGCGCCATGCATGTGACCATTTCCACATAAAAATCAACCGGCTCATTGAGCTGGTAGTGAATTTCCGCCTTTGTAAAATGTGCATATCCAATCAGCGCATCATCGTTGGCCTCTTCGCCCTCTTTTTGAAGTTTGTCACATTTTTTCAAAGCGCTTTCAGGATCTTTGTCCTTCATCTCGCTGATGAAGTAAATCGAACTCTGAATCTTATTACTGTAGTTCGATAAATTCATTAATATATCTTTCCTAAAATGATGTGTTTACGGGATTTCGCAAGGCACTTAGCATGCATCAATCCGAAACACCATAAGTTCAATTGCTTCCGAGCATATCCGATAAGTTTGCGAACTCCTCAAGGGAAAGCCTCTCTCCTCTTATTGTTGGTGACAGTCTCATTTTTTCCAGCACATCTAATACGTCAGCTTTAGAAAAGTTCAGATTTCCTGCATCTGAAATAGCGTTTGCAAGCGTCTTTCTTCGCTCATTAAATGCTGCCCTGATGAGATCAAACATCAGCGCAGAATTTTTTACATCATAAGGCGGTTTTTCTAAAATGTCAAATCTGACAATTGCACTCTCCACCTTAGGCATTGGATAAAAGCTCTCTTTTGGCACAGAAAACAGTATCTTTGGCACAGAATAATATTGTGAAAACAGCGTAATCGCACCATATTCCTTGCTTCCAGGTTCTGCAGCAAGACGCTCTGCAACTTCCTTCTGCACCATGACCGTAATGCTCTTAAAAAAATGGCTTTCCTCAAGGAGTTTCGTGATCACAGGAGTCGTGATGTAATATGGAAGGTTTGCAACAACACGGATATTTCCCTCAACTCCAGAAAGCAAGTCGGATAAATCTGTCTTCATGATGTCAAGATTGTTGATCTCTACATTTTCTCTTGGAAAAAATGTTACCCTCAATATTGGGATAAGCTCTTTATCTATTTCGACGGCAATAACTTTCTTGGCTGCATCAGCTAAAAGTACAGTAAGATTCCCTGTTCCAGGTCCTATTTCAAGAACTGTATCATCCTTTGTAACGTCAGATTCTTCAACAATTCTTGGCAGAATATTCATATCTGTCAGAAAATTTTGTCCATATTTTTTCTTAATATGAAAATCCTGTCCTCTTAGATAATCTGCTGTATTAATTTGATTTTTTCTCATATAACGATACCTTAGAAAACAGCCTCATTGCATTCCGTTCAGTTACCTCCGTAACTTCTGCCTCTGAAAGTCCCTTAATCTCGGCAATCTTCTGAATGACATAAGGAATATATGTAGAGTCATTCCGGTTTCCGCGGAAGGGCTCAGGGCAGAGATACGGAGAGTCGGTCTCTGTAAGAATCCTTGAAAGCGGCAGATACTCGACTACCTCCTGAAGCTTCTTTGATTTCTTGAAGGTAAGGACCCCGCCGATTCCAAAGTACCAGCCCTGCTTCAAATAGATCTTTGCCTGCTCAAGAGAATAGGAATAGCAGTGAATAACGCCTGGAGAAACAATGCCCTCAGCCCTGTCAACTGCATTTTCCTCTGTCACCGGGCATACTTTTTCAGCATATTCTGTAAGGATGTTCATTGTGTCCTCTGCAGCATCCCTTGAATGAATGAGGACTGGAAGATGCGCCTTTTCGGCGACTTCAAGCTGCTTTTTGAACCAGAAAATCTGCTTTTCCTTCACAGCTTCTTTGTCAGTCACATCCTCATCAAAATAATAATCAAGTCCGATTTCACCGACTGCCACAACCTTAGGATCTTTGCACCAGGAAAGCATCTTCTCCATCCATTCGTCATTTAATATGCCAATTTCGTCCGGATGGGCTCCGACAGACGCATAGATAAAAGGGTACTCTTTTGAAAGCCGAATCGATTCTAAAGACTCCGCCATCGAAGCGCCTACATTTATGATGTGACCGATATTTTTTTCTTTCATAGACAAAAGAAGCCCGGCCCGGTCTGGGTCGAACCTCTCGTCATCGTAATGGGCATGTGTTTCAAATATCATGTTTTCTTCCGCAAATACGAACTATACTATGATGCAGGCATTACACAATGTGCATCAATTACTATCTTTAAGATATCTTCGCTCCTGCCGGCATGTCCTTTTCAGGCGTCATCAGCGCAAGATTTCCATCTTCATTCTGTGCGCAGAGCAGCATTCCTTCGGAAAGCACGCCTGCAAGCTTTGCAGGCTTCAGGTTGCAGATGACCATTACTTTCTTCCCGACCATTTCTTCAGGAGAATAATACTTCCTGATGCCGGAAACGATCTGCTTTGTCTCTGAGCCGATCCTGACCTGTGAACAGAGAAGCTTATTTGACTTTTCAACTGCTTCGCAGGATATGATCTCACCGACCCTTAAATCGAGCTTGCCAAAGTCATCAATTGAAATCTCTGGCTTTGAAGCACTATTTTCAATATCTTTCTGGGTCTTCTCGGCAGCCTTAAAGGCTTCCTTCTGCTTTGCCTCGATGACCTTTACCTTTTCCATGACGTCCTGAAGCTTCAGCCTCTCGAAAAGAGTCTTTGGCTCAGCAGTCACTTTCTTTGAACCATCCTTCGGGTAATGTCCGAACGCACCGAGTTCATCATACGGAATCTCATCGGCATTCAGCTCATTTAAGATGGCAACAGATGTGTCAGGCAAGAATGCCTTAAGAAGTGTAGCCGCAATGGAAATACTCTCTACAAGATTGTAAAGGACGGTTGCGAGCCTGTCCTTCTTTGATTCATCTTTTGCCAGAACCCAGGGCTGGGTTTCGTCAATGTATTTATTTGAGCGCTTAAGTAATGCAAAAATATCTGTAAGCGCATCGGCAACACGAAGCTTTTCCATATCGGCTTCGACCTTGTCCTTTGTGCCCTTTGCAACAGCAATAAGGTCATCATCAAAGGAGCCGTCATCGCCTTCTACGCCGCCGCTATGTACACCCTTGTCAGAAACAACTCCGCCAAAATACTGATTCTCCATGGAAACTGTTCTCTTTACGAGATTTCCAAGCGTATTTGCAAGGTCGGAATTTATCCTCTCTACAAGAAGGTCCCAGCTTAAAGCACCGTCATTATCATAAGGCATCTCATGAAGCACGAAATAACGTACGGCATCGACACCGAATAAATCTACAAGGTCATCCGCATAAATTACATTACCCTTGGACTTTGACATCTTGACATCCTGATTCTTGGAATCCTTCTGGAGAAGCCATGGATGTCCGAAAACCTGCTTCGGAAGCGGCTCGCCAAGTGCCATCAGGAAAATCGGCCAGTAAATCGTATGGAAACGGACGATGTCCTTTCCAATGAGATGGAGGTCTGCAGGCCAGTACTTCTTGTAAAGGTCGCTGTGATTCCCATCGCAGTCATAGCCAATTCCGGTGATATAGTTTGTCAGTGCATCAAGCCATACATATACCGTCTGCTTCGGATCAAAATCAACCGGAATGCCCCACTTTACAGAGGCTCTCGAAACACAGAGATCCTGAAGACCTGGAAGAAGGAAATTGTTCATCATCTCATTCTTCCTTGAAACCGGCTGGATGAACTCCGGATGTGTATTGATGTAGTCAATGAGCTGAGGCGCATATTTACTCATCTTGAAGAAATATGCCTCTTCCTCTGACTGCTGAACAGGCCTGCCACAGTCTGGACACTTTCCGTCAACGAGCTGTGAATCTGTCCAGAAGGACTCGCAGGACACACAGTAATTTCCTTTGTAGGAACTCTTGTAAATGTCGCCCTGGTCATAGAGTTTCTTAAAAATCTTCTGAACCTGCTTCACATGGTAAGGCTCGGTCGTCCTCATGAATTTGTCATAGGATGTATTCATGAGATCCCAGATGCGCTTGATCTCGCCGGAAGTCCCGTCTACAAACTCCTGCGGGGAAACGCCTGCTTCCTTTGCCTTTGTCTCATTCTTCTGGCCGTGCTCATCTGTACCGGTCTGGAAAAATACGTCGTATCCTTCCTGCCTCTTGTATCTAGCGATGGCATCTGCCAGAACGATCTCGTATGTGTTTCCAATATGCGGCTTGCCTGATGCGTATGCAATTGCCGTCGTAATGTAATATTTGCCTTTAGTTGCCATAAATCCTCGTGTTACTCGTCTACTACTTCGCCGTCTACCTTTTCAGCCTCATCTGTAGTCTCAGCTGCTTCTTCTGCAGGAGCCGGCTTCTCAATCTTTGCGCCACACTTCGGGCAGAAGTCATATTCAGCTGGAACCATAGCGCCGCAAACCGGGCACTTAATCTCACCCTTAAGAACTGCAAGCTGCTTCTCAAGTATCTCAATCTGCTGCTTTGCAGCTGCTACAGACTGAACCTCTTCTACGCTGTCATCCTTGTGCTCTTCAAAATAAAGCTTGCCAAGAACGATGTACTTTTCAGCGAGGGCATCCTTTGCCTTCTTGATGTCCATCTGCGTCTTTGTGATGTCGCTTACCTGCTTTGCCTTGTCACTAAACTTCTTTCCGCCCTTCTCAAAGGCATCTCCAACCTTGTCGAAAAAATCTGACATAATGTACCTCCTTTTTGATATTAAATATAAACCCACAATGTACTGCCGGCATTTCATTGCCAATTCGTGCAATAATATTTCGGCTAAGTAAGTGCAATTTTAAAATCCCAACTCCACCCACTAAGTAGACATTATAATAAAATAATATGAATTTTTCAATCTCAGTCTTGTGAAGGTTTCGTTAAGAATTATCTCATGCAGATATAAACAAGATATACTGCATAGAGCACAAGCATGATAATGCCCTCTTTTTTGGACAGGTCCTTATCCTTGCCGCAGAGCACATACACGAACAGTGAAAATACGATTAGAACGACAATATCAATAAGGTTTTCCGTGATAATCGCAATTGGGGAAATCGTCGCAGCAACGCCCAAAATCAGGAGAATATTAAAGATATTTGAACCGACCACATTTCCGATTGCCATATCAAGCTCATTCTTCCTTGCTGCAACGATCGAGGTCACAAACTCAGGAAGGGATGTGCCGCAGGCCACAATGGTAAGACCGATCAAAGTCTCAGAAATTCCAATCATCTTTGCAATCGAAACCGCCCCGTCAACAACCCAGTCGCCTCCGAACTTAATTGCTACGATTCCTCCGACAATATAAAGAAGACTCCGCCACATTGGAAGCGTCTTTATTTCTTCGCTTTCTTCAGCATCTTCTTTCACATCTTCTGCAGGCTCTGTTCCTGCCTTTCGAGCTTTCAGTGCTGCGTGAATCATCATGTACATGAATAATGCAAACAGTGCAAGGATAATAATGCCATCGACTCTGTCAAGCTCCATTGCCTTTCCAAAGCTGCCATCTTTCTTAAATCCGATAATTCCTAGAAAAGCTAGAATTGCGGCGCAGACAATTGAAAATGGGAAATCCCTTTTCAGCGTGTCGCTGCTTACCATAAGCGTTGAGAATAATGCGCTTGAACCCAGAACGACCATCAGATTAAAGAGGTTCGAACCGACGACATTTGAGACTGCAAGTGTATTTGAATTATTCATTGATGCCGTCACCGAAACTGCAAGCTCCGGTAAACTTGTTCCCATGGCAACGACGGTCATGCCGATGATGAGGCCAGGGACCTTCAGGGTTTTTGCGACGCTTGATGCGCCGTCAACGAAGAAATCAGCGCCCTTGATCAAGAGGACGAAACCGATCGCAAGTAAAATGATTGCCTTTAATGCTTCCATATGTGCTCCTTTATATTTACAACTCGCGTCACAAAAAAATGAACATCTGAAAACCCGTTCCCACTCATGACTCGACGTAGCGGTACTAAGCTCACGCTATATCAGACGCTAAGGTATCGCCACGATTTCTCAAAATCGTGGCATGTCGTCAGAGCACATTAGAATGCTGCTACGCAGCATGGTGCTCTTCCTCGCATTCGCTAAGTACCGACGTCCGAGTCATGGTTTTCAGGATGTCTCATTTTTTTATTCCGCTCGAGTTACTGCAAAGTTATAGCTCTATGCCATACCTGACAAATGCTGTACTAAAATTCGTGTTCCTAATATAATCAAGATAATTCCCCCAGCGATTTGGGCCCAGGTGCGGAATTTCATGCCGAAGAGATTGCCGATGAAGACGGCGATGACGGAGAGGGTGAAAGTGGTGAGACCGATGATTGTGCAGGCTTCGCCGATGTTCACCGAAAGGAATGAGAAGGTGACGCCGATAGCCAGGGCATCGATTGATGTTGCAACGGCCATCATGGTGAGTTCCTTGTAGTCGATGGGACTGTCCTGCTCAAATTTGTTCTTATCATTCCGCTCCTTCACGGCCTCGACGATCATATTGATACCAATGTAAAGAAGAAGACCAAAGGCAATCCAGTGATCAACCTTTTTGATTTTGTCGGCGAAGGTCGAGCCTAAGGCCCAGCCAAGAAAGGGCATCAGCGCCTGAAAACCGCCAAAAAAGGCTGCGATGATCAGCGTCTGCTTGATATTCACCTTCGTCATCGAAAGACCCTTGCAGACTGCGACGGCGAACGCATCCATCGATAGACCGACTCCGATCAAAAGAATTTCCACAAAACCCATATTCACGCTCCCCTATCAATATTCTCGCTGCATGCCGAATATGAATTGTGAAAACCCGCTCTCGCTTCGTGATCGACGCAGTGGTACTAAATTCGCGCTATGCTATCGCTACTCAGCATAGTGCTCTTCCTCGCGCTCATTAAGTGCCGGCGTACCGATCAAGAGTTTTCAAATTCACATTCGACATTCCGCTCGGAGTTTTCATCAAATATGTGAAATAAAAAAATTGAGACTCGTGTGTATAGACTTTGCGTCTGTACACATGAGTCTCATCATTTAATACCTGCCAGGCTGGCGGTTAAGCCAAATCCGAGATTGTTGACAGGTCACATTTCTTGCTGACTACTCCCTCATGGGATATTCGTAGTATATCAAAAATTTTCAGAATGTCTTGTTTATTTTCAAGAACAATCAGCTGACACCATTATACAATGAGTTTACTATGTCGCTTGCTGAATACGAACCCGTGGCACCATAAGCTGACGAAGTACCATTCTGTGTAGAAGAATAATAATTAAGCAGCGACGCATTCGTCTCAATGTCACCAGCATACGTCTGAAGTGCTGTCTTTATGGCTTTAACATCTGATGTGCCAAACTTATCAGTATCGAGTGAAAGCTTGTCATCAGCTCCGACATTGATTCCAATAGCCTTCAGGAAAACAGAATTCGAAGATGTCTTCTGCTTTAGCGCGGCAAGGTTTGAAGAAACGCCGGAATTGATGCTGGACGATGCATTTGTCACAACGTCATTATAATTCTTGACTAAATCCTGCGCTGTTGAAAGAATGGATGCCCTGTCATAAGTGGTCTTTCCATCTTTGTCTGTCGTGCCCTTGAAAACTGTACCGTCAAGAATATTTGAAATGCTGCTCTTTAAGTCCTTGGCAGAAGATGTCGTCGTATTTGCTGAAGCGGCGTCATCTGTTGCTGCTGTAGAAGCTGAAGCAGTAGAAGTATAATACGAAGCGCGGTCAAGCCTGCTCTTAACTGAAGCGCCATAGCCTGTCGCATCATTCGTAGAAAACAGATCCTGAACTTCAGTGATATCAACATTCTTTAACCTGTTTGAATCAAGATAAAGGCTGCCGTCATTATTTACCGTAATGCCAATTTCCTTGAGTGAATCGGCGTTTGCAGAATTCTGCTTCATGATCTGTGCGAGATTCGAAGAAACTGCATTGTTCGTAGATTTCTTTGAGGATTCAAGCGCATCATTGAAGGATGAAACGTAATTTGACAGCGCAGAAGAAACCTTTGTCCTTGCATCTGTCGCTGCACCTGTCGTGTCATCCTTGTAGGTATTCTCACTCTGCAGTGAAGAAAGCGAACTCTTGAGATTTGAAACTGAAGATGAAAGAGACGCATTTGCCTTCGTCACCTCTTCAGAAGTCGATGGATTATGACGCTCTGCAATAAGTTCCTCGACCGAATAGCCGCTCTTCTTTGTGCTCGAAGTAGATGCAGAAGAAGTTCCAGAAATACTGCCATAATAAGACTTCATGAGCTTTCCGTAACTTCCGCTCTTTATGAGATTGTAATCACTAAGTGTGCTGGCAATTCCTGAGGTACTGCCCATCAGGCTTGAAATAATATTGTTGCTCATCTATGTCACTCCTTTAAAATGCTATAAAGCACCTTTGCTTCATGCAAAACCGGCATCCGTGCCTTTAGACAAATTTCCTAAATACATCTTATCATGTATTCAAAAAAATGCAAGTTAAATCTTTATTAAAATATCGGACATACTGTCTTGCAAATAAATTATCATTCACAATTTTACAACAAAATATTTAAGATAATTTTAAGTCACTCAATTAATATAATAATCACTATTATTAAGTGCTATATATTAACATTTTGAAATATTACACGAATATTAATAATTTATTTGGCAAACTTCAAGTTATCATATATAATATTTTAATTACTGTTTTGGAGAAATATATGAATTCTACAATACCAATTATTATACCTTCATACGAACCAGATGAGAGACTTTGCACTTTGCTTAAGTCTCTTAAAGTTGTACTAAAAAATCCAATCATTATTGTAAATGACGGAAGCAGCAGGGAATATGACAAGTTCTTTGATGAAGCAAAAGAAATACTAGGCGAGCAGGGAATTATATTAAAGCACGAAGTAAATAAAGGAAAGGGACAGGCTCTAAAGACAGCCTTTTCTTATGTGTCTGAAAATATGCCTTCTGTTGTCGGTGCAGTCACAGCTGATTCTGACGGACAGCATTCTCCAGAATGTATTCGCAAGGTAATCGATGCCCTTGATGAAAATCCATCCTCTCTCATAATGGGTGTTCGTGATTTTGACAAAGAAAATGTTCCTAAGAAAAGCCGTTTTGGAAACAAACTCACATCAAAGGTTCTTGCAAGTGCCTCTGGTGTGAAAGTCTCTGACACACAGACCGGACTTCGCGGAATCCCCATGGCATTTCTGAAAGAGCTCATAAATGTAAAGGGTAACCGCTTCGAGTTTGAAACCGTCATGCTTTTGGAAAGCGCAAAGAAATATCCGATTGCTGAAGTCCCGATTGAAACCATTTACGATTCAAAGGAGAATCATCAGACACATTTCAATCCATTTAAAGATTCAATCAGAATTTATGCGATAATATTAAAGCGATTTCTGAAATTTTCTATTTGCTCACTTACATCCTGTGCAATAGATCTCATCATGTTTTCTATTTTCTGCAGGATATTCAAGGCGCATGATATCATAGGCTATGTCGCATTAGCAACTGCGATTGCCAGAGTCTTTTCTTGTGCATTTAATTTTACGATAAATTATATTGTCGTATTTAAAAGTGATGAAACTATCATTAAATCCCTGATAAAATATGCCAGCATTGCTATAGTCCAAATGGCGCTAAGCGCAGGTCTCGTAAGTTTCTTCGTCGCCATCATCCCACATGCAATCGAAGTCGTCGTAAAGATGTTTGTCGATACTGGTCTTTTCTTTGTAAACTACTATGTCCAGCACAAATTTGTATTTAAAAAGCAGGGGAAACCTAAAGAAACTTCATCTGAGCAATAAATTTTAAGGTATGTCAAGGACAGTTCACAGGTGTCACGGGGACGGTTCTACTGACAACTTTTAAAACAAAAAAGTGTTAATGAGAATATCTCCCCCCTATGAAACTTGATAAATAAAAAAATTCTCTGTAATGACATATTATCATCACAGAGAATTTTTAATTTTTCGAATTTCAGATAATATTAAATTTCAACTTTGACGAATTTCTTTTTTCCACGTTTCAAGATGAAATCAGATGCAAAATCCGATTCAGAAAACCTTGCCTTCACGTCAGTAATCTTTTCATCATTTACGGAGACGCCGCCCTGCTCAACTGCACGGCGCGCATCAGAATTCGATGTTGCAAAACCGACTTCAACCAAAAGTGTCAGAAGGCCGACCGTTCCATCCTCTGAAGCCTTTCCTGCAAAATCGAGCTTAAATGAAGGAATATTTGCAGAATCCTTTGCTCCGCCGAAAAGTGACTTCGAAGCATCCTGCGCCTTCTTTGCTTCGTCCTCACCGTGAACCATCTTCGTAAGCTCATATGCCAGGATGTCCTTTGCATCGTTTAGCTTACTTCCTTCCCAGCTCTCCATGCTGTGAATTTCATCAAGCGGCAGGAATGTAAGCATCTTCAGGCACTTCATGACATCGGCATCGTCGACATTTCTCCAGTACTGGTAGAATTCGTAAGGCGTCGTCTTCTCCGGATCAAGCCATACAGCGCCGCCTGCAGTCTTTCCCATCTTCTTGCCGTCTGACTTCGTAAGAAGCGTGATCGTCATGGCTGATGCATCTTTATTTAATTTTTTCCTTATGAGCTCTGTGCCTGCGAGCATATTCGACCACTGGTCATCGCCGCCAAACTCAAGATTGCAGCCATAGTCGCAGTAGAGTCTGTAAAAATCATAGGCCTGAAGCAGCATATAGCTCATCTCAAAGAAGGTAAGACCGCCTTCTCTGCCCATCCTGTTTTCATAAGCACGGGAACGGAGCATATTAGCAACATTAAAATGTACGCCGACCTCACGCATGAATTCCATAAAGTTTAAATCACGAAGCCAGTCTGCATTGTTTACCATGATGGCATCTGAATCGCCATCGCCGAACTTGATGAACTTTGACATCTGTTTTCTGAAACACTCGCAGTTGTGGTCGATGGTCTCATTTGTCATCATTGCACGCATGTCGTTTCTGCCAGATGGGTCACCAATCATGCCTGTGCCGCCGCCGACAAGTGCAATCGGCTTGTTTCCAGCCTGCTGCAGCCTCTTCATAAGGCAGAGTGCCATGAAATGTCCTACATGAAGCGAATCTGCCGTAGGGTCAAAGCCAATATAAAACGTTGCTTTTCCATTATTTATAAGGTCGCGGATCAGTGCCTCGTCAGTGACCTGTGCGATCAGTCCTCGTTCAACTAGTTCTTCATAAATTCCCATCGAAGTTCTCCTAAAAAAATTTTCAAAGAATTATTCTATGTGAATTGTATATTTTTGTCAACGCAAACTATCACTCTTCGATGCTCAATGCTTTATGAAAACCTGCGCAATAACTTTCCTGGACGGAAAAGTTGTCAGCAAGAACCGTCCCTCTGACACTACCTCTCCTCCCTAAAGTAATTCATCCCGAGGCTTTCCGGCGGCTGGTTCTCACGCTTGTTTCTCATCGAAGTAATAACGAGAACGACCATCGTGACGATGTAAGGAAGCATCTTGTAAAGCTCCTTGACTTCCATGTGGTCCATGCCAGTCGGAATATAAAGATAAAGAATATAAAGTCCACCAAAAAGGAAGGATGCAAGGATGCCCCAGTCTGGTTTCCAGATGGAGAAGATGACAAGTGCGATGGCAAGCCAGCCTCTGTCGCCGAATGCATCATTTGACCATACGCCCGAAGCATAATCCATGACATAGTAAAGTCCGCCGAGTCCTGCAATCATGCAGCCGAGGCAGGTCGAGAAATACTTGTACTTCGTGACATTAATGCCTGCTGCATCTGCCGTTGCCGGGCTCTCACCAACTGAACGAAGATGAAGTCCCATCCTTGTGTGCTTAAAAATATAGGATGTCACTAGCGCAATGATTACGGCTGTATAAGCTAGGAATCCATAGGAAAGAAAGATTTTTCCAAACCAGCCTGTGCTGGCAGCCCCCGGAAGTGCTGTCTTAAAGAATTTCGATGTCTTTGTAAGGGCAATTGAAGGCACATCTGCGCCGGCAAGCTTTATAAGAGAGCCGCCGAAAAAGTTTCCTATGCCGACACCAAAGGTCGTCATCGCAAGACCGGTGACGTTCTGATTCGCCCTGAGCGACACCGTCAGGAAACAATAAAGTAGTCCCATCAGAAGCGAACCCACAAGTGAGCACATGATTGGAATAAAAATTGCAAGAAAACCATTCAAGTTTCCGCTGCATGCCTGCTCATAATTGAAGGAACCAATAACGCCGCAGATGCCGCCGACGTACATGACGCCCGGAATGCCAAGGTTCAGGTTTCCGGATTTCTCTGTAATCGTCTCACCTGTACTTCCGAAAAGAAGAGGTATGCCCTGCTGGATAGCTCTTGGAATAAATGCTACTAAATCTATCATGCCTTTTCTTCCTTTCTTGCAGAACTTCTGAACGAAATCCTGTATCTAATGAAGAATTCACATCCAATGATGAAGAATAATATGATGCCGGTCAGGATGTCCGCAAAGGACTGATTCAGTCCAAAGTTCGTGGAAATCTGTCCCGCACCACGATTCATGAATACGATGAGAAGTGAAGTCGCAATCATCGTAATCGGATTAAACTTTGCAAGCCATGAAACCATGACGCCAGTGAAGCCCTCGCCGCCGACAATCGTAGTCGTAAGCGTATGGTTGATGCCGCCGACAAGAAGAAGTCCTGCGACTCCGCAGAGTGCTCCGGAAAGAATCATCGTGCGGATGATGACTTTATTTACATTAATTCCCGCATAGCGCGCAGTATTGCGGCTCTCGCCAACGACTGCAATTTCATAGCCGTGCTTCGTATAATTCTGATAAATATAGATAAATATCGTGATGATAATCGCTACGATAATCGGGAGCAGGTATCTGTTATACACCTGCGGCAGCCAGCCTGCCTCGGTCTGTGGATTAATAATACCGATATTTCCTGAGCCTTTCGGCACCTCCCAGACAATGACATAATAGGCAACCAGCTGCGTTGCAATATAATTCATCATAAGCGTGGAAAGCGTCTCATTCGTATTCCACTTTGCCTTTAATAGTGCAGGAATGAGTCCCCAAAGTGCGCCAAGTCCGACGGACGCAAGAATCATCAGTAAAATGAGTACTCCGTTTGAAACCTTGTCGCCGAGACAGATCATGACAGCGGCAGCGCCAAGCGCGCCCATGAGTGCCTGCCCCTCGCCTCCGATGTTCCAGAACTGCATTTTGAATGCAGGTGTCAGGGCAAGAGAAATAATAAGAAGTATGGAGAGATTCTGGAAGGTAATCCAGATCTTTCTTTCTGAACCGAATGCACCATCGAAGATCGAGCCATAGACTGAGAAAGGATTCTCGCCAGTGAGGCAGGCAGTGATGATTCCACAGAGCACGAGGCTTAAGAGAATCGCAACGATTCTAATCGTCCATGCCTTTACAGGAGAAAGTTCGTCCCGCTTTGTGACATGAAATAATGGTTCATGAGGAGCTTTATTCATTATTTTCTCCTCCCTTCTTTGTCATCATAAGTCCCACGGTATTTTTATCTGCCTTTCTTCCATCGACAATGCCGCTCACTTCGCCGTCGCAGAGAACCAGGATTCTGTCCGAAATCTGAAGCAGGACATCCAGATCCTCGCCTACGAAAATCACGGCCGTGCCACTCTCTTTTTCTTTATTTATGAGATCATAAATGGTATACGAAGAATTAATATCAAGGCCTCTGACGGCATAAGCGGTCATCAGAACCTTCGGCTTTGTTGCAATCTCACGACCGAGAAGAACCTTCTGAACATTGCCGCCGGAAAGACGTCTTACCGGGGTATCGACTGAAGGCGTCATGACATCAAGGTCCGTTACAACCTTTTCTGCAAGTTTGCGCGGTGCCTTCCTGTCTACAAATGGAGATGCACCTTTTCTATAGGAGCGGAGCATCATATTTCCGACAAGACTCATATTTCCGACAAGACCCATGCCGAGCCTGTCCTCAGGAACGAATGAAAGAGAAATGCCAAGGTCCGAAACTGCCCTCGGACTCTTGCCCTTAAGACTTGTCTTCGTTCCATTATCTTCTGTGAAAAGTACATCACCGGAATCAATTTTTTCAAGGCCTGCAATTGCCTCGAGAAGCTCCTTCTGCCCGCAACCAGAAATACCTGCAATGCCTAGAACTTCGCCGCTTTCTGCTGTGAAGCTCACATCCTTGATTTTGTAAACACCCTGTGAATCCTTTACCGAAAGATTCTTGACTTCAATCCGAGGCTTAGAGTCCTTTGGCTCTTTCCGCTCGATATTCAGCTTTACGGAATGACCTACCATCATGTCCGTCATCTGCTGTTCATCGGATTCTGCCGTAATCATCATGCCGATAAATTCGCCTTTTCTGAGGATTGCGACACGGTCTGAAATCTCTTTTACTTCGTTTAGCTTATGCGTGATGATAATGATGGATTTGCCGTCCTTTTTCATATTCCGCATGACTTTGAATAATTTCTCAGTTTCCTGCGGTGTCAGAACTGCGGTCGGCTCATCAAGGATAAGGATGTCTGCACCCCTGAAAAGAACCTTTACGATTTCAACGGTCTGCTTTTCAGAAACCGACATATCATAGACTTTTTTATTTGGATCAATGTCAAAGCCGTATTTGTCAGCAATCGACATGATTTTCTTCTCGGCCTCTTTGAGATTGAGTTTTCCCTTCAAACCAAGCACGATATTTTCTGTCGTCGTCAGCACATCAATCAATTTAAAATGCTGGTGTACCATGCCGATGCCAAGGTCAAATGCATCCTTTGGGGAACGTATGACCTCTTCTTTTCCATTGATAAAAATATGCCCTGCATCTGGAAAATAAATGCCTGAAAGCATATTCATAAGCGTGGTCTTGCCACTGCCGTTCTCACCAAGCAAAGACAAAATCTCGCCCTTCTTCACGTCAAGGCTCACATTATTGATGGCCTTCAGTTCACCGAAGGTCTTCGTGACATTCTTAAATGAAACTGCGTTTTCGCTCATGCGCTGAATCCTTTATGCTAAATTTCGGGTCCTACCCGATCCTTTAATTAACTCTGTCCTCCACGGAAACCTGTTTCATTTTCCGCAGGGGACAGAGGGCGGCTGTGCCGCCTCTCTTCAATATTGTTTTACGACATACTCGAGCGGAGCAAAAAAATGATGCATCTGCAAAACCATGACTCGGACGCCGGCACTTAGCAAATGCAGTGATAAAAGCATGAGCTTAGTGCCGCTGCGTCGAGTCATGAACGAGAGTGGGTTTTCAGATGTTCATTTTTTTGCGACGTGAGTACTATAATTTAATACTTCGTATCGAGCAGTGTGATTCCGTCGATCTGCACATCGAAGTACGGTGCAGAACGAAGCTCTGGATCAGACTCGTCAAAGTATCCATCCTTGATAGCTTCATGATCAGGTGTGTAGTCTGCATCGGTGTCGACATCAGCCTTGTAAGAATCAAGTGTCTTTCCATCTACAGTGAATGTAGAAGTATCGAATACGTGAAGTGAGCCGTCCTCAATCTTAGCCTTTGCATCATCGATGGCTTCCTGAGTTCCATCAGCAGCTGCTGTACCAAGATCAGCAAGCTCTACAGAACCATCGGCAAGAGTTCCGACATAATCTGTCTCGATTTCCTTGCCGTTCTCTACACAGTCAATGATGTGTGAGAAATATGGCTCCCAGTTGATTCTTGAAGAAATGAGGTATGTGTTCGGGCAGGCTGACTCTGTTGAACCATTGTAGGTAACGTTTGGAACACCGGCTGTCTCGCAGGCTGTAGGAGCACCCATTGAATCAGCGTGCTGTGAAATAAGAACGCAGCCATCATTGATAAGGTTGTTTGCGCCTTCCTTCTCAGCTGTCTCATCGTACCATGAACCTGTGAAGGTAACTTCCATTGTAACCGTAGGGCAGATTGACTTTGCGCCAAGATAGAAAGCTGTATATCCGGAAATAACCTCAGCATATGTGAAGGCACCGACATAACCCATCTTTGCCTGGTCAGCTGTGATCTTTCCATCATTAATCATCTCATTAAGCTTCTCGCCTGCTGCAATACCTGCAAGGTATCTTCCTTCGAAGATATCAGCAAATGCATTGTGGAAATTTGAAAGTCCGGCTGTATGAGCCTGTGTACCTGTAGCGTGGCAGAACTGAACATCAGGATATTCCTTTGCTGCCTGGATCATGTAATCCTCATGGCCGAATGAATCTGCGAATACAATTCCGCAGCCTTCATCAGCAAGCTCACATGCTGCATCATAGCACTCCTGGCCTTCAGGGATGTTTGTCTTCTCGACGCACTCAACACCTGCTTCCTTACATGCTGCTTCTGCGGCATTCATGAAGTTCAGGTCGTAAGTTGAGTTCTCATCATGAAGGTAAATGAATCCTACCTTGAGGTCGCTCTTCTTTGTGGAATCTGAGGATTCAGTAGATGAATCCTTAGAAGAGTCAGTTGATGATGAACTGCTGCTGCCGCATGCGGTGAACGAGAACATCATTGCAGCGGAACAGAGTACCGCTAACGCTTTTTTGAATCTTTTCATCTTAATCTCCTTCCAAAAATGTGAATATGGGAAAATATACTAAAAAATGCAAAACGGCGCAGAGGGGAAAATCCTCTACGCCATTGTAAATTCCAGTACCATTCAATATTCTTTCCCGCTTCACAAACAACACTTTCGTATATTATCATTTTAAAGAAGTGTTTTCAATGTAATTATTCACTAAACGTTCACATAATTACATCTATTCTTATGAATAAATTGCAAAATAAATCCCTTCGGCAAAAAAACGCTATGTTCTTTACCAAAGGGATGTTAATCAATAATCTTATTGTTCTCGAAAAATAATATTTCCAGTCTTGGCATCCATGCTCTCAACAATCGCAAGGGACTCGAGCCTGTAACCCATCGAGCGGATCTTCTCACCGCCCGGCTGGAAGCCCTTTTCCACTGCAATTCCTATGCCTTCTACAGTAGCCCCGGCTTCATCGCATATTGAAATAAGTCCCTGAAGCGCGCAGCCGTTTGCAAGAAAATCGTCAATTAACAGCACATGGTCGGAAGAATCCAGGAATTTCTTTGAGACTATGACATGATTCGTATTCTTGTGGGTAAACGAAGCGACATCCGCCATATACATCTCGCCGTCAAGATTTACGCTGTGGGATTTCTTTGCAAATACGACAGGAACATTCCCGAAGTGCTCTGCGACGATGCAGGCAATTCCAATTCCTGATGCTTCAATCGTAAGGATTTTATTTATCGGAAGGCCGTCGAAACGGCGGGCAAATTCTGCTCCCATCTCATTGAAAAGACCAATGTCCATCTGATGATTTAGGAAGCTGTCGACCTTTAAAATATTTCCTTCCTTTACAATGCCATCCTTTATTATTCGTTCTTCAAGAAAATTCATGATGCCACCTTAATTTGAGATTATGCTCACAGAGAAATTGCAACACGTAAATTTATTTTCCAAGCGCATTCTTATTGATGTCTTCCTTCATGTCAAGTACTGCCTGGCGTGATGCATCCGCAAAATGCTTGGCATCAAACTTGTCCTTATATGGATCCTTCTGCCATGCAGCAATGATGCCTCTTGAGGAATTTACAATTGCGCCAAGTCCATCTTTATTAAAGAAGGCTTTGAGATCAGAGCCTTTTCCGCCCTGCGCACCATAGCCAGGAACAAGGATGTAGGAATTCTTCATTACCTTTCTCATCTTCTCGCCGACTTCCGGATAAGTAGCGCCAACAACGGCGCCGACATCAGAATAATCTCCGTGCATCGAGTCAGCACCCCAGACATTTACCATGTCTGCAACAGTCTCATAGAGAGACTTGGCATTGTCTGAGAATACCTTGTCCTGGAATTCTCCAGAAGATGGATTTGAAGTTTTTACAAGAATGAATAATCCCTTGTCATTTTCCTTTGCGACATCTACGAAAGGCTTGACGCCATCTGAACCAAGGTAAGGATTTACCGTTGCAAAATCAGCATCGAATGGAGCGATTGTTTCTGAGCCGACCGTGACTTTACCAAGATGACCATCTGCATATGCTGCTGAAGTAGAACCTATATCGCCACGCTTGATATCTGCAATGACGATAAGTCCTTTCCTGTGGCAGTAATCAACCGTGCTCTCATATGCCATAAGGCCCGGAACACCATATCGCTCATACATTGCGATCTGTGGCTTTACAGCAGGAACTAAATCTGCAATTGCATCAACGATTGCTATATTAAATCCTAAGATTGCTTCGCCTGCTGCTTCAAGCGTCTCACCGTACTTCTGAATAGCTGCATTCATAATGTGCTCCGGGATCATGGAAAGCTGCGGATCAAGACCTGCAACAATCGGCGCATCTTTTTTTACTATTTCATCAATAAGCTTTTCAATCATGGCTTTTCTCCTCTAAAACAATAATGAAATTATTGTATCATCTCGAAGAACATTTTTCCACATTTGTAAAAGTGATTTATTAAATATTTTTGCAGACATGCCACAAGATTCAAAAAGCATAATTACATAATTCCTCACAGCACGAAAAAAACACCTGCAGGAAAATTCCCACAGGTGCCTGAAAAATTTACCATCAAACGCGCAAATATAGCTGGCGCGCTTACTTATTTCTCTATATCGGATTATTTTAACTTCCAGATATCCTGATTGTACTGAGCGATGGTTCTGTCTGATGAGAAGAATCCAGACTTGGCAATGTTTACAACTGCCTTCTTGTTCCAGGCTGTCTGGTCTTCATAATCCTTGTAAACCTTCTCCTTTGTCTCGATGTATTCCTTCGTATCAAGGAGTGTCATGAACCAGTCCTTAGAAATGAGCTCATGATGAAGTCTGTTCAGGTTCTCAGCATCGCCAAGTGCCATGATTTCCGGCCCAACGATGAAGTCAACGAGCTTCTTGATCTCAGGATCACTGTCATAGATTGCCTTTGCATTGTAGCCGCTTGTCGCATAGAGGTCGATGACCTTGTCTGGCTTTGTACCGAAGATGTAGATGTTCTCATCACCTACAAGATCTTTAATCTCGACATTTGCACCATCAAGCGTACCAAGTGTGATAGCGCCGTTTGCCATGAACTTCATGTTTGAAGTACCGGAAGCTTCCTTTGATGCAAGAGAAATCTGCTCAGAAATCTCAGCTGCAGGAATGATCTTGCCAGCATAGGTAACATTGTAGTTCTCAGCCATGACAACTCTGAAATAATCCCTTACGTCTGGATCATTTGCTGTGAGTTCCTGGAGGCAGAGAATTAGATGAATGATATCCTTAGCGATAATGTATGCAGGAGCTGCCTTTGCACCAAAGATCATTGTGATCGGGCGGGAAGGCTTCTTGCCAGCCTTGATTTCAAGGTACTTATGAATTGCGAATAAGCAGTTCATCTGCTGACGCTTATATTCATGAAGTCTCTTTACCTGAACATCGAAGATGGAGTCAGGATTGATGTCGATGCCCTGCTGTGCTCTGAAGTAGTCAGCGCAGGCTCTCTTATTATCACGCTTGATGTCCTCAAGTCTCTTGATGACATCCGGATCGTCCTTGTACTGAAGGAACTTCTCGAGCTCGCCAGCATCCTTGATGAAGCCATCGCCAATCTTCTCTGTGAGAAGGTCTGTCAGACGAGGATTGCAGTGAACAAGCCAGCGACGGAAGGTAATACCATTTGTCTTATTATTGAACTTGTCAGGATAAAGAACATAGAAGTTGTGAAGCTCTGTATCCTTCAGAATGTCAGTATGAAGAGCAGCAACGCCGTTTACTGAATGACCATAGTGAATATCCATATGAGCCATGTGAACTCTCTTGTCATCATCAATGATGCGGACAGACTTGTCTGAATACTTATGGGCAACCCTGTTATCAAGCTCACGGATGATAGGAAGAAGATGAGGAACAACCTCTTCCATGTAGTCATAAGGCCAGGTCTCAAGCGCCTCAGCGAGGATGGTATGGTTCGTGTAAGCGCAGGTCTTTGTAACTACGTCAATTGCCTCATCCATTGTGAAGCCTTCATTCTGAAGAAGACGGATGAGCTCAGGGATGACCATTGATGGATGTGTATCATTAATCTGGATGGCAACATGCTTGTCAAGATCATGAAGGTCATTCCCCTTATCCTTCTGCTCCTTGATAATGAGCTGTGCTGCATTTGAAACCATGAAATATTCCTGATAAACACGAAGGAGCTGGCCTGCTCTGTCTGAATCATCAGGATAAAGGAAAAGTGTCAGGCACTTTGAAATATCATTCTTGTCGAAATCAATTCCATCATGAACGATTGACTCGTCGATTGTATCAATATCGAAAAGGTGAAGATAATTTACACCTTCCTGGCCATAGCCTGGAACTGCAATATCATACATTACAGAATTCAGCGTTGTTCTTCTGTAAGGAATGTCAAATCTGACATCATCACGGCGTGTATACCAGCTTCTGTTATCATTGAGCCAAGGATTTTCCTGCTCATCCTGCTTTCTGTTCTTAAACTTCTGCTCGAAGAGACCGAAGTGGTAACGAAGGCCTACGCCGTCGCCAGGAAGACCAAGTGTTGCGATAGAATCAAGGAAGCACGCAGCAAGTCTTCCAAGACCGCCATTACCAAGTGAAGGCTCAGGCTCATGTGTCTCGATCAGGTCAATTGACTTGCCATGGCGCTCAAGCGCTTCCTTTACATCTTTGTAAATGCCAAGGTCAATTAAATTGTTTGAAAGAAGTTTTCCAATAAGGAATTCTGCGGAGATGTAATAAAGCTTCTTATCTCCCTGCATCGCAGGACGTCCTGCAAGCTCTTCCTTTGTGAGAAGAAGTAATCCCTGGTACATCTCATCGTCAGTACACTGATCGATGCCGCGTCCGAAGTACTTCTTCATCGTGCTTTCAATTTTCTGTTCAACGTTTTCCATTGAGTTTTTGCTCCCTTCTGTGTTTGCAAATTCTGTTGTTTCATCTTTTTTATTAAAAAATTTGTCAAAGATCATTTAATCACCCGAACGGATTCCCTTTCCTTCAGCGTGGCGCCGCAGATAATCTGCTCTGGCTCACGTGCTTTCTCAATATTTCTGAAAAGAAGATCTGTTGTGGCGCTGACCAAATCATTGGCCGGCTGCGCTACCGTAGTAAGTGCTGGATACATAAATCTTCCAAGGTCAATCCCGTCGAATCCTATGACTGAAATATCGTCCGGTATTTTCAGCCCTGCTTCATAAATCGCTTTGTATGCGCCAAATGCCACCATATCGGAAATACAGACAACTGCCGTGAATTTCTTTCCTCTTGAGAGAAGATTCTTCATCGTAAGATATCCATTCTCTGCGGTAAATTCAGGAATGTCTGACCTCATGTAGGCAACCAGATCCTGGTCTCTTTCAATCCCGTGATCCTTCAGTGCCCTGAAGTATCCATTCAGCCTGTTCCTGCCGACCTCACGGTCATGCTCCTTACCGGCTATGATTGCGATGCTCTTATGTCCCTTTTCGATAAGGTAATTCGTGGCTCTGTAACCTTCCTTCGCATCATCGATGGCAACGGCATTATAATCCGCAATCGAATCTGCGTCCTGATGTGCAACCGTGCAAAGGACGAATGGCACATTCAGATCTGTCAGACTCTCATGCCTTGCCGTCAGCCTTCCGCCTAAGAAAATGATTCCCTTCAGCCTGCGCTCTCTTTCGAGCTGCATGGCCTCCATAAGGACTTCGTCATCCTCATTCACATCGTGAATGGCATAGGAATAACCATTTTTTTCAAGTTCGGTCTGAAACAGATGGTACATCTCCTGAAAAAAGACATTTCCTACGCCGCGTACCATGAGACCAATCGTATTTGTCTCTGTGGCCTGAAGGTTCCGGGCACTGATATTTGGCACATAGTGATATTCTTTAACAGCAGCAAGGATTTTCTCTTTTGTCTCAGCCTTTATGGCAGGATCGTCGTTTATCGCTCTTGATACGGTACTAACCCCGACACCGCAGATTCTTGCAATGTCTTTTATTGTCACAGGTTTAGACATAAATCCTCCTCTATTATCAGCTGTTCCTGCAATAGAGAATGGTCCGCATCTTTATGCTCTTTGCAAGTTCCTTTGTACATGAGCCCTTCTTCATTCTCCATCTCCAGTTTGCACCTGTCGTCGACGGAGTATTTATTCTTGCCTCATTTCCTAAATGCAGATAATCCTGCATAGGAATAATTGCCATTTCAGCAACAGATGATAATGCCAGGTCAATTGCCCTGTCAGTAAGAACGTCATAGTCATCAGAATCAGTCCCTGCATAAGCCTTGAACTCATCGAGCTGGGCCTTCTTCATATGCTTGAGCCATCCTTTGACTGTCTCATTATCATGTGTTCCTGTATATACGACACAGTTCGTATTCGGGAAATTGCAGGTGAGGTATTCATTGTGCGGAAGCTTGTCAGCCTTTTTGGTATTCAGCTTCCTTCCGTCAAAGCCAAACTCTACGATCTTCATGTTCGGGAAACCTGTCTTATTAATAAGTTCCCTGACTGTATCTGTGATAAAACCAAGGTCTTCAGCAATGACTTTCATATCAGGGATGGCCTTCTTCAGTGCCTCAAAAAGTGAATATCCAGGTCCCTTTACCCACTTGCCATTCCTTGCAGTCTCTTCAGAGCTGTCAATAGAATAATATTCATCAAAGCCTCTGAAGTGGTCGATTCTGATGACGTCATAGAGAGCAATGCAGCGTGTCATTCTCTCGATCCACCATGCATAGCCCGTCTTCTTGTGGTATGCCCAGTTGTAAACAGGATTGCCCCAGCGCTGTCCGTCAACTGCGAACGCATCCGGAGGGCAGCCTGCAATGTGAATTGGCATGCAGCTCTTGTCAAGATCGAAAAGCTTTGGATTTGCCCAGACATCTGCAGAATCTGCGGCTACATAAATCGGAATGTCGCCGATGATCTCAATGCCCTTCTTGTTCGCATAGGCCTTCAGTGCTTTCCACTGCTTTTCGAACTCAAACTGAAGGAATTCATAGAAGAGAATATCTTCTGCATATTTCTCTTTTGCTTCGGCAAGCGCCTTTTCTTCACGTTTCTTCAATGCATCCGGCCACTCATAGAAGCTCTTTCCATCGAAAGAATCTTTGAGTGCCATGAATAATGCATAATCGTCTATCCAATTCTCGTTTGCCTTAAGAAAAGCCTGAAACTTTCTATCTTTTGAAATACCGCTGTTCTCAAATGCCTTGCGAAGGACCTTAAATCTCGCCTCATAAAGCTTTCCGTATGCGATATCTGTCTCTTTTCTGCCGAAATCTACGCCTTTCAGATCTTTTGCAGTGATGAGCTTTTCTGCGATTAGTGCATCCAGATCAATAAAATATGGATTCCCTGCAAAGGAAGAGAATGTCTGATAAGGCGAATCCCCATATGATGTCGGCCCGATCGGAAGTATCTGCCAATATTTCTGTCCTGCATCGCTCAGAAAATCTACGAAAGCATAAGCTTCTTTAGATAGTGAGCCGATTCCGTATTTCCCCGGAAGCGAGAAAACCGGGAGTAAAACTCCGCTGAATCTCATTTTTTCCTCCAAAAATAATAAAAACAATATTAATAATCGATTCTGCGAAGCAGTAGAGGATTTTCGCAGATTTTACTTAATTTAACAAACTTTGGAAACGTTTTCAATATCAAATTTCAAACTTTTACAAATTTTGTACAGTTACACAAAAATCATCCTCCGTTTTTGTGAAAAATATAAATGATTTTGCGCAGAGCTACAATATTCCTTGAAAATTTGAAAAATTTGCGCTATATTAATTTTTACCAAATTTTTACAGAAGAATATCAATCGATTTATAATATCTGCTGATATTTTTTATATCTCTGTCACGGACGACAGATTATTTTTTCTAAGGAGTTAGATCATATGGATACATTCGACACAATGGAGGAGTCCTTATCCATTATCAAGATGGCTGAACGCGACAGTCTTACTGGCGTCTATAGTCAGACCTTCTTTTATCATTATGCCGAACGAGAGATTCATGAACATCCATATTCGGATTATGACATCATCATCACGAACATCGAAGGCTTCCGCCTCATAAATGAGCGCGAAGGCTGGAAGACCGGAAATATGGTACTCTGCCATGTGGCTTCATTCTTCAAGGGCATTATCAAAGATGGTGAGCTCTGCGGACGTCTGATGGCAGACCGGTTTGCCCTTCTTGTAAAGAGAAGACCGGTTTCCGAATATCCTTCCATGTTCATGCCAGTCACAAATTATCTTCGTGACAATGACATTGCTCCTGTTACGATGAAATATGGCATTTTTCAGGTAGAAGACAGAGACGAGGCTGTTGACTTCATGTGTGACAAAGCTGCTACTGCCCTGAAGACAATCTACAAAAGCTATGACAAGAATTTCGCTCTTTATGATGAGAAGCTGAAATCCCAGGCTGAGACGGAGCAGCTGATTTCCGACAATATGGAAAGCGCCATCGCACATCATGAATTCGAAGTATATTACCAGCCGAAGCATTCCATAAAGAATGACAATACAGGCGGCGCTGAAGCGCTCGTCCGCTGGAACTCTCCTACACTCGGCTTCATAAGTCCCGGTCAGTTCATTCCTATTTTCGAGCAGAACGGCTTTATCTCAAAGCTTGATGAATATGTATGGGAAGAGGTCGTCAAGAGCCTTCACGAAACGCTTGAAAAGGGCATTCAGCCTATTCCGATTTCTGTGAATATTTCCAGGATTGATTTTGAGAGAAGGGATCTTGCAGACCACATCATCAAGCTGGTTGATTCATACGAAGTTCCGCATGAATACCTTCACCTTGAGATTACGGAATCTGCTTACAGCGACAATCCAAAGAAAATAGCGCAGGATATCGAAACCCTTCATCACGCAGGTTTTGTCATTGAGCTTGATGATTTCGGCACAGGTTACTCCACACTTTCTGCTCTGTCAGAGATTTCCTTTGATATCTTAAAGCTCGACATGAGCCTGGTAAAAGGCATGGAACAGCCGAAAAAGAAAATGATACTTTCCCATGTCATTGACATGGCATCATCCATTGAAATACAGACAGTTGCTGAAGGCTGCGAGACAGAAGACCAAGCGCAGGAACTTAAAAAACTTGGTGCGACCTACATCCAGGGCTTTTATTATTCGAAGCCGCTGCCTGAGAATCAGTTCGAGCAATATCTTGTGGCGAATGGGTGATTACTTATTTCAGACGATTATCATAAAATAATAAGAACCAGGAGATTTTGAATTTCTCCTGGTTCTTTTTGTGTTGTATCTAGTATTTGTTTTTGCACTTAATGTTAAAAATTAATGGTTACGCACGTGAGGTATTGAACAAGCTATCAACTGATCTGATTGCAATTGATGATTAATAGATTATTTAAGTCGGGCAGCAAGTAAGAAAATAAGCTGCTCAAGGAAAATATTCTGACCTGGCAGTGAGTGCATGAGGTCGATTGCTTCATTTGTCCTGTCGATTACTTCTTTTTCAGATTTCTCAACACCTTCAAAGGTCACGAAAGTGACCTTTTTATTTTTCTCATCGGAGCCTACCGGCTTTCCTAGCTCCTCATCAGTTGATGTCACATCAAGAATATCATCCCGGATCTGGAAGGCAATACCAATGTTTGATGCAATCTTCTCAATTGCTGCCACATCGCTGTCCTTTGCACCGGCAAGAATAGCACCGATCATCATGGAAGCTTCAATAAGAGCGGCCGTCTTATTCTCATGGATAAACATGAGCTCGCCCTTTGGAATGTCCTTTCCTTCGTCGTTCACATCACAGACCTGGCCGCCAACCATGCCGTAAATTCCAGACTTCTTGGAAAGAACGGAAAGGGACTTTGCACAGCGCAGGTTAATAAGCGTGGATTCCTCATCATCCCAGGTCGAGAAAGAGCCTGCTGCGGTCTCGTAGGCATAGTTTAATAAAGCATCGCCAGCTAAGATTCCCATCGCCTCGCCGAATACGACGTGGGTGGTTTTCTTTCCGCGGCGAAGATCATCATTATCCATTGCCGGAAGATCATCATGTACAAGAGAATAATTGTGAATCATCTCCATCGCTGCCATGAATCTTTCAAGCGGTCCGGCAATGCTGTACATGGCTTCATTTTTCTGGGATGCGCTTCTGCCGAAAACAGAATTTGAAACATTGACTGAAGCCTCGATTTTTTCATCCTGTGAAAGGATGTCAAGGCCGGAAAACATCTTGCAGGTCTCAGCCATAAGAATTGGTCTTAAGCGTTTTCCACCGCGGAGCACAGAATAATTCATCGCCTCCATAATGACTGACTGGTAGCCTTCCTCCTTTGGAAGATATGCCCTGATTATTTTTTCAACTGCTTCCTTTTTCTTCTGAAGTTCTGTTTCAAGTTCCATTTTGTTCTCCTGCTTTCAATTGTACAGACCCGTTTTGTATATTTGAATGTAAGTAGTAATCTTTTCCATAGTAGCATAATTTGGTTACTACTACTCCATCATATTTAGATTTATGCTCTCGGAATATCCCGCGTTAAGTCAGAAATAATCTCCCCAGCCATCATGAGTCCAGCGATTGACGGCACCCAGGATGTCGAGCCCGGAATATCACGGCGTTCCGTGCATTTGTGCGGTGCATCAGGCGGGCAGATGCAGTGCGTACGGCAGGAAATCGACATGTCATCTACCGGACGGAGCGGCTTCTCAGTAGAATAAACGACCTTGAGCGATTTAATATTCCTCTTCCTGAGCTCATGGCGCATTACCTTTGCAAGCGGATCCATCGTGGTTTCATAAATGTCGGCAACATGAAGCTGCGACGGATCGACCTTGTTCCCGGCACCCATGCAGCTGATGACAGGTACGCCGACCTTCTTCGCGCGCTCGATGATTTCAAGCTTTCCTGTCACCGTATCTATGCAGTCGACAATATAGTCGTATTTTTCAAAATGAAAGTCGTCCGCATTCTCAGGCAGGAAAAAACACTTCTTTTTCTCAACCTCGGCATGAAGGTTGATATCGTGAATCCGCTCTTCTGCGACATCGACCTTGTATTTGCCAACAGTCTTTATCGTGGCTAGAATCTGACGGTTGATGTTTGTAAGGCAGACCTCGTCATCATCGACAAGCGTGAAGTGTCCGACGCCTGAGCGTGCGAGTCCCTCGACAACATAGCCGCCGACGCCGCCAATTCCAAATATTAAAATATTACTATCACGAAGCCTGTCCATCTTGGCCTTACCGAGGACGAGCTGCGTGCGTGAAAACTGATTTAACATTACAGCACCTCTTTTAGCTTCCCAGCAAAATACAATGACCCGAAAGCCACAATCACATCATCATATCCACCGCCTGCAAGTGCCTTGTCTGCTGCTGTTTTATAGGTATCACATGCTTCTACCTTAGCACCTGATGCCTTCAAATATTTTGCCAATTCTTCAGCTGAAAGCGCACGGGGTGAATCCGGCGTTACCGTATAGAATTTCTTCGCAAATGGAAGGATTTCTGCAAACATCTTCTCATATTCCTTGTCCTTCAGGACGCCGGTGATGAATGTAATTCCGTGGCGGCAGAGATATGGAAAATACGCCTTTATGCTTTCAGTGAGAGCCTTCACACCCTCAACATTATGTGCAGCATCAATTAAGAAATACGGGTGCTTTTTCACAAGCTCGAAACGGCATGGCCAGTCGGCGTTTTCGATTCCTTTGTGAATGGCATCAAAAGAAATGTGGGCAGGCTCTGAAGTCTTTTCACTATCATCTGAATCATTATTTTCTTCATCAATATGAGTGATGCCTTTCCTTCTCATTTCAGAGTTCAATATCAGCGCAGCCTCAATCGCCATCGCTGCATTATTTATTTCATAAAGGCCCAGAAACTTCGTATGAAATTCGAACTGTTTTGCATCCGCAGAATTTTTCATATTCGGAAAAAGCCTTGCCATCGAAAATGTCTGGCCATTCAGATCACGTGTAAGTGCCTGCGGCAAAATAGCCTCGTAGCATGCCGTACCTAAACGTTTAGCCTTTGCTATGAAAACGTCTTTCACAAGCCTGTCCTTATTCGGATAGAAAAGCACGGCAGAATCCTTTTTGATAATGCCTGCTTTTTCCGTGGCAATTTCAGGAAGCGTATTCCCAAGATATTTCATATGATCATACGAAATCGTCATGATGACTGAAAGAAGCGGATTCTTGATAATGTTCGTCGAGTCAAGGCGGCCGCCCATCCCGGTTTCAAGCACGACAAAATCACATTTCTGCTCGGCAAAATAAAGAAACGCAATCGCATTCGTGGTCTCATATTCAGTCGGACGTTCAAGACCGTCACGTTCCATCTCGTCTGCTTTTTCCTTGACGATCTCCGTCAGGCGCGCAAAATCTCCATCAGAAATAGGCTCATTATTTATAAGAAAACGCTCATTTATTTTCACAAGGGATGGTGAAATATAAAGTCCGGTTTTATAGCCTGCTGCTGTCAGAATCGACGACATATATTCTGCAAACGAGCCCTTGCCGTTCGTCCCGGCAACGTGGACATACTGAAGTGTATCCTGAACATTGCCAAGCCGCTTCATAAGCTCGGCAATTCTCTCAAGACCAGGCTTCGAGCCAAATGGCTTTATCGAATCAATATAATCTATTGCGTCTTTGTATGTAAATTCGTTCATTTCTATTTTTCTATAAAAATTAGTCTAATACGATGCTGGACCAGAATTCAGGATATATTTGTCACGCTCTTGCACCGCTTATCTGAAATCGGTTCATAGCTGTCTTCGCGCTCTTTATTACTGCATAGAAAATAATCGTATCAATCGGGTACATCACGAGATTCTTTGGCAAACGGGAAATGAAGCTTACTGTGAATGGCGTGCTATAAAGAATCGAAAGCCACAGTGTATTTAATAGGCAGCTGACAACGATCATGTTGATGAGTCCTGCAAGAAATACCCTCCAGAGCTTTGGTTCCTTTCCATGAAGAATAATTCCGAAGATCACGCCAGTAATAATAGAGCTGATTGTAAATCCAGGAAAGAATGCACCTGTCGGACGCACGATGTAAGAAAGCACATCCGTAAGCATTCCAATTATTCCGCCTATGAATGGGCCGAAAACTGCGCCGCCGATTTCAATCGGAATCGACTGGAAACGGATTTCGACAAGGCTTGTAATCGGGATTTTGAAAAATCCAAGCACTGTGCCGATGGCAACAAGCATCGCTGAAATTGTAATAATCCTGGGATTGATGGATGATTTGGCAGAAGAACTGCCAGTCTTTTGGTTTAATTTTGACATTTTACACCTCGGGCTGCGAACTGGTGAAACCGTGAATCGAATTTTTCATTCATAAGCCTTTGATGTGCATGTCTTAATTAGAAGCCTTCAAACCTGCACAGCTTAGAAATATCCGATTCTTCGTCCACTGGGCAACTCCCACAGCCCGATGGCACTTGACGCTTCACCGTCTAACAATATGTAACATGTTCTTTACGAACTTTTTCATTATATGTTTATTTACAATAATGTCAAGTCGTATATTAAAATATAGTTTTCTCTCTCCAGCGCAATCAAGCTGATAAAAGTTGTGATAACAACGATATTAGATTTCCACAATCCTGTCGAAATCAAGCGCAGCAGAAAGTCTATGGGAAATAGAGATAACGGTACGGTTCTTCGCAGCTTTTTCAATTGCAGCCATAATCATGCTCTCTGTATTCGTGTCGAGATTTGCCGTAATTTCGTCAAGAAGAAGAATCTTTGGATTCGAGGCAACGGCACGGGCAATGCCAAGAAGGCTTCTCTCACCCATTGAAAATGTGACATCCTTGAATGGCGTGTCAAGACCATATGGAAGTTCTGAAATCGTATTTGAAAGCCCTGCGATTGCAAGCGCATTTTCTATATCTTCGTCAGAAATATTTTTATCGCCAAGCGAAATCTGGTCACGCAGTGTTCCCTCGACTTCGGTGAAATCCTGCGTGACAGTGGTAATCAGCTTTCTTCGCGCGTTTGCTTTAATATCTGCTGCGTCTGCGCCGAAAATCTTAACTGATCCGCTCTGTGGTGAGTAAAGTCCATTCATCAGATTAAAGATCGTAGACTTTCCTGCGCCGGTGCGGCCGACAAGTGTCACGTGCTCGCCTGGTTTTACATCCAGGGAAAAATCGTGAAGGATAATTTTCGACGGGTCATAACCGAAGGTAACATGTGAAAATGTGACCGCCAATTTTGTTTTCTTCATTTCTGAGGTAAATTCATCTGCTTGAGAGGATACTATTTCTGTACCATTTCCACCTGCTTCAGATTTTACTTTTTTCGCACCATTTTCATCTAATTCAGACTTTATATCATCAGATACATTTTCGTTTGCATCATAATTCAAAAACTCCCCGATTCTCCTGACACCTGCACCTGCGGCCTGGATGGTCTGGATTTCCATGCCGATATCTGAAAGCGGTTCAAAAATATTATTAACGTATGCCATGAACGTAACTGCCGTGCCGACACCAATACCAAAAAGTGTAGCAAGTGCAGTCCCTGAAGCTGCCGAAGCCATCATGATTCCGATTGCGACTGCCGCCATCGTCTTTATGATTGGCGAATATAATGAGTCATAAATATTAATCCGGTCAGTCGCCTCGAAACTGTCACGGATGAATCTGTCATATCGCCTCTCCATGAAATTTTCCGCATGAAGATTCCTTATCATCCTGCCGTTTTCGATGGTCTCCGGCAGGGTGCTGTTTACCTTGCCAACCGTTCTTCTATTTTCCATCTGAGCCGAAAGGCTTCTCTTCTGGAAGAATCTCGTAAGCAGGAAAAGAAGCGGCAGCATGATGGCAAGCAGGATTCCTAAGCCCAGGCTCTTCGTGAAAATCACGATCAGCACAGAAATAATCTGAAGTGCATTTGCAAACATCGAAACTACGCCATCTGTGAAAAGCGTATCTACCTTGTCGATGTCGTTTACGAAAATCGATGTCGTCTCGCCCGAAGGATGCGAGGTATAATACGAAGCCGGAAGTGAGGAGAGCTTTTTCGAGCACTCACTCCTCAGACCATGTGTCACTTTCTCGCCAAGCCTTGTGATCATTACATTCTGAAAGCTTGAAAGAAATCCACTCAGTGCAATCAACACGACATACCAGATGGAAAGCATAATAATATTTTTCCCATTCGTAAGCCCGTCAATCGCGCGGCCAAGAATAATCGGAGGATAAAGCGCAATGACTGCAGAAAGCACGATGACTGGAAAATATTCGCACGGACCGACTTCTTCTCATAGTCTGAAAGTCTTTCCTCGTATTTTTCTTCATGCACTTTCTCCACACCATAAATTCTGTAGGTCAACGCATTTGAAATACGATCCAGTGTCGAGGTATTAAGCTTTCCAGCACTCTCCTTCTGTTCAGCTGATGCAGATGTCACGGGCTTTTTCAGCCTGTCAGCGATGAAATATGCAATGGGAGAAAATAATACAGAAATGATAGTAAGCCGCCAATCGTAATAGATCAGCATTGCTAGATAGGCAATCATGACGACGCCCGTGTCAAAAATCTCGGTAATGAATTTTCTCAACCCCTCAGCACAGGCATCGACATCCTCGATAGCCTTGGTCATGAGCGTGCCTACATCCACACCAGACGATTCAGCTTCACCCTTATCAGATTTCTCTACGGAATCTTTTTCTCCTTTGGAACCATCTGTATCAGCAACAAACTCCACCTCTTTCTGCGAATTTCTCCCTGAATCAGAACTCTGATTGGAATCCGCACGCAGCATACTGCGATAGATCACATGCCGCATATTAAGCGAAGTATTATTTGAAAAATGGCGCACAAAAAATCGCTTTACGGCACGCATAGCCTGCACGAAAGCGATGGAAATGACATAGATAAGCGCAAGGTAGGACGATATTTTTGCAGGATGGACTACTCTTTTTATCTGTGATGAATCATTTTTTGTATTCATGACCTTATTCCTATAAATTATCTAGCAAATTCATAGTAAATATTTGCCTTATTCAAAACAATATTCATCACATATTATTTGTAAAAATATATTAATGATAATTATTCAGACAGAAAAACGCTCTCATACGACTTCACAATAAAGTCCCAGCTGAATGCACCGGTGATCCGAGCCACACCTTTTTCATGCATTTCTTTTCGCTTTTCTGCGGAGGCATATTCGCTGTCGCATTTTTCAATCAAAGAAGATAATGAACCATCTTCCTTTGTCCAGTAAAGCGCGCTGTCTTCACCGACTTCGTGGTTGAAGCCAATATCATATAATAAATTCACATCAGTTGATGCAAGGGCTTCAAGGAGACTTGGATTCGTACCGCCAACCTCGTGTCCATGAAGATAAGCGAAAGCCTTCTCTCGAATCGCCTTGATGAGTTCAGGCTCATAGACTGTTCCTACGAACTTCACCCTCTCATCTTCCTCGAAATGCGTTGTCTCTTCAAGCTCTTCATAGAACTTATCTTTCTCCACATTCGTGACAATGACCAGATCCTTTGTCGTATTACTCTTTATGAATTCAGAAATCATCGTCTCGTAATTATTGTCCGGGACAAATCGACCAACAATCAGATAATAATCATAAGACTTTACATTATGCTCTGAAAACCACTTGTTTAATTCGTCGTCGGAGCAGGTCGACCTAGTAACATCTGCACCATATGCAATGTAGGTGGTATTCTTTACATGATCACCATAGGAATCATTAATGTATTCTTCAATTGTTTTCGAATCGCAGATTGCAAGATCAGAATTTTCAACAAGACACTTTTCGCAGTATTTAAGAAATTTTTTCTCAGGCTCTGACCACTTCGATCTCTTCCACTCGAGTCCGTCAGGATTCACAAAGACCTTTACACCAAGCTTATGAAGCTTCTTGTAATGCGACTTCAGAAGCGGTCCGATGCGGCAGCCGAGAATATATACGATGACCTTGTCAGACTTTTTCAGTTCCTGATCAGCATCTGCTTCTTCTTCCATTTTTTCTTCAGCAGATAGTACCTCATCCGTAACATCCTGATTCTGCACAAGTCCCTTGTGCTTCACCCAGCCTTCAACATAGGAAAGCACAAGTCCCACATGAAAGATTCTTCCAGGTGCACCGGGAAGCGGCACCTTCACATTAAAGCAGTCGGCATTATTGTATTTGAAATGCCCTATTGGCTCGCCCATGCAGCTCACATGGTAATATATGTCTTCTGATTTCTTCCGCTTCGTAAGGTTCTCTACGAAGGTTTCAAAGCCTCCGTACTTCGCAGGAATTCCCTTACTTGCAACGATAAATACATGTGTCATATAAATGCCTCATAACGAAATTCACAGATGATGTTTTTTTCAGACCCACTCTGCTCATTTCTTTGTAACTCCTTCCACCATATCCTTCATATCCTCGCTCACTTCCGAATTCATAATCTTCCCCTGAGCTTCTTCAGAAAATCCCTCGGTGCTCTCCTTCTGGAAAATGATTTTGAAGGTCTCGAATACGATCTCTACATCAAGAACAAGTGAATAATTCGTAATATACATAAGGTCCATCTTCAGCTTGTCCATGGCAGTGGTATTATATTTTCCATAGACCTGGGCGAGGCCTGAAAGACCTCCTTTGACCTTGTACCTGTATTTAAATTCCGGAATCTCAGCGCAATATTTTTCTACGTGCTCGACTCTTTCGGGACGCGGTCCAATGATTGACATATCACCCTTCAGGATATTGATAAGCTGCGGAAGCTCATCGATTCTCGTAGCACGGATCACGTGACCGACCTTCGTGATCCGGTCATCCTTTTCCCCTGCAGGGTGTGACTTCCCATCTGCCTCTGCATTTACAATCATGCTTCGGAATTTCAGAATCATGAATTTCTTCATATTCCATGTGCAGCGCTCCTGTCTGTAGAATACGGGACCGCCGTCCTCCAATTTAATCGCAAGCGCCACGATGCCAAAAAGTGGCGAAAGCACAGCCAGTGCAAAGCCGGAAAGCACGATGTCGAGAAGTCTCTTTACAAACCTCTGTGTCATCGACATGCCGTGATTTCTCCGGTAATAAAGGGGTGTATCAAAAAGATTCAATTCGCTTGAAGACTTAATCAGAATATCCGAAATCTTGGGAACATAATAAATTCGTTTATTATACTCAAAGGCAAGTTGGATGAGCTCGCTTTCCACATCATCGGGAAGATCCTGAAGCAACAGCGCATCATAGCCCTCCATCTCTGAAATAATCTTGTCCATTCCATCCAGATAGCTCACCTTTCCACCGATATGGTATTTATCCGGGCGAAGCTCCATTTTTGAAAAAGTATGATCAACATCCTTTCCATAAATTTGCAGAAGCTGCAGTGCCGGGAACCTCCGGCGATATATATGAATGAGTGGAATCGTAATGAGACCTATCACTACGGTCTGCACGAGAAACAGCGGAAAATATCTCCATAGAATCGACCAGAAAAATCTGAACTCACCAATAATCAATAGTGAAACGAAGATCTCTATAATGTCTGTCAGGAAAAATGACACGGCTTCTGATGCAACTACCCTCGAGACCTTATTCACGCCAATCGTATATGCGCCAAGTGCATTTCCACAGAATATGAAAATCAGGAAATAGAACACGAATGCCATCGCAAGGTTTCCTGCACCAAGAAGATGTCCTGTGTTATTGTGATCCTGCACGTACTGAACCCAGACAAAGAAGAAAAGAAGTGTAGAAAGAAGTGTCAGAAAAACAGAGCACTCGCCACGATATGCATATTTTTCCTCAACATCGAAGCTTCTCCTCTGATAATCAAAATGTTCTGCTGAGCATCTGTAAAAATATACATTCAGATAAATAAGAGAAATGATGACAGCGATACAATATATGCTTTTGTAAACTATTCTATGAGGATAATATACAATCTCTGCAAAAGCCGGAGATAAATAAGTATACAGGGCTATTAGGAAATAACCTAATGAAAGAATGATGCAGATAATATAAATAAATTTTTTCTTTGTCCTTAAGAAACCCTCAAAGAAAAATGCAAGCGTAATGCAAATTCCAAGCATATAAAAATGCAGGAAAGTGATACTGTCACCGCCCCTGTCAATATATCTGATGAGAATAAAGAGGAGCGAAGTACATAAAAAGCTCATGAGAATTGTCACAGCTTCTGTCACATAAAACATAAGAAAGAAGCCTGTAACAATGCATATTCCAAAGAAAACCTTCAGGCTTCCGACATTGTCAAAGAAGCCTAAGACGCCTGCAAAAATAAGGATAATAGAGAAAATAATATGCGAAATGCTTTTTTTCCTGTCTTTATTTTCATTTACAATTTTTTCACTCATATCTTCAACTTTCAAGTATTAGCATTTATCAAATCTTTGTATGCAGAAATATAAGCGCATACAAAGATGATTATAACAGAAAAGAAAGAGAAGTGGAAAAAAATATATTGAGATTAGTACTGCATTTTCCCAAGAAGCAGCTTCTGTGTCAGGGGGGTAAGCGAGAGAATATACTTTGCCATGACCTTTTTATTTTTGGGCGAAGTCTTCAGGTATTTTCTGAAGTTCTTGAAATCGCCCTCGTAGAGATAGTGGTTTGCCATCTCGTACGAAAAGCCCTCATTGCATAGCTTTTCAAAGTGCTCTTTTTCCGCATCATTCTTTGCAAATCTGTCTGCAAAAAATAACTTCATCGAAAGTACATTTTTTAGCATCGTTATATCTTTATCACCATTTTTGTGCATGACAGAACCTTTCGTCACACGGTAAATGGCATTTACTTCATCAAGGAATTTGATTTTTCCTGTAGCAGAAATATAGAGCCAGTAAGGATAATCCTCCAGACTCCAGTTCTTTTCCATCGGCTTTATATCAGAAAGATATTGATGAAAAACCTCTGCTCGCACACAGCCGCAGAGTGCAGGAATATTGTTGTGTATGAGAAGATCTTCAAAAGTGCACCCGCTCGTACCTATCGTCTTCCCTGAAAAATCACCTGTGCTGTCAAGAAAGAGTTTCGCCTTCGAATAGCATGCGCTGTATTCTTTATTTGCATCCAGAAAATCGACAGAAGATGACATCATAGATGGGAGGAATTTGTCATCATGCCCGATCGTAAAAATATACTCTCCCTTAGCATTCGCTAAGGCAGTAAAATAATTTTTTACAACTCCCTGATTTTTCTTATTCTCAATTATTTGAAATCTACCAGGATTTGCGGCGGCATACTCCCGCAAAATGGAGACAGTATCATCCGTAGAGCAGTCGTCTGAAACCACGATTTCAAAATCGCTGAAACCTTCCTGATTCAGGACACTGTCTACGGTCTCCCTTATTGTCTTCGAGGAATTGTATGATGCTATGAGAACTGATGCCTTCAATATTTTGTCCTAATCTGCCTGTTCAAAATACAAGCATAAATACTATCTTTGGTATATTATTTCCTAACTACCTGATACCAAATATAATTGCTTATCTCGCTAATATTATAAACTCCATCATCAATCAGCTTTTCTTTTTCAGTATCAGAAAGTTCCACTCTGTCAAAGCCATTCTTGTCGTAAAATTTCAATGCCCTGACATTCTCCGGATTCACGCACCAGAACACATTTGAAAGTCCAAGCTTTTCAAAGCCTATTTTCAAAATTTCATTCATGGCAGAGATCGATACGCCATGTCCCATCGCTTTTTTCCGAATCGTAATGCCAAATTCGGCAGAATCCTTTTCAATGTGCTTCAGGCTCACCGTTCCTAAATATTCATCAGAAGAATCCGTGATTGCCAGATGGAGATTTCTCCCGATTCTGTCATCACGAGAACCAGTCGCTGCCACAGAAAGCTTTTCTACGGCTCCATCACTGTCAGAATCATCTGAAGCAGCAATAATATCATAATCCCTCGTCGCAGCAGAAATAAAATTATCGCAGTCTTCGATTGTCTTCGATTTAAAATCTGCCTTCATATTCCGGACTATATCTTCATCATGCATCCATTCAAGCATGAGCGGGGCATCTTTTTCTTCTAACCTTCTTAACATCATCTAAACTCATTCACCGCATCAATGACATAATCTATCTCTTCATCAGTCATTCCATAATACATTGGAAGACTGAGCTCCGTTTCACTTATTTCTTCGGCAATCGGGAAATCACCCTTCTTAAATCCAAGATCTTTATAGCATTCCTGAAGATGCATTGGGATCGGATAATGCTTATTCGTACCTATACCCTTGTTGTTCAAAAATTTCTCAAACCTGTCTCTTTCCTTGCACCTGACAGCAAAAATATGCCATACCGGCTCTGCATATTCCGGTACTGTTGGCAGAATCACCGCAGGATTCTTCATGCCGCTTAAATACTTTGCTGCTGTCTCCCTGCGGTTTTTATTTACCTTATCAAGTACAGGGAGCTTTGCAGAAAGAAAGGCGGCCTGCATCTCATCAAGACGACTGTTGTTCCCCTGATAGATGTGGTGATACTTGTAGTCTGAGCCATAATTTCCAAGTGCCCGAACCTTATCAGCCAGTTCTTTAGAATTAGTAACTACTGCGCCCGCATCACCAAGAGCTCCAAGATTCTTCCCCGGATAAAAGCTGAAACCTGCTGCATCACCAAAGGAACCAATCCTCTTTCCTTTGTACTTCGCCCCGTGAGCCTGAGCGCAATCTTCTACTATGAAAAGATCATGCTTCTTTGCAATCTCTATAATCGGATCCATATCGGCAGGCTGTCCATAGAGATGTACCGGCATGATGGCTTTTGTCTTGCCTGTAATCTTCTCTTCTATCTTCGAAGAATCAAGATTAAAGGTATTAATGTCAGGCTCTACGAATACAGGTGTCGCACCACAGTATGTCACCGCAAGCGCTGTTGCAATAAAGGTATTAGATGGAACAATTACTTCATCGCCTGAACCAATTCCAAGAGCCTTCAAAGAAAGCATCAGCGAATCAAGCCCGTTGCCGCAGCCCACGGCATAGTTCACACCGCAGTATGATGCAAAGGCTTCCTCGAATTGCTTATCTTCTTCGCCTTCTATATACCACGACCTATCATATACTCTTTCAAAAGCCGCACGTAATTCTTTATCTAATTTTCTTTCAAGAGGCCTAAATGTCACGAACGGGACTTGCATATTATTTTTCATCTGATACCCCAAATCTTATATCTTACGAATGCTATTTCCAATAATCCTGCAATAATAAATTTATTCTATATTTCTCTCGCATTCTTTGCATTCAAAAACATCATCGAAATAAAAGTAAAAAAGCAGTATGCCCCTCGGAGTAACAGCCATCTTCCACCGTACCAGGAGCCAATAACAATTAGTGAAAAATAATATATCACTGAAACACAAAAGAAACAAACTGCAATAATGTTCAATAAGATAAATAATTTTTTATTGCTTTCTTTACCCAGAAAATCTTTTTTGATTCCAATAAATCCTGAAAGCAGCGCAAACAAAATCACTAAAACATAAATAATAAAAAAGAATGGACTGTCTCCGCCATAAAATAAAAAACGAAGCAGAATAAAAATAACAATCCCACCAATAGCAATCAGCAAAAGATCTGTCATCTTATCAAAATGAAATAATGAAAGAATCCCGAGTATGGCCACAAGGCAGAACACAAATCTCGTGGTTCCATAAAATCCGACTGCTCCAAGCACACCAGCTAAAATCATCAGAGCAGAATAGAAGCAATATATTTTTTTATTTGAAATATCAAAAAGTTTCTTCATGAAATAATCCCTACTTTATATCTATTTCCATGTCCTGTTCCGGAACGCAGTCAACCAGTAAGTATCCATCTTTCACTTCAAGAGTCTCTCCATCGCAGGAAAAAGATTTATCCAGAAGCTCATCAGGCAGAGAAATCTTTACAGTGAGCGGATAATCAAACAGTTTCTCTGGCATGGAAGCCTTTGTGAATTTCAAACTAAGCTTTATCTTGTCTGAATCAAGCTCTGCTGAAACCTTAGTATTCTGCTTCTCCCTTAAATACAGCCCAGCCTCAGTAAAGTTTGCGGCCCAGACTTTTCCTTCGCTCTGCTTTTCAGAAATATAGGACATATGCCTGTCAGCCTCATCAAAAGAAAAAGTCTGATACCTGCTATTCTCTTCCTTTGCCACATCATGCCACATTTCTATAAGCCACTTGTTTCCATCAATTGCCGAATCCACCCACGAATTCTGCGTGTCAGTATCCGCATCATCATCAAGGATTCCCATGATGCAGAGATTGTACCAGTCACCTTTTTCAGTTCCCTCTGAAGGAGAAAGTGTGTTATAACCTCTTTTCCCTCCCCGCACTGCAAAATAGCCATCTTTTTTTAGTATACTATACCCCATCCTACATGGACTGTTCTCCGGCCATACAAATGCCACCTGCTTGGACTCAAATGTCTTTGTGAGATACTTCTGCATTCCCGTTATCTCATAGCTTAATGCGTCATAGTCCTGTGCGAATTCCGTATTCTTGGCCAGCAGCATATGGGAAGATGTGTGGCTGATAAGCTCTGTATGACCACTCTTAAGGATTTTTTTCCAGCCATCTTCATAAGGCTTCACATAATACCCAACACCCGCAACAGTAACATCAAGATCATTCTTTATGGCAAGTTCATTTAAAAGCACTGAAGAATCATACATGCCATCATCAGAAACAATAGTAACGATGCCTGAGGCATCGCCCCTAACCTCTGCAATCTCTGCCTTAAGTTCCTGCCCGGATTTTTTATTTTCTGCCGAAATTATTCTTGAAAAAATAATACCAGAAATAACAAGAGCAAAAGCAAAAAATAATAAGAATGCCGGTATTAATTTTTTATTTTTTACATCACTTTTCATAATAATCATTTGAAATGATAAATCAGCCTGTTCACCTGCTTATCAAAATAAAGCTTCTTTAAAATCTTCCTGTCTCCTTCATCAGAATCAGAAAACAGATGCCCATTCTGAAGCAGATTCTTCGCTACAGTGCAGTCATGTTTATTTGCGACATCCATGTATGTCTGTGGGACGTGCAGTATGTTCACTGATGCACCAGTCAAAGTTCCTGACTTTTCACCCCCACCAGAAGATGTATTTACAGCGAAAGTTTCACCAGTCTGCACCATCTTCAGTGCTTCCACAAAATTCTGATAATTCCTCCTGGCAAGCATCCCTTTATACGCCGGTGCAATCTTACACTCTATATCATATCCCATGATCTGCCTTAATATGCTGACCGTCTTCTTCTCGCCTGCCCAAATGCCGGAACTATTCTTCCTGTATGATGCCATACATTCAGGCAGATAATAAATCTTCCCGAACTGCAAAAAGCAGAACGTGATAATGCTGTCATTAAAAAAATCACCTAGATATTCATATGGTAAATCTTTAATGTATTCAGACCTAATCAGCATCGAATCCGTATGGAAATAATGCTTTGCGATATAAGTCCTGATGTCAAACTTTCTTTCCTTTATCCCATTCTGTGGATAGAATTCCACCTTTTCCGGGCAGTCCTCATAAAAAACCTTCACCTGATGCGCGCAGAGCACGCAGTCAGCATTCGAAGGATTTTCTAAGATATCATATTCCCTCTGAAGCTTGTTCTCATCAGTCCAGAAATCGTCGCCGTCCAGGAAAATAAAATATGGCGTGTCAACCATCTTGAGAAGTGCCAGGCGGTTCTGAGAAGCTCTCGTACCGCCCATATATTTCTTTCCTGCTTCACGGCTTTGAACTATATGTGTGAGACGGTCAGGATATTTCTTCTCCCAGGCTTTGATCTTTGCCACAGTCCCATCGGATGAACCATCATCACCAGCTATTACTCTGTACCCGAAATTCGTTTTCTGATGGAATACGCTGTACAATGCATCATCCACATATTTTTCAGAATTATAGAAAGTAATAAGTACGGTTATCTCAAAATTTTCCGACATACTAATACCCTGAAAAAACTGTTATTTGTTCCTTTTCTTCACTATCCTTACCACAAAGTCTTTTGCAGCTGGAAAAATTTTGTCATTTTGTAAAATCAAAAATGTCACGGCAAATGAAACGGCGCTGCTAATTATCAGTTTGCAGAAAAGAAATAAAATTCTCATTCCTGCGCCGCTTCCATTTGGAATGAATTTACAGATAATATAGCACAAGGCAATAGAAACTGCACCTGTGAGTATGAACCTGAGACAGCTCCAAAGATAATCCGACACCTTCTCATGCTTGAAATAGCCCTTATAAACAAGACCTGATGAATAGAAAAATATCGACCACATCGAAATAAGCGTTGCCAGGATGACACCGTTTACGCCAAAAAACTTTCCGAGAATAAAATTCAACGTGATATTTAAAGCTGCTTCCACGACTTCCCGATAGCGTCCATTCCACCAGAGTCCCGCCGCCTGATAATAGACATAATTGATGTCGCCCAAACGAAGATGAAAAAAATATATGCAGAATAATATCATGGATATTTCTGGCAGCATGTATTTATCGCCCATCCAAAGCTCCATGAAGGGCTGATAAAGCGCTGCTAGCACTGACACGCACCAGATGGTAAGCCACATATAGATAAAGAAAAACTTCTTGAAATCCCTGTAATTTTCCTCTTCTGAATCAGTCACTATTTTATTGCCTACACCTGCTGTAATTGAGCCAAGGAAAATCAAGAACACATCATTTAAGGCATTGATAATATAATAATAATTATTATAAATTGTCACCATCGTGAGCCCAAAGTATGCAGAAATCACTATGCTGTCAAAGGTATTTCTGGTCGCCCCTGCGACTTTCCCAATGGTGAGACCGTAAATCTGCTTCTTTATTTCCTGCTTCAGTTCATCAGGAACAATTCCTACAGGCTTATAAGCAGGGTACATCCTGTCGACTGTGACAGAGTTAATAATATTTATCGCTATGGTAGAAAGCGGAATCGTGATGACATAGAGATAAAAATTCCTTGACAGAATAAGCATGAGAACCTGCGCTATGTAAAGGCAGGAATTAATCCGCATGGTATTTCTGCTAACGACATCTTCCCTCTGGTGCGCAGAAAGAAGGCTCGTCTTGTACGCAAAAAGAAAATAGCTTATTACGGTATTAAAAAGGAAAATAAAATAGAGAATATAAAGATTCACATCCGGCGGAACAGAGCCCTTTATCATAAATCTAAGGAACGGCGTCAGTGCAAGACCAACCCCTAAGATGACAAGCCCGATGATACGATATGCCTTGCGGTAAAGCCGAAGCAGTGCACAGATCGTCTTTGAATCGTCCTCTGCAATTGGCTTGTACATGCTATAGACGATGGCATTTGAAAAGCCAAGCTCGGAAAGCGACAGTATTGAAAGTATAGAAGAAAACAGGCTGTTTAAGCCTGCATAGTCAGCAGAAAGCTTGTAAATAAGGACCGTCCGGACAATAAACGGTCCAAGCAGCATCACGGCTTTATTCAGAAAGCCCCAGATGGCATTATTTATTGAATTCTTCGTTCGTTCAAGCTTCATTTGAAATGTCACCCTGAAATTTTACAAATCTAAATTTCACTGGATTTTTTACGAATAAAGTTCTTATGATAAAGCCCAATGTAATCCACACTATCGGCTCCTGAAGATATGTCCCGGAAACCGCTGTAGAAATCACGGCATAAAGCATCACCATTATGAAAAGCTCCTGCTCAAGAGAGTGCTGTTTCATCATTATTAAAGTAAGAATGATGCCGCCAAAGAAAAATACCATCAGGACCGTACCTATCACGGGTCCGAAATGGATGAGAACTCCTAAAATAAGATTGTGCGCATAGGTCGAATCCCCAGTAATCATCGGGTACCCAAAACCTTTTGTAATCTGTACTGTATCGCCTGCGAGACCGTAACCGAAGATAGGACCATTTTTTATTAATTTCCATGCCAAAGCATAAATCGGTTCACGCCCGCTGGTATATGAGATGAACGTCCCCGAGGCAAGCAATGAAAGATTCTTATTGTATGAATCGCTTGTACGATTTTCCATGATGAACCTTGCAATATTCTGGATATTGATAGCTGCAAGAACAAGTAAGATGACAAAAATGCAAAAATACAAAATCCCTAAAATCGAATATGCATGATTCCTTGTTTTAAAAACAAATCTGTTTCTTTTGAAATCCCTGTTTCTGGCATTTATCTCAAAAGTATTTGTAAAAAGTGCAATAGGGACATATAGAACAGCCACGACAAGAGATCCCCTGTCACAGTGAACTACCATGAAATAAAATAATATTAAGAACCCAATAAATGAAAATACTGTATATTTATGATTAAGAACAAGAAACCACAGCACCATAATCGGAATAAGCATTGCATATCCAAAGCCCTGGTCTATGTCTGTGACGCTAAGGGAAAATAGAATGGCACAGAATAAAAGCAAGAAGCTCATCCTGATAAAAATTTTAAATGTGTAGTCTACATCTTCTATGCCAAGAATAAAACAAAGCGCAGGCAAACAATACCAAAACATGGTATTTGCCGTTCCAGCCAGCACTTCAGTATTTGCAGGGAAGCATAGAAAGGTAAGCAGATATAATGCCGCCATGATGCCATAGGGCAGCAGGACAAGTTTCATATCCTTTCTGAATATGAAATATAGAGAAACAAGTATAGTGCCTCTCTCAAAGGCCATCAGTATATAATAAAGTATATAAGAAAGCGAGCCGCCGACTGACATCACGGCATTATTGATCAGTATGTATGAAAAAATAAGGACCAAGGCAAATGAAACTACATGGTCCTTATTTATTGAAATATTTTTTTCTTTAAGAAGCTTTTTCATTACAAATAATATTTCATGTGTCTGACGACTTCAGTTTTTCTCCTTCTCCTTCCCATGACAGTACCTTATCATGAGAATCAGAAAGGCTAATATGAAGCCTAGCAGCAGGCCTTCTACTGCGGCCTTTACCGTTGCCGTTGCAGCATCAGAAGTCTGAACCTTTTCGATGTCAATATTCGGATCCTGAAGATTATTCAAAGCATTATTGTCAGCTGCGATGACATCATTGTATCCTGTCATGGTGTCATTATGTGTTTTCTTTATAGAAAAGACATTAATAAATTCACCGTTTGAAAAGGTCGTGCCAAAATTTGCAGGACTGTTTACGCTTGAAGATACACTGTCATTCGTCGTATAGTATGCTTCAGAAATAAGTGAGATCTGATAATTGCTGTTCGCCTTCTGGATTTCTGCCGTCTTCTCTCCCATTTCCTTCTGAACTGCCTTTGAAAGTTTTGAAACCAGGTCTTCCGTATCACCTACAATGGAAATGAATATCATATCCGACTGTACATCGGCCGTCACAAGAACAAGTTCTCGTATATATTTTGCATCTGTCTTTTCATCAATACTTTTATAAAAATCTGCATTTTTGATATATGAAACATAAGAAGAAATAATTTCAGAATTTACTGAAGAGCCATCGGATGGAAGAATAGAATAGATGAGATTTCCTCTGTAGACATTTGCAGCATCAATATTGTAAAGCACCGAATTCTGCTGGTATTCGGTTTCTGCTGCTATTTTCTCATTCGTCTTATCAATATCATCAAGATAGTTCTGCTTTGTCTGCCTGTAAGTCTCTTCCGAAGCAATTTCCTCTTTAGTGGCAGGAATCTTTCCGACATTTCTAAAAGAAGTCACTCCTCGGATCAGTCCAAAAAGGATAGCAAAGATCAGCATGAGGATAATCACAAATTTTTTCTTTTCCTTAAAGATATATCTATTCATATCTTTAAGGCTGATCGTGATAATATTTGATGAAATTGAATCATTATTTTCTGACATTTATTTTTACCTGATTTTTCAATTATGGAAATTTACAAGCATTGTTTCAATCTACAAGAATAATACCAGCGAGGTTCTTTCCAATTTTCCCTATTTCTGAGATTTCTTCCCTGATATCTGAAATCTTTGAACTTGACTTTGATTCAATAAGCACTCTCCAATGCTTGAAAGAATATATTGCCAATGCCGAAAGATCTATTTCTACGACATTATTCTTCTGATAATTTCCATTCATTCCCTGCCTGCTCTGGACAGTCCCATTTCCTGATGCCATCTTTTTCTCCTAATAAATACGAATAAACAAACATTACGATTATATTAAAAATTCATAATATTTTCAATCCATATTTATCGTTATTTACACCGCTGGAATAATAGTAAATATGCTGTTTTCCAGAAAACAAATTGTCAATAAAATGAACTAGAACCAGTCAATCAAACAAATCCTCCGCTGTAATCTCTGACTGAATCTCGCCCGAGTATTTATTCCTTGAAATGCCAAAAGGAGTCACCATCGTAATGTGCACCGATGACCTTGTGCCTGTTTCCCTTAGAAAGTCAGATTTCTCAGAATCTATAAGCTTTAGCAGCCTTTTTTGTTCTTCTTCTCGTCCGATCAGCATTACAGCATTCACCTCATTTTTCTAAATGTTTTTCCAAATCTCGAATTTTTTTCGACTTTTGGAAAATTATCTTGTATCTCGGTGCTACCGCCGCCAAGGCTATAGAAAATTCGCGGTGACGGGTAGGGTTTATGGATGCAGGCGGTCAGAAAAGTACTGCATACGATATCGTGAAGAAATATATCGAAAATAACATCGGCAAATTTACCGGAGCCGATGTTGTATCTCATTGTCCGAGCATTGGGAGGTCTTCCGTGCTTGGGGCATTGAAGAGGCTTACTGAAGAAGGGTATATCATCAGGGAGGGGACTATGAATGCCGTAGATTACGGTGTCTCCATCTGATTTATTTTCCATTCATCAATGGTACCAATTTTGGAAGAGAAATTTGCTCCAATTTTTATTATCTTCTTGCTGGCAAGATATGTCAATGCATAACCTTTCTCTTCTATCTGAGAGAGTGCTTCATCTGCGGTCTTATCCTGCTTGAACTCAAAAATATAGACATATTTGTCATTCTCAATAATGCAGTCACTTCTGCCGTTTGACGAATGAACTTCGGCTCGTACATACTGTCCCAGAACAGTAAAAACTGCGTATACAATATTCCTCCATGCCTGCTCATTTTCAGGAGCTTTCCCCTCATAATAGGGAATACTGGCAAGCAGGGACTGAAGCATCTTCATAAAAGCTTCTGAATCATCATTCTCAAGATATTTTGTCATACGACCTGCATTAAAACCTGAATCTGGGACTGGATATGATGGATTGGTCAATGGAATCAGAGATTCAAGATAGCCGTATTTCACCTCGTCATTGGGAAAAGCTAATGTATATTCTCTGAATCTTTTGTCAAAGCCTGTAATAGTAAGATAACCAGACTGATAATACAAAGGAATGAGATCGACATTCTCTGCACGATAATCACTCATCCTGGCTTCAGTTGCCTTTACGCCAATACTGAAATCCTGTACAGGCCTTCCAGACTGCTCCAGCTTTTTATATAGGAATGTAGGGGTTCCAGTCTCGAACCAGTATCTCCCAAAATCATGCTTGCTAAAAGCATTAAGCATGCTGAATGGATTGTAAACGCTTATTGGGGATCGGCTGAAATGATACCCATCATAATTTTTTCTAAGTTCTGAAATACATTCATTACGTGAAAGGCCATTCTGTTCTGCCAGCGAATCGATTTCTTCAGAAAAATCCGCAGTCAATTCATCTTCAGTAATTCCGCATATTCCTGCATATTCAGGGTCAAATGAAATATCATTCAGCTGATTCAGGTCTGAAAATATCGAAACCTTACTGAATTTTGTCACACCAGTGATAAAAACAAATTTCAGAAATTTGTCCTCGTCCTTCAGGACACTGAAAAAGCTCTTAAAAATATCCCGGTTTTCATTCTCCTGCTGCTTGTTGTCCAGCATATTTTCGAGTAACGGCTTGTCATACTCATCTAAAAGAATAACTACCTGCTTTCCCGTGATGCGGTATGCCTCCTCAATGCAGTATTGGAATTCCGTAGGAAGATTAAATGATGTCTGATGACTAATGCCATATCTGTCTTCAAACTGATGAAGCGAATATGAAAGTTTCTCCGAAAGACCGGTTTGTGTCTTATATGCACCTCCAGACATACTTATGAATAGCACCGGATAGTGGATCCAACGCTCGTCTTCCAGCTTCGAATCTTCATATTTCTCAATCTCAAGACCCTTGAAAAGTTCTTTCTGCCCCTCAAAATAGGCCTCCATAGTTGATAAAAGAAGACTTTTCCCAAATCTCCTTGGACGGCTGAGAAAATAGACCTTCCCACTTTCAACGAGCTTTCGAATATAGCCGGTCTTATCAATATAAAGATATCCGTTGTTTCTCAAGTCCTCAAATGACTGTATTCCGATTGGAAGTTTTCTCATAGTACTTACTCTATCTATTCTTGTCTTTATTCATGGGTTAAGCTTGCAAACATAGTTTGCTCGTAATAAAATCTATGCTTCAGTTCATAGTATATCACGCAAAAAAATGATTAGCCACTGAAAATTATTTCCCCGCCATGAATCGAAGCGGCGTATGACGAATAATCAAATCAAAAATAAAGCAGATGAATACTATGCTGATGAAACAGCAGACAAGATGTCTAAAGATTCATTGCGTTTCATCTGAATTCTTTCCATTTACTTGTTTGCTGATTAACCGCTTTAACAAATTGTAATAACGTTTTTGTTCATTATTGCAGATGCCAAAAAGCTATAGCCTATCTTATCAAGAATCTCTTCTACATAAGAAATGTCATTTGATATTCTTGCAAATACAAATAATTTAATTCTGTCATTCCATCCAGCACTTTCGAGCTTCAATAGCAAGTTAGATTTTGCTAACCGTAGAGGCAAAAAAAATACCCCGGCTCCACAAAGCCAAATCGCCTGCATCCGCCGAGGGTCTTCATTCACTGTACGCTCTTTTTCGGGCTGAATGAAACGTTCAGTACCATTCCCATACCGTCTGCAAGCCTCTGCAGAAGCTTTATGCTAGGGTTCCTAGTTCCGTTCTCGAGCCTGCTTATCTCAGTTTGAGCAATCCCGGTTCGCTCCGACAGTTCTTTCTGAGTAAGGTTCTGGGAAGTCCGTGCATCAACGAGTGCTCGGATGATATTCATCTCCGGCTGGACTTCCACGTAGGCCTGGGCGAATTCAGGGTCCTTCATCTTCTTCTGTTTGTATTCTTCAAGCGTCATGATAGCCACCTCTCATTCCGTATCATCTTTCGTTCCGTATCTCCGTATCCAGTCAGCACGCCGTTTCTTTGCAAGCTCTATCTCTGAAGGCGGAGTCTTCTCTAAATCTTCAAAAATCTGCTTGACAAACATTAGCAAGAAAGTCTTTATCTCCAGTCAAAATCACATCGGCGCCTGATGCAACTGCCGCCCTGAAGATTGGACAATCCTTTTCATCCCGGATTTTCTGTTCATCTGCTATTACTGATTATGGAACCTTTACGATTGTGACTGTTGTCATTAGCATAGACAGAAATGTATTTAGCACGGATATCTTTTCCGGCATTTTCCTCTTAAATACTTTCTTCAGTTCATCAATATTAATCTCGCATATAATCGCATCATTGGGTTCTGTTAGTGCCTTGTAAAGAGCTCTTATCTAATATTGCTTCCATAATGTTCGCCTCCTTCCACGAAAGTAGGGTATTCCCTACTTTTATTATAATGAAGGCTGTCAAATTATCAAGCACTAAATCTTATTGTGTTTCCACAATATTCACCATGACATATATCGGTTGCAACATTATAGTGCGTTGACCTCAGACGTTCCTTCTTTTCTGTTATACGATACTGGAAAGCCTGCAGAAAAACAGCCTTCTCATGATCCTTAAGTGATCCAGCAAGCTCGTTAAGGTGCTTTACCATCCTGTCAGTTGATGAAAACGGCTTGGCACGAGTCAACGAAATAGATAATCATTCC
>Ga0256406_1000583_pt1 | contig 65927 bp, 61 predicted proteins | sample RumenRJG_03DNA_FD_185986 | JGI IMG/M metagenome (GOLD analysis project Ga0256406, IMG submission 185986) | Bovine rumen microbial communities from Lethbridge, Alberta, Canada - RJG_03 | ecosystem: Host-associated > Mammals > Digestive system > Stomach > Rumen | place: Canada: Alberta | collected... | reverse complement strand
ATGTTGGGTTTGGTCGCTTGACATTATACACAAAAGCAGGGGGTATTGCTCTTTTTTTGCGCAAATCCCCTGAAATAAAGGTTCAGTAGTGTTATTCATGCGTTATGCATGACACTACCAAGCACAGAAAGAGAGGAATTATATGATAGCACTTGGCTGTGATCACGGCGGATATGCGCTGATGCAGGAAGTGAAGCAGCATCTGGATGAACAGAAGATTGCATATAAAGATTTCGGCACGTACAATGGAGAGGAATCTGTGGATTATCCTGATTTTGCCCATAAAGTCGTGAAAGCAATCCTCAGCGGCGAATGTGAGAAGGGAATTCTGATCTGCGGCACCGGCATCGGTATCAGCATGGCCGCCAACCGCTTTAAGGGCATCCGCGCAGCTCTCTGCACTGACTGCTATATGGCACAGAAGACGAGAGAGCATAACGATGCCAATATCCTCGCCATGGGCGGAAGAGTCATCGGCGGCGGCCTCGCCTGCCAGATCACGGATACTTTTCTGAATACGCCTTTTTCCGAGGGCGAGAGGCATAAGAGAAGAATTCAGAAAATTGAAGACACAGATATCTGATGATCGCGAAAGCGCGCAACGCGTAGCGATCCGGTTATCATACGGATGACACTCACATCATCTGATGATGAAGGTACGGATAATTAAGCATTGAAAAATACTGAAGGGGGTTTTACTGTTATGGGAAAAGTAATCATCATGGATCATCCGCTGATTCAGCATAAGATTGGTATTATCAGGGAGACGTCAACCGGTACCCGTGATTTCCGCGAAATGATCTCTGAGATCGCCATGCTGGAGACGTACGAAGCTACCCGCGATCTGGAACTCGAGGATGTTGAGATCGAGACGCCGATCACGAAGACGACGGTGAAGAGGCTGGCCGGCAAGAAGCTCGCCATCATTCCGATCCTTCGCGCGGGTCTTGGCATGGTACCCGGCATGCAGGCACTGATTCCTTCCGCCAAGGTGGGACACATCGGCATGTACCGCGATCCGGATACGCTGGAGCCTGTGGAGTACTACTGCAAGCTTCCTGCCGACATTGAGGAGAGAGAGGTCTTCGTCGTGGATCCGATGCTTGCCACCGGCGGTTCTGCGGTGGATGCGATCAATCAGCTGAAGAAGCACGGCTGCACGCATATCCATTTCCTCTGCATCATCGCTGCACCGCAGGGCCTGAAGCACCTGCAGGAGGCGCACCCGGATGTCGATATCACGATCGGTGCCATGGATGATCATCTGAACGAGAACGGGTACATTGTTCCCGGCCTCGGCGATGCGGGCGACCGTATTTTTGGAACAAAGTAACATGCTGTGAATCCGCCGCTCGTGAACCGAACGGCGGATATGCGTCTTATGCAACCTGCAGCGTGGCCGATGCAGATCTTCAGGAAGGAGAGATTGACATGTCAGACAAACGCACAGATTATATCAGCTGGGATGAATATTTTATGGCGGTTGCCAAGCTGGCTGGCCTTCGGTCCAAGGATCCGCATTCTCAGGTCGGATGCTGTATCGTGAGCTCTGACAACAAAATCCTGTCCATCGGTTATAATGGTTTTCCGCGCGGCTGCTCTGATGAAGAGTTTCCGTGGGCGAGAGAATCGGAGGACAACGATCCGCTGAAGACCAAGTATATGTATGTGACGCACAGCGAACTGAACGCCATCCTGAATTTTCGCGGCGGGACGCTGGAGGGATCCAGAATGTATGTATCTCTCTTCCCGTGCAATGAGTGTGCGAAGGCTATTATTCAGGCGGGCATCCGCAAGGTGATTTACGCGGAGAACAAATACGACGGAACACCGGCGGTGATCGCCTCAAAGAAGATGTTCCAGGCGGCCGGCGTTGCTTTTCAGAAGTATCAGCCGACGGAACGCAGCATTGAAATTGAAGTATAAACATATAAAGACAACAGGGTGAAGACATTGCAGAAAAAAGATCAGAACAACGGAAAAAATAAAAAAGATGGAAAAGCACTGCGCAGGGGTACCCGGCTTACGGCCATAGCGCTTTCAGCTGTGATGACATTTCAGGCTGTGCCGGCTATGGCCGATAAACTGACAGTGGCTTCCTCATCTTCTTCAAAAGATGCAGGAGATAAAAATGACCTGGCAGCGGCGGCTGCCGGAGAATCGGTGGTTTCGGACAGCTCTTCTCCGGATGATTCTGCGAACGATGCAAAAAGCACATCCGCAACGTCGGGAGATAAAAATACAGCGACGGATCCGGCCGGTACGGACAGCCCCTCATCTGCTTCCGCAGGTACGGATTCTTCTGAAAACGTGAACACGGACAGCGGCAACACGGCAGGTGACAATGGGACGACACCGGCTTCTGATGCGGGAAATCCTTCCGACGCAGCGCCGGCGAATGATCAGAACAGCGGGGATACGGGAGAAACACCGGCAGATGTGCAGAACCTCCCGGCGGACGATGCTTCTGAAGAGGCGCAGGAAGAGAACAGCGATAAGCCGGAGCAGACGAATGAAGAGCTGATGGCACAGCAGCACATTGTGAATGTTGCGCCGCTGGAGAAAAATTACCGCTTCTATCTGGTCGACCGCAAGCCGGCTTTTGCGCTTGAGGATACGACGATCCTTCAGGATAAGGCGGATGATGCCGCAGAGGCGGGTACGCTGAAAAAGGATGCCGTTGCTTTTATTCTCGAAAACCTCGGAGACGACTGGTATTACGTGGAGTCCGGCCCTGTGCGCGGTTTTGTCCGTACGGAAAGTATGACGGATGATAATGCCTCGGCACAGATCGTTCAGAACTATACGGCGCAGGCTGAGGCGGCTTCTGCCGAGACAGGGACGACGGTGGATCCGGAGAGCTATTACACCTATGCGAAACAGAGTGTTTCCATTCGCGATAATGCTGCTTACCTGCACAGTCTGGCAACCGTGTATGACCGTGTGGTAGGCAAAACGGATGCCGTTGTCAAAAATCTCACCGGAAATCTCACGGTTCACAGTTCGATGAGCTCGAAGGCAGATGAAATCGGCAAACTGGATGCAGGGGATATTGCCTATGTGCTTTCAACCTGTGGCTCCTGGGACTACATAGAATCGGGAGATGTCAGGGGATTTGTGAAGGCACGGTATCTGTATACCGGCGATGAGGCTTCTGCACTGGTCGGACAGGCCGGTGGCGAAGACGCTATGCCTACAGCGGAGGAAACGGTCGCGCCGGAGGACAACCCGGCTTTCTACTATACTTATACATCTACGGAGGAAGGAAGTGCCGAGAACCCCATTCGGAAGGCGGTTCTTGAGACAGCGGCCAGCTGCATCGGCAACCCCTATGTATGGGGCGGGACCAGCCTCACGAATGGCTGTGACTGTTCCGGCTTTGTTCAGACGCTTTTCGGGCTGTATGGCGTCAGTCTGCCGAGGACGGCTGAGGCGCAGTCGGTCTGCGGTACGCAGATTCCGGTGAGCGAGGCTGAGGCCGGCGATCTTATATTTTTCGCAAAGGACGGATACGTCTATCACGTGGCACTCTGCACGGGCAATAACACGACGATCGAAGCCTATGGCACGGCAGTGGGCATTATCGCCAACACCTTAGACACGGCGCATGCCGTCTGGGCGGTGCGTGTCCTGGATAACTGAACCTCAGGATGCGTGGAACAGCACGGCAGGCGCGCTGTGCAATGAAAACGTCATATTTTGCAGAAATGGACAGTGCCTGCTGCAAATGACGGATGAGATGACATGTCCTGGCCACTGCGAAGTGACAGAAGGGAGAACGGTATGGTAAGAAGAGAACAGGTGGAGCAGGTCAACGGACTGGCCGGCGGACGGGGAACAGCGACTGTCTGCCATGTAGTCAGCAAGGATGAGCTGTACGGACACGGAAGAATGTATGCCCGTGTCATTCTCCCGCCGGGTGCGAGCGTCGGCTGGCATCAGCACAAACATGACACGGAGCCCTATTATATTCTGAAGGGCCATGCGGATTTTATTGACAATGACCATTCCGTCACAAAGGTGGGCCCGGGTGACGTATGCGTGATTCGTGTGGGTCAGTTCCACAGCATCGAGAACAACTATGATGAGGACGTGGAATTCATGGCACTCATTTACAATGAGCCGGGTTATCTGAGCGACCGGATGAAGTTTTACGACGAGGGCTGAGAATCCGAGGGACTGTTCATCAGCGGATCAGCAACCACCGGATCAGCGTCTGTTTATCCGGTGACACATCCCTGTATGGAAGAAGATCCGCCATTTATCGCCGGTACTGACCCGGTGTCACACCCTTGTACTTGCGGAAGGTCTTGATGAAGTAGCTGAGATCGTTGAAACCGCAGGCATAGGCCACATCCGTCACGGCGGCATCTCCGGTGGAGAGCGCATAGCAGGCGTGCTCAATACGCTGGTAGTTCAGGTAATCCATCGGCGTCCGGTGCGTCATCTGCTTGAAGAAGCGGCAGAAGTATTTGGGTGACATGGAGGCGGCGCCGGCGAGCTGTTCCAGGGTGATGTCCTGCGAGTAATTTTCATCAATATAATCCAGCACACGGCGAAGCTGCATGACCTTGCGGTAGCCGTGGCGCGTCTGAATTTCATGCTCCGTGTACAGATGTTCACGGAAGATCACAGAGAAAAAGAGGTAAAGGCTGCCAAAGAGTTCAAGCTGGTAGCCTTCTTTTTTTTCGCGAATGGCCCGGAACGCACCATCGGCGATCATGTGAATTGCCGTGCTGCCTTTGCAGGTATTTTCGCCGCCCTGAAGTGGGCGCATTTTGACTTCAGATGCAGTGTTCAGAGGCCCGCATTTCCGGTCTGCAGATGCATGCTCCTGACCAACGGCACCGGCAGAAGCCGGAACGTTTTTCGTATCGGAAGCGTGAGCGGCTGAAACAGATGAAGCCGGCCTGACTTCTGCGTCGGAAGCGTGAGCGGCAGGAAAGAAATCGGCCACGATCACCTGACGGTCCAGAATCTTCTGAAAATAGGGTGCACATCCTGCGTTGTGGCGTGTGAACACATTGAGGTCGAACACAAGACACTCGTACACGCAGTCGTTATCCGGCACACCGGAATGCAGTACGCCCGCATGCACAAATACCATTTCCCCTGCACACACCTTCTGCCTGCGCTCATCCAGCGTCATATCCAGCGTTCCGTTCAGCACACGGATGATCTCGTATTCGGGATGCCAGTGATAGTTCATCTGAAATCTGGGGTGATTCCGGTCCAGATGATAAAAAGCAAACGGAAAATCGGAGGTTCCGTGCTGTCTCTTTTCATTCAGGTCCATATATTGCATGTATTTTTCCTCCGGTTCGTATGATAACGGTTTCAAAAGGCAACACCCGCGCTGCACTTGTGCAAAAGTGGGTGGATGACTTCATAAAACGCCCCTTCAGCGAGGGCGTAGTGGCAATATTCTGCGCTGCAGCATCGTCATAGGCTGCAAAATAACCAAAATATGATTCGCGAAGTTGTGAAATGTTGACAAAATACTCAAAAAAGTGAATATTGTCATGCGCGAAACGATTATAACACAACACAAAACGGGTGAAAAGTGGTAGTATCGTAATAACCGGACAAGATACAACGGCGAAACGAAAATGGGGAACGCGTGGACGGGTTCCGCGGTTCCATCAGACCTTCCATTTTGCGCGGAGCCTTTAAATGACCTGAGATGGTCCGGAAAAGTAACTGGACAATGACGGCGCGGGGCTGCACAGCGAAGATGCAGTCAGAAGACCGTCGGATCTACATGGAGGTATATTTCAATGGCAGATGCAAGAAAACTGGTTGGCGGTAAGCCTGTCATCGGTATCCGCCCTATCATCGATGGACGTAAGGGACCTCTCGATGTCCGCGGATCTCTTGAGGAACAGACCATGGGTATGGCCAAGAGAGCCAAAGCTCTCTATGAGCAGAACCTGAAGTACGCTGATGGTACACCGGTTAAGGTTGTTATTTCCAACTGGACGATCGGACGTGTACGTGAGAGCGCACTCTGCGCAGAGCAGTTCAAGAAGGAAGGCGTTGACATCACACTGTCCGTTACACCGTGCTGGTGCTACGGCTCAGAGACAATGGATATGGATCCCACGACCATCAAGGGCGTTTGGGGACTGAACGCAACCGAGAGACCCGGTGCCGTTTACCTGGCATCCGTTCTCGCTACCCACGCACAGAAGGGCATTCCTGCTTTCGGTATGTATGGCCGTGATGTGCAGGAAGCTGACGATGATACCATTCCGGATGACGTTCAGGAGATGCTTCTCCGCTTCGGACGTGCAGCTGTTGCAGCTGCATCCCTGCGCAACATGAGCTATCTGCAGATCGGTTCCGTTACCATGGGTATCGGCGGATCCATCATGGATCAGGATTTCATGGAGTCCTATCTCGGCATGCGCGTAGAGTCTGTTGATGAGGTAGAGGTTCTTCGCCGTATGGAGGAAGGCATCTACGATCACGAGGAGTATGAGAGAGCACTTAAGTGGACGAAGGAACACTGCAAGGAAGGATTCGATAAGAACCCTGAGTGGATTCAGAAGGATCGAAAGACCAAGGACGAGCAGTGGGAGTTCACTGTAAAGATGTACATCATCATCAAGGATCTGATGCGTGGCAACGAGAAGCTCGCAGACAAGTTCCCGGAGGAGGCACTCGGACACAATGCGATCGCCGGTGGTTTCCAGGGACAGAGACAGTGGACCGATCACTGGCCGAACTGCGATTATCCGGAAGCATTCCTCTCCACATCGTTCGATTACGACGGTGCGCGTGAGCCGTACGTTCTCGCAACCGAGAACGACTGCCTGAATGGTCTCTGCATGCTCTTTGAGAAACAGCTGACCGGACGTTCCGCACTGTTCTCCGATGTACGTACATACTGGAGTGCTAAATCCGTCAAGAGAGTTACAGGATATGACATCGAAGGTCATGCAAAGGATGCCGATGGTTTCCTGCATCTGATCAACTCCGGTGCATCCGCACTTGAGTATTCAGGCGTTTGCAAGGACAAGGACGGCAATCCTACAATCAAGCCTTGGTGGGATCTCACCGATGAGGATATGGATGCTATGTGCAAGGCAACCGAGTGGTGGCCGGCAGATAACGGATATTTCCGCGGCGGCGGTTATTCTTCAAGATTCCTTACCAAGACAGAGATGCCTGTCACGATGGTACGTCTGAACCTTGTCAAAGGCCTCGGACCGTTCCTTCAGATCGCAGAAGGCTGGACAGTAGCACTTCCGGATGAAGTAACTGAGACGCTCTGGAAGAGAACTGACTACAGCTGGCCTTGCACATGGTTCACACCTCGTGTAGACCACAAGCCGGGTTCTGCATTCTGCACAGCATATGATGTCATGAGAAACTGGGGCGCTAACCATGGCGCAACCGTATTCGGTCATGTAGGCGCAGATCTCATCACGATGGCTTCCATGCTTCGTATTCCGGTAGCTATGCACAATGTTCCGGAAGAGAAGATCTATCGTCCGGCGGCATGGAACGCATTCGGCACCGTTGACAAAGAGGGCGCTGACTATCGTGCATGCAAGGCATTCGGACCGCTGTACAAGAAATACAAATAATGCCGATCCTGTCGCAGACAGGTCCGGAACTTACGCCGTTGTCATAGGATAACAGCATGTATCAGGGAAGAGGATCCGCGTGGCGGATCCTCTTTCTTTACCAGCAATTTGCAAATAGTTACAGTGGATGAAAAAGGCACTGCAGATAACCGCAGTGCCTTTTTCATCAGACTTTATTCCATTGTCTGTGTATGATTCGGGATTATTTCTTATAAGGAGCCGGCTGATCCTCGGGCAGTACAACACCCTTCTGCAGCATGATGTTCGCATACAGTGCGGTCTCGCTGGTGGCAATGACACAGTAAGCGGTCTTCTGGGTCTCCTCATAGAATTTGAAACGTTCGATTGTGCCGACAGCATCAGCACCGCGCTTGTCATACTTGGCAATGATCTCTTTGTAGGTATCCCAGATAGGGGTCTCTACGTTATCGCCGGGCATAACCTCCATCAGGTTTACCGGATGCTCTACATACGGATCCAGCGGGAAGAACTGCAGGATGGCATCCAGAATTTCCGGTACGCCATGGCCCTGCATGTTGATGACAACAGCGTCCTTACCCATTGTAGGAACCGGGAAGTTGCCATCGGAGATGACAAGACGGTCAGAATGACCCATTTCGCAGATAACCTTGAGCAGTTCCGGCGGCATGATCGCAGGTACATTTTTTAACATGATAAAAATCCTCCCATAAAAATAATTTGTTGTGATACACCCTTCGCCCTGTATCGGACTCATAAACATTGTAACGTTTCGCTCTTATAATTTCAATAGAACAGAGGAAAAATATGAAACGTTTCGCGCACCGAAATAAAAGACGCAGCTAACGAAAAACTGAACATCGCTCCTGAAGGAAAAAAAGGTTTGATAAAAAACGAACCGATTCGGAAATGATTATTGACATGCAACAGCCAATACCATATAATTCGAAATATAAGAAAGTCGAACCGATTCGAGTTGCCAGCTGAAAATCGAGGGTTGATAAGCGATCGATGAGACAGGACAGAACAGTTGAGACAATTACAGGAAGCGGGCAGGCTGAGAACCCGCGGACAGGCCGACTGCGGCCGGGAGGAATGAAAAATGGCACTGGTTACTTCAGAAGAGATGCTTCTTGATGCACAGAAGAGACATTACGCCGTAGGCGCTTTTAATGCGGAAAATATGGAGATGGTACAGGCCATCGTGAAGGCTGCAGATGAGCTGAGAGCCCCTGTCATGATCCAGACGACAGGCGGAACACTCAAATACGCTGATCCGCTGATGTTTTTCCATATGGTATCCGCTGCGGCTGCAGAGGCAAGCGTTCCGGTCTGCCTGCATCTGGATCACGGTCCAAGCTTCGAGATGGCTGTGAAGTGTGTGAGAGCCGGATACACCTCCGTCATGATCGACGGTTCCAAGCTGCCGTTTGAGGATAACATCGCTATTTCAAAGAAGGTTGTTGAGATGGCTCATGCGGCAGGCGTTCCAGTAGAAGCCGAGCTCGGAAAGGTCGGCGGTAAGGAAGACGATACCGTCAGCAATGATAAGAAGGATATCTATACAGATCCGCAGGAGGCAAAGGAATTCGCGGAGCGTACAGGCATCAATTCCCTGGCAGTCGGCATCGGAACTTCCCATGGCTTCTACAAGGGCACACCGGTGCTGGATGTCAACCGTCTGTCGGAGATCCGCAAAGTCGTAGAAATTCCGCTGGTGCTTCACGGTGCATCAGGCCTCACCGATGAGCAGGTTCGTTCCTGCGTGGAGAGAGGCATCTGCAAGGTAAACTTCGCCACGGAGCTCCGCAAGGCTTACTCCGATGCGGTAAAGGCATATATGCAGAAGGATCCGGATGTATTTGATCCGAAGAAATATCAGGCAGAGGGCCGTCTCGCTGTCATTGAGCAGGTGAAGTACCGCATGAAGGTCTGCGGCGCTGACGGCAAGGCCTGATCTGTACTGAATCAGCCGGCTGATCGAAAGCGGGGTGATGGCATGGCGGTGACAATCCGTGATATTGCGGAAAAGGCAGACTGCGGAGTGGCGACAGTTTCCTCCTATCTGAATGGCAGGAATGTCCGTCCACAGAACCGGGAAAAAATAGAATCGGCGATCCGTGAGCTTCATTATACGGTGAATGAAACAGCCCGGCAGCTGAAGACAAACCGCACGCGGATGATCGGCGCCGTGATCCCCGAGCTGGACAGTACATTTTGTGCCCAGGTGCTCTCGGAGATCGAGGATACGCTGCGCAAGCACGGCTATGCCATGCTCGTCTGTGACTGCCGGTCGGACCCTGCGAGAGAAAAAGAAGCGGTGGACTTTCTGATGAAGCGCCGCGTTGACGGACTGTTCGTGATCCCCGTGGATTCGACAGGGAGTAATTTCCGGGATTTCGCCGAGAGCGGCAGACCGATTGTGCTGATCGACAGGCAGATCGATGCACTGGAGTGCAGCTCCGTCTGCGTGGACAATCGCAGAGCCATGCGGTCAGCCGTGGATCTTCTCGCAGCAGAGGGCCATCGACGGATCGGCATGATCGCCGGGCCGCAGACAAACAACGCTTCGAAACAGCGGCTGAAGGGATTTGAACAGGCCTGTGAGGAAAACGGCATCAGCCCGGAAGACCGGTTTGTTTTCTTCGGCGATGATTCGATCGCGAGCGGAACGCAGGGCATTCACGCACTGATGACGACATCGCCGCAGATGACGGCAGTGATCATCTCCAATTATCAGATGACCATGGGCGCCGTGATCGGCACAAATGAGATGGGCATCGACATCCCGGGACAGATCTCCATGATCGGCTTCGACAATCCGCAGTTTGCGCGGGCTGTGCATCCCAGGCTCACGATCGTGAACCAGCCGGTGCAGGCCATCGGCAGCCGCGCAGCGGAGATCATGCTGCGGGAGCTGGAGCAGAAGGACAGCGGCGGACCGGTAGTCGCCGAACATGTGTGGCTGGAGACCGAGATCGTTCCCGGGCATTCCGTGCGGCGGCTGTGAAATGGTGTTGTGAGCGTGATGGCATGTCAGACTTACATGTGCGTTTCGCAGGACAACAGCCGTCAATAGTGAATCAATCACTGTGGAGGCTGTCAATACAGGAGAAGTAATGATGGGTGAATATTTACTGGGAATCGATATAGGAACGAGTTCCTGCAAGACGGCGGTGCTGGACCGTGAGGGTCATGTGCTGGCGGCAGAGAACGGGAACTATCCTGTATATTATCCCCATCCGGGTTGGGCAGAGCAGAATGCAGATGACTGGTACAACGGTGTCTGCGAGGCGCTCCGCAAAATCTGGGCGAAGGGAGCGGTCAGCCCGGCTGATATCGCTGCCGTCGGCATCGACGGACAGGGATGGTCGGCCATCGCCATCGACCGTGAGGGAAAAAATCTGACGAATACACCGATATGGATGGATACGCGCGCGCAGGAGATCTGCGACAGGCTGAATAACGATATTGGCGCTGACAATATTTTTGAAGTGGCAGGCAATCCGCTGCAGCCGTCATACACGACACCGAAGGTAATCTGGTATCGTGAGAACCGGCCGGAAATCTATGAAAAAACAGCGAAGATCCTGCATGCGAACGGCTACATCGGCTATCGGCTGACCGGAGAGATCACGGAGGATATCTGTGATGCCTACGGATGGCACTGCTTTGATATGCGGAAGGGCACCTGGGACCCGAATATGGCCTCGGCACTCGGCATTCCGGCAGATCTGCTGCCTGATATCGTGAACTGCGATACGATCATCGGACGCGTGACGAAACAGGCGGCACTGGAGACAGGGCTGCTGGAGGGCACACCGGTCGCGGCGGGCGGTCTTGATGCCGCATGCGGAACACTGGGCGCGGGCGTTATCCACGACGGCGATACGCAGGAGCAGGGCGGACAGGCAGGCGGCATGAGCATCTGCCTCGATGAATATAAAGCGGATCCGCGTCTGATCCTTTCCTTCCATGTCATTCCGGGCAAGTGGCTGCTGCAGGGCGGTACAACAGGCGGCGGCGGTGTGATGCGATGGTTTGAGAAGGAATTCGCCGGTGAGGAACGCCTGCTCGCGGAAGAAAGAGGAAAGTCGTCCCTGACGCAGCTCAACGAACTCGCGGAGGCTGTGCCGGCAGGATGCGACAGACTTGTTTTTCTGCCCTATATGAGCGGTGAGCGTTCGCCGATCTGGGACCCCGACGCCAAGGGCGTGTTCTACGGCCTGGATTTTTCCAAGACGAAGGGACATATGCTCCGTGCCTGCATGGAGGGCGTGGCGTTTGCCCTGAAACACAATCTGGATGTGGCAGAGGCTGCAGGCGCAGGTGTGAAGGTGCTTCGCGCGGTCGGCGGTTCGGCGAACTCACGTCTATGGACACAGATCAAAGCTGATGTCACCGGCAAGCCCATCGTTGTTCCGTCTTCGGATACGGCGACGACGCTCGGTGCAGCCATGCTGGCGGGTGTCGGCACGGGTATGTACCGTGACTATGAGGAGGCTGTTTCCTGTACTGTGCGCGATACGCGCCGCCAGGATCCCGATCCTTCGAAGGCTGAGGTCTATGCTGAAGCTTATGAGACGTATCTGACGCTCTATAGGGACCTCAGGGGACTGATGCATGACAACGCTCTCAGAATGCGCAACGCGTGAGAGAATACAGCGCTTGCAGGCATACAGCGTCTGAAACCGCAACGCATGGCCGAACGTAAGATGGATGCAGGACGCTTACAGTTCACGGCAGAAGATTTTAACGTGTTAATACGCGTGTCCCGAATCAGGGGCATGGAAGTGTACAAGCAGCAGATAGCTGCACAGTTGTATCATCAGGCAGGAGGAAAATCAAATGGCAGAAATGATGAAAGCAGGCGTGGTTCACGCAAAGGATGATCTCCGCTACGAAGATATCGAGAAACCGGTACCGAAGGCGGGCGAGGTTCTGATCAAGGTGAAATATACGGGCATCTGCGGTTCGGATGTACCGCGTGTCAACGGCGATGCGTGCCACTTTTTCCCGAACGTTCTCGGACATGAGTTTTCAGGTATTGTCGAGGCTGTCGGTGAGGGCGTGGAGAAGCTTGTGCCGGGCGATTACGTGGCAGGCGTACCGCTTGTACCGTGCATGAAGTGCCCTGACTGCGCACGCGGAGACTATTCTCTCTGCAAGCACTACAGCTTTATCGGATCCCGTCAGTTCGGATCATTCGCTGAGTATGTCTGCGTGCCGGAAGTCAACGCTGTAAAGTTTGATCCGTCCATTTCCTTTGAGCAGGCAGCTCTGTTCGAGCCGGCGACGATCGCGCTGCACGGCCTTGAGAGAACAGGCTACAAGGGCGGCCATACCGTGGCTATCCTCGGCACGGGCCCGATCGGTATGCTGACAGCACAGTGGGCAAAAATATTCGGCGCGTCCAAAGTCGTTGTCTTCGATATTGTTCCGGAAAAGCTTGATCTCGCGCTGGAACTCGGCGCTGATGCCGCTGTCAATACGCTGGAGGATGGCTTCATGGACAAAGCCATGGCACTTACGGACGGCGTAGGCTATGATTATGTATATGAGACCGCCGGCAATACGATCACGATGCGTATGGCATTTGAACTGGCTGCCAACAAGGCAGGTGTATGCTTCATCGGTACACCGAAGAAGGAACTCACGTTCAGCGTAAAGGAGTGGGAGAATCTGAACCGCAAGGAGTTCACACTGACCGGCTCCTGGATGAGCTATTCGGCACCGTTCCCGGGACACGAGTGGACGGATGTGGCACATTATTTTGCCACCGGTCAGCTGAAATACGATCCCCGCATGATCTGGAAGATCGTTCCACTTTCACAGCTCGCAGAGGCATTCAGCTGGTACAAGGAGCGCGGCAAGGTTAAGGGTAAGATTCTCGTGGATTCTGAAAAGTAAGGGGTACAAAGGAGGTTTTTATGGAGTACTATGTAGATCCGTCACTGATCCCGCAGAGAACACTCTATACGGGAGCAAAGATGCCGGCGATCGGACTCGGAACATTCGGTTCCGACCATGCAACGGCAGAAGAAGTGCAGAATGCGGTCCGGATGGCCATCCGGATGGGCTACCGTCATTTTGATGGCGCAGCCTGCTACGGCAATGAACAGGAAATCGGTAAAGTCTATAAAGAGGCTTTTGATGAAGGCGTCGTGAAGAGAGAGGATCTCTTCATCGTATCCAAGGTATGGAACGATATGCATAAGGAAGTCCGCAAGGCCTGCGAGAAGACGCTGTCTGATCTGCAGCTGGATTACCTGGATATGTACTATGTTCACTGGCCTTTCCCGAACTATCATCCGCCGAAATGCGATGTGACGGAGCGCAATCCTGACTCCAAGCCGTTCTCCGTCGCACGCTTCATGGATACCTGGCATCAGATGGAGTCGCTGGTCGATGACGGACTGGTTCGTCATATCGGCATGTCCAACATGACGATCCCGAAGCTGAAAGCAGTTCTTCCGCTGTGCCGCATCAAACCGGCCTGCATCGAGATGGAGCTTCATCCGTGCTTCCAGCAGAAGGAGCTTTACGATTACGTGAAATCACAGGGCATCGAGATCGTCGGCTTCTGCCCGCTCGGCTCTCCGGATCGTCCGGAAAGAGACCGCACGCCGGAGGATGTTGCAGATCTGCAGACACCTGTTATGAAGGAGATTGCAGCGGCGCACGGTGTTCATCCGGTACTGATCGCGATCAAATGGGCTGTTCAGAAGGGCCATACGCCGATTCCGTTCTCCGTCAAGGAGAAAAATCTGTACACGAATCTGAAGTGCGTGACAGAAGATCCGCTGACAGATGAGGAAATGAAGAGGATCGAGACACTGGAATGCAATAACCGCCTCGTCAAGGGACAGGTATTCCTGTGGCCGGGCGCTGATGACTGGCAGGATCTGTGGGATCTTGACGGAACAGACGCCCTCTGGGAGAAGTGAAATAATACAGCAAAGACGGCCGGCAGTCAGTGACTGCCGGCCGTCTGCGTTTCACCCGGTTTTATCTGACCTGACTGAAAATTATCAGCCGCGTCCGTCATCGGTCGTTTCTTTACTGTGCGTCTCAGATACATCGTCTCTGGCTGTTTCACCGGAGGAATCGTCTGAGTCGACCCCACGTCCTTTGCCCTTCAGCCCTCGCGCCACGATCTGCATGGCGTACAGCAGGATCGGAACCGCGATCGTGCAGAAAATCGCAGCCATCAGCAGATTTTTAGATGCCGGACTGCCCATCAGTGCAAATACCATGGTCATGCCATACATGGCGAGAAGGAGAATGATGCCGACCAGTGCCATTACGCGGCGTACCGTCCAGGGATATTTTTTCTTCTCTTTGTTTCCAGTTATTTCATGCTCGTTTTTCATAGAATCTCCAGCGATTATTTTGTGCAGAATGATGTTTTCTCACAAGTTAGACACATTTGAAAAGTAAACTATCAATCTGTAGTCAGTGTCATCAGGTGTATAAGTATGATAATGTCTGCAGGGCAAAACGTCAATCGATTGCGGACAGGACGGTCGGGCTGCGGGACAGGACTGCACAGGTGATGTTCTGACAGAGTGTGATATCATAAGAGTGCCGTCGGCGAACGGCGGTGAAATGGAGGGACATATGGGAGACAGATTTCGTCAATGGATACAGGGACGGTACGGGACGGATCAGCTCAATCGTTTTCTGAGCATCGTTGTTCTTATTCTGCTGGTCATTTCGATTTTTGCGCGGAATGTTATTCTCGATCTTGTGATTATGCTTCTGCTCATCTGGGAACTGTACCGGACGCTGTCGAGGGATATCGGGAAGAGACAGGATGAAAATCAGAAATTTCTGGATGTTACCGGACGCGTCACCGGATTTTTCAGGGGCGGTATGCGCCAGGCAAAAGACAGGGATCATCTGTATTTCAAGTGTCCGAACTGCGGACAGAAGGTGCGTGTGCCGAGGTACAAGGGGCATATTGAGATCACCTGTCCGAAGTGCCGGACCAAATTTGTCAAGGATACGGGAAAGCTTCGCTGATGCATCAGGAGGGGTGAATGTTCGGTTATCTGACAGTGGACAGAGGCGAGCTGAAGGGCAAGGATTTTGACCGCTACAGGGCGTATTACTGCGGGGTCTGCAGAGATATCCGGGATACGTGCGGTGAGGCGGCGAGACTGACGCTTACCTATGATATGACGTTCCTCGCGATTCTTCTGACATCGCTGTATGAGGGCGCGGACGAAGAAAAGGATGTGCGCTGTATCCTTCATCCGGTAAAAAAAATAAAGGTGATCCGGAATCCCTATACAGCTTACGCGGCGGATATGAATATGCTGCTGATGTACCATGATCTGGAGGACAACTGGATCGATGACAGGAATGTGCCGTCGCTGGCCGCCGTCCGGGCTTTTCGGCACGCCTATCTGAAGACGGCGCCCCGTTATCCCCGACAGACAAAGGCAATCCGTCATTACCTCAGAGAACTTCATGAGACGGAGAGGCGCGATGACGCCGCACCGGAGAACGCGGCGAAGGAGACTGGAACACTGATGGCCGAGATCTTCTGCTGCCGGGATGATGAATGGGCAGATCTCATGAGGGAGACGGGATTTTATCTGGGCAAGTTCATTTATCTGATGGATGCCTGGGACGATATGGATAAAGACCGGAAAAATCACGCGTATAATCCGTTTCTGCGGCTCCCCGGACAGGCGGAAGCCGATGAGAGCGCACTCCGGCTGATGACCATGCAGGCGTCGGGGGCAGCAAGGGCCTTCGAGGCGCTGCCGCTCCTGCAGGATGTGGACATCCTGCGGAATATATTGTATTCTGGTATCTGGATTCGCTATCGGGCGAAGAGACCGGAAGACACGGATAAAGGGAATAAGGCAGATCAATGAGAGACCCGTATGAGGTACTCGGCATCTCCAGGGATGCCACAGATGAGGAAGTAAAGAAGGCATACCGGAAGCTGAGCCGTAAATATCACCCGGATGCCAATATCAATAATCCGCACAAAGACGAGGCGGAAGAGAAGTTCAAGGAAGTCCAGACAGCCTACCGGCAGATCATGGATGAGCGCACGGGACGGAAGAGAACGACAGATTACGGCGGCTACGGCAGTCAGGGTGCGCAGAATGAGTATCAGGAAACTCCTGAATTCCAGGCAGCGGCCAATTATATCAATTCCGGACATTTCAGTGAAGCTCTCCATGTGCTGAACAGCATGTCGGCGAGACCGGCGCTTTGGTTCTATCTGCATGCGGCGGCGAATGCCGGTATGGGAAATACGGATGAGGCACTCCGGGATGCGCGGACTGCCTGTGATATGGAACCGAACAATCAGGAATATCAGTATCTCTATCAGCAGATCTCAGGCGGCTGGTATGATTACATGGGACGTGCCTACGGGTATGGCGGTTCACCGTGCACAGAGAGCGGAGATGCCTCGACGTGCAGCCGTGCGGCGGGCGCCTGCCTGTCGCTCCTTTGTTGTCTTTCCTGCTTCGGAGCGTACGGCGGCGGACTTCCGCTGATCTGCTGCTGCTGATAACAGATTTCGCGTATGAATGGGAGGAAGTACATGGAAAAGAAACCCTGGGTCGTACAGTACATGTACGAGATTGACAGGAAAAAGAGGAAACAGATTCTCGATGAAGCTATTTCCGTGGAGGGCCTGACACCGGAAAATGAGCTTCGTCAGAAAATATATGAAAAACGCTATGATAATTACAACGGACAGGATGTAGATCACTTCATCGCCGGCTGGATGGGCCTGTACTATCTGAAGGGAACAACCAGAAATATTTTTTCGAAGAGGAAGATCGAGAAGACCAGAGCGGAGATTCTGGACAACTGGCAGGTTCCGCTGACGGAGTCGTACGGCGAAATCGGGCGTGAGGTGCTCTATGAAGAGCTCTTCAATATGACGAAGGTGTATTTTGACCTGTGCCGCCGCGACAAGGGCTATAACTCTGTCCTTCTCGGTCTTGGCAAGATCAAGGAGGATACGCTGACGGGCAAGATCGCCAATGACGTCTTTGACGTCGCCTATCAGACACCGGCTGACACAGAACTGGTGGAGGATTTTGCCGTGTTTACGCGGGCTGCGACAGATGCTTTCTGTTCGGAATACGACAGCGATCGCGACACGCTGATGAATCAGGTACGGAAATTCGGGTCACAGGACAAGTGAAGATACAGCTGACGGGTTCTTTTGCGGAGATCTGCATGACTGACCTGTCAGGTGCCTGTCTGGAGGATCTGCTGATCCGCGTACTTATGCGGAAGATCGGCTGATTCATGTGCGTATTCTGCTGATCTGTGATTGATGAGCTGAGAAAGAAGGAGTATGGCTGATAATAATGACGGAAGACAACCGGGTGGCAACAATCGCCAGATGATCACACTGATCGTGATCTGCGTCGTGCTGGGTCTCATCATGGCGACATCCTACGGCAGCATCATCAGCAGTGCGTCGGATGAGGAGATCACCTATGACCGGTTTGTCGAGATGGTGCAGAAAGACGAGATCCGGGAGATTGAGCTGAACGGCGATACGATTGAGATTACGCCGAAGTCTTCCGTAAAGGATGATGATCCCGATTATACCTTAGGAAAAAAATATCACACCCTGCTTGTCGGTGATGAAAACGGCCTGAACGATCTGCTCGAGGGGACCGGCATTACCTATTCCAAGAAGGATCAGGGAATCGGAAGCGCCATCGCTTCTGTTCTGGTGTCGATTGTGCTTCCGCTGGTGATCTTTTTCCTGTTCATACAGCTGATGATGCGCTCGATGGGCGGCGGTACCGCTCTGGGCGTGGGAAAGTCGAAGGCGAAGACCTATGTCCAGAAGGAGACGGGCGTTACCTTTGCCGATGTGGCCGGTGAGGAAGAGGCCAAGGATTCTCTGAAGGAGGTCGTGGATTTCCTTCACAACCCCGCCAGATACACAACGATCGGTGCCAAGCTTCCGAAGGGCGTGCTGCTCGTTGGCCCTCCCGGAACGGGAAAAACACTGCTGGCAAAGGCCGTGGCAGGTGAGGCACATGTGCCGTTCTTCTCTGTCTCCGGTTCGGAATTTGTGGAGATGTTCGTCGGCGTCGGCGCATCGCGTGTGCGTGATCTGTTCGAGGAAGCCAAGAAGCAGGCACCGTGCATTATTTTTATCGATGAGATCGATGCGATCGGCAAGACGCGTGACTCGCAGCTCGGCGGAAATGATGAGCGCGAACAGACGCTGAACCAGATCCTGTCGGAGATGGACGGATTCGACAGCAAGTCCGGCATCCTGATCCTAGCGGCGACCAACCGCCCGGAAATTCTGGATCCCGCGCTGCTCCGTCCCGGCAGATTTGACCGCCGCGTCGTGGTCGACAGACCCGATCTGCAGGGAAGAATCAATATTCTCCGCGTGCATGCGCGCAATGTGCTGATCGATGACACGGTGGATTTCCACGAGATCGCGCTCTCGACGTCAGGCGCCGTTGGCTCGGATCTCGCCAATATGGTGAATGAGGCGGCTATTCTCGCTGTGAAAAACGGACGGCATGCCGTGAGCCAGCAGGATCTGCGTGATGCGGTCGAGGTCGTGCTCGTGGGACGCGAGAAAAAGGACCGCGTGCTCTCGAAAGAAGAGCGCCGCATCGTCGCATATCACGAAGTCGGACACGCGCTCGTCAATGCGCTGCAGAAGCATACGGAGCCGGTGCAGAAGATCACGATCGTGCCCCGGACCATGGGTGCGCTTGGCTATGTCATGCAGGTTCCCGAGGAAGAAAAATATCTGAACTCCCGCAAAGAGCTTGAGGAGATGGTTGTCGGCTATCTCGGCGGTCGCGCGGCGGAGGAGATTGTTTTCGGCGATGTGACCACCGGTGCGGCGAACGATATCGAGAAGGCGACAAGCATCTGCCGCTCGATGGTGACACAGTATGGCATGTCCGATAAATTCGGACTGATGGCGCTGGCAAAACAGCAGGACAAGTATCTGACCGGAAAGGCATATCTGGACTGCGGTGACGAGACCGCCACAGAGATCGACCATGAGGTCATGCAGATGCTGAATGCCGCTTATGCCAGGGCAAAAAAAATGATCAGCGAGAACCGCGATATCCTCGACAGGATCGCCGGTTATCTGAATATTCAGGAGACGATCACCGGCAAGGAATTCATGAGGATCATGAACACTGTGATCTCGGAGCGCGGCACGAATGGTCAGGATGCGTCGTCAGGAGGTCAGAATGTGCCGGCAGATGGTCATGATGCGCCGGCAGAGGAACAGGTGACGCCGCCGTGGGAGACGCAGCCGGCGCCGCAGGCGTAAGAAACTTAATATGAAGAATAGAAAGATACAGCGCCAGCAGGTCAGGCATCCTGCGCTGCCATGGACAGCGGGATTGTGATCTCCGGCGCTGTTTCTATATAAAAATTATAACCTGACTTCATTGCCATGAAAAGGATTACATAGATTTATCGGGAAATACAGGTATGCAGACAGAGGTAAAAGGCGCAGAGAAAACTGAATATAAGGATTCAGATAAGCCGGATCAGAACGAGAAGCTGGAGAAACCGGAGAAACCGGAGAAGCGCCGCGGCATCGACCCATCGGTGAATACGGTGGCGGAGGAGCACGGTTTTGATATCCGTGCGGAGCTCGACCGGCTGCCGCAGTCGCCCGGCGTCTATATCATGCACGGGCTGAATGACGAGGTCCTGTACGTGGGAAAGGCTGTAAAGCTCCGGAACAGGGTTCGCCAGTATTTTTCCAACAGCAGGAACAAGCGGCTGAAGATCTATACCATGACGCCCCAGGTCACGAGGTTTGAGACGATCCAGACGGATTCCGAGGTCGAGGCGCTCGTGCTCGAGTGCAACCTCATCAAGGAATACCGGCCCAAATACAATACACAGCTGATGGATGACAAGGCGTATCCGTTTATCTGCATCACGACGCAGGAGGATTATCCGAAGATACGGTATCGCCATCATATGAGCAAGGACAGGGCAAGATATTTCGGCCCCTATCCGGATGCGGGCGCGGCGAAGGAGGCTATTGAGCTGATCCGCAGCCTGTACAGGATCCGGACCTGCAACAGGAGGCTTCCGGAGGATATCGGAAAGGAGCGGCCGTGCCTTTATTACCAGATCCATCAGTGTGACGCGCCCTGTGCCGGACTCATTTCGATGGAGGATTACCGGGCAAAAGTGAAGGAGGTCGAGAGGTTTCTGGACGGGCACACGGAAGAGGTGATCCGGGATCTGACGGAGCGGATGACCAAAGCGTCGGAGGAGCTGAATTTCGAGAGCGCCGCTTCTTACCGCGATCTGATCGCAACGGTGCGCAAGATCAGTGAAAAGCAGAAGATGTCCGGCGGCAGCGGGGATGATACAGATGTCATTGCACTGGCGACGGAGGACGCAGACGCCATCGCGCAGGTGTTTTTCGTCAGAGACGGGAAGCTGATCGGACGCGATCATTTTTACCTGAAGGTGGCAGACGGGCAGACAAAGAGCGGCGTCATGGAGAGCTTTATCCAGCAGTATTATGCCGGTACGCCCTTTATCCCTCACAGCCTGATGCTGTCGGAAGCTGTGGATGAACCGGAGCTTCTGGAGGCCTGGCTCACGCAGAAAAAGAATGTAAAGGGCATGAAGGTCCGCATTCTGGTGCCGCAGAAGGGTATGAAGGAGAAACTCGTCAGCCTGGCACAGCGGAATGCGGAGCTGATCCTCTCCCAGAACAGGGAAAAGCTGCGTCGGGATGCGGAAAAAACAACCGGCGCCATCGGAGAGATCGGAACCTGGCTCGGCATGAAGCCGCCGGAACGGATCGAATCCTATGATATCTCAAACACGAGCGGATACCAGTCCGTCGGCTCGATGGTCGTCTATGAGATGGGGCGGCCGAAGAAGTCGGATTACCGGAAGTTCCGCATCAAATCCGTCGAGGGACCGAATGATTACGCGAGCATGGAGGAAGTGCTGACAAGAAGGTTTCGGCGCGGTGTGAACGAAGATGCCGGTTTTGACCGTCTGCCTGATCTGATCCTGATGGATGGCGGCAAAGGACAGGTGAACATCGCCCTAAGAGTTCTGGAATCGATGCATCTGCCGATTCCCGTGGCGGGAATGGTGAAAGATGATCATCACAGAACGAGAGGTTTGTATTATAATAATCTGGAGATTCCGATCCGTACGGATTCCGAGGGATTCCGACTGATTACGAGAATACAGGATGAGACACACCGGTTTGCCATTACCTATCACCGGCTGCTGCGGGGGCAGGAGCAGGTGCATTCGGTACTGGATGACATCCCGAATGTCGGGAAAAAACGCAAGGCGGCGCTGATCAGCCGATATCCGGATCTGGATGCGATCCGGAAGGCAGACGTGGACGAACTGGCCGGTATACCGGAGTTTGACCGAAGGTCGGCTCAGAGCGTCTATGATTTCTTTCATACAAGGGGGCAGCAGAAAGAAGAATGAGCGGAAAATTTATTACGCTGGAGAAGCTGGAAAGGGATATGGACCTGAAAAATCTGACGCCTGACGTCGATCTGACGGTGAACAGGATCACCGTTCCGGAGATCAACCGGCCGGCCCTTCAGCTGACGGGATATTTTGAGCATTTTGCCCATGAGCGCGTGCAGATTATCGGTTTCGTGGAATTTTCCTATCTGCAGCATATGGATGATGAGACCAAGAGAAAGTCTTTTGAGGCTTTCGTGTCACAGGGCGTGCCCTGCGTGATCTTTACGACGTCCATGGAGCCGGGACCGATCATTCTGGAACTGGCGAGGAAATATCAGGTGCCGGCGTTCAGCACGGAAAAGACGACGTCTGCTTTTACAGCGGAGATCATCCGGTGGATGAACGTTCAGCTCGCGCCGACGATCTCCGTGCACGGCGTGCTCGTCGATGTATACGGCGAGGGCGTGCTGATCATGGGTGAGAGCGGCATCGGAAAATCCGAGGCCGCGCTGGAGCTGATCAAGAGAGGCCACCGTCTGATCACGGACGATGTTGTTGAGATCAGCCGCGTGAGTGATGTGTCTCTTATCGGCACATCGCCGGATATCACACGACATTTTATCGAGCTGCGCGGTATCGGCATTATCGATGTAAAGACCCTCTTCGGTGTTGAGAGCGTTGAGGATACGCACAAGATCGATCTCGTGATCAAGCTGGAGGAGTGGAACAAGGACAAGGTTTACGACAGACTCGGCCTTGAGGAGGAGTATACGGAGTTTCTCGGTATCAAGGTTGTGTGCCATTCTCTTCCGATCCGGCCGGGCCGTAATCTGGCCGTCATCGTTGAGACGGCAGCTGTCAACCACCGCCAGAAGAAGATGGGCTACAATGCGGCGCAGGAGCTCTACAAGAGAGTGCAGGAGAATCTTGCAAAGAAGAGACAGGACCGCTGATCAGCTGACTTTGCAGATGAAATGTTTCAGAATACAGATGCCTGAAGCATCTGTATTGCTGAATATAAAAATTGTGATCGACAGAAGGAATCGTGATGAGCATCATGGAAGGACAGAAAACAGAAGAGCAGGACGCTGCTGCGGATGAACAGATGCTGGAGCAGATCAGCCGTGAGAGTTATCAGGCGGTGGCAGAGATCTGCGACACGGCGCATCTGAAACCGGGCGCACTTTTTGTAGTGGGTTGTTCTTCGAGTGAAGTGCTGGGTGAGAGAATCGGTACGGCGACGAATGTGGATGTGGCAGGACACATCTATGACGGCGTGCAGAAGGCGCTGTCGGAGCGCGGTATTTACCTGGCTGCCCAGTGCTGTGAGCATCTGAACAGGGCGCTGGTCGTGGAACGTAAGGTGATGGATCGCTGGGATCTGGAACAGGTCAATGCCATTCCGCAGCCGAATCATGCCGGTGGCGCCTTTGCGACAGTGGCCTATCAGCGGCTGACGGATCCGGTCCTCGTTGAGGATCTCCGGGCAAAAGCGGATGCGGGCATCGACATCGGCGGCACGCTGATCGGTATGCATATTCATCCGGTTGTCGTACCCATGCGAATCTCACTGCGTAAGATCGGACAGGCACCGATCATCTGTGCGCGTCACCGCGTGAAGTATACGGGCGGGATCCGCGCGATTTATGATCAAAATCTGCTGTAATAAGCAGTCGACACACAGGTGGTTTTTGCGTATGCGCAGCATGCACAGAAAAGTGAAAGCGTGATCGACGCTTCATGCAGTATTATGGCATCACTGTTGAGAGGGATGTTTACTGTAACAACTGTATGATAAGATAAAGCCCCGGGATCAGTGATCCCGGGGCTTTGCTATGCTCATCTGTTTTATCATACTGTTTCGGAATTCAGATGCCTCTACCCGCAACAAAGCACAGCGGTGCTAAGCTCAGCCGCCTGTTGCAGCAGCGGCGTTGTTATCGGTCGCCGGTGCCTGCGTCTGGGTTCCTGCCTGACCTGCATCTGTGTTATCACCCTGCGTTGCGTTCTGGGTGTTATCGGATGCTGCCGCTGCAGGCGAAGGGGTGACCGTTGCCTTGGGCGTCGGTGTGGGTTTCGGTTTATGCTCTGTACAGGTTTCGGTCGGCGCATTGGCGATCGAGAAGACTTCGGTCTTCGGCGTGCATCCGACACCGGCGAGAAGACCGGAGTCGGAGCAGATGGAAAGCGTCTCAACGGTCGAAGGCATTTCAAAGGTTTTGGCGTCCTTATCCGCATCGATCCGATTCATGACGCTGGTCCAGAGCGTGGCGATATAGGATTTCTCATCATCAGTCAGAGATTCGCTGGAATCATATCCGCACCAGATACCGGCTGTGTAATAAGGCGTAAAGCCTGCAAACTGCAGATCAATATCACTTTCCGTCGTACCGGTCTGTCCGGCAACGTCGATATCCGGGCGTTCCAGGCGGAATGCGGATCCTGTAGCACCGTCGGAAGCTATCTCTTCCTGCATCGCATTGGTGAGGAGATAACTGGTCGATTCATCGAATACTGAGACGGGCATTGCCTTGTTTTCCAGAACGGTGTTGCCGGCCGTATCCAGCACTTTGGTGTAGAATACCGGCTTGTTGTAGGTTCCCTTGTTCGCAATCGCCGCATATGCCGCTGTCAGCTCCAGATTGGTCACGCCGTTCGTGGTACTTCCGGTCGCGAGGTTGGAGGAAGCGTCCTTGTCGTCATTCAGATTGGTGAAGCCAAGCCTCTTCAGATAACTCAGCCCTGTTTCCGGCGTAACCTGCTGAAGGACCGTTGTGGCGATGGCACTGCTGCCCTGGAGAATGGCGCTGCGGACGTTCATGTTGATATTGGTGAGTGCAGCTGCGTGTGAATTATCATCGCTGTTAGTGTCAGCGGCGACGGTTGTTGACTCCTTTGTAGCCAGAGTGACATCGCCTTCCTGAATGGCAGGTCCGTAGGTTGACAGGATGCGCAGGGTTCCCTCCGGCTGACGGAGTGAATCCGTGGCACGGTCGAGTGTCAGCGAGCCCTGTTTCTCACCGCGTCCGCCGACAATGCCGACCACGTAGCCGGTGCTCTGGTCAATCACCGTCATGCAGGCCTGCGGTTCCGGAACAAAGGAAGTGCGTTCCGCCACAATGGTATCGCCGGATCCAACAACCTGCGCCTTGTACTGATCAATATAGGACTGCGCCTCATCTTCGGAAGAAAAATAAAGGTCGAAATTCGGATCTGTATTTTCCTGGAAATACGTCTGCAGGTTCTGTACGCTGTAGTTGACCCGCTCGCCGTCGGCTTTGTCTACCGTGAGAGCCCAGTCGAGGTTAAGCTGGACATTGGCCGGGAAGTTTGCCTCGTTGGCAAATTCCTCTTCCAGGATCTGCTGGATATCAGGATCTTCAGTTGTATAGATCCGGAGTCCGCCGTTATAGATGGCGTTGTAAGCTTCCGACTCTGAGTAGCCCTTCTGCGTCATCAGATCGTTCTGAACCTGAGCAATCACTTCATCGACAAAGTAGGAATAGATATCCTGCTCGGTCGATGTGCTGCTGTCATCGGTGTCCTTGATGCGCGAATACACGTCATCCTGGAGAGCCTCGTTATATTCGTCCTCCGTGATATAGTCCTGGTTGAGCATGTATTTGAGGACGACTTTCATTCGTTTGGCGTTTTCTTCCGGATAGACCTTCGGATTATACTGACTCGGGTTCTGAGGGATTGCTGCCAGTACGGCGCACTCGGAGAGCGTCAGATCTTTGGCGTCTTTTCCGAAATATGTCTGTGCGGCTGTCTGCACGCCATAAGCACCGGAGCCGAAGTTGACCGTGTTCAGGTAATTTTCCAGAATGACAGCCTTCGGATCCTGACCGGCATCCCGGAGAGATTTTTCCAGCTGGACCGCCAGATACTGCTCCTGAAGTTTTCGCTTGAGCCTGCCGATCCGGCTCTCATTCATCCAGTTGGTAAATACATTGTTCTTCAGAAGCTGCTGCGTGATCGTACTGGCGCCCTCGGACTCCTCAAAGTTGGAAGAGAGTGCGACGAGGATCGCACGGATCATACCGTGAGGATCGACGCCGTTGTGCTCGTAGAAACGTGAGTCCTCGATGGCCACGATCGCATGCTGCATGTTCACCGGAATGTCATCCAGACTGACCGTCACGCGGTTGCCCTCGACGGTACTGAGTTTCTGAACCTCATTTCCGTCCGCGTCGTAGACGAAAGATGCCGTGCCGAGAGGCATGATGTTTGCATCGGTGATGTCCGGTGTGTCCGCGATAATACCCTGGTATGCACCCATCCCCATGAAGATAATGAAAACGGTCACAGCGATGAGGATGTAGAGTACGACGCGGAGAACTGTTACAGCGGCGCGGTTTGCCGCTCTCGCCGCAGAAGAACGTGACGCGTTCTTTTCCTTCTGAATTCCCTGTCTGCTGAAATCCATACGATTATTTTTCCTCCTGAGATGCGGAAGAGTGAAAGAAACACTGAAAAAGGTAAAGAATATATTGGTTTTTCTTCCGCACATAGATAAAATGCATTATAGCAGAATCACACATGAACCGCAACGCGGCATACAGACGGCATACAGACAGTCACTGGCGTCTGGCGGCATACAGACAGTCACTGGCATCTGCGGATGGCTGCGGATTGGCAGCATCTGTATTTTCGATGGTTGTAAGGTTTGTGAATAGAAAATACTGGCATACAGGAGGCGGAATGGGAGAAGCGGAACAGTTTATCACCGTGCAGAGCGGCGGACACGGGCGCTATGAGGAAAAGAAGTCGGTTTTTCTCGGGGAGTGCGCACACGTGGAATCAGCGGATGAAGCCATGGATTTTGTGCGGGAGATCCGTAAGAAAAATTATGACGCGCGCCACAACTGTTATGCGTGGAGTATCGGAGTCGTGCAGCCGGAGCTGCATGCTTCGGATGATGGAGAACCGTCCGGGACTGCCGGAAGACCGATTCTGGATGTCCTGACCGGTGCCGGCGTCACCGATGCGGTGATCGTTGTCACACGTTACTTTGGCGGTACGCTGCTGGGTACCGGCGGTCTGGTCAGAGCGTATACGGCTGCGGCTAAGGACTGTCTGGAAAAAAGCAGACTGATCACGAAGATCTGTGGAAAGACGCTGCGTCTCACGCTGGATTACACCGATGTCGGACGGGTACAGCATTTTCTGGAAGAAAGGAAGATCAGAGTTCTCTCTTCCGAATATGCAGATAAGGTAATGATGCAGCTGATCCTGCCGGAAACCGCTGCTGCCGGAACGGTGAAAGCTCTCACAGAACTCACGGCGGGAAGAACGCATATTGAAGAGGGTGAAAAGCAATGGTATGAGGCAGAGCCGCGGACATAAGGGAGAACTCTCACGGATGATACAGAGGTATGATTCCGTTCATCTGATCCTGAGCTGCAAACCAGATCAGATGATGCTTTAACATGTGTCAATAAGTCATTCACCCACTTTTGCACAAGTGCAACGTGGATGATGACTTTTGACACTGTTATCATCAGATTTTTTCAGGTTCAGGATAATCGGTGCCCCTGGTATCGACAGTCATGGTTTTGATGACCTGCGGCGTTTTCGGCTTGTCGTTCCAGTCGGTATCGGTAAGCGCGATCGCGTTGACGACATCCATGCCCTCAATGACCTTGCCGAAGGCTGCATACTGTCCGTCCAGATAATCGGCAGCTTTGTGCATGATGAAGAACTGGCTTCCGGCTGAATCCGGATCCATGGCGCGCGCCATCGAAAGGACGCCGGGGGTGTGTGACAGATCATTTTTGAAACCGTTGCCTTCGAATTCGCCGCGGATCGAGTAGCCGGGACCGCCGGTTCCGTTGCCTTCGGGATCGCCGCCCTGGATCATGAATCCCGGGATGACACGGTGGAAGGTAAGGCCGTCATAAAATCCTTTTTTGATAAGGCTGATGAAGTTGTTGACCGTATTCGGCGCTGTTTCCGGATAAAGCTCCGCGCGGATCACACTGCCATCCTGCATGGTGATGGTTACAACTGGATTTTCCATAATTATTCTGTGCTCCTTTGTCTGAACCCGTCCGCAGGACGGGGATGATCGGATCTGACGTTTTTCCTTCCCGACCATCTTAGCACAGATGGTTACCGTGTGTATGAAAAAATTCCAGAATACAGAGGCCTCCACGTGCCGGCCCACGTGTCATCTGCAACAGAGCGCCGCGTCAGACCGATGTATTCGGTCGTGCGACGCCTGTCAGCACATTCAGCAGTTACAGGCACAGAAAGCTGCATGCGCATGTACGTGTTTGCACGGCGATGGAAGTATGTTACAATGATGGGCGCTTAAACAGGACAGGATGGTGAAGAGAAGATATGATCGTCAGAGAAACGAACAGTCCGGAGGAAACACTGGCATTTGCCAGGGAGTGGGGAGAAAAAGCGAAGCCCGGGCAGATTTTTACCCTGAACGGAGATCTGGGTGTCGGCAAAACGGTTTTTGCCAAGGGATTCGCGGAAGGACTCGGGATAACAGAGCCTGTATGCAGCCCGACGTTCACCATTGTGCAGGAGTACAACGGGGGAAGGCTGCCGCTATATCACTTCGATGTGTACAGAATTGAAGACCCGGAGGAAATGGAAGAGGTCGGCCTGGATGAGTATCTGTTTGGCGATGGCGTCTGTCTGATCGAATGGGCAGATCAGATCAGTGAGCTTCTGCCGGATGGCGTGATCCGCATCACCATCCGAAAGGAACCGGATAAGGGATTTGACCGCAGAATCATCACGGCGGAAGGACCGGGGCTGTAATTGTACGGGTGTGGGAAGTTCGGCACGCAGGCCGGAGAGGAAGTAAGCCTGTAAAAATGTTGCAGTCTGTGAAAAAAAGCTGTTAATGTGTTCAGGTATACAATATCGGTATGCCGGCGGTACGGCACAGAATTTCAGGTGAGATAATGAGAATTCTTGCAATAGACAGTTCAGGGCTGGTGGCATCTGCCGCTGTGATGGACGATGACACCCTGCTTGGAGAATATACGATCAATTTTAAGAAAACCCATTCGCAGACACTTCTGCCCATGATCGACAGTCTGATGAATATGCTGGGTATCGGGCCGGAGACGATCGATGCCATCGCAGTTTCCAAGGGACCGGGATCCTTTACGGGACTCCGGATCGGGTCTGCTACGGCCAAGGGCATCGGACTTGCTCTGAATAAGCCACTCGTCGAAGTGCCTACGGTGGATGCCCTTGCCTGCAATCTGTACGACACAAAGGGCCTCGTTGTTCCGATGATGGACGCCAGACGCAGTCAGGTATATACAGGTATTTACTGCTTTGAAGAGCACCGCCTTCAGGTGGTCAGACAGCAGATGGCCGTATCCGTGGATACGCTGGCAGACCTTCTGAATGAAGAGGGAAAGCCGGTCATACTGCTCGGCGACGGTGTTCCCGTGTATCTGGAGCAGATGAAGCAGCTGCTGCGCGTTGATTTTTCCACAGCGCCGGCACATCTGAACAGGCAGAGAGCGGGGGCTGTGGCATGGCTCGGCAGACAGTATCTGGCGGAGGGAAAGACCGTGCCGTCCTATGCACACCGGCCGGAATACTTGCGGAAACCGCAGGCGGAGAGAGAAAAAGAGGCCTCCGGCATCGCCGTGGATCAGATCGAAAAATCCTCGGACCGTCTTCAGCCCTCGGACTACGGAAAAAATGACAGCTATGAATAAGTACACAGATCCCCTGAAAATCCGCGAAATGCGTGAGGAAGACCTGCCGCTGGTGGCGCAGATTGAACGGCAGAATTTTTCCCTTCCGTGGAAAGAACAGGATTTCCGCGATTTCATCGTGCGGGATGACGCGATCTTTCTCACAGCGCTGTGGATGGACGAAGTCGCCGGTTACATCGGATTCTACGGCATCCCCGATGAAGGCGATATCACGAATGTAGCGGTCGATGAAAGATCCCGGCGACGTGGCATCGGCAGGGCACTGGTGCATGAGCTGATCCACCGGGCAGCGGACCGCGGCATCAGCAAGATATTCCTTGAGGTCCGCGACAGCAACGAAAGCGCCATACAGCTCTATCAGGAAGCCGGATTTGTCCAGGTCGGACTTCGGAAGCACTATTACAGCTCTCCCACGGAAGATGCGCGGATCATGCGATTTCCGGTGTGATCTCCGAGAATGCCTGCATGTTGATTTGCATGGTCGACAAATGCCGGCGATTCCGTTATGATGAACTTGATTTCACTGTAATAACAGCCGGCAGATTCCGGCACATGCAGGAGGTAAACATATATGACATCAGCTTCAGGACTGGACTGGTTCCTCGCGATCCTCTGCCTTGTACTGTCCGTATTCTTTTTCATCGGAAAAGGACAGGCAATTCTGGATGCATTCAGCGGGAAAAACTACAAAAAGAAAAAAATGAATCCGGAGCAGAACAGAAAGTATCAGACCGCCACGGGTATTTTTCTTCTGATCCTCGGTGTGGATGAGATCTTCATGGCCCTGATCCCCAGCACGACAATGGGCCTTATCTCCATTTTTGTTTCCATTGCGGCACTGGTCGGTATGATCATTTACATCCGCAAAATGCTCGGAGACTGAATGGCTTCGGACGGGATTTCCGGGCTCGGTGGCCGAACGATTTCACAGCCTTGACACGCTGAAATACGGGCTATATCATGGGAGTCGGAAATCGCCTGAATACGATGCCGGTACAAAGAATAGTGCATCACAGTTTCAGGATGATCATTGAGCTGTGCCGGATGGCGCAGAGCGGTTCTGACAGAATGGACGGACTGCACAGGAAGACACAGATCGATGACAGGATGGTAATCGCGCCGGTGCATGGCGGTGCATACTAAGTTCAAAGACGGATCCGGGAGGAAAATACGTGGATAACGAACGTCTCCAGAAAGTACTGGAAAATTACAGCGAGAAATTTGAGTCTTTTAATTCGGATGAGAATCATGAGATTTATAAATGGACAGCCGTAAGCAGATTTCAGAAGTACTGGGATCTGGACGCCGAGAATTTCGGCGCAATGTTCAAAAATGCCATGGGCGGCGATGAGAGCCTGATCAGTGAATCATCTTATCAGCCGATCAACGGCGTTGTTTTTCTCTGCAAACACAGTCATGACATTCAGGAGGCCGTGCGCGGGGAATTCCGCAAGCTGCTGGCTTCCGATGATTCAGATTATGCCGCAAGACAGAAAAGAGCAGAAGCCTTCGTGACGAATATGAACAGCCTGCTCGAAATGGTGGCGTCAGACAAGTGGAAATATCATCAGGAAATCTCTTCTGCCCTGATGTTCCTCACCTTCAGCGATCCTGAAGACAACTTCCTTTATAAAGAGAACGAAGTCAAGGCATTCATGCAGTATACCGGGGTGGATGATGATATCATCACGGATGACAGCATCGATCTCACCAGATATTACCGCATGTGTAATGAGATCGTGGAGGAACTTCAGCAGCATTCTGAGATCACAGAGGCTGTCGATGATGCACTGCAGGAGGAAGCTGACCGCTCGGATGACAGCTCTGTCACAGAGATCGACGGAGATAACCATATTCTTGCGTTTGATATTATTTACTGCGCACTGAATTATGAGCTCTATGACGAAATGCCTGCAGCGACCAGGAAGAAGCGCAGGAAGAAAACCGCAGCTTCTGCCGAGAGCGAGCAGAAAAAGAACGAAGAGGACAGGATCAAAAAAGAGATCCGCGGCCTGAAGGCGAAGAAAAAGAAACTGGTGGAGAGCCGGGATGAAATGACGGCGCCTTCTCTCAAGGGCAGTAAGGCTGTACACAAAAAGTTCGGCGAGGGTATCGTGACGGAGCAGAATGACAGGTATCTGACGGTATCCTTTGACGGCGTCGGTGAGAAGAAGTTCATTCTCCCGGAAGCTGTGACGAAAGGTTTCCTCACCTTCAGCGATGAAGTGTCCGAGAACTGCATGAAGATCCATGAACTGGATGCGTCGATCCATCAGACGGAACTCCAGGAACGCGCACTGGAAGCGCAGCTTGAGGGCGCGCAGGAGTAAATCTGAGGGGATGCAGCGCTTATAACTGATGCTGCATATATCGGCGAAGGAATATACCTGTGCGTGTGCATATCTGCAGAAACAGGAGCAGCAGGAAGACAAAAACAGGTAATACGATATGGTCGGAGGACGCGAAAACCGCGTCCTCCGTTTCAGAACGGCAGAGATCCCGCGTGCAGGCGGATCACGTCCGGGCATGATGTTTTTGGCCGTGGAGGGAACGAATGAGCCTTTATAATCTACTTATGCTGATCGGCGGACTGGCATTTTTTCTGTTTGGCATGACTGTCATGTCCAACTACCTGGAAAAAATGGCCGGCGGACGTCTGGAAGGTGTGCTGAGAAAGCTGACTTCCAATCCTTTTAAGAGCCTCGCCTTGGGCGCGATCATCACGATCGTCATCCAGTCCTCTTCCGCGCTGACGGTTATGCTGGTCGGCCTTGTCAATTCCGGTATCATGGAATTCTCCCAGACGATCATTGTCATCATGGGCTCCAATATCGGAACGACGCTGACGTCCTGGATCCTCTCTCTGAACAGTATCTCCTCGAGCAATATTTTTATCTCCATGCTGAAACCGGAGAATTTTTCTCCTGTGGTCGCGCTGATCGGCGTGTTTATGGTCATGGGGTCCAAGGTACAGAAAAGACGCGACGTGGGAACGATTCTCTGCGGCTTTGCCGTGCTGATGTATGGCATGACGATGATGAGTAACTCCGTTGCACCCATTGCGGATGTGCCTGCCTTTCAGCACATCCTTGTAGCCTTTGATAATCCTTTCATGGGCGTCCTGATCGGAACGATCTTCACCGGCGTGATCCAGTCTTCAGCGGCATCGATCGGTGTTCTCCAGGCGCTTTCCCAGACAGGCCAGATCAGCTTCGGCATGGCAATTCCCATTGTCATGGGTGCCAATATCGGTACCTGTGTTACGGCGATCATTTCCGGTATCGGTGTAAGCAAGAAGGCAAAGAGAGTTCCTGTGCTTCACGTGCTGCTGAACGTTTTCGGTACGATTGTATGGCTTACGCTTTACCTGATCTGCCGTTACATTGTCGGCATGCCGGTATTTTCAGAGGCGATCAATTCCTTCCAGATTGCTATCTTCCATACAATCTTCAATATCGGTACGGTAGCTATCCTGCTTCCGTTCTCCAAAAAGCTGGCAAACCTTATTGACCGGATCCTGCCGGCCGGTGACGATTCTCAGGAAACAGAAAAGAAAAAGGTACTGCTCGATGAAAGAATTCTCCGATCTCCCGGACTGGCTGTGAGCCAGTGTCGCGAAAAGACCGTTGAGATGGCATCGCTGGCGAGGGAATCGTTTACGGACTGCCTTACCTTCTTTGAGAGCGGTTACAATGACGAGCTCGGAGACAAGATCGAGAAACAGGAGCAGGAGCTGGATTATCTGCAGGATCAGCTGGATACCTTCCTGATCAAACTGTCCGGTATCGATCTGACAGAAGAGGATGCGGATCTCGTTTCGGAAATGCTTCACAGCATCACAGACTTCGAGAGAATCGGTGATCACGCGATCAATATCACCAATTCGGCGAAAAAAATGCGTGACAGAGGCCTGAAGTTTTCGAAGAAGGCCAGGTCGGAGATGGCTGTGCTTGCCTCGTCTCTGCGGGAGATTCTGGACCTCACCTGTCAGAGCTTTCATGATAATGATGAAAAGAAAGCCGGGGAGGTTGAGCCTCTGGAGGAAGTGATCGATGACCTGATCACAGAGATCAAGAATCGCCATATTGACCGTCTGGCTACAGGCGAATGTCAGCCTGAACTCGGCATTACGCTCACGGACTGGCTCACCAACTGCGAGCGTGTATCGGATCACTGCTCCAACGTTGCGGTCTGCATCATCCAGACGAAGAACTCCTCGTTTGAGACGCACGGATATCTGACAGCCGTCAAGCAGGGACATGAACCGGAGTTTGTCAGCGAATTCGATGCATGGCAGGAAAAGTATCAGCTTCCTGAGAATACATCCCGCAAGAAGAAAAACAAAGGCAAAGCTGACAAGGATGTGAAAGCCACAAAGGATGATAAAAATATCCGGACCGGCAAGACACAGAAGAGCGATAAGAATTATAAGAGTGAAAAGACCGATAAGAGCGAAAAGGTCGAAAAAAGCGATAAAAGTGATAAGAGAGAGAAAAAGGATAAACGGGACTGAGATGAGAATTGCGGAGCAGCCGGCTGAATAAGCTGATGTCAGGCTGATTTTCGGACCAGCTTTTATCGCAGACAGCGGAGATATGAAGAAGTGAAGGATGAGAACAGATCAGCGTCGGACAAAACGGTCCGGATGCGGCTGGTTTTTACCGGTGAAGTCCAGGGTGTTGGTTTCCGATGGCGTGCCAGACAGGCCGCTGAGGAATATGGCATCACAGGATGGGTGCAGAATGAGGATGACGGTTCTGTCATAATGGAGGCGCAGGGAACACAGGACATGATCCGCCGGATGATCGCCTCGATTCAGAAGGGCACCTGGGTAGAGATTCGGCACATCCGCTCCTCGTTTATACCGCTCGAAGAACATGAATATTATTTCCGCGTAAGGGATTACTACTGACAGGCAGAGCGAAAGCTCTGCCTGTTTCACTGTCCGTCGCATGCCAGAGGCGGACTGCACACCCAATAGACAAATCAGCCAAATTGACGGCTTCTGAATTATGCAATCCCCACAAAGTGTAACGTTTTACTCTGCAAAGCTTGCAAATCATCTGAGAAATCTTATAATATCTACAAAAGCGAAACGTTTTGCGATTAGCACAGTGCGCAAAATGACGGGATCAGGATAGACTCAATGCTGCAGCAGAGCCGGGTGACAGGCGCGCACTGCATGGGCACAGACAAGGCTGCAGGCAGAAGCTTTTCGGATCCGGTCAGAGGGAGATAAGGCAGGAGGTTCAAAGTGGCGGCAACGATCAAAGATATTAGCAGAGAGACTGGCCTGTCTCTTGCCACGATATCGAAGTACCTGAACGGTGGCAATGTTCTTCCCAGAAACAGAGAGAAGATCGACGCTGCTGTTGAGAAGCTTCACTATCAGGTGAACGAGATCGCCCGGGGACTGGTAACAAACAGGACGCGTACGATCGGCGTTATTGTCTACAATATCGCGAGTACCTTCAACGGGACATTGCTGAGCCACATAGGACATCAGCTCCGCCGTGAGAATTACGGCATGCTGATCTGTGATTCGGCGCAGGATCTGGAGACGGAAGCACAGAACGTCCGCTTCCTGATGAGCAAGAAGGTTGACGGTATCATCGTCATTCCGGTATGCACGGATCCGTCATCCATGGCTCCGGCAGTGGAAGCAGGCATTCCGGTGGTGGCAATCGACCGGAAGCTGGAAGGTGATTTCGACAGTGTTCTTCTGAATAACCGGGAATCGTCGGAGAAACTCATCACAAGGCTGATAAAAGAAGGACATCGCAGAATCGCGATCATCGGTTCATCTGAGGAGTACACAGGCGTTGAACGCGAGCGGGGATATCTGGCGGCACTGGAAAAGGCAGGAATTTCCGTACCCCCGGAATACATCAGACTGGGCGTTCACACGGTCGAGTTCGGGTATGCGGGTATGAAGGAACTGATGGCGCTGAAGGAGAGACCGACGGCTGTTTTTTCAACCAACTACGATCTCAATATCGGCATGGTCATGGCACTGAATGAACTGGGGATAAAATCACCGGAAGAGGTATCGCTCGTCGGTTTCGATGACTTCATTCTTCCGCATGTGATCAACCCGAATCTCACGGTAATGAAACAGCCGATGAGGGAGATGGGGCACGCAGCCGTGGATATGGTACTCGGCAGGATCAACGGATCGATCGAGGGGCCGGCACAGGTCCGCGTGTTCGATGCAAAGCTGATCGAAGGCAATTCCGATCAGCCGCTGTGGCAGGATGGAATCCCTGAGAAGCAGAACGAAAGTGTGTAAAACCACAGAAAACCACGCGATATTGAGACGTCAAGTGGCAAAAATCAACAAAGCGGAATCACCATTTTTAGTCAAATTGAAGTTGCAAAATGACAAGAATCACATTGACATTGCCGGGCAATTATTAGATAATTGTTCTCAGCGAAACGTTTCACCTTACTGGTTGTTGGTGAAATCTCACAAAAACAGCTGCTGAACAGAAGCCTTTCAGCTGTTGAAAAAATCAATACGATAAAGTATCGGGAGGGAGAAAATTGGAAAAATTCAAGCAAAATCCAGTTGTCAAAAAGATAGGATTTAACAGGATTATTCTGATCGGTGTTCTCATTCTGATGTATATCGTCTTCTGTGTCGCGATCAAAGGCTTCGCGGCTGCAGGAGCGGATCATCTGCTGAATACACTGAACTATGTATACTTCTTGGGATTCCTTTCACTCGGCGTTACCTTTTCTATCGCCACCGGTGGTATCGATTTCTCGATCGGACCTGTTATGTTCTGCTGTGCTCTGATCGGCGGTTACTGCTTCAACTCCTATAAGCAGCCGCTGGGCCTGTGCATCTTCTACATCGTTCTGGTTGGTCTGGCCTTCGGTATCTTCAACGGATACATGATCGCTTACCAGTCCATACCGCCGTTCATCATCTCGATGGCTTCGATGAACATTGCCAAGGGTATCGGTGCAGTATTCACTCACGTGAATTCACAGTCGTTCCCGCAGTCAAGCGATCCGGTGAACGGATGGTTTACACGCATCGTTTCCTACGATGGATTTCCCGTTGGACTGGTTGTGTTTACAGTAGCTGCTGTGATCTGCGGCATCATCATGTACAATACGAAAGCTGGACGTTATATCCTCTGCCTGGGTTCCAATGAGGAAGCAGTAAGGCTTTCCGGTGTAGATACGAGAAAATACAAGATGATCGCCTATGTCATCTGTGGTATCTGCGCAGGTATCGCTGCCGTATATTTTGTTGCAACATATACAACGGTTCAGCCGGGATACGGCGATCAGTATAACAACGAGGCCATTGCCGGATGCGTTATGGGCGGTACTTCCATGACCGGTGGTATTGCTTCTATCCTTGGTACGGTTATCGGCGTATTTATCATTTCCCTTCTGCAGGAAGGTATTCTTGCTTTTGGTTTCGGCAAGGATATTCAGCTGATCGTTACCGGTATCATCGTTATCGTAGCCGTTTACGCCGATGTAACAGCACGGCGCAGAAAGAATTAAGGGAAAGGAGAAAAGTATGGGCGACGTTATTCTTACAATGAAAGGCATCGACAAATCTTTTCCCGGCGTTCACGCGCTTGATCATGTAGATTTTGAAGTCAGACGCGGCGAAGTTCACGCGCTGATGGGAGAGAACGGTGCCGGCAAATCGACATTGATGAAGGTTCTTACCGGTATTTATAAGAAGGATTCCGGTACGATCACCTATGAAGGTAAAGAAGTAGAGTTCCACAACACACGTGAGGCACAGGATGCTGGTATCGTTATCGTGCATCAGGAGCTGAACATGGTCGGCGACCTCACGGTTGCGCAGAATATTTTTATCGGCCGTGAGCCGGTAAAGGGAATCCGCATCGACGATAAGAAGATGATCGAGGATTCGAAGGCTCTGTTTGACAAGCTGAAGATCGAGATCGATCCTACGGCAAAAATGAAGGATCTCACCGTAGGAAAACAGCAGATGTGCGAGATCGCCAAGGCCATTTCACACAATGCAAAGGTTATCATCTTCGATGAGCCTTCGGCAGCTCTGACAGAGAAGGAAATCGATGATCTGTTTGCCATCATCAGAGACCTCAGAGCACAGAACATGGGTATCGTTTATATCTCCCACCGTATGGATGAGATCAAGGTCATCACAGACCGCGTGACGGTCATGCGAGACGGCGGCTATGTAGGCACGCTGATCACAAAGGACTGCACGAAGGAAGATATCATCAACATGATGGTTGGCCGTGTCATTTACGAGGAACCGAAGACACACAGCATGTGTCCACCGGATGCTCCGGTCGTTCTGAAAGTGGAAAACCTGAATGCAGGACGTATGGTGCAGGATGTGAGCTTCGAGCTTCACAAGGGCGAGATCCTCGGATTCTCCGGCCTGATGGGTGCCGGCCGTACCGAGACGGCACGTGCGATCTTTGGCGCTGACCCGAAGCAGTCCGGCAAGATCTCCATCATGAACAAGCAGACCGGCAAACTGGAAGAGGTGACCATCAACTCACCGGTAGATGCCGTAAAAGCCGGTATCGGCTACCTGTCAGAGGACAGAAGACGTTACGGTGTGGTTGTCGGCAAGTCGATCATCGAAAACTCCACACTCGCCTGCCTTGAAGATTATTCTCACGGAATCTTCATTGACAAGGCTGCAGAGAAGAAAGTCACCGAGAAATATATTGAAGAACTGGCTACCAAGACGCCGGGACCGGATCAGCTGGTCATGAACCTGTCGGGTGGTAACCAGCAGAAGGTCGTTATCGCCAAGTGGCTTGTCAAGAACAGTGATATCCTCATTTTCGATGAGCCGACCAGAGGTATCGATGTCGGTGCGAAGAACGAGATTTATAAACTGATGAACAAACTGGCATCAGAAGGCAAATCGATCATCATGATTTCTTCTGAAATGACAGAGATTCTCAGGATGAGTGACCGTATCGTGATCATGTGCGAAGGCAAGAAGACCGGTGAAATGGATATTGCCGAGGCTACACAGGAAAGCATCATGGATAAGGCTACCCGGAACATCAAATGAGGAGGAGACTGGACATGACGAAGAAGAAATCATTGTTAAATGACCAGCGTTTCATTGCCGCACTGGTGGCGATCGTTCTGGTCGTGATCTATCTGATTTTCAGTAAGGAGTTCCGTAAGTATACTTCTTTCCTGAGTATGCTGGACTTCTCTTACTATGATATCCTGATGGCATATGGCGTTACCTTCCCGCTGATCACGGGAGGTGTTGACCTCTCCATCGGTACCGGCATGGTTTGCTACGCACTGGTTGCCGGACAGATGGTTCGTAATAACGGACTTCCGGTGGGCGCAGCAATTGTTCTCTGCCTGGTGCTGGGACTGGCCATCGGTATTCTGAACGGTGTTCTGATCGGTGTCATGGGACTTGCACCTTTCATCGCTACGCTGTCAACCTGTATGATCACCAGAGGTATCGGTTCCATGTGCAGTGCAACCCCCTGGCCGACAACATCTCAGGCAGGAGGATGGTTCCACTCCATTTTCAAGTGGACATTTGGTACCGGCCGTCAGGCTTTTAAGTTCCCGTTCGGTATTATCCTGATGCTGGTTCTGATGTTCGTTCTGGAGTTTGTTCTGAACCACACCAAATTCGGACGATATACGATTGCCATCGGATCTAACCGTGAGGCAACCGCACTTTCCGGTATCAACGTTAAGTTCTATCATGTCATGGTTTACGCAGTATGCGGTCTCCTGGTAGGATTTTCATCTGTTGCTTATGCGGCAGTTACACCTACTGTACAGCCCGGTACCGGTGCAGGACTTGAGATGGATGCCATCGGCGGTGTATTTGTCGGCGGTGTATCTGCAACAGGTGGTTATGGATCTATCATCGGTTCCTTCATTGGTACGATGGTTATTATGCTTCTGAAGACCGGTCTTCCGTATATCGGCCTCCAGTCGAACTGGCAGCAGATCATTACCGGTGCAGTTCTGATCATCTCCGTTATGATTGATATCGTCAAGAAGAAAGGTGCTGCAGCAAAGGCCTGAACAGAGCTTGCGAAACAGTGGCATTGATGCTGAAATAACATGGCATTTACAAATTGTTCAAATTTTGTTCAAAAATGATTTACAAACCGTTCACGAAATGGTAGACTGAATATGTCTACCGGACAAGAGGTAGAAAGTCTCTGTGAAAAGGTCTGAACAGAGACTTGATATAGACGCAAGGAAACAAGCGATGTATCATTTATTTAAGGAGGAATTCAGGAAATGAAACAGAAAGTAGTAGCATCTCTCGTCAGTGCAGCTATGGTAGCGACTCTGTTCGCAGGCTGCGGATCTTCATCCACCAGCACTTCTACATCCGCTGCAAGTTCAGCAGCTGCTTCCAGCGCAGCATCATCCAGCAGCGCAGCAGAAGAGAGCACATCCAGCAGCGCAGCTGAGGAGACATCTTCCAGCAGTGCAGCAACAAGCGCATCCAGCGAGGCAGTTGAGAGCACTTCCGCAAGCTCCAGCAGCAGCTCCAGTGATTCCGGATGGACTAACCTGGATCAGTTCGACGGACTGAAAGCAAATGATGCTTATGAGTTCCCGGTTATCGTTAAATCCTTCCAGTCCACCTACTGGCAGGCAGCTCTGAAGGGCATGGATCAGGCAGCAAGTGAGCTCGGTGTTACCTATTCCGCACAGGGCCCGAACGCTGAGTCCGATATCGCCGATCAGGTTAACATGCTGAACACAGCTATTTCTTCCAACCCGAAAGGAATCGCACTGGCAGCATGCGATACATCTTCAGTTATTGAGTCTCTGCAGACATGCGCAGACAAGAATATCCCGGTTGTAGCATTCGATACCGGTATCGATGATGCTCCGGAAGGCTCCATGGCCTGCACCGTAGTTACCGATAACACCGCTGCAGGTGCTACCGCAGCTGATGGTATGTGGGAAGCTATCAAGGATACAGTTACCAACGCTACTGATCCGGTTCGTATCGGTGAGGTTTCTCAGGATGCAACCGCTCTGAACATTCAGCAGAGAACACTTGGTTTCATCAATGAGATGATCAGCCTTGTTCAGGGTGCTGGCAAGACCGTTGCTGTTACAGGTAATGAGTTCTATGTAGATAACGCTGAAGGCGCAGATGCTGATGAGGGCAGCGCAGACGTAGTTATCGAGGTCGGTGTTCCGGCTCAGACAACCGTTGAGCTTTGCTCCACTGAGGCACAGACGATCCTTTCCAAGGATGACACCATCGCAATCTTCGGTTCCAACCAGGTTGCTGCAGAAGGTGTTCTTGCTGCAAACGCAAACCTTTCCGTTCTTGGATCTGACGTTTCTGCAGGTGACATCATCGCAGTTGGTTTCGATGCTGGTTCTACTATCAAGGGCGCTATCGAAGATGGCACAATGTATGGTGCAGTTACCCAGTCTCCTCTGATGATGGGTTATTACGCACTGTACGCTCTGACAGCAGCTGCTAACGGCGAGACGCTGAAGGACGTAGATGCTCCTGGTTACTGGTACAATGCAGACAACATGAACGATGATCAGATCGCTCCGAACCTGTATGACTAATTCCCTCGGGAAGACAGTAAACAGAATCTGAAAAGAAATATTGGGCGGACCGCTTCGGCGGCCCGCCCTTTTTACCTGTGCAGTTTCGCAGTTTTCGTTGATGCAGCGCAGATGAACCGGTCGGACTGTGCTATACTGAAGTTCGGAATATAATGACGGCCGGTCAAAACCGGCGCATAATTTTATGGGGGTATGGCATTATGGGAATTACAGTCAGTGATTTCGGCAGCTGCGCTAAGGGAGTCACAAAGCTTTATACGTTGAAAGCCGGCAGATATAGTGTTTCGGTATCGGATTTCGGCGCAACGCTGGTTTCTTTTACGATCAGTGATGATAAGGGAAAGACAACGGATGTCGTCCTCGGACATGACAATGCCGCGGAATATGAAGCCGGCGGCGGACATCTGGGAGCGGTTGTGGGAAGACATGCGAACCGGATCGGCGGTTCCTCCTTTGTGCTGAACGGTCAGAAGGTGACGCTTACGCCGAATGAAAACGGGCATAATAATCTGCACAGCGGTCCGGATTTTTACGGTAAGAGGATCTTTGCAGTAGAACCCGTCGATGAAAAAGGAAATGCCGTAACATTTGTCATGGATTCACCGGACGGAGATCAGGGATTCCCGGGACATCTGACACTGAAGGTTACCTATTCTCTCACAGAGGACGGGAGCCTTACCCTGCATTATGAGGCTGTGTCAGATGCGGATACGATCTGCAATCCGACAAACCATGTTTATTTTAACCTGGATGGCGAGGGATCCGGCAGCATTCTTGATCACGTCATGAAGATCTGCGCTGACAGGATTGTCTGCATAGATCACGAGTCAATTCCGACGGGCGACCTGAGAGAGGTTGCCGACAGCCCCTTCGATTTCCGTGAGCCCAAGAAGGTTGGGAGAGATATCGGTGCCGCTGATGAACAGCTGAAGAATGGAACCGGGTACGATCACTGTTTCTGTCTCTCCGAGGATAAGACACAGCTGCGGAAGGTTGTTGAGGTTTATTCTGAAAAAACCGGCATTGCATTGGATGTGTCGACGGATCTTCCCGGTATTCAGTTCTACAGTGGGAACTATCTGCAGGACATGACGGGTAAGCAGGGAAAAATTTATCATGACCGCGATGGGTTTGCGCTGGAGACGGAATATTATCCGGATTCTGTCAATAAGCCGGCATTTGCGCAGCCGGTACTGAAGGCGGGAGAGACGTTCAGTTCGGATACCGTTTACAGGCTTTCATACAGAAAGTAAAATCGTTCGTCGCTGCGCGTCGCTAACCACCGGCGTCTGCGGATGGTTGCGGGCTGGAAGCATCTGTATCTCCGGATATCCGGAATCAACGATTTGTGAAAAGAGAACATTAACGAAAAAGTACGCCCGGCAGTATCGGGATCCGCGGAGGATCTCAGTACTGCCGGGCATTTTATTTCGCTAAAGAAAGTACGCAGGTCGTATAAGTGTGCAGATATCTAAAGCATGTCAGACATTGCAGCCATGTGATCCGTTATGAAAGTTCTGAAGGCTTTGCTGTCTCGTAGGTCTCCCAGCTGTCGGCTGCAGCCGCACCGCTCAGGTCGACATCGGTGGAATAGCTGTCTACGGTAATCGTATACTGGCTGGTGCCTTCTATGTAGGTCGTACCATCGGTTCCGACGATCGATACCGTATTGCCGTCTTCATCTACGATGGTTCCTGCATTATACAGATTCGTCAGTGTGCTGTCGCCCGTGACGGTCCATGTGGAGCCGTTTTCGATATAGAGATTGCAGTAGCCGTCGCCGCCGTCTCCGGCATTGGATTCATCATCTGTGATCGCACCAGTGAGTGTGCTGCTGCCAGTCATGTAGAAATCCAGCTGGCTGATGGAATCCCAGAGGATATCGCCTTCCATCTCCTGATCTATCCTGTCATCGGAATCGGCTGTACCGATGTTGACAGTGATCGTATCACCGTCAACGGAGGCAACTTCACCTTCGACGGTATCCTCTGATGACTGGTCAGATGACTGAGAGGATGTATCAACATTTTCACCTGCATTCGCAGAAGAGGAGGTAGACATCGTCGAAGCGGATGCTGTACCACAGGCGGCAAGTGATGATGAAACGGAAAGCATGATTCCGAGTGTAATAGCGAGATAACGTCTTTTCATAGGTTTAGCCTTTCTCAGCTTGCGCTGTATCACCGGTCTGTCCGGTTGCTGATAAGTTTTTCAGTTCCGGCGGCGGTTGTATGTCTTGCCGGAAGCGGAACGGAAAAGCTTGATTTGTTTTCTATGACGCAAGTATACGAATCTTACCTAAGCTAAACCTTAAGCTTCTTAAAAATATCTGGCGTAAAGCGTGACGTTTTTGTGAAGAAAATCTGTGTCTCACATCGTGACGGTAATCAGCATAGATCTGCCGTCTGCGGAGGAGGCGGATATTTTTCCTTTGTGTTCGGCGACAATGGCGGAGGCAATGGAAAGGCCGATGCCGTAGCCGCCCTTTGAGGAATTGCGGGAGCTGTCCGCACGATAGAATCTGTCAAACATATGTTTCAGAACATCTTTGTCAATGTTGTCTGATGTATTGTATACGGTGAGCTCGAAGCCTTTCACGCCCCGTTTCTTTAATCCGATGCGTATCGTGCCTTTCTCGTCAGAGTATTTCAACGCATTATCCAGCAGAATGGTTACGAGGCGCGTAATGTATTTCTCATCGCCGCAGTAGGTGATCATCGGCTCAATCTGGTAATCGAAGGTCTTGTTTTCCAACTGCGCACGGGAGCGGAAGGACTGCACCGTCTCTGTAATGACGTCGGACAGGGGAAAATCGATCATGACCATCTTGTTCTCGCCCTCGTCCATGCGCGACAGGTAGATCAGATCGTTCGTCAGATCCGTCATGCGCTTGGTCTGAACCTTGATGTCATCCAGCCATTCATTTGTACCTGTATCCATCTCGGCCACCGATACATCTGCGTCAATGATCGTCAGCGGGGTCTTCAGATCATGCCCGGCATCGGTGATGAAGCGTTTCTGCTTGCGATAGCTTTCCTCCACAGGACGTACGATGCGGCCAGAAAGAAGGATAACGAGGACAAGGACGGCGGCAATGCCGATGAGAGACACAAGCAGGCTGCTCAGCAGGAAAGACTGCATGTTGTCCAGACTTCGCTGACAGTCAAGAAAAATAACCAGCGTGCTTCCGTCATCCTGTGCGACTGTCCGAAAACGGTAGAAGCTGACAAATCCGCTCGTTTGTTCGTCTGCCATTACCTGCTCTGCATATTCTTCTGCTGTGTCTGCGTCCACTGCGGCAATGCGCTCCACGTTGGTAGAGGACACGGATCCGCTGTTGTCAATCGTAACAGTGAAATAACGCGACTCATAGGGCATTTCGGCAGACGGCTGTTTTGTATCGGAAGAGAAAAAACCGAATAGCGATGATTCACCGTTCATGCCGTCGCCAGCGGGATTGCGCGGGAAATCAGGTGTGCTGGCAGGTGCGTCATTCGTGGTACCTGTGCCGGCACTGTCATTTGCGCCGTTATCATTACCAGCGTAGGCAGTTCCGGTATCTTTGCCGGTATCAGCGGTTGTGACATCATTGCCAGTATCCTCTGTGGCGGCAGTTGAAGCATTGTTTTTAGCGGCTTCCGGATCCGGAGAACCCGGAATGGCATCAGGGAAAGAACCATTGTTATCCGCCAGTATGTTCAGAACCTGATCCGCATCTGTTACGATCTTTCGGTAATTCAGCAAATTGATAGCACCGACGAGAACAAACAGGACGAGGACAACAGCGAGCATGGCGGACAGAATAAATTTTTTACGTAATTTTCGGATCATGCAGGGCTCCTTACGATATTTCCGGTTATCATACTTATGACACCTTTATCATATTATGTTTCTATTCCGGGAACATTACTGACCTGTGAATAAGCTGGCTGGCAGCTTTATACATAAGCTTCCGCAGGCTGTTTTCGGTTCCTTCAACAAAAGACCGGACAACAGCTGTCTGCCGGTGATTTTCAGATAACAGCAGACAAATCTGCTGCCGATCAGATGGCAGCCAAACAGTCAGTGTCTGGTTATTCAGTGACTTCGAGAGAGTAGCCTGCGTTTCTGGCGGCACGGATAGCCACATTGGCCTGCAATGCGTTGAGTTTCTTCCTTAAATAGGAGATATAGACCCAGACCACATTGATCTCTGCGTTGCTGTCGTATCCCCAGATCCGGTCCATGAACTGTTCCGTGGAGATCAGCTGGTGTGGATTACGCATCAGAAGTTCCATCATCTGATATTCCTTGTTGGCCAGACGAAAACTGGAGGCAGGAGAGGAGAGCTCGTAAGTCGATGTATTCAGCGTGATATTGCCGACGTGAAGCTCATTGTCGTTCTGCGAAGGAACCGAGGTACGTGTCATGGCGCGGATTCGCGCGAGCAGTTCCGGCGGTGCAAACGGCTTTGTCAGATAATCATTGGCGCCGAGATCGAGACCCTTTACCTTGTCATCAATCTCAGATTTTGCCGTCAGAAGCAGAACGGGGATCCGGCTGCCTTCCGCACGGATCGTTTTCAGGACTTCAAGCCCGTCCTTCCTGGGCATCATGATGTCGAGAATCACACCGTCGTAATTCTCACTCTTCAGATATTCAAGCGCCTCCACACCGTCATAAACGGCATCAACCGAATAATTGGCGTGCTCCAGTATCTTCACCAGGGCGCGTGACAGAGATTTTTCGTCCTCAGCAAGTAATAAGCGCATGTTCACACCTCATCTTTCTTATCGTGCAGAGAGCCGGTCGCTGTGGCAGCTTTTAATTATAGCAGATCCCGGATAATCCTGATGATACAAGCCATACTTTAATTATAATCGAGAATTCCGGAGAAAAATGAGCTGCTTTTTACCTCCGGCAGGCAGGAATACGGAACGGGTTTTCAGCGGCTCCCGGAGCACCATCACAGCCGAAAACGAGTTCGTACACGAAAAGTTCACAAAAACGACACACAGAATTTATACACATTCCACGAAGATCCGGAATTTGACCGGAATCGCTTGAAAACGTTTCCACTGCGTGCTACATTATGAGCATAGAAAACGTTTCCAATCCAAGTAAATAAAGGATTTTCAGGATATACTGAAAACGGTTTAAACCAATTATTTTTCAATACCGTGGAAACGATACCATCCAGTATTAAAATACATTGTTTTTCTAAGAAGGAGGAAAACACAGGATGAAAAAGCAAGTTGTTAGTGTCATCGTTGGTGCAGCTATGACAGCAGGTATGCTGGCAGGCTGCGGTTCCAGCACTGCTTCCACAAGCAGCGCATCCAGTGCAGCATCTTCCAGCTCAGCAGCTGCGGAGAGCACAAGCAGCTCAGCAACATCGGAAGCAGTATCTTCCAATTCAGTAGCAAGCACAAGCGCAGCAGCTTCCGGCGACGGAGAGGTTTATCTCCTCAACTTCAAGCCTGAGACAGATGATGCATGGCAGCAGCTGGCTTCTGATTACACCGATGAGACCGGTGTTCCGGTAACGGTTGTAACCGCAGCTGACGGACAGTACAATACAACCCTTCAGTCCGAGATGGCCAAGACCGAAGCTCCGACAATCTTCAACATCGGCAGCTCCACAGATGCACAGACATGGGATGCTTACACCTATGATCTGAAGGACACAGATCTGTACAAACACGTAACGGATCACTCCCTCGATGTAAACTACAACGGCAAGGTTGCCGGCATCGCTAACTGCTATGAAGCATACGGCATCATTGTTAACGAGACACTCCTTGACAACTACTGCAGCATGGACAATGCAAAGATCTCCTCTGTCGATGACATCAAGGATTTCGATACCCTGAAGGCAGTTGCTGATGATATTCAGAGCCGTCTTGATGAGTACAACTCACAGTTCGGTACTGAGCTGACCGGTGCATTCACATCAGCAGGTCTGGATGACAGCTCTTCCTGGAGATTCTCCGGACATCTGGCAAACCTTCCTCTGTACTATGAGTTCAAGGATGACGGCCTTGAGGATCCGACAGCCGGTGAAGCTACCATCAAGGGAACTTACCTGGATCAGTTCAAGAATGTATGGGATATGTACGTATCCGATTCCGGCGCTGATCCCAAGACGCTGGCAGGCGGTACTTACAACGCTGAGCAGGAGTTCGGTATGGAAGAGGCAATCTTCTATCAGAACGGCGACTGGGAGTACTCAGCACTCAAGGATGCTTCCGGTGACAACGGTTATCTGACAGCTGATGATGATCTGACCATGATCCCGATCTACTTTGGTGTAGACGATGAGAACGAGGGTCTCTGCGTAGGTACTGAGAACCACTGGGCAGTCAACAGCCAGGCTCCGCAGGAAGACATCGATGCATCTCTTGCATTCCTGAACTGGGTAATCACTTCTGATGAGGGCCGCGATGCCATCACCAATACCATGGGTCTTTCCGCTCCGTTCGATACCTTCACCGGTGACTATGCTCCGACGAACGAGTTCGGCGCAAAGGCTGCCGAGTACACCAACGATGGCAAGACTTCCGTTGCATGGGCATTCAACGCTACACCGAACGTAGATGACTGGCGTGCAGATGTTGTATCTGCTCTGACCGCTTACACCGATGGCTCCGGCGACTGGGATGCTGTTAAGACTGCATTCGTAGACGGATGGGCTAATCAGTGGAAACTTGCGCATGAGGATGACGGCGAGGCAGTTTCTTCCTCCAGCGCATCATAACGGAAGCTGATTCGAATTGAATATCAGTAAAAAAGAAGCCGGGTGGGTGGAAGTTCCAACCGCCCGGCTTTTTCACCCAAAACATGCCGGATGAGGCAGCCAGCCGGGCTACTGCGGGGGATTTATCTGCTGCCGTTATTTTTAACAGTGTAACAAATGATGTATGTGATGAAGGTATCACAGGGAGAGGGAACATCATGGAGAAAACCACAAAGAAATACTGGCCGCTATTCGTACTTCCTACGATGCTGGCTTTTATCATCGGATTTATCGTTCCTTTCGTATACGGCATTTTCCTTTCGTTCTGCAAATTCACAACAGTTACAGACTGGAAATGGACCGGACTGCTGAACTACAGCAGAATCTTCTATGTCAATGGACAGCTTGATACAACGTTCCTTCATTCGATCTGGTACACCTGCCTGTTCACGGCGGTAACTGTCGTCATCATCAATGTCGTGGCATTTGCCATTGCCATGGCGCTCACCAGAGGAATTAAGGGAACCACATTTTTCAGAACGGCATTCTTCCTCCCGAATCTGATCGGAGGCATCGTACTTTCCTATGTATGGTTGATGATCTTCAATGCCATTCTTGATGATTATTCGAAAACAATTGTTTCGACACAGTGGACGGCTTTCTGGGGCCTGGTCATCGTAGTCTGCTGGCAGCAGATCGGATATATGATGATCATTTACATCGCCGGTATCCAGAACGTTCCGTCGGATCTGATCGAGGCAGCAAAAATAGATGGTGCAAACAACTGGCAGATCCTGAAAAACGTCATCATTCCGATGCTCCGTCCGACGATCACGATCTGCACATTCCTGACACTGACGAACGGCTTCAAGCTTTTCGATCAGAACTACGCACTGACAGGCGGCAACCCCGGCAAGCTTTCCGAGCTGCTCGCACTCAACATTTATGACACCATGTACGGCACGACAGGCTGGCAGGGCGTCGGACAGGCGAAGGCAGTGCTCTTCTTTATCATGGTAGCTGTGATCGCTGTTATCCAGAATAAGATCACGACGAGCAAGGAGGTGGAAAGATAATGGCTAAGAGCAGAGAAAATGAAGTTTCCGCTGCAAGACGTACAAAGCATGGTACTGCCTGGTCCATCTTTTTCATCGTGCTGTCCGTCGTATGGATTCTGCCGCTCCTGATCGTACTTCTGAACTCCTTTAAGAGAAAAGCGTATATCTTCAAGGCACCGTTCAGCCTGAGCTATATTTCGATCACCAGAGGCTTTGATGCCTGGGCAAAGGGCGTTTCCAAGACCTTTGTAGGACTCAAGAACTATGCAAACGCGATTACCAAGACGAACTTCTTCCAGTGCTTCGGATATTCGATCTTCATCACGGTTGTTTCCGTATTTCTCATCATACTTTTCTGCTCCATGACAGCATGGTATGTAGTGAGAGTTAAAAACTGGGCGACACGGCTGATCTACCTGCTTTGCATGTTCTCCATGATCGTGCCGTTTCAGATGGTCATGTTTACCCTCTCCAAGTTTGCAAACATTCTCCATCTGTCGAACCCGGTCGGGATCTGCGTGGTCTATCTGGGCTTTGGTGCGGGGCTTGCGGTCTTTATGTTTACAGGCTTCGTCAAGGAGATCCCGATCGAGCTTGAAGAGGCAGCCTGCATCGATGGCTGCACGCCGGTACAGACGTATTTCAAGATCATCCTGCCGGTTATGAAGCCTACGATCATCACGGTTGCTATTCTGGATGCCATGTGGATCTGGAACGACTTCCTTCTTCCTTACCTCGTACTGGATATCAAGAAGTATCGTACCATCCCGATCGCCATTCAGTTCCTGAAGCAGTCCCATGGTCAGATCGACTGGGGCGCTATGATGGCAGTCCTTGTACTTGCGATCGTTCCGATCGTTGTCTTCTACATGGCTGCACAGAAGTACATTATTGAAGGTGTTGTGGCCGGAGCCGTCAAGGGCTGATCGTTATCCGGTCCAGTTTCAGATGATTTCCGGGAGCCGTCTTATCATAAGGCGGCTTCCGGCAGATAAGGGAGAGACAGATGAGCAAACGTGCCAGTGGTATTTTGATGCCGATCTTCAGCCTGCCTGGTAAATACGGCATCGGCTGCATGTCAGCAGAAGCGCGCAAATTTGCAGATTTTCTGCAGAAAAGCGGACAGTCTTACTGGCAGATCCTTCCGGTCGGTCCGACCGGTTACGGCGATTCCCCCTACCAGTCGTTTTCCACGTTCGCGGGGAATCCTTATTTTATCGATCCGTATGAACTGATCCGGAGAGGACTTCTGAAAAAAAACGAATGCCGTGAGCTGGAGCAGAAATCTGCTGCTGAATCATCAGCTTCGGCAAATCATAAGGATGCTTCCGGAAAAGAAACAGCTTCATCAGCAAAAGAAAAGACCGTTTCCGTAAAAGGGACGGCTTCAATGAAAAATGACAATCCCGCGCATAACAGCGTCCCTGGCGTTGACTATGGCTTTCAGTATGAGCATCGTTTCAAAGTGCTCAGAAAGGCATACGCCCGCTGGAAGGACGCCGGAGAAGGAGATGCATTCCGGAGGTTTGCGGAAGCCAATAAGGAGTGGCTCCACGATTATGCGCTTTTCATGGCCCTGAAGGATGCCTTTGGCGGAGCACCCTTCACACAGTGGGACGATGATATACGGTACCGCGAACCCGCCGCACTGCGCAGCTGGACAGAGAAACTTTCCGATGAAATCAGTTTCTATGAATTCCTCCAATATGAATTTGATCGCGAGTGGAAGTCTCTGAAAGCGTATGTGAACAGCCGCGGTATCCGTATCATCGGTGATATACCGATCTATGTATCGCCGGACAGCGCTGATTTCTGGGCAAATCCGACGATGTTTCAGGTCAATGAACAGTATCTGCCGACGGCCGTTGCCGGTGTTCCGGGAGACGGTTTCTGTGCTGACGGCCAGCTCTGGGGGAATCCACTTTACAATTGGAAAAAAATGGAGCAGGATAACTATAGTTGGTGGATACGACGGATCCGTAAATGCTGTGAGTTTTACGATGTGATCCGCATTGATCATTTCCGCGGCTTCGACGAATATTTTTCCGTAAAGGCGGGAGAGAAGACGGCGAGAAACGGTCAGTGGGAGAAGGGCCCGGGCATGAAGCTTTTCAATGCCATCCGGAGCGAGCTCGGCGAGCTGCCGATCATTGCGGAGGATCTCGGCTACATTACACAGAGTGTGCGTGAGCTTGTCAGGGATACCGGATTCCCGAATATGAAGGTGCTGGAGTTTGCCTTTGATTCACGCGATTCCAGCGGCGCGGAGCAGTATAAGCCTTACAATTATTCTTCCAACTGTGTAGTATATACCGGTACACATGATAATGAGACGGTCGTCGGATGGTATCAGAGCATTCTTCCTGCAGAACGCAGGAATCTGAGGGAATATCTGGCGGCATCTTCCGATGATCCGCAGGAGATCTGCGACCGGATGATCCGGGCGGCAGAGGGATCGGTGGCGGATACCTGCATCATTCCCATGAACGACTGGCTTGGCCTGGACAACAGCGCCAGGATCAATCATCCGAGTACCATGGGCACTAACTGGCACTGGCGCATGGCGAAAGGTGCCGACAACGCGAAGCTTGCCGGAAGAATCCGCGGAATCACGGAGACCTACGGCAGACTGCATGAGGATGCGTGACAGCCGGCCGGCCTGGCGGGAACAGCTGAAAATCTTATACGATAACGGTTGGACGGCAGAAAAAGTTATGTGAACATGTTCGGCCCGGCGGAATCAGCTGAAAGTGTCATGTGGATAAGTCAGGGCCGGAAGAAATAAAGGAAATACAGCCGTACAGGGATGTACCGGCTGAAAATGCAGCAGGAGCAGGAAATGGCAACGATGACAATCAAGGATATTGCGAGAATCTGTAGCGTCAGCATCAGTACGGTGTCCAGAGCCATCAATAATGATCCGGCGATCAATGAAAAGACCCGCGAGCGGATCATGCAGGTGGTCAGGGAGTTCAATTACATTCCCAACAACAGCGCCCGGAACCTGAAAATGGCAGAATCCAATACAGTTGCCCTGATCGTCAAAGGTATCAACAACCCGTTTTTTCAGGGAATGTTTCCCTATTTTCAGAAAGAGCTGGTCGCTGCCGGCTGTGATTACTTTCTCCATACGATCTCCGGCAGCGCGGATGAAGTCTATGTGGCTGAGGAAATCGCCAAGGAAAAGAGGCTGAAGGGCATCATCCTTCTCGGCGGTACCATGGATTACCCGGATGTGGTGCTGAAGAGGATTCACGTACCGCTGGTCCTGTGTTCCGTAGCAGGTTTCGGCGTGAATGATCCGAACGGCGGTTCCCACGTATCTTCTGTTTCCATAGACGATGAAAAGGAAGCGCATAAGGTCGTTTCCTATCTCTGTGACAGAGGACACAGACAGATCGCGATGCTGACCGGTGTCCGCGGAGATACCAATGTCGGCATGATGCGTCTGAGAGGTTATCGCAGGGCGCTCGAGGAAAACGGCATTGCCTATGATGAGGACCTTGTAGCCTTCATGGATGAGAAAAATCAGGAGTATACGGAGGCCAACGGCTATCAGATGATGACGCGGCTTCTGAAGGGCAGGAAGAAATTCACCGCCGTGTTCGTGATCGCTGACAGGATGGCCATCGGCGCCTACAAGGCAATCTATGACGCCGGACTCCGGATCCCGGATGATATTTCCGTGGTCGGCTTCGACGGCATTGAGCTGACAAGGTACATGGAGCCTTCCATGACAACCGTGATACAGCCGGTGCAGAAGATGACGGAATCTTCAGTCCGTCTTCTGATGGATCAGATCAACGGAAGCACGGAGCGCAAACACCTGCTGTATGAGGCCGAGCTCCATGAGAGAGATTCCGTGCTCGACCTGAATGCAGTTTTCCCAAAAGCTGAGCTGCTGCACGCATAAAACAAAAAAACTGTCATGTATGAAACCTGACTGCTCCATCGCAGAGCGATGACTGCAGCTGGCACATGTAAAGATGTGAGGAAGCCATGAAAAGAGCATGCGGTGTTTTGCTGCCGGTATCGTCACTCCCTACGGCGTACGGAATCGGTGGTTTTTCAAAAGAAGCAGATGCGTTTATCGACCTGCTGGCCAGAGCCGGCCAGTCTTACTGGCAGGTGCTCCCGCTCGGACCCGTCGGAAAAGGGGATTCCCCGTATCAGTCGTATTCGACGTTTGCGGGTAATCCCTATTTCATTGCTCTCGACCGTCTGCAGGATGACGGACTGCTGACCGCTGCGGAATGCCGGGAGGCAGAAGAAGTGGCAGAAGCTGCAGAGAAAGCGGCAAAGCAGGCTGCGGAAGACACAACAGAATCAGCGGCAGAGCAGGCTGCGGAAGCAGCAGAAGCTGAGACAGAGCATGCTGCGGAAGACGCAGAAAGCACGGAAGCTGAGCCGGCAAACGCAGCCATGTACGTGGATTATGAGCACGTGAGAAAAATGCATGGCGCCGCTCTGCAGAAAGCATACGATCACTTCCGGCAGAGAGAAAAGCCGGATGACTATGATGATTTCCTGCGCCGCACAGCAGAATGGCTGCCGGATTACGCGCTTTTTATGGCCATTCTGGAAGCGGAAGAAGATCGCCCGTGGAACACCTGGCCGGATCCTCTGAAGAAGCGGGATGCAGCCGCGCTCGATGCCTTTCGTGAGGCACATGCGGACGAAATCGGTTTCATTTATTTTCAGCAGTATGAATTTGACAGACAGTGGAACGACCTGAAAAAAAATGCGCACAGCCGCGGCATCCGGATCATCGGAGACATCCCGATCTATGTATCGATGGACGGTGCGGATGCCTGGTCGGAACCGAAGCTGTTCCAGATGGATGAAAACTTCGTTCCCACGGCTGTGGCAGGCTGCCCGCCGGACGTATTCAGCGCGGACGGACAGCTCTGGGGAAATCCGCTGTATGACTGGACATATCAGAAGAAGACGGGTTATGCCTGGTGGATACGGCGACTGGCCCGTATGCAGGAGCTCTATGATGTGGTTCGGCTTGACCATTTCCGCGGCTTCCATGATTACTGGAGCGTTCCGTACGGAGCAGCGACGGCTGCGTCAGGCCACTGGGAGGAAGGACCGGGCCTGGATCTGTTCCGGGCAGCAAAAAAGCAGCTGGGTAAGCTGGAGGTGATCGCCGAGGATCTCGGTCTGCTGTCAGACGGCGTTGTGAAGATGGTGAAGAAATCCGGCTATCCCGGGATGAAGATCATCGAGTTTGCTTTTGACAGCGACAACGACAATCCGTATCTTCCGTTCTGCTATGATAAGAACTGCGTGGTCTACACGGGTACGCATGACAACGATACGGCCGCGGGCTGGCTGCAGTCGATTGACAGGAAAACGCGTCAGCATCTCAACCGCTATGTGGGTCACAGGGTACATGATCCGAAAGACCTGATCCGCCTGGCGATGGCGAGTACGGCGGATCTCTGCATTATCCCGATTCAGGACTGGCTGAGACTCGGAAGCGAGGCCAGGATCAATACCCCCGGCACCTGCGGCGATAACTGGCGCTGGCGGCTTCTGCCGGGGCAGTTCACGGAGAAAACCGCGGACGAGATGGCGGAGATGGCGGACACGTATGCGCGTTCCGGCAAGCCTGCAAAAGGCTGATCCTGCAGTTTCTGATACGGGAAAACCGGACAGGAATATTGGAAATCATATATATATCGTGAAAGCTTAACGGATAGCGGAAATTTATATATATCGTGAGAGCTTAACGGATACCGGAAATTTGTAAGACAGGCAACTGAGGAGCAGGCAGTCATGGGGCACACGGGGGTTGATCATGGCGGCTGCAGACCGGAAGGGTCTGAGTTGTATACAAAGGCAGGCCGGTGAAGACAGAGAAACGGATGACATTGCTTTTCCGGCTGAATACAAAACAGGAGACGAAGGAATGGAAGAAAGAATCAATAATCTACTGAGGCAGTATTTTGGACGGGATCTCCATGATTCCACGAAGGAAGAAATTTTTGAAGTCCTGATGCAGATTACGAAGGAAGAAATGGAGAATCGCCCGAGAATCACGGGAAAGAAAAAACTTTACTATATCTCCGCGGAATTCCTGATGGGTAAGCTTCTGTCCAACAATCTGATCAACCTCGGCATGTATGACGAGATTGATCAGATCCTGAAAAAATACAAGCTGGAGATCCCGGATATTGAGGAACTTGAGCTTGAGCCGAGTCTCGGCAACGGCGGTCTCGGCCGTCTGGCAGCATGCTTTCTCGACTCCATCGCAACGCTCGGCCTCTACGGAGACGGCGTGGGGCTGAATTATCATTACGGACTGTTCCGCCAGGAGTTTGTCAACCACAAGCAGCATGAGCTGATCAATCCCTGGATCCGCAAGCAGAGCTGGCTCGAGAGAAGGCCGGTTTCCTTTGAGGTGCCTTTCCGCCGCTTCACGCTGCACTCCTGTATGTACGACATCGATGTGCCGGGCTATATGAACGGAAAGTGCAATCGTCTGCACCTGTTCGATCTGGATTCCGTGGATGACCAGATCGTCAAAGAGAACAGCATTGACTTCGACAAGGACGATATTCCGAGGAACCTTACCCTGTTCCTGTACCCGGATGACAGCGACCGCGCCGGTCAGGTGCTCCGTATCTATCAGCAGTATTTCATGGTGTGCAACGCGGCACAGCTGATCCTGGCGGAAGCTGACGAGAGAGGCGTTGATCTGCATCACCTGGATGAGTACGTGGCTGTACAGATCAATGATACGCACCCTTCCATGATCATCCCGGAGCTGATTCGTCAGCTGCAGATGCGCGGCATCGAGATGGATGAAGCCATCGCGATCGTGACGAAGACCTGCGCTTATACGAACCATACGATCCTCGCTGAGGCACTGGAAAAATGGCCGATGGATTACCTTGAGGAGGTTGTACCGCATCTGATCCCGATCATTGAGGAGCTGGATAAACGCATAAAGAAGACCGTAAAGGACAAGACGACCTATATCATTGATGACCAGAAGCTCGTTCATATGGCATCGATGGATATTCACTACGGCCACTCAGTCAACGGCGTGGCGGCTCTGCATACCGACATTCTGAAAAATACGGAGCTGCATAATTTTTACACCCTGTATCCAGAGAAATTCAACAACAAGACGAACGGCATTACATTCCGCCGCTGGTTCATCGCGGCGAATCCGGAGATGGCGGCGTACTTTGACGAATTGATCGGACCGGGATACCGCAAGGACGCCATGGAACTGGAAAAGCTCCTGAAGTATAAGGATGATACGGAGGTGCTGCAGAAGATCGGTAAGATCCGTCACCACAACAAGCGTCACGCTACGCAGTACCTGTATGAGACGCAGAATCTCGACCTCGATCTGGATTCCATCTTCGATGTGCAGGTAAAGAGACTTCATGAGTACAAGAGACAGCAGATGAACTGCCTGTATGCGATCTGGAAGTATCTGGATATCAAGAGCGGCAACAAACCGAAACGCCCGATCACCATGATCTTCGGCGCCAAGGCGGCACCGGCTTACGTGATCGCGAAAGATATCATTCATCTGATCCTCTGCCTGCAGGATCTGACCATGAATGATCCGGAGGTGAGCCCGTACCTGAAAGTTGTCATGATGGATAACTACAACGTGACGAAGGCGACGCACATCATTCCGGCAGCGGATGTCTCCGAGCAGATCTCGCTGGCATCGAAGGAGGCTTCCGGCACCTCCAACATGAAATTCATGCTGAACGGCGCCGTGACCATCGGTACGGAAGACGGTGCCAATGTGGAGATCCATCAGCTCGTCGGCGATGAAAATATCTACATTTTCGGCGCAGATTCGGATACGGTTGTTGACCTTTATGCCAAGAAGGCTTATCATCCGGAAGAGTATTATGACAATGATCCGATGATTCATAAGCTGGTCGATTTTATAATCGGACCGGAAATGATCAGGATCGGAGACCCGGTAAGTCTTAAGAGACTGCATCATGAACTGACCACAAAGGACTGGTTCATGACGCTGCTGGATCTGAAGGATTATATCCGGACGAAGGAGCGCATGTTTGACGACTTCAATGACCGCACGGCGTGGTACAGGAAGGAACTCGTCAATATTGCCAAGGCCGGATACTTCTCTTCGGACCGCACGATCGCGCAGTATAATCAGGACATCTGGAAGCTCAGCTGAGCTTCCGGGCGCTGCGCGTAAAGCAGATCGGAAACGGACAGGCAGGAGCTGCAGGTGACAGATTACAGTAAAGAGATCAACAAGAGAAGGACGTTTGCCATTATTTCACACCCGGATGCGGGTAAAACGACGCTGACAGAGAAGTTTCTGCTGTACGGCGGCGCCATCAATCTGGCGGGATCGGTCAAGGGCAAGGCGACGGCTCGCCATGCCGTATCGGACTGGATGGAGATCGAGAAGCAGAGAGGTATCTCTGTCACATCTTCTGTGCTCCAGTTTAATTACGGCGGGTGCTGCATCAATCTGCTGGATACGCCGGGCCACCAGGATTTCTCCGAGGATACCTACCGGACGCTGATGGCGGCCGATACGGCGGTGATGGTCATTGACGGCGGCAAGGGCGTCGAGCCGCAGACGAGAAAGCTTTTCAAAGTCTGCGCGATGCGCGGCATACCGATTTTTACCTTTATCAACAAGATGGACCGCGACGCAAGGGATACGTTCGATCTGATCGATGAGATCGAGAAGGAACTGGGCATTCCCTGCTGTCCGATCAACTGGCCGATCGGTTCGGGGCACAGTTTCCGGGGCGTATATGACCGTGAGACACAGAAAGTCCTGACGTTCCACAATACCATGAAGGGAACGAAGGAAGGTGTGGAGGAGGAAATCCCGCTAGATGATCCCCATCTCCTCGACGAGATCACGGAGGATCAGAAGGAGACGCTGGAGGGAGAGCTTGAGCTCCTCGACGGCGCCGCAGAGGATTATGATCAGGAAAAGGTGAACAGCGGAAAGCTGTCGCCGGTATTTTTCGGATCGGCGCTGACGAACTTCGGCGTGGAGACGTTTCTGGACCACTTCCTGAAGATGACGGTACCTCCGCTGGCGAGAAAGTCTGACCAGGGCATGATCGAGCCGACGGCGGATTATTTTTCCGCCTTCGTATTCAAAATTCAGGCCAATATGAATAAAAATCATCGCGACCGGCTGGCTTTCATGCGGATCTGTTCGGGAAAGTTCAACGCTGAGGACGAGGTGTACCACGTGCAGGGAGACCGCAAGATGCGCCTGCTGCAGCCCCAGCAGATGATGGCGGACGAGAGGCACGTCGTGAGCGAGGCGTATGCCGGAGATATCATCGGTGTGTTCGATCCCGGTGTATTTTCCATCGGAGACACGGTCTGCACGCCGGGACACAAGTTCCGGTTTGAGGGCATACCGACGTTCGCGCCGGAGCATTTTGCCCGCGTGACACTGATCGATTCCATGAAACGCAAGCAGTTCGTGAAGGGCATCGAGCAGATTGCGCAGGAAGGCGCGATTCAGATCTTCCGCGAGATGAAGGGCGGCATGGAGGAGATCATCGTAGGCGTCGTCGGCGTTCTGCAGTTTGATGTTCTCAAGTACCGCATAGAGAATGAATACAACTGTGAGATCCGACTGGATATGCTGCCTTATGAGCATATCCGCTGGATCAGCAATTACCATGATGTGGATCTCAATAACATTATCGGCACTTCGGATATGAAGAAGGTTGTGGACATGAAGGGCCGTCCGCTGCTGCTGTTTGTGAATTCCTGGTCGGTGGGCATGGTGCTCGACAGGAACGAAGGGCTTGTGCTCGAGGAGTTCTCGCGCAACTGATATCCCCAAAATGTGGATTTGTTTTGAAATTACAGAATACAGATACTTCCACTCGCAACGCGCTCTCGCTCGTCCTCGACGCAGCGGTGGTAAGTTCACCCTTCGCTTTGCCGGGTTCACTAACCACCGGCGTCTGCGGATGGCTGCGGGTTGGAAGTATCTGTATATCTGATACCGATACACTGTGAACAGGATGAATCCCTCTTTGTGGTGATATGCTGTCGTTGCGATGTTCACTGTACGCGAGCACTTCGCGATGGGGTGGCTTCCCGTTTGTATAACAATACCGTTCACATAAACAATCATGGAATACACCTGTGTAATTATGGAATAGAGCTGAATAATAATGGATTGCACCTGACCGCGGCGGATTGTCGCAGTCAGGTGTTTTCAATTTATGCACATTGCGGTATACTTTATGCAAAGTAGCCACAGAAATAGTGTGTCAGCAGAAGGAGGCACGTGCATGGCAGTAAAGAATAAGAATATATATACGGTTTATGATGATCATACCGTTGGCACCGTTGAGGTGGCGGATGAAGTGCTCTGCGCGATTGCGGCGATCGCAGCGACAGAGGTGGACGGCGTGGATTCGCTCGCCGGTGGCATTACGCATGAGAAAGCACCGAAGGCGGGCATGCGTGCGCTCTCCCACGGTGTGAAAGTGGAAGTCAATGAGGGAACGATTGCGGTACGGCTGATCGTCATTATGAAATACGGCTATAATATTCCGGATACGACCCTGAAGGTTCAGGAAAAGGTAAAGTCGGCGCTGGAAGAGATGACGGATTTCCAGGTTTCGGATGTGAGTGTCAGCGTGGCTGATGTGCAGGTTGAAGCGGCAAAGTGAGCGGCAGGTAAACAGAGATGAGAAGAAGCGAGATCAGAGAGACGATTTTCCGTCTGCTCTTTATGAAACAGTTCAACAGCAGAGAGGACATGGAGGAGCAGGTCAGCGTATACCTGGATAATCTCCGGAGTGGTGTAGTGGAGGAAAAGTATTCTGCTTCCGTCACAGCGGAGGATGAGGCATATATCCGGGATAAGCTCGGAAAAATTATGGACAGGCTGCCGGAGATCGATGACCTTCTGAATCACACGGCGAGAGGGTGGAAGACGAACCATATGGGCAGCGCAGATCTGAGCGCGCTTCGTCTGGCCGTTTACGAGATCCGCTATGACCCGGATATTCCCGAGGGCGTCGCCATCAACGAGGCGGTCGAGCTGGCCAAGCGCTACGGCGAGGATAATTCCGGCGCTTTTGTCAACGGTATTCTGGGTGAGATCGTTCGGAAGACACAGGCGGCAGCTGACAATAAAGAGAACGGTGAAAAGTCAGACGCTGTGGCACCGGAGGAAGCAAAGACTGCAACGCTTGAAAACGAAAAGGCGGATGCGGCCACAACGAAAGATGAGAAGGCAGCCTCAGAGGAGGGCGATACGCAGTGATGCGCAGCGTTTACAGCGTAAGCCGGCTCACAGCGTTTATCAGCGGGCTGTTTGATGCGGAACCCGCCCTGCAGAGAGTTTCCGTCGAGGGCGAGGTCAGCAACTGCAAGTATACGAGTCCGGGCCATATTTATTTTTCACTGAAGGACGATGGGGCGCAGCTTCCCTGCGTGATGTTCAGGGGAAAAAGGGCTGCAGGACTCCGGTTCCGGATGAAGGACGGAGACCGCGTCGTGGTGACGGGAGCGGTCGGAGTCTACCAGAAGAGCGGACGTTACCAGATGTACGCAGACAGGGTAGAACTCCAGGGCGCGGGTGAACTCTATGCCCGTTATCTGGCGCTGAAGGCAAAGCTGGAGAAGGAAGGGCTGTTCGACCAGAGTCATAAAAAGCCGATACCGCCGCACGTAAAGGTTCTCGGTGTCGTGACATCGGCGACAGGTGCGGCCGTTCAGGATATCCGCCGGAATGCGCTGGCGAGAAATCCCTATGTACAGATTTATCTCTATCCCGCTGTTGTTCAGGGGAACGAGGCGGCACCAGGTATCGTGCGCGGAATACAGATACTGGATGCCATCGGCTGCGACTGCATTATCATCGGGCGCGGCGGCGGTTCGATCGAGGATCTCTGGGCGTTCAATGAGGAAAGCGTCGCCCGGGCTGTATACGCCTGCGAGACGCCGGTCATCTCCGCTGCGGGACATGAAACAGATCATACCATAGCAGATGAAGTGGCTGATCTCCGCGTGGCGACCCCGACAGAGGCCGCTGTTCGCGCGGTGGAGGATATTCGTGAGACGTTTCGCACCATTGACGGGTATCAGGATCGCCTCACCGGAGATATGAAAGAAAAGCTGACGGTGGCGCGGCAGCATCTGGACCATGCGGAAAAATCCATGCGTTACCTGAGTCCCGGCCGTCAGCTCAGGGAAAAGCAGCAGCGCATGGCGGATCTGGAAAACCGCTTTCATTATGCCATGCGGCAGCAGCTGGATCTGGCAGAGCGCCAGATGACGAACTACGAGAGACGTATGACGGCAGGCGCACAGGCAGCGGAAACGCGGGCGGAGGAGCGACAGTCGGATCTCAGGAAGAGACTGCCACAGCTGATGCAGCATATTTTTGAGAGAGATGCCCATCGCTTTGAGATCCTGGCGAGCAGGATCGACGGCCTATCGCCCGTGAAAAAGCTGGCGCAGGGTTATGCCTATGTGAGCAATGCTGACGGCAGAAATATCCGCTCGGTACATCAGACAGCACAGGGTGAAAGACTCAGTATAGAGGTATCTGACGGACGGATTCAGGCGGATGTCGTAAGCACAGAAGAACGGAAGGCAGGATGGCTGTGATGGATAAATGGTTAGCGGATGAGGAAATTCCTTTCGGGAATGACGAAGATTTTCCCTTTGGGAGTGAGGAAGAACTTCCTTTTGGGGACAGTGAAGAACCGGATGCCGGGAAAAAAGCAGGCCGGAAGAAAATCGACCTGACAGCTCCTGTGTCATCGGATAGAAAAACTGTATCGGCTGCTGCGACAGACGGGTCATCAGATGATGCCGGAGAGCTTTCGGCAGACAGATCATCCGGAGACGGTGAAGAGCCTGCGGCAGGAAAAGACGGGGAACTCACACTTGAGGAGGCTTTCAGCAGGCTGGATAATCTCGCAGCCAGGCTGGAGCAGCGGGACATCCCTCTGGAGGAGTCTTTCCATCTGTACAAAGAGGGCATGGATCTGCTGAAATTCTGCCGGGAGAGAATCGATACGGTGGAAAAGAAGATGCAGGTAATCAGCGACGATGGCGAGCTCTCGGATTTTCCGCAGTAAGCAGCAGATCGTCATTGTCTATGGTAATGATTTTGACAGGATATTCAGATATACAGATGCCTCCAACCCGCAACCATCCGCAGGCATCTGTATTCTGTAACAGGTCAGATGAAAGGAGCAGACATTATTGGCTTTCGATGATGAACTGCGGAAGGCGCAGGAACAGGCAGAGCAGACGGTAGAGCTTTACCTGCCGGAAATAAAAGCATCGCCGGGCCGTCTGGCGGAGGCCATGCGGTACAGCGTTCTGGCGGGCGGTAAACGCGTCCGGCCGATTCTGCTGCTGCAGAGCTACGCCATGTACGGCGGCTGCGACGACACACTGGCCGGTCCTTTTGCGGCGGCCATTGAGATGATCCACACCAGTTCCCTTATTCATGACGACCTTCCGGATATCGATAACGATGACTGGCGGCGGGGCAGAAAAACAACGCATGCGGTTTACGGACCTGCGCTTGGCATTTTATCCGGCGACGCCCTTCTGAATTACGCCTATGAGACTGCGATGAAGGCGCTGGATGAACCGAATGATGCCGGTCCGCAGAAGAGTTCAGATGAACATGATGACACTGATCTGCAGACAGGTTCTGATAAATACAGGGAACGGACAGCCCGCGTAGCCTCTGCACTGCGCATTCTGATGCAGAAGACCGGCATGTACGGCATGCTCGGCGGCCAGAGCCTTGATGTGGAGAATGAAAAAAATAATGTGCTCTCCATCGACAGGGATACGCTGGACTTCATTTATCTGCACAAGACCGCTGCGCTGATCGAGGCGCCGCTGATGATCGGTGCTGTGCTCGCAGGTGCGCCGGAGACAGATGTGCGCACGCTGGAGCAGGTCGGCAGACGGGCCGGACTTGCTTTTCAGATCCGGGATGATGTTCTCGATGCGACGGAGACAACCGAAGAGATCGGGAAACCGGCCGGTTCTGATGAGAAAAACGGCAAGACGACATATGTGACGCTGTTCGGCGCCGATGGTGCGGCAGCGGAGGCAGAGCGGCTGACAGAAGAGGCGTCGGCCATGATGGACAGCTTTCCGGCTGCCGGTGGTTTTTTGAGGGAATACCTGATTCGCCTGGCGTCCAGGCGGAAATGATGGCGGTGCCTGGCTAACCGGCACCGCGAGGGTGTGATCGGAGCGGTATATGCTGGAGAAGATTAAAAAAGCAAATGACATAAAAAAAATACCTGTTGAGAATCTTCCGCAGCTTGCGAAGGAAATTCGAAGGCAGCTGATCGAGACGGTCAGCCGCACCGGCGGTCATCTGGCATCCAATCTCGGAGCGGTGGAGCTGACCATAGCACTGCATTATGTATACACGCTTCCCAGGGACAAGATCATCTGGGATGTCGGGCATCAGTCGTATACGCATAAAATTCTGACGGGACGGCATGATGTGTTCGACACACTGCGCCAGGAAGGCGGTATTTCGGGATTTCCCAGAAGGTCTGAGAGCACCTGCGATGTATGGGATTCCGGTCACAGCTCCAGTTCAATCTCCGCAGGGCTCGGTTACGTGCGTGCGCGGGATCTGAATCATGAGAACTATCACGTGGTCTCCGTGATCGGCGATGGCGCGCTGACAGGCGGCATGGCTTATGAAGCTCTGAATAATGCCGCACAGCTGAAGACCAACTTCGTCATTGTCCTGAATGATAACAATATGTCCATTTCCAAAAACGTCGGTGGTATGCATAACTATCTGGCGCAGCTCAGGACATCTCCCTATTATGTAGATTTAAAGGAAAACGTTAAAGAGCGGCTGGAGAAAAAACCGGGCGGCGATGAGCTTGTCATGCGGATCCGCAGGACCAAGAACAGCATCAAGCAGCTGGTCATCCCCGGCATGTTTTTCGAGGATATGGGCATCACCTATCTCGGGCCTGTCGACGGACACAATATCCGGGCGATGATTGAGGCCTTCCGCACGGCGGAGCGGATGAAAGGACCGGTTCTCGTTCACGTGGTCACCCAGAAGGGACGCGGGTATCAGCCTGCCGTGCACCATCCGGAGAGATTCCACGGGGCAAGCCCGTTTGATCTGAGGAACGGCGTACCGCTGGACAATGGCGTGACGACCTATACCGATATTTTTTCAACGGTCATGGTCAAGATGGGCGACAGAAATCCGAAGGTCTGCGCCGTGACGGCCGCGATGGAAGAAGGAACAGGCCTGAAGCGGTTTGCCAATCACTTCCCGGACCGCTTTTTTGACACGGGTATTGCTGAGGAGCACGCGGTGACTTTCGCCGCAGGACTGGCACTCGGGGGCAGGATCCCGATCGTTGCCGTGTATTCTGCTTTTCTGCAGCGGGCCTATGATCAGATCCTCGATGATGTATGCCTGCAGAATCTGCATGTGATCCTGTGTGTGGACCGCGCCGGGTTTGTCGGACCGGACGGCGCGACGCACAACGGCTGCTTTGACCTGTCTTATCTGTCGATGATGCCGAATATGACGGTGATGGCGCCGAAAAATAAATGGGAACTCTCAGATATGGTGAAGTTTGCCGTTGATTCCGATGGCCCGGTGGCCATTCGCTATCCGAAGGGTGCGGCCTGGGACGGGCTGTCTGATCACCGCGAACCTGTCGAGAAGGGCAGAGCGGAAGTTATTTCCCGCGGTCATGGAATCGCTCTTCTGGCGATCGGCTCCATGGTGCAGACGGCGTGTGCGGTGGCGGACAGTCTGCGGAAGGACGGTTTCGATCCGACAGTTGTCAATATGCGCTTTGTCAAGCCGTTTGACGAAGAGCTGCTGAGAGAGCTCTCCGGCGATCATGATCTGTTTGTCACGCTGGAGGAAAATGTCCGCACAGGAGGCTTCGGCGAACAGGTTGCCGCTTTTGTCTGTGAGGAGCAGCTGCCGGTGCGTGTGCGTATCGAGGCGGTGCCGGATATTTTTATCCATCATGCGACGGTGGCACGGCAGAGAGAAAAGGCAGGGCTGGATCCCGAAACCATCGCACAGGACATCAGGGAACATTTGCCGGCGTAAGATCATACGATGCCGTCGGACATGCGAAGACAGGAGAAGATATGGCGAAAGAACGCCTGGATATACTTGTGGTAAAAAACGGACTCGCGCCGTCGCGGGAGAAGGCGAAAGCCATCATCATGGCCGGCGAAGTTCTCGTCAACGGACAGCGCGAGGACAAGGCAGGAATGACATTTCCGGACGATGCGGAGATCGCGCTGAAAAAAAGCAGCCGCGACCTCTTCCCGTTTGTCAGCCGGGGCGGGCTCAAGCTGGACAAGGCTGTCAAAACCTTTCATCTGGATCTAAAAGACAGGGTCTGCATGGATGTCGGCGCGTCAACCGGCGGATTTACGGACTGCATGCTGCAGAACGGCGCTGCGCATGTCTATTCGGTTGATGTGGGCAGAGGGCAGCTCGACTGGAAACTGCGGGAAGACCCCCGCGTGACGGTGATGGAGAAGACGAATATCCGCTATGTGACACCGGAGGATATCGGGGAGCGTCCGTCCTTTGTCTCCATTGATGTCTCCTTTATCTCTCTGAAAACGGTTCTTCCGCCGGTGAGAGAGCTGATGACGGAAGAGGGTGAACTCGTCTGTCTTATCAAACCGCAGTTTGAGGCGGGTCGCGATAAGGTGGGTAAAAAGGGTGTCGTCCGGGACCCGAAGGTACATGCCGCGGTGATCCGTGAAGTGACGGATTTCGCCGCTGCGATCGGCCTCATTCCCGAGGACCTTTCCTTCTCAC
>Ga0256406_1000582_pt1 | contig 65930 bp, 63 predicted proteins | sample RumenRJG_03DNA_FD_185986 | JGI IMG/M metagenome (GOLD analysis project Ga0256406, IMG submission 185986) | Bovine rumen microbial communities from Lethbridge, Alberta, Canada - RJG_03 | ecosystem: Host-associated > Mammals > Digestive system > Stomach > Rumen | place: Canada: Alberta | collected... | reverse complement strand
TCATTTGTCAGGTTTATGGATTAAGGCAATTTCGATTTTCGGATTGGGGATTGCGGATTTCGGATTGCGGGAAGGTGGCGCTGCTGAGGCAGCGCCGATTTTTTTGGGGATTTTGCACAGGCGGGTTATTGGAGTCATTTGTCAGATACGATGGACTGAGCCAGATGCGGTATTCGTGAGTAAGCCTCACCACGGCAAGACCCGATAGATTCTGCTTCGAGATTTCGGGGCGGTCGGGATGATCGGGGTGATCGGGGTGGTGGCGCTGCTGAGGCAGCGCCGATTTTTTAGTGTGCCGGGCATGGTACGATTCTAGCTGGTGAAAGTCCAGTTACAGGTATTTGTCGCCGAGTGTAGCGGAGCGCAAGCTGTAAACAGTAATGTTTGCAGTGAAGGAAGCGCATAGCGAAACTGCGAGCCTACGAACAGAAACCGGATATAAGGCCGAATGGCGGGTAAGGTTGCTAAACAAACTAAAGCCCAAAAGACAAACGTAAGCCAAGCGGAGGACGATTCATCATCTGTTTTTTGCGAAAGAAAGGAAGAGCCACCAGTGGAATTGATTGAATGGATTCTACAGGATAAGAACTTGACGACCGCCCTTAACAGGGTAATCGCCAACAAAGGTGCCCCGGGCATAGATAATATGACCGTGGAAGAAGTAAGAGACTACTTTGAGACGAACCGAACTACGATCAAAACACGAATCCGTCAAAAGAAGTATGAGCCATCGCCGGTAAGAAGGGTATTTATCCCCAAGCCGAATGGCAAGAAACGTCCATTAGGTATTCCTACCGTCACAGACCGAGTCGTTCAGCAGGCCGTGGCGCAAGTACTCTCATTGGGATATGACAAGTACTTCAGCGAGACCAGCTATGGATTCCGTCCCGGAAGGGACTGCCATCAGGCCATCAATAAAGCACTTGAATACATCAACGACGGGTACGACTGGGTTATTGACATGGACATCTCCAAATTCTTCGATACTGTAAACCATGACAAATTAATCTCCATACTCAGAGAGCGCATCAATGACGCGCCAACCCTGCATCTAATCCGGAGATTCTTAAGAGCCGGAGTCATGGAAAACGGAGTAGTAGTAACGAATGAAGAAGGAGTACCGCAAGGCGGCCCCCTCTCACCGATACTGGCAAACGTCTACCTTGACAAACTGGACAAAGAACTGGAAGCGAGAGGACTGAGATTCGTACGATACGCCGACGACTGCGATATATTTGTCAAAAGTGGAAAGGCGGCAGACAGAGTCATGAAATCCATCGTGAGCTGGCTGGAACGGAAACTCTTCCTCAAAGTAAATGCAGAGAAGACCAAAGTCGTACGACCCAATGACAGTACCTTCCTGGGGTTTGGATTCAAGCGAAAAGGAGGGAAATGGGTATGCGGACCGGCAAAAGACCGGGAAAAGAAATTTGTATCCAAATGCAGGGAACTCCTGCAGAGGAAGAAAGCAGCTGCCAGGAGCAACTGCGAAAATTTCACAAAGCTGAACTACACAATCCGAGGATGGATAAACTACTTCAGCATTGGAGAAATGAAAAGTTTCATGAAAGAATTTGGGAAATGGCTTAGACATCGGATGAGGGCAATTATCCTCAAACAATGGAAAAGGCCAAGAACAATCATCAGGAACCTTGAAATACTGAAACGCATAACCCACAATGGGATTGACAGGAAATGGATTCTCATAGCAGGAAATTCCAGAAGAGGACTGTATAGACGGGCAAACCTGCCCTGCGTCGAATGGTTGATTAGCAACAAAATGCTGGAAACGCCGACAAAGGACAGACCGGGATTGGTCAACCCATTGAAGTACTATCTGAGCTTAAGGAATAGATGTAACAATGTAGCGCCGTATACGAGGACCGTACGTACGGTGCAATGGGAGGGCTAATAACTCTACCCTATTATGTTTTATTATTTTTACTATAGAGGATGGAAAATTGTATTTGGATAATCCCCTGATATAAAAATGGCGCCTTTTATTTTAAGGCGCCACCTTCACTTATCACTTTTCACTTATCACTTTTCACTTACCACTTATCACTCAAATTACATAGAGAACACAATCCCTGCCACAGCAGAGAGGGCGATATAGGTGATTGGATGCCAGCGGAATTTGACGAGGGCCGCATAGATGACCACTGCCAGGATGATTGGCTGGATGCGGAAGAGGTCGGTCATGGCGCCGGAGGTCTGGAAAAGAGGAAGATTCAGGAGGGCTACCTTGGCTACGCCCAGGCCGGCTGCGGTGATGAGGGCGGTGGATGCGGGGCGGAGGCCGTAGAAGATACGCTGCACTGCATCGGATTCTTTAAACTTCGTCAGTACCGCGTACACCGCAGTGATGACGATAAGGGCAGGGGCGGTGAGGGAAAGGGTGGCAAAGATGCCTCCCGGAATTCCCAGGGACTGGTACCCGGCATAGGTGGCCATATTGACACCCAGAGGGCCCGGAGTGGATTCGGAGATAGCGATCATATTGGCGATATCTTCAAAGGTGAACCAGCCGGTGCGCTGGGAAATATCATAGAGGAAGGGAAGGGTGGCAAGACCGCCGCCTACGGCAAAGAGGCCTGCCTTGAAAAATTCCCAGAACATGAGGAGCCATATCATTTGGAGGCACCTTCTTTCTTTGCGGAGGGTTTCAGGAAGAAACCGATGACTGCAGCCGCCACGACGGAAATGACAGGGGATACCGGCGCCAGAAGCGTGATGGCCAGGATGAGGAGGTAGATGAAGAGGGTCCGTTTGTCATGGACCGATTTTTTCCCCAGCTTGAGGACTGCATCCAGGATGAGGATGCATACGCAGGCCCGGATGCCTGTGAACGCATGGATGACGAAAGGATTTTCCTCAAAGTGGGTGAGGAACATGGCGATGATGGTGATGATGATCATGGACGGGGTAATGACACCGATGGTGGCAAAGAGGCCTGCCCAGAATCCTTTGAGCTTGAGCCCTATGAATGTGGCCACATTGACCGCAATCATGCCGGGCGTTACCTGGCCCAGGGCGAAGTAGTCCATCAGTTCTTCATCGGTGGCCCAGTGATGATTCTCTACCACTTCCCTCTGCAGGATGGGCAGCATGGCATAACCGCCGCCAAAGGTGACCGCCCCTATTTTGGCAAACGTCAGGAAAAGCATAATCAGCAGCTTCATTTTTTCCTCCCTTGAGAGTATACTTTATCGCTCCTGAAGAGTGACTTTAAAAGAAATATTGCGCAAAGTATTGCACATCAATTGGAATGTATGTATCATAGCAGATAAAGAGGCATATGAAAAATATTTATTTCTTTCTAAACCATATGGAGGACGTATGGATTTACGGCAGCTCAATTATTTTAAAACCATTATAGAAGAAGGAACTATCACCGGGGCCGCGAGGAAGCTCCATATTTCCCAGCCTCCTCTTTCTTCCCAGATGCACCTTCTGGAGCAGGAACTGGGAGTCTCCCTCTTCCAACGCGGGGCACGGCAGATAACGCCCACCGAGGCAGGCAGCCGGCTCTATCGGTATGCGGCGGAAATGCTGGAGCTGGAAGAAGCGGCGCGGGAGGAAATATCCACCTTCCAGTCCGGTCATCAGGGAATCTTAAGGCTCGGCCTCGTTTCTTCCGGGGGCCATGAAAGATTGTATGACCGGCTCCATCTCTTTCAGTCGAAATACCCCCACATCCAGATCAAAGTATATGAAGGAAACAGCTACGAACTGCTTGAAAAATTGAGGAAAGGGAAGATAGACGTCTCTCTTCTCCGCTCGCCTTTTTCTACTTACGGGCTGGAAATGAAGCCTCTGGCCCGCAGCCTGATGGGGGTGGGGGCGAAGGTGGACTGTTTCCCTGATTTCCATAAAGAAGTTTACCGTCTGAGCGATCTGAAGGAGGCGCCTCTCATCCTCTATAGGCGCTGGGAGAAAATCATCCTGAACGAATGTGATAAAGAAAATTTCCGGCCCAATATATACTGCGTGGCTGATGATGCGCGTACCTGCCGCCAGTGGGCGGAAGAAGGCCTGGGCCTGGCCCTGGTGCCGGAATCGGTCCTTCGTGAGAGCAGCCGCCTTACCGTGGGAATCCTGAAGGAAGAAGCCCTGACCAGCCAGCTGGTGCTGGCATCACGCAAAGGAAATCTGGAGGGACCGGCAAAGCTTTTCTTTGAGTTATAATCTTTAAAGAAATTGAATTTTCAAATTCTTTGGATTCAAAGTCAGCAGTTTGCAGTGATCAGCGGCCTGACTTCCGGGCGGATAGCTTGTTACTTAAACATTATGTATATAGAAATAAGGTACAGCGGATGGTCCTTATGGGGAAAAGTTCCGCCTTCCGCCTGTGTACAATGCAGCTGATAACTAACAACTCTCTATACCGGTCACAAAAAAATGCAATTTCATTTCCTGACATATTTGTTTTTTTATTTACATTGTGCTAAAATATAACTTGCGATTTATCGTACATTGTAAAACACTAAAAAGGTTCATTATTGTCGGTCTGCCGACTTAAGGAGGAATATTTTTTATGAACGTAAAAGTAGAGGCACTGGATCAGCACAAGGTTTCCGTGGCAGTAGAACTGCCGGCTGAAGTTGTACAGAAGGGTTTCAAGAGAGCCGTAGCCCGCATTGCCAACCAGGTCAGAATCCCCGGTTTCCGTAAAGGCAAAGCAAGCCGCAAGATCCTTGAAATGCACTTCGGCAAAGCTGCTGTAGAAGCAGAAGCCAAGGACATCGTCATCAATGAAGCACTGAATGAAGCTCTGACCCAGGAAAAATTGATTCCTGTCACCTCTCCGGAAGTCAAGGAAGAATCCTTCTCCGAAGCTGACGGCGCTAAATTCACCGCCTCTTTCGTTAAACGTCCGGAAGTAGAACTGGGCGAATACAAAGGCCTCTCCGCTGAAAGAAAGAACCCGGAAATCACCGATGAAGACGTTCTTACCCAGCTGAAGAATGCAGCAGAACAGAATGCAAAGCTTGAAAAAGCAGAAGACGGCGCAGTCCTCGCAAAGGGTGATTTCGCAGTCATCGACTTCAAAGGCACTGTAGACGGCCAGGCATTTGAAGGCGGCGAAGGCAAGTCCTATCCGCTGGAAATCGGTTCCCAGAGCTTCATCCCGGGCTTTGAAGAACAGCTCGAAGGCCACAAGGCAGGCGACGATGTAACCGTTAAAGTTACTTTCCCGGCAGACTATTTCGTAGACCTTCTCAAAGGCAAAGAAGCAGAATTCTCCGTACATATCAATGACGTTAAACGCAAACAGCTCCCTGCACTGGACGATGAATTCGCAAAATCCATCTCCCAGTACGACAAGATGGACGACCTGAAAGCAGCTATTAAACAGCAGATGCAGCTCCAGGCTATCCAGGCAGCTGAAGAAGAATACCACGAAGCACTGGTTAACCAGGCAGTAGCAAACTCCAAAGTGGATATTCCTCAGGAAATGGTAGAACAGCGCATCGACGAAATCGTCAATGAAATCAAACTGAATGTGGAAGCCCAGAATTCCACCCTTGAAAAATATCTCCAGCGTCTCGGCCAGACCGAAGAAGAACTGCGCAAGAACTATGAAAAGACCGCTGAAGAACAGGTTCGTCAGGGCCTCGTTCTCGAAACCATCGCTGACAAAGAAAAGCTCGAAGTAAACAACCAGGACCTCTCCATGGAAGTTTACAGCATGGCTCACCAGTTCAACGCTGATCCGAAAGACGTTATGAAGATCATTAAAGACGAAGACCGTGTAGGTATGCTCGTTAACTCCGTCCTCCGCAAGAAAGCAGCTGCTTTCATCTACGGTTCCGCAAAGAAGGCAGAAGCTGACAAAGAAGAAGCAGAAGCCCCGAAAGCTGAAGAAGCTCCGGCTGCTGAAGAAGCACCGAAGGCTGAAGCTCCCGCTGACGCTCAGTAAGACTTCTCTGTCCGGAAGGATCCCATTTACAGGAAATATCCCGCAAGTGGCAGGCACCAATGGGTGCCTATGAATTCAATCAGGTAACTCATGATGGTAAAAAGAGACGCGGGGATGACCGGCGTCTCTTTCGACCATATAAAAACCCCTGTATTTTCCTGTTCTCCCCATCAGAAGGGAGGACAATTTCCAAAAAGAAAGGGTGCTTTACTATGGCATATGTACCGATTGTTGTTGAACAGACAGCCCAGGGAGAAAGGTCCTACGACATTTACTCCCGCCTTCTGAAAGACAGAATTATTTTCCTGGACGGCCAGATTGAAGACCATATGGCCAATGTCATCATTGCCCAGCTCCTCTTCCTGGAAGCAGAAGACCCGTCCAAAGACATTCACCTGTATATCAACAGCCCCGGCGGTGTAGTCACCGCAGGGCTCGCCATTTACGATACCATGCAGTACATCCGTCCCGATGTTTCCACCATCTGCATCGGTTCCTGCGCCAGCATGGCAGCCGTACTCCTTACGGCCGGCGCACCGGGCAAACGATATGCCCTGCCTCATTCCAATATCATGATCCATCAGCCTTTAGGCGGTGTCCAGGGACAGGCCACGGAAATCGAAATCCATGCCCGTGAAATCCTTCGCCTTCGGGAAGAACTGAACGGCATCCTCTCCAAACACAGCGGACAGCCGCTGGAGACCATCCGCAATGATACGGAAAGAGACAACTTCATGACTGCGGAAATGGCGAAAAATTATGGCCTCATCGACAAGATTCTCACCCGAAACGAACTTGTCAAAGCAAAATAAGGAGGCATCCATTGAGAAATAAAAATGAACCCACTCCGGTATGCAGCTTCTGCGGCCGTTCCGGCGATGAAGTGGAAAAGCTCATTGCCGGCCCCGGCGTCTATATCTGCAACGAATGCATCGAAGTATGTTCCAACATCCTCAAAGAGGAACTGAAAGCAGACAGGAAGAAGTCGGCTCCCCATTTCAAGCTGCCCACCCCGGTTGAAATCAAGGAATACATCGACCAGTATGTCATCGAGCAGGATGATGCAAAGATGGCCCTGGCCGTAGCCGTTTACAATCACTACAAGCGGATTGCTCATGAAGGTGACGATGATGGAATCGAACTGCAGAAGTCCAATATCATCATGCTTGGGCCCACAGGCTCCGGCAAGACCCTTCTTGCCCAGACCCTGGCCCGTTTCCTGGACGTACCCTTCGCTATTTCCGATGCTACAACGCTCACGGAAGCAGGCTATGTAGGGGAAGATGTGGAAAATATCCTCCTCCGCCTCATCCAGGCTGCCGACTACGATATTGAAAAAGCCCAGCGGGGCATCGTATATATCGATGAAATCGATAAAATCGCCCGGAAATCGGAAAACCCCTCCATTACGAGAGACGTCTCCGGAGAAGGCGTACAGCAGGCACTCCTGAAGATTCTCGAAGGGACCGTTGCCAGCGTTCCTCCCCAGGGCGGCAGAAAACATCCGAACCAGGAAATGATCCAGATCGATACCACCAATATTCTCTTCATCTGCGGCGGCGCTTTTGCAGGCATCGATAAAGTCATTGACAGAAGACTCACCAAGAGCGTCATGGGCTTTGGCGCGGACATTGAGAAAAAAGACCAGAAGGACATGGCTGAACTCCTCCAGCAGGTACAGCCGGAAGACCTCCTGAAATTCGGGCTCATTCCCGAATTCATCGGCCGCCTGCCAGTCATCGTTCCTCTCCACCCGCTCAATGAAGCAGCCCTGGTGAAGATCCTGACAGACCCGAAGAATGCCCTGGTGAAACAGTACCAGAAACTGCTGGCCATGGACAACGTGGAACTGGAATTTGACGAAAAAGCCATCCATGCCATTGCAAAGCAGGCGATTGAAAGAAATACAGGAGCCCGCGGACTTCGTGCCATCATTGAAAAAATCATGCAGAAAGTGATGTATGAAATCCCGAGCATGAAGGATGTGGAAAAGTGCATCGTCACGGAAGACGTAGTGCTGAAACACTCCGAACCGGTCCTCATCCGCAAAGGTGAGACCCTGCAGTAAAGAGCATTCCTTCGAAAAGCCGGAGCCGGCTATACCGGTCCCGGCTTTTTGGGACCAAAAGACAGATTCTGTCTTTGAATCTGATTTTCATTGGCCAATCGTTTTCGTCCTTCCTTAAACATGAAACGGATTTCTATGGGAATTGGTCCTGAGGCAGGAAATAGATGATTTCGTGAAGAAATCAGACGCAGCCATTTAAAAGCTGCATGTACTCCATTGACGAAGAACGAACAACGAATCACGAAGAACGATTGAGATAGAAGTCAAACACAGCCGGTTTTTGCGAATTCTTATTTTCCCTTAATCAATGAATCTCCTCCCCACCTGTGTTACAATAATGATTATGGAGGAATGTATATGGAAGAAATTACTACTGAAAATAAACCAGCGCTGAACCTCCCTCTGGTAGCGCTGAAAGATATCGTCATTTATCCCCGTATGACCGTGAATCTGGATATCGGCCGCAAGGAATCCGCCAATGCCGTGAGGAAGGCAGGCCGCGGCGACCGTTACCTGGTGACTGCCATGCAGAAAGACCCGTCACAGGAAGTACCGGGCACCGATGACCTTTATACCGTGGGCACGGTTATTAAAATCAGCCAGATGCTCCAGCTGCCGGGCGGACTCATCCGCATCCTGGCAGAAGGGGTTTCCCGCGTCCGCATCCTGAAAATCATGAAAGAGGAGGAATACCTCTCTGCCGATGTGGATGACCTGGAAGAAAAGAAACCCGAAGATGAACTGAAGGCAGAGGCCTATCGGAGGACCATCCTGAAGGCTTTCTTCGAATGGCTTCACAATACGAAGCAGGGCCTTCCCGATGACCAGATGGAACAGCTGAAGAGGATCACCGATCCCGGCGAAACGGCGGATTTTATTTCCGCCCAGCTCATCCTGACTCCGCAGAGGAGAGAGGCAATCCTTGAAGAAACGGATGTCATGACCCGTCTCCAGATGGTGCGCCGCCTTCTTGATGAAGAAATACAGATCGGAAAACTGGAAGCGGAAATCAACAGCGATGTCCGCAGCAAAATGGAGAAGGAACAGCAGGATTATTTCCTTCGCCAGAAAATCAAATCCATCCACGACCGTCTGGGTGATACGGTGAGCCAGGAGCAGGAAGCCGATGATTACAGGGAAAAACTGAAAAATTCCGGCATTCCGGAAGAATATAAGGAAAAGCTCTCCAAAGAAATCGACCATCTGGCAGCCATGCCGCCTATGATGGCGGAAACCGCCGTAGCCAGAAATTACCTGGACTGGGTATTCGGCCTGCCCTGGACGAAGGAAAGCGAAGACAAGCTGGATCTCAAACAGGCGAAGATCATCCTTGACCATGATCATTACGGACTGGAAAAAGTGAAGGAGAGAATCCTGGAGTACCTGGCTGTCCGCGTGCTGGCGCCCGATGCCAAAGCGCCCATCATCTGTTTCGTAGGTCCTCCCGGCGTGGGCAAGACGTCTCTGGCCCAGTCCATTGCCAATTCCATGGGAAGAAAATTCGTCCGCATTTCCCTGGGCGGCATTCATGATGAAGCGGAAATCCGCGGCCACCGCCGCACCTATATCGGCGCCATGCCGGGCCGTTTCATCGAAGCCATTAACCAGGCGAAAACGAAGAATCCGCTGCTCCTTCTCGATGAAATCGATAAAGTAGGCGCCGATTACAGGGGAGACCCGGCATCTGCCCTTCTCGAAGCGCTGGATCCGGAACAGAACAAGGCTTTTCATGATAACTATATCGATATTCCTTTCGACTTCTCCAGAGTCTTTTTCCTGGCCACCGCCAATACCATTTCCACCATTCCGCCGGCCCTTCTGGACCGTATGGAACTCATCGAACTTTCCGGCTACACGGAAGATGAAAAGGTGAAAATCGCAAAGCAGTACCTCATTCCACGCCAGATGGAAAGAAACGGCATCAAAGAGAAGGATATCAGCTTCACGGACCTTCTCATCCGCCGGATCATCCGCGGCTATACGAGGGAAGCGGGCGTCCGCGAACTGGAACGCACCATCGGTTCCCTCTGCCGGAAGGTAGGCAAGAAGATCGTCCTGGAAGATGACAAACTTCCCGCTCTTAACGCAAAGACCCTGGAAAAATATCTGGGTCCTGTGAAATTCATACCCATGACCGACAATCACCCCGATGCCGTGGGCCGGGTGAACGGCCTCGCCTGGACCGTGGCAGGCGGCGAAGTGCTCGATACCGAAGCAGTCACCATCAAAGGAAAGGGAAACCTCATCCTCACCGGCCAGCTGGGAGACGTGATGAAGGAATCGGCGGAGACCGCCTATACCTACATCCGGAGCCGTGCGAAAGAACTGGGTCTCTCCGATGATTTCTATGAAAAACTGGATACCCATATCCATCTGCCCGAAGGGGCCGTGCCCAAGGACGGACCTTCTGCGGGGGTCACTATGGCGACTGCCATGGCTTCTGCCTATACCGGCAGAAAAGTAAGAGGCGATACGGCCATGACCGGCGAAATCACCCTCACCGGGGAAGTCCTCCCCATCGGCGGGGTGAAGGAAAAAGTCCTGGCTGCCAGCCAGCTCGGCATCACACAGATCCTTCTTCCTGAAAAAAATAAACGGGACCTGGATGAAATTCCTGCATCTGTCCGCGACAAGCTTCACTTCGTCTACGTAAAGAACGTGACCGACGTGCTGGAACATGCGCTGGTGAAGTGAGCAGTTAGTAATTAGTAATAAGTAACAGCTGACAACTAACAACTAAAAACTAAAAACTAATTTATACAGTCATATCCCCCCAAAGGAGGTGCATCTTGGCTGAAATCAAAGAAGTCAATAGTTTTCACATTTTTTCCTCTGCCTATGTATGCGCAGCGGTCAATTCTTCCCAGTACGTGAAGGATGAGAAGAAGGAAATCGCCTTCATCGGCCGCTCCAACGTGGGCAAGTCCTCCCTCATCAATTCCCTCTGCGGCCAGCGGAAGCTTGCCTATGTTTCCAGGGAACCGGGCAAGACGAGGACCATCAATTACTATGCCATCCAGTCCAGAAGGACCCTGGACGGGGAAGAACAGCGGCAGGACTGGTACCTGGTGGACCTGCCGGGTTACGGCTTTGCAAAGACCACCCAGCAGAACAGGGACAGCTGGTCCGGCTTTATCGCCCGTTACATGGAGCAGTCAAAGAACCTGGTCATGATCGGTCTCCTCATCGACCTGCGCCATCCGGGCCTTCCCATCGACATGAAAGCGTATGAATGGCTCCGCTCCATCGCGCCGGATCTCCAGATCATCGGCACGAAGGGGGACAAACTGAAGCGGAATGAACTGGCAAAGAATAAAAGGCTCCTGGATAAATATTTCCCCGGAGACGCACCGGCCATCGCCTATTCCTCTCTCACCGGTGAAGGAAAGGATGAACTCATGGCCAGGATTGAAGGAAAGATCTGTGACTGATATGAAGAAGAAACTTTTTCTCACCATGCTCCTTGCGGCGGCTTCCTTCACCGCCTTTGCCTATAATCCCTATGCGCCGAACTCCTTCGATTCGGTGAGCCCGAAATCCTGGGATTATCGGACGGTAAGGACCCTGTGCAGCGAGGGAAAAGCGCCGGACTACGATGAAAAATTTTTCAACCGCGGTGAAATCACCCGCTATGAACTGGCCGGCATCATCAAGAACCTTCTGGAAAACAACAGCCAGAAAGGCGACGATGGAGAGACCCTCGTCAAACTGAAAAAAGAATACGCCCGGGAGCTGGAATCCCTGGGCTATAAAGAAGAGAAGAAACGGCCTGAAGGGAAGCCGATTTTTGAAATATCCGGCGATGGCCGCATCCGTTACAACAATGACGGAAAAGCGGACGGAAGAGTCAGGGTAGGCGCCACGGCGAATATCGGATGACCGGCCTCGAGCTGTAAATGAAAGAGCCATGAAAGTACATGTATTTTCACGGCTCTTTTTGCGTGGAAAGGTAATAGTTGATAGCTGATAGTTAATAGCTGCATTGTGCACAGGCGGGCAATGGAGTGTTTTTCCCATGAGTCCCATCCCGGTGTATTTCTGTATGCCAAAATCGGGCTATTAACCATTAACTATTATCCATTAACAGTACTTGAAGCAGGCTGCATGAAAAGTTTTTACATCCTGAAGCCGGGCCGCTGATCACAGCGAACTGATAACTAAGAAATAACCACTGACTACAAACCATTTTTCCCCTTCGGCCTGATAAAGACAGAAATCGTCCTGAAAAGTGCATATATTTACCTCATTTATACTTCTCTTTTTTAATATAATGAAGTATAATAATATCAATCAGATAATGGGCAAGGGAGCCTGCGGAAATTCATCTGCAGGCTCTTTCTGTTTTTTCTCCGCCGGGCATGGCGGAATGAAAATAAAAGACGGTCTTGCCTGTTCCGGAGAGCGGGGACTCTTCCGGTGGAAAGGAGAGGGTTTTTATGGAAGGTTTATTTGCGGCACTCAATGCGGTGCTCTCGTTCGTCACGCCGGTTTCGGACTTTTTCTGGGATTTCCCGAAAATGTTCGGTTTCTGGAAGGCCATCCCTGTACTGGGTTCTTTCTCGCTGGCCATCATCGTACTGGTGGGGTCCGGCATTTATTTCACTCTGCGTCTCGGATTCATCCAGGTGCGCCTCTTTAAGCGGGGCATGAAGACGCTTTCCCGGAAACGAAGCATCAGTACCGGTATTTCGCCGCTGGCTGCGTTCCTCCTGTCCACGGCCATGCGCGTGGGCCCGGGCAATATGATCGGCGTGACCGGCGCTATCGCGGCCGGCGGTCCGGGGGCACTCTTCTGGATGTGGATTTCCGCCTTCTTCGGTATGGCTACGGCCTTCACCGAAGGAACTCTCGCCCAGATTTTCAAGGAAAAGAGGGGCAAGGACTTTGTCGGCGGCCTTCCTTTCTATGCGAGAGTACTCTGTGGAAATAAAATCTGGGTAGGCACCCTGCTTTCCCTGGTGTATATTATTTATGCCCTTATGTGCCTGCCGGCCCAGGGCTTCAACGTAGTCGTTTCCTCCGGCGCTATCGCAAGCACTTTGATTGGTGCCCAGATTCCGGTGCAGTCCACTTTCTTTTACATCGCATCGGTCATCGTCATCATCCTTATGGTTTATCTGGCTTTCGGCGGTATTCACCGCGTATCCCACTGGTCTGACATTCTCGTACCGGTGATGGCGGTCATTTATGTGCTGACAGCTCTTCTTCTCATCATCACCAATGTGGGAAGCATTCCCTATTTCTTCGGCGCTGTCTTTGCAGGCGCTTTCAAGCCGGAAGCCGTCTTTGGCGGGGCTGTGGGCGTAGCGCTTCTCCAGGGCGTCAAGAGAGGCCTCATGTCCAACGAGGCAGGCCAGGGCACCATTACCATGGCAGCCGCTTCTGCAGAAGCAAAGCACCCCTGTGAACAGGGCATCATTTCCGCTCTTGGCGTATTCCTGGATACCCACGTCATCTGCACCATGACCGGTTTCATCATCGTCATGGCTCACGAATGGGCAGAAAATCCGGAAGCCTGGAAGGCAGCCGGCACCTATGCGAAGTTCCTGCTTTCCGTCAACGGTCTCACCCCGGGAGCGCTGCAGAGTTTCATCCAGATCATGGTTTCCGTCTGCTTCTGTCTCTTCGCTTTCACCTGCGTACTCGGCTTTATTTCCTTCTCTGAAATTTCTGCCAACCGTATCGCTTCTTCGAAAGGTTTCATCAATTTCATCCGCATCCTCTGCGTATTCGTTGCCGCTTTCGGCATTGCCTGCAACATTGCCGGTTACGACCTGTCCAACCTCTGGGCTTTCTCCGATCTGGGCAACATCATCATCGTGTACTGCAACATTCCTATGCTGTACCTGGGCATTAAGTATGTAGTCCAGGCGGCCCGCCAGTACTCCCTGGATGAAGAGGCAAAGTTTGTCTCTGAAAAAGTCCTCGGCATCAAGACCGCATACTGGAATGAAGAGGATGAAGATTAGTCTTCACTTCGGTTTTGACCGTTCTGCGTCATTTCGGTAATCGTGATCCGTGATTCGTTCTTCATGAAAGTGGGCGCCTCAAAGTCAATGGGGTGCCCTTTTTATATTGGAATTTTCAATCACTTTTGTCGTGCCTTCGCATGCCGCAGGAGCAGACAGGGCTGCCCGGAAAGGGCTTTTTTCCTGCTGTTTTGGAATTCCGGAAATAAAAAAAGGCGTGCATCCTTTCGATGCACGCCGCAAATTTGGAAGACTGTAGACCGGGAAACTAACCACTAACAACTAAAAACTATTTCCTCCGCTTTATTTTTCTCAGCATCTCCATCCCGTAGTAGGCAATGACTCCATAAGTGGAAATAATCATGAGGTACCCGAAGGTGAAAGTCCAGAGCGTGATGGGAAGGGACCTGGCATTGGGGATGGGCCGGAAGAAGAGGCGGCTTCCGATGCTGTAGTAGTTGGAGAAATAAATGCCGCAGGCAATGATTCCGAGAACGGGGAGCCGTTCTACCCATGGAAGGACTTTTGATTTCGAAAATCCCAATATTCGCTCCAGCCGGGAAAGCATGGGTTTCCAGTGAAGTCCCAGGTGAAAGCCCAGGGAAATCAGCATGAGGTAACCTCCGATGTGATGGAGATAATGAATCCAGCGGGGGGCCTTTCCGATCAAGTGGGGAAGATTCTTGGAAATGAAGATACCGCTCCAGATGGCGGAAAGGATGGAAAAGATCAGCACCATATTGACGAGAAGGGTGATGGTTCTTTCCACGGTCCACCGGCCCCGGAAGAGGGATTTGTACCAGCTGCGGTTCAGCCAGTTGTGATAGAGGACCACGAAAAAGAGCAGCGCTCCCAGCGTTTCATGCCAGAAATTCCGGATGAGCCGGTAATCCATCATGACGAGGAAAAGGATGAGCATAAGGATATCGATGAGGATGCGTTTTTTCATAAGGACCTCCGGGGGAATCGTTTTTCTTTATTCTAGCATACGGGAGAAGGAGAGACTCTATTTGAAAAAGGCGGCCGGCTTTTTTCATTAGGAAATAAAAGATTCTGATTTGAAGGGAAGTCCGGATTTTTTCATGGAAGTTAATGATTCATGAATGAAACGGTAAAACCACGCCAAAAGGGCCCGAAAGTGACTTCGGGCCCTTTTGGCAGCAGAAAATCCTCCGCACTGTGCGGAGGGATAGAATCCATGCTCTGCCTGATCAATCGGCCGCAGGAATCGTTAGCGGGACGTATGCACCCCGTGAAACAGGGCAGAAGAAGGATTACTTATGATGTTCCGGTCTGTCGGAGGATTTTCTTTTGATGAACGACTTATGAATGAGGAAGCTGCGCAGCAGAGGAAAAGACATACATGTAAGCAGATCCGCCGCTTTATCCTTCCCGGGATGCAGGATATCCTGGCGGGCTGCTTTGGCCTTTATCTTTGCCTCTGCGTATATAGTACAGAAAAAGGAATTTATTTTATTAGAAATTCTTAAATTTTTTTGACAGCCTGCGGGAGAGGTTTTCTGTCTGTGGGAGAGGATGCTTCATACGTTTTTGAAAACAGGGGAAATAAAAAGAGCTTTAAATTCATTGCCCCTTTTTATTTTCTCTTATATAATAATAGAAATACGTTTCACTCATCATCCTGTGATGGAGGGTAATCATGGAAAATGGGAGTCTTCCGGGGCGTATCTGTTCCCGCAGGCATTTATTATATCTGTTATATGCGACGCTTTTTCTGCTGCCGCTTCACACCATGCTTTTTTATGTGACCCTGGTGCCCCTGGTACTGGGCTGGCTTGTGAATTACAGGTGGGCAGGGGAAGTCTCATTCCGGCGGCCTCCCCTGTGGCAGCCGGGAGCCATATTTCTTATAGCGGCCTTTCTTTCGGGATTCGTGTCGCCGGATACCGCTTTTTCGCTGATGAACTGGGCATTTCAGCCGCTTATGTATGCGGCTTTGTACCTCCTTGTTTTTACCATGAGCGAAACAAGGAAGGAAAAGGAAACGGCTCTTTATGTATTCCTTGCAGGAGCCCTGGTGACTGCGGCCTATGGCTTTTTCCAGTATGCGGATGCAAAGGATATGGCGGCCGATATGGCGGCACAGAGCTGGGTGGATCCTGAAAGGTTCCCCCTCCTCCGGCGGCGTATGTATTCCACGTTGGAAAACCCGAATCTTTTTGGCGCCTACCTACTCATGATCATCAGCCTGCTTACTCCTTTCTTCCTCCGGGAGAGGGGAAAGAGACAGGCGGCATTCGGCATACTGCTCGTCGTTTTTGTGCTCTGCCTGGCCCTTACCTATTCCAGGGGCGCATGGGTCTCCCTGGCAGCCATCGTGCTGGGCCTCACTCTTTTTTATGATAAACGGTTCGGTATCCTTTTCCTTTTTATACCGCTTATACTTTTCTTCTATCACGGACAGATTACGGAAAGGTTCCTTTCCCTGTTCTCCGGTGAAGATACGTCTGTAGGGCTGCGCTTTGCGCTCTGGGAATCGACGGAGGCCATGATTGAAGAGCATCCGCTTCTGGGCATCGGCTGGGGGAGTTATTTCCTTGCTTATCCGGAATATAACTTCTTCATCCAGGATGAACATGTACTTATTTTCCATGCCCATGATATGTACCTCAATATGCCGGCGGAAGTGGGCATCCCGGGAGGCATTGCTTTCCTTGCCGCCTTTTTTGCGCAGGGCCTTCTTTCCTGCCGCATTTACCGCCATGGAAAAGACAGCTTTTCGAAATCCCTGGGCCTTGGGGGACTCCTCATGGTCATGGCCATAGCCGTTATCAGCCTGGGAGATCACGTCCTTTTCAGCCGGTCTGTCTCCTTCTGCTTCTGGAGCCTCTCAGCCCTGTGCGTTTCGGACTATGCGGTGACAGAAGGAGAAAAGGATATAGGATAAATACAGAGCTCCTGAGGGGGCTCTTTTTGATGGCCGGGAAGTTAAGTCATGGGAGGAAACATAGAATTAAATTTATCTAATAACATATTTCAAATTGAAACATTTTATTTCTACGGAATAGAAATAATTCCGGAACATGGACTTTACAAAATACTGAAACATTCACTAAAAGGGAATGGTATAGAAAATTTCTGATATGGCTTTGCCAATAAATAGGGGTATTTGTAAATAGAAGGTTATGGGTCACGAAAACTATAATTTGTCTAATAGGAATTATCTATAACCCCTGAAAGGGAATTTGTAAATAAAAGGGCCTCTTTTTGAGGTTCCATCCGGAGAAAGTGTGCTATAATAATATCGGTGACTGAAGAGCCGCCGAAGCAGTCAGCTTATTCAATGATTGGAGGGTTTAGACTTATGATTATGTTCGTGTACAAAGTGAACGTGACTAATCTTAAGCTGAACCTTTTACTATCGGGAAAATAAGAGGGGCTGCCTTTTTTTACGGTAAAAAGTTCTGCGGCATTGTGGGTAAAAGACATCTGAGGCTGCGGACTTTTCAATATTTATTTTTATTTTTGGGAGGATGATAGTAATGATCGACACCAATGATAGCGAATTCCTGAGCAGAATTGAAGACAAAGCCCTTCTCTCCAAAGTATGCGACGGCAAAGCAGCAGCTGCCATGATTAATCCTGGCGACATCCTTGGTATTTCCGGCTTTACGCCCTGCGGCTATCCGAAAATCACCATGCATGAACTGGCTGAACGTATGAAAGAAACCCCGTTCCAGGTAGATATCTGGACCGGCGCTTCCACCGGTTCCCAGATCGATGGCGAACTGGTTGCTGTAAACGGCGTTCGTAACCGTATGCCATACCAGACCAACGCAAACCTGAGAAAAGCAATCAATGCAGGTCAGGTAAACTATTTTGATCTCCACCTGTCCCATGTTGCTCAGCAGGTTCGTGCAGGCTTCTTCACCAACGCTAAAGGTGAACGCGTTTACGGACCGGACATTGCAGTAGTAGAAGTATGCAAGATCGGACCGAACGGCGAACTCTACACCACCACTGCAATCGGCAACTCTCCGGTATATGTTGATACTGCAAAGAAAGTCATTGTAGAAGTCAACACCACCCAGCCGCTGGGACTCGTTGGCATGGCAGATATCTACATGAGAAAGAACCCGCCATTCTGTGAACCGATTCCGATCGTTCATGCAGGCGACCGTGTAGGCACCCCGTACATTCCTTGCGATCCGGAAAAGATCATCGCAGTAGTTCCATGCGATCTGCCGGATGTTACCCGTGCACTGGCTCCGCTCGATGACGATGCTGAAGCAATGGGCAACAACCTCGTAAGCTTCCTGAAGAATGAAGTCGCTCATGGCAGACTTCCGGAAAACCTGCTCCCGCTGCAGTCCGGCGTAGGCAACGTTGCTAACGCAGTTATCCATGGCCTCGTTGAATCCGACTTCAAGAACCTTTCCGTATATACCGAAGTTATTCAGGATGGCATGTTCGACCTGATCGACAAAGACAAGATCGACATGATTTCCGGTACTTCCCTGTCCCCATCCCCGGACGGACTGAAACGCTTCTATGCTAACATTGACAAATACAGCAAGAAGATCATCCTTCGTCCGCAGGAAATTTCCAATAACGGTGAAGTTGTTCGTCGTATCGGCGTAATCGGCATGAACACCGCTCTGGAAATGGATATCTATGGTCACGTTAACTCCACCCATGTAACCGGCACCAAACTGATGAATGGTATCGGCGGCTCCGGTGACTTCGCTCGTAACGCATTCCTGTCCTGCTTCTTCTGCCACAGCACCACCAAGGGCGGCAAGATTTCCGCAGTAGTTCCGATGTGCTCTCATGTTGACCACACCGAACATGATACCCATGTATTCATTTCTGAACAGGGTGTTGCAGATGTTCGCGGCCTGTCCCCGAAAGAAAGAGCAAAGGTTATCATCAACAACGTTGCTCATCCGTCCTTCAGAGATCAGCTCATGGACTACTATGAAAGAGCAGTTGTGGCATGCAAAGGCAGCCAGACCCCGCATATCCTCAAAGAAGCATTCAAATTCCATGAAAGCCTCGCTGAAACCGGCGATATGCATTTTTCCAAATAATCTGAAATTTGAAGCATCTTAATGCTTTACAAATAATCAGAATATTGTATAATAACCTATGGTGATGACTGTCAGAAGACAGTGTCATATACATGGGTCTCGCAAGAGTCCGAAAGCTGCTGCAATAAGATTCCCCAACGAACACTGCGGCAGCGAAAGGCTTTGCGGAACCCTGACGGAAACTGATTCGAAAACCGGTGAATGAGAAGAGCGAAAAGCCGCCGTCATCTGCGTGATGAACCAGGTTTCCAGATATTACATTCTTACTTTTTTAGGAGGAAGATGAACTCATGTCTAACGAATCCCTGAAAGCTAAACTTGAAAAGTACAATGCTGAATATGCAGCACAGACCGCAAAACATCCGGAAAGAGTTGGCCTGAAACACAAAAACCTGTACACCCCTCTGGATATCGAAGGCTTCGACTATGAAAGAGACCTCGGTTTCCCGGGCGAATATCCATACACCCGTGGCGTACAGCCGACCATGTATCGCGGCAAACTCTGGACCATGCGTATGTACGCTGGCTTCGCTACCGCTGAAGAATCCAACAAACGTTATCGTTACCTGATTGCAAACGGCGGCTCCGGCCTGTCCTGCGCATTCGACCTTCCGACCCAGATCGGCTATGACTCCGATGATAAGATGGCTGAAGGCGAAGTTGGTAAAGTAGGCGTTGCTATTGATACCCTGAAGGATATGGAAATCCTGTTCGACCAGATCGACCTCGGCAAAGTTTCCACCTCCATGACCATCAACGCACCGGCTTCCGTACTGCTCGCTATGTACATCGCTGTAGCTGAAAAACAGGGTGTACCGGCTTCCGCACTGCGCGGCACCATTCAGAACGATATTCTGAAGGAATACTCCGCACGCGGCACCTACATTTTCCCGGTTAAACCGTCCATGCGTCTGATCACCAACATTTTCGAATACTGCTCCAAGAACGTACCGAAGTGGAACACCATTTCCATTTCCGGCTACCACATCCGTGAAGCAGGTTCCACCGCTGCTCAGGAAGTTGCATTCACCATCGCTGATGGTATCGCATACATCGAAGCAGCTCTGAAAGCTGGCATGCATGTAGATCAGTTCGCTCCACGTCTGTCCTTCTTCTGGAACGCTCACAACAACGTACTCGAAGAAGTTGCTAAATTCCGTGCTTCCCGTCGTCTGTGGGCTTCTATCCTGAAAGAAAGATTCCACGCAGAAAACCCGAAGTCCCTGAAACTCCGTTTCCACACCCAGACCGCTGGCTCCATGCTGACCGCTCAGCAGCCGAACAACAACATCGTTCGTGTTGCTCTGCAGACCGCAGCAGCAGTTATGGGCGGCACCCAGTCCCTGCACACCAACTCCCGCGATGAAGCTCTGGCTCTTCCGACCACTGAATCCGTAACCATCGCTCTTCGTACCCAGCAGATCGTTGCTTACGAATCCGGCCTGGCTGACGTAATCGATCCACTCGGCGGTTCCTACTATGTAGAAGCTATGACCAATGCTATCGAAGCTGAAGCTAAAGAATACATCCGCAAGATTGATGAAATGGGCGGCGCTGTAGAAGCTATTGATAAAGGCTACATCCAGAAAGAAATTCAGGATTCTGCTTATGCTTGGCAGATGTCCGTTGAATCCGGCGAAAGAACCATCGTCGGCGTCAACAAGTTCACCATGGAAGAACCACCGGTTCAGGGCCTGCTGAAGGTTGATGCATCCGCTGGCGTATTCCAGAAGAACAAACTCGCTAAAGTTAAGGCTGAACGCGACAACGCAAAAGTTCAGGAAGAACTGAAGAAACTCGAAGTTGCAGCAGCTGACGAATCTGTAAACCTGATGCCAGTCATCCTCGACTGCGTACGCGCTTACTGCTCCGAAGGCGAAATCTGCGGCGTTCTGCGTAAAGTATTCGGCGAATACAAACCGCACAACACTCTTTAATTCATAACTGAATTTCAGACATAGAATCTTAGACATATACTTTCTTGGAGGTAATCTATAATGGCAATTAGAGTTCTCGTAGCAAAACCGGGCCTTGATGGACATGATCGTGGTGCAAAAGTTATCGCTCGTGCACTCCGCGATGCTGGTATGGAAGTTATTTACACCGGTCTTCGTCAGACCGTTGCTCAGATCGTTGAAGCAGCAGACGCAGAAGACGTTGATGTAGTAGCTCTGTCCCTGCTCTCTGGCGCTCACAACACCCTTTTCCCGGAAGTTGTTGAAGCACTGAAAGCTAAAGGAATGGGCGACGTTCTGGTTATCGGCGGCGGCGTAATCCCTGCAGGCGATATCCCGGGTCTGAAAGAAGCAGGCGTAAAGGCTATCTTCACCCCTGGCACCCCAACCAAAGAAGTTATTGATTTCATTAACGGAAACGTTAAGAAATAATCAGACTTATCTGGTCATTTAATACGGTAGGTTTAATGTAGCTGCCCGGGACCGGGAGGACTCCCGGCCCCGGCACTATATTATTTCTATATATTACTTACTCTTCGAAAAGGCGGTGTATCTATCCATGGAATTTTCTATGAAAGACTTTTGGAATGGAAACAGACGTGCCTTAGCGAGAGCAATTACCATCGTTGAAGACGAACGGGATGGATTTGAAGATATCATGAAAGATATCTATCATCATACCGGTCGTGCACAGGTCATCGGTATTACTGGTGCACCTGGTGCGGGTAAGAGCACACTGTCAGATGCCCTGATCAAGAAATTCCGTCAACAGGGTAAAACTGTAGGTATCGTTGCTGTCGATCCTACCTCACCATTCTCCGGCGGCGCCATTCTCGGCGACCGTATCAGAATGAACGATCTGACCTTGGATAAGGGTGTTTATATCCGTAGTATGGGCACGCGTGGCAGCCTTGGCGGACTTTCCCGCAAGACTGCAGATGCGGTTAAACTGATGGATGCTTTCGGCTTCGATGTGATTTTCATCGAAACAGTAGGCGTAGGACAGTCAGAAGTAGATATCGTTAAAAATGCGGATACAACACTTGTTGTGCTCGTACCTGGACTAGGTGACGATATTCAGGCTATTAAAGCAGGTATCCTTGAAATTGGTGACGTATTCGTCATTAATAAATGCGACCGCGACGGCGCTGATCGTTTAAATGTTGAAATCGAAATGATGCTCGATCTGGGCGAAGCTCAGAACTGGCGTCCTCCGATTGAAAGAACGATCGCGAATAAAGACCAGGGTGTAGAAGATGTAGTAGCAGCCCTGGGTGATCATCGCAAGTATCTGGAAGAATCCGGCATTCTTGAAGAACGCAGACGCGAGAGAGCAAGAAGCGAAATGCTTGAGATGATTCACGACCGCATTTCCCGTAAGATCGAGAGTGACATCGCGAACACGGGTGAATTTGCTGACTACGTGGAACAGGTATTTGAACGTGAAACTGATCCGTTCACAGTCGTTGATTCCATTGTAGGCAAAATATTCAAATAATTTTAAAGGAGGAGTTATTATGGCATTTAAAGTTTTAACTGTCGATCATGTTGGCGTAGCTGTTAAAGATCTCCAGAAGATTAAACAGCAGATGAAAGACATTTTCGGACTCGAACCTTCTCTGCCGGATGAAACTGTAGAAGAACAGCATGTAACAACCAGCTTCTACAAACCGTCCGCTCAGACCGAAGCTTGCGAACTCGAATTCCTGGGTTCCACCACTCCGGACGGCCCGATCGCTCGTTTCATCGAAAAAGCTAACGGCGGCAAGAACGGCTTCCAGCATGTAGCACTTCGCGTAGACGACATCGAAGCTTGCCTCGCTGATCTGCAGGCTAAAGAAGTTCCGCTCATCGACAAGAAGTTCCGCGTTGGTGCAGGTGGCTGCCACATCGCATTCCTGCATCCAAAAGCAACCGGCCTTCTGCTGGAACTGACTGAACGTCCCGGCGGCCCATCCTTCAAAGCTTAATTTGAATGATGGTATATGATTTACCCATTCGGGTAAATCATCCCCCTCTAGGGGGATCCCTAGAATTTTTGGAGGTGTAAGAATGGCAACTGTTGCAGAAAGAATTGAACTTCTCCACAAAAACCTCGCGCATGTAGAGGCTATGGGTGGGGAAAAACGTGTTGAAAAACAGCATGCAAAAGGCAAACTGACCGCTCGTGAAAGACTTGCTCTTCTGTTTGATGAAGGCACTTTCGTAGAAGTCAATGCTCTTGTTAAATCCCGCTGCCACAACTTCGGCCAGGAAAAGAAAGATCTTCCTGGTGAAGGCGTAGTAACTGGTTACGGTACTGTCGATGGCAGACTCGTATTCGCATTCGCTCAGGACTTCACCGTTGAAGGCGGCTCCCTCGGCGAAATGCACGCAGCTAAAATCGTTCACGTAAACGAACTGGCTCTCAAAGTCGGTGCTCCTTGCGTAGGCCTGAACGATTCCGGCGGCGCTCGTATTCAGGAAGCAGTAGATGCACTCTCTGGCTACGGCAAGATCTTCTGGTGCAACACCATTGCATCCGGCGTAATTCCTCAGATTTCCGCTATCATGGGACCATCTGCAGGCGGCGCTGTTTATTCCCCGGCTCTGACCGACTTCATCTACATGGTTGACAAGACCTCTCAGATGTTCCTGACCGGCCCGGCAGTAGTTGAATCTGTAACCGGTGAAAAGATCACCGCTGAAGCACTCGGCGGCGCTAAGACCCACAACACCACCTCCGGTGTTGCTCAGTTCAGAGCAAAGAACGACGAAGACTGCATTAAACAGATTCGTTATCTGCTCTCCTTCCTGCCTTCCAACAACATGGAAGACGCTCCAATCGTTGAAACTGGCGATGATCCGACCAGAACCGATCCGGCTCTCGATACCCTCATGCCAGAAAACTCCAACGCTCCGTACAACATGTACGATGTAATTAAATCCATTGTCGATAATGGCGAATACTACGATGTAGCTAAAGAATGGGCAAAGAACATCATCACCTGCTTCGCTCGTATGGACGGACAGACTGTTGGTATCATTGCTAACCAGCCGGCATTCATGGCAGGCTGCCTTGACTACAACGCATCCGATAAAGCAGCTCGCTTCATTCGTTTCTGCGACTGCTTCAACATTCCGGTTCTGAACGTTGTCGATGTTCCTGGGTTCCTCCCGGGCCGTCAGCAGGAATATGCCGGCGTAATTCGTCACGGCGCTAAGATGCTGTTTGCATACTGCGAAGCTACCGTTCCGAAGGTTACCATGATTCTCCGTAAAGCTTACGGCGGTTCCTACATCGCTATGTGCTCCCGTGAACAGGGCGCTGACCAGGTATTTGCTTGGCCGACCGCTGAAATCGCTGTAATGGGACCTGCAGGCGCAGCTAACATCATCTTCAAGAAAGATCCGCAGAAAGAACAGCGTACAAAGGAATATGTAGAGGAATTCGCTACTCCTTACAAAGCTGCAGAACGCGGCTATGTAGACGCAGTTATCGATCCGAGAAACACTCGTCCGACAATCATCAATGCTCTGAAGATGCTCGCTTCCAAACACGAAGTACATCCGGCAAAGAAACACGGCAACATTCCGCTGTAATATTTGCTGCTTAAATCACTAATTGAAAGGATGGGTACAGATGGGTAACGACACAGTTATGTATATCGCAGTTGCAGGCCTTGTAGTGGCTGTAATTGCCCTGATCATGATCTGGCAGGTACGTTCATCTCTCAATCAGTCCGCAGCACCGGCACCGGCCGCAGCTCCTAAGAAAGCAGCTGCAGCTCCGAAGGCAGCAGCACCAGCTGCTGACAACGGTGCAGTCGTAGCAGCAATCGCTGCTGCTATCGTTGCTATGGGTGGCGGCGAAATCGTCTCCATCCGTCCGGCAGCTAGATCCGGCTGGACCAGCGCTTCCCGCATTGCAGGTGTAGCTGGTTCCCAGCAGTTCTAATTGAAAGTTGAACTATCAATCATTTAGGAGGAAAGACAATGAGAAAATTTACTGTAACAGTTAACGGCCAGAAATACGACGTAGTAGTAGAAGACGGCGGCGCAGCAGCAGCAGCTCCGGCTCCGGCAGCAGCTCCGGCTCCGAAAGCAGCTCCAGCTCCGGCAGCAGCTCCGGCTCCAGCACCGGCTCCGGCTCCAGCTCCGGCTCCGGCTCCGGCTCCGGCAGCAGCACCTGCAGGTGCAGGCGAATCCGTAGAAGCTCCGATGCCGGGCAAAGTAATCCGCATCAACAAACACGTTGGCGATGCAGTTGCTTCCGGCGACGAAGTTCTTGTTCTCGAAGCTATGAAGATGGGCAACCCGATCATGGCTCCATGCGATGGCAAGGTTACCTCCATGCAGGTTTCCGAAGGCCAGTCCGTACAGGGCGGCGATCCGCTGTTCACCGTTGGCTAATTCCTATCAGGAATCTGCTTGAACAGTCTGAAAAAGGCAGTGCATATGCACTGCCTTTTTTGTTCTACCTTTAATTCTTTATTATTGTATATAAACATTTTAAAAGGCTTATGATGTGATAATAATAATCATAACCCTTTTCTTTATTTATTATTGTTAATCAGACAGGTTCCCTTTTGAAGCGGAATTTATAAATCAGATTCCTCATCTATACTTCTTGTAATAAGAAGCCTCAGCATGGTAAGACTAGCTTTATAGGCGGAGTAATCTTTTGGAAACAGGGCAGTAAGGCCATAGCGGAAAAGTTTTTCTTTCGTTTCCTCATTTTCTACCGGACCGGCTGCCACAAGGATATCGTCCCTTCCATACATGGCAAGAGATTGTTCCAGACGGATCAGCAGACCGGCAGTTTTTTCGCTTTCAGAATAATAGTAAATATAATAATCGTCATTATCTACCGCATTCCTGGCTGATTCCTCAGGGGACTGGAGGGAGTCTACGTCTACATCCCAGCCGCAGTCTGCAAAGGCACTGGCGGCAAGCCTTCTCTTTTCACCACATCCGTCATCTTCCATTTCCGGTACGTAGATGCGGGGGCGCCGTCCTTCCAGATCTGCAAATTTTTTGCTCAATGCGATTGACTCTTCCCTGTCTTTGTCAAACTCTTTATCCATACTATACTCCTTACTAAAGATTACACAAATTTAATACTAATGCTAGTATTATTATAAACTCACGTAAGAATTTTATCCATAATAATTTTATTAAATTATTGATTTTAGACAAGAAAATTGGAGTAAAATTATAATAAAATATTTGACACTTAGAATATGATGAATTATACTGATACTGTAATCATTTAGACAATTTCATATTCCTGACAGATGCGAAAGCATAAAAGAGAATCCGGTATAAGCCGGAGCGGTCCCGCCACTGTAAGGAGGAGACCTGTCCATTATGTCACTGGGGAAACCTGGGAAGGCGGACAGGGCGATGAATCCAAGCCAGGAGAACTATCTGTCAATGAATCACCGTTAAACCTGCGAGCGATGGGAAGGGGATTTGGGACAAAGGTCTCATAACCGGCTGCCATTTCAGGTGCCGGCTTTTTTCATGTCAAAACAAAATAACCTTTGAAGGAGGTGAACCCCGTTAATACGTGAAATTGTCTAAAATTATTAAAGGAGGAACTATTCATGGATGAACAGAAATCCCAGGAACCAGTAAAACAGCTTACCGATAAAGAATTGGAAGCAATCCTTAAAAAATCTGAAGGAAAAACTGATTTCCCGGCAGTCAAATTTGATGAATTTACACCACCTACATGGGAAGAATGGGTTGATGCCTGCAACGCTCTGCTGAAGGGTAAACCTTTCGATAAACTCATGTATACAAAGACTTACGAAGGCATTACCTTTGATCCTATTTACACACTCCATACCGGACCGGTTGCCATGGAAGGAAAACTTCCGGCTGACGACTACCCGGGCATGGGCGATTTCCTTCGCGGATCCACCGCTCACGGCTACAAGGAAGCTCCCTGGGGCATCGCGCAGGCATGCGATGAAACCCTTCCGAAGGAAAATAATGAACTTCTGAAAGATGAAATCGCTAAAGGTTCCACCGTTTACAACGTTCGTCTTGACTCCGCGTCCACCGAAGGCATCGATGTGAAAGATGCTGAAAAACCGGGCGATACCGGTGTATCCATCACCACTTTGGAAGATATGGCTCAGATGCTTGATGGACTGGACCTTGAAAAATATCCATTCATGATGTACTGCGGTGCATCTTCTCTGAAGATGATCGCGCTGGTAGCTGCTGCTCTGAAAGCCAAGGGAAAAGATACCAGCAAACTTCATGGCGTTATCGGCGCCAACCCGCTGTCCCAGCTTGCAAAGAATGGCAAACTGGCTAAACCGCTTGCTGCTTACTATGATGAAATGGCTGAAACCATCCGCTGGGCAAGAAAGAACGCTCCGGGCCTGCGCACCATTATGCCGAGATCCGAAGTATTCTCCAGAGGCGGCGCAAACTCCGTACAGGAAGTCGCTTACACTTTTGCTATGGCTGTAGAATATATCCGTGAAATGGAAAAGAGAGGAATTTCCATTCATGATATCGCTCAGTCCATCAACTTTGGCTTCAACACCGGCGAAGTATTCTTCCTGGAAATCGCCAAGGTCCGTGCAGCTCGTGAAGTATGGGCAAACATCATGAAAGCCTTCGGAGCTGAAGGCGCTGACAGAAGTGCAAAGATTCATGCAAGACCGGCATATTTCTTCCGCACCATTTTCGATGCAGGCGTTAACATGCTTCGTAACTGCACCGCCATGTTCTCTTCCGTAGTGGGCGGCGTAGATACCTACGAAAATGAACCATATGATGAAACCGTTCGTAAAGGCGACGTATTCTCCCGTCGTATCGCAAGAAACGCTCACATCATTCTGCAAGAAGAATTCGGTATGCTCCGCCCGATCGATCCGGCCGGCGGTTCCTGGGGCATTGAACACCTGACCACTGAAATGGCAAATCATATCTGGGCTGAATTCCAGAAGATTGAATCCATGGGCGGTTTCACCAAGGCTCTGGAAGCTGAATATCCGCAGGAACAGATCCTGGATATCCTGAAACAGCGCTTCAAGGCTCTTGACTTCCGTAAAGACCGTTCCGTAGGCAACAACATGTATCCGAACATGGCTGAAGAACTGATCGAACCGAGACCGGAAGATACCCCGGCTCTGAAGAAGATCCTTGTAGACGGCGTTGAAGCTTACAAGAAAGACATTGATAAAGAATTCCTCGGCAAGAAACTGGAAGAACTCGAAGCAGCTCCTGCTGATGCAAAACTGGATAAAGCCATCGAAGCATTCTCCGCAGGCGCAACTCAGGGTGAAGTCGGAAAAGCACTGGACGTTGATGGCGAATCTGAAGCAGTACGCGTCATCACTGAACACCGCTGGACCGAACGTTTCGAAAGACTCCGTTTCGATACCGAAAACTACAAGAAAGAAACCGGCAAGAATGTGGAAGTATTCCTGGCAAACATGGGCCGCATTCCGCAGCATAAAGCAAGAGCCGATTTCTCCACCTCCTTCCTGCAGGTTGGTGAATTCAACGTTCACCTGAACACCGGCTTCCAGGATGATGAAGGCAAACCGGGCTCCCGCTGGGATAAATGCGTGGAAGCACTTAAAGCCGGCTTTGATGATAAAGGCACTCCATATGACTGTGCAGTCATCTGCTCCAAGGATGATACCTATCCGGAAGACGTACCAGCTCTCGCTCCGAGACTGAAAGAAGTCCTGGGCAGCGGCAAACTCTTCCTGGCAGGCGCAGCTCCGAAAGATATGGAAGCAAAATACCGTGAAGCCGGCGTAGATGATTTCATCTCCGTCAAGGCTAACTGCTACGAAATCATCCGTGAACTTCAGAGAGCAAAAGGCATGAAGATTACGGAAGAGGAGGTAAAATAATATGGCAACAAATCCTGATTTTACAAAACTGAACCTGGAAGCTCATCCAAGTTGTGACTACGATCAGTGGAGAGAAGCTCTGGAAAGCGAAACAGGCAAGAAATATGACGACCTCTATGACACCACCCTGGAACGTATCCCGGTAGGTCCTCTCTATACCCAGGACGTATACAAAGACTGCAACCACCTGGATTTCATGAGCGGTATTCCTCCGTTCCTCCGCGGACCGTACTCCACCATGTACGTATTCCGTCCATGGACCGTCCGTCAGTACGCAGGCTTCTCCACCGCTGAAGAATCCAACGCATTCTACAAGAGAAACCTGGCAGCAGGTCAGAAAGGCCTGTCCATTGCATTCGACCTTCCGACCCACCGCGGTTACGATGCTGATAACCCCCGTGTAGTAGGCGACGTTGGTAAGGCAGGCGTATCCGTTTGCTCCATGCTCGATATGAACATCCTCTTCGATGGTATTCCGCTGGACCAGATGTCCGTATCCATGACCATGAACGGCGCCGTACTTCCGATTCTGGCATTCTTCATTTCTGCCGGCATCGAACAGGGCGTAGATAAGAAAATCCTCCAGGGCACCATTCAGAACGATATTCTGAAGGAATTCATGGTTCGTAACACCTACATTTACCCGCCGGCTATGTCCATGCGTATCATCGGTGATATCTTCGAATACACCACCAAGTACATGCCGAAATTCAACTCCATTTCCATTTCCGGCTACCATATCCAGGAATGCGGCGCTACCTGCGACCTGGAACTGGGCTACACCCTGGCAGACGGCATGGAATACATCCGCTGCGGCGAAAAAGCAGGCCTGCCGGTCGATGCCTTCGCAAAGAGACTTTCCTTCTTCTGGGATCAGGGCAAGAACTACTTCATGGAAATCGCAAAGATGCGTGCTGCCCGTGTCCTCTGGGCAAAGATCCTCAAAGGCTTCGGCGCAAAGAACCCGAAATCCATGGCTCTCCGTACCCACTCCCAGACCTCCGGCTGGTCCCTCACCGAACAGGATCCATTCAACAACATCACAAGAACCTGTATGGAAGCTATGTCTGCGGCTCTTGGCCACACCCAGTCCCTCCATACCAATGCGCTTGATGAAGCTATCGCTCTGCCGACGGACTTCTCTGCCCGCCTGGCTCGTAATACCCAGCTGTATATTCAGGATGAAACAAAGAGCTGCAAGATCATTGATCCGTGGGGCGGTTCCTACTATGTAGAATACCTGACCAACGAAATGATCAAACGGTCCTGGGCACACATCCAGGAAGTCGAATCCCTGGGCGGCATGGCAAAGGCTATCGCTACCGGTCTTCCGAAAATGCGTATCGAAGAATGCGCTGCCCGTCGTCAGGCAGATATCGACTCCGGCAAGGAAACCATTGTCGGCCTGAACAAGTACAGACTGGCTAAGGAAGATCCGCTGAACGTACTGTCCATTGATAACACCGCTGTTCGTAACGCACAGATCAAGAGACTGGAAAAACTCCGCTCCATCCGCGATCCGGAAAAGGTTGCAATCGACCTCGAACATATCACCAAGTGCGCAGAAAGCCGCGAAAACGGCAACCTGCTTGACGCAGCCGTTCAGGCAGCTCATGACCGTGCATCCCTGGGTGAAATTTCCGATGCCGTTGAAAAAGTTTCCGGCCGTTACAATGCAACCATCCACACCGTATCCGGCGTTTACTCCTCCGAATACCAGGATGATGGTTCCTTCGAAAAGGCAAAGAAACTGGTTGACGAATTCGAATCCCTCGAAGGCCGTCGTCCGCGTATCTTCTTCTGCAAGATGGGCCAGGATGGTCACGACAGAGGCCAGAAAGTCCTGTCCTCCTCCTTCGCAGATATGGGCTGGGATGTCGACGTAGGCCCGCTCTTCCAGACTCCGGAAGAAGCTGCTCAGGATGCGGTAGATAACGATGTTCATATTGTTGGTTTCTCCTCTCTGGCAGCAGGCCACAAGACACTGCTTCCGGCTATCGTAGATGAACTGAAGAAACGCGGCCGTGACGATATCCTCGTCTGCATCGGTGGCGTAATTCCTCCACAGGATTATGAATTCCTCTACGACCATGGCGCAACCGCCATCTTCGGACCAGGCACCAATATCCCGAAGTGCTGCATCCAGTTACTGCAGATCCTTGTAGACCGCGCTAAAGCTGAAGCCAAGGAAGGTTAAGGTAAGCGTATATGCCTGAAAACGATGATGATCTCCGGCCAAGCTGGGTCCCGAAAGAAAAGAATCCTGAATTTGCCTGTTCCGTGATGCGTGGTATCGACAGTGCTGTCAACAGCGTGACCGATATCAAGTACGTCCCGAAGGAACCTCTCCGCAGAGTTCCGCTCCGGAAGAAACTTTCCGTAGAAGAATACGTGAAAGGCGTGGAACGCGGCGACCGAATGATTCTTTCCAAGGCTATTACTCTCATCGAAAGTAATGCCCCGAAGGACTTTGACAAGGCCCAGAAAGTATTGCAGGCATTACTGCCCAGGACCGGTCATTCCCTCCGCGTAGGGATTACCGGTGTCCCAGGTGCAGGGAAAAGTACATTTATTGAAGCTTTCGGCCAGCTCCTCTGCCAGCAGGGCTATAAAGTGGCAGTCCTGGCCGTAGACCCCACCAGCTCCATCACCGGCGGGTCCATTCTGGGGGATAAGACAAGAATGCAGAAGCTCTCCCGTGAGCCAAACTGTTTCATTCGTCCTTCTCCTTCCGGCGGAACCCTCGGCGGGGTTGCCAGGAAGAGCCGTGAAACCATGATGCTCTGCGAAGCCGCAGGATGTGATGTTATCCTGGTGGAAACGGTAGGTGTAGGCCAGTCCGAAACCACAGTCCGTTCCATGGTTGACTTCTTCATGCTCGTAGTCTTAACCGGTGCCGGTGATGACCTGCAGGGCATCAAGAAAGGTATCATGGAACTGGCAGATGCCATTGTGGTCAACAAGGCTGATGGCGATAACCTGGAAAGAGCCAAAGTCACTCAGGGCGAATACGAAAGAATGGTGGAATTCATCCGTCCGGCCACGGAAGGATGGAAGACCCATGCGTATCGCTGCTCCGCTCTAAAGAAGACCGGGCTCCTGGAACTCTGGGCTGTCATGCGTGAATTTGAGAAAGTGACGAAAAAATCCGGCGCTTTCGAAAACCGCCGCCAGCGCCAGATTATCGAATGGGTGAAGACCATGATCGAGGAACATCTGCACAATCTCTTCTATGAAGATCCTGTCATCAAAGGACGGATCCCGGAAGTCCGCGCAGCAGTCCTTGCAGGAGTGGTATCGCCCAGCCAGGCAGTGGCCGAGCTCATCAAGACCTTTGATCTTGACCGGGCCGCAGCCCGCCATCTGGAATCAATCAAATAATAAGCTTCATTGTATTACAGGAAGGGGCGCGGCACTGCTGCGCCCCTATCCCTGTATTCTGCTCATTAGAGCTTGCAAAGAGAGGTCTTTCTATGTATATTAACGGGGCATTTATGAAAGAGCTGTACCTTGCCGGCGGTCCCTATTACGGGCTCCAGGAAGTCTTTTCCCGTGTAAAAGGAGTGGCCCGGGTAGAGGCGGGCTTTGCCAACTGCAGTGCTCCCAATCCCTCAAAAGACGATATATATAGCGGAAAAGTGGAAGGCAGAGAATGCATCCGAGTCATATATAATCCGAAAAAGATTGATATCGTCAGCCTTTTATCCCTGTTTTTCACCATTATCAATCCACATACTGACGGGATTCAGGGGAAAGCAGTGGGACCTCAGTTTAGAAGCGGTGTTTACTATACCAGCCATGAAGATACGATGCAGATCAGCTACTACCTGGTATTTCTTCAGAACCGGGGCGTATCGAGAAGGATGACGCAATCCAGCTTTATCGTCAATGAGTACGAAGGGGAAGGAAAGCATCTGCCACCGATCCGCACAGAAACAAAACCGCTGGAAAATTTCTATCCGGCACCGGAGGAGGAACAATTCTATCTCCGAAGCCATCCCGATACGTACACACCCATCAATATCCCGCTTCTGGAAAAACTGGGAACCATTGAACCTGTAAATCAATAAAATCATTTCAGTGTCTGCCATGCCGGCTGCAACTCACCGGCATGGCTTTTCTAATGCCAGGGTCTTACCCTCCATAAAAGTGATTACAAAGAGAAGTTATCCTCCATTGATGAATCTTCATATAAAGCGTAACATTTAGATATGACTAAATATTATAATCAACCCATTCTGTTATGCTGATTAAGAAATCATAATAAAAAGTACCTTAAATCCTCATTTACAGATTGACAGGGGCCGTTGACGGTGCTACTATAAATACAGCCGAATAAGAAAAGTCAGGTGCCCAAAAGGGCTTAATAGGGAAGACCGGTGAAATGCCGGCACGGTCCCGCCACTGTAATGCAGAGCGAATCCAGATGTCACTGAGAAATCGGGAAGACGGAGGAGCGAGGAAGCAGAGTCAGGAGAACTGCCTGTCTTAAATCACCGTTTGAACCCACGAGCGATGGGAAGGGGATGTCTAATCAAGATGTCTCTTTACGTTCGTGTAAAGAGGTTTTTTATTGGTGAATCGGTTATTGAGGAGCTAACTACATACGTAAGACAGGTGCCCAGAAGGGCTTAATAGGGAAGACCGGTGAGATGCCGGCACGGTCCCGCCACTGTAATGCGGAGCGAATCCAACAAAAGTCACTGAGGATATTGGGAAGGCTGGAGGAGCGAGGAAGCAGAGTCAGGAGAACTGCCTGTTTTGGAATCACCGTTTGACCTACGAGCGATGGGAAGGTGTGAATATATGTACTTTTAGGGTACAATTGTCCACCTTTGTCCTGCACGAAAGGTGGATTTTCTATTTCCGGGAATGAGGATCCCCGGGGATGATCTGAGGATGGTGAAGGGAAACATCATCCTCCGCGGTTTTTCTTATAGCTCTAAACATCGGTGTATCGCCCGAAAGGGCTTTACATATACCTGTGGGATTTCCTCCCATGGTTCATCTCCTTCGGGTGATGGTAGTAACAGGGAAATACGATCATCACCCCACCCTTTTTCCAGTAACTTCCTTGTGAAGTGCCTATATATCGGGGACTGCTTCAGGCAGCATTCTCGCAGATTCATCTCCCTTCGGGTGATGGTGGACTGATCATCACCCTCCCTTTTTACTAATACTTCTCTATGAAGTGACTATATGGTGCGCTGCACCTCCGGGGCTTGGCCCCATGGTTCTTCTTCCTTTTGTGCGAGGGTTATAACAGGGAAATATAACCATCGCCCCCTTTTACAGATACTTCCGCGTGAAGTGACTATACAGCCGGGGCTTAACCCCGTGATTCATCTCCCTCAGGTGATGGTTGTAAAGGGAAATATGATCATCACCACCTTTTTCAAAATCCTTCCCTCCATGGAAGTCCTATAGGGAACTGAGTTTTTCCTGATCTTATGGGCGATGCCCTGTTTTCCTCCCTGAGTGATGAGGGAGAAATCCCTCATCACTCCCCATACTTTTTGATAATAGCATCGATGAGATGTTATTATACAGGTTCTCATGGAGCGTTTGCTCCAACCCCTTTTGAAGCGGCCCAATCGTCGCTTCTTTTTTTGTTTGATTAATTCGATTATGTTCGATATAATAAAGACATAGAAACTATCATTGATAAAAGGAGGTATACTATGAATATTTATGATTTCAAGGTCATTACCAATAGAGGAAAGGAAATCTCTTTGTCCGATTACAAAGGCAAGGTCCTTCTCATCGTGAATACGGCCAGCAAATGCGGCTTTACGCCCCAGTATGAAGGACTCGAAGCCCTGTATAAAACTTACAAAGACAAAGGTCTTGTGGTCTTAGGCTTTCCATGCAACCAGTTTGCCGGACAGGATCCGGGAAGCGACGGGGAGATTGAGCAGTTCTGCCGGCTGAATTACGGCGTATCCTTTCCCCTGTTCAAAAAAGGGGATGTGCGGGGAGAAACGGCGCAGCCTCTCTTCAAGTACCTGACCGGCGAAAAGGGCTTTAAAGGCTTTGACATGGATCATCCCAATGCAAAGGGACTCACTGATTTCCTGAAGAAGAACTTCCCCGAATTCCTGGAAGGGGACGATATCAAGTGGAACTTCACGAAATTCCTCATTGACCGGGATGGAAAAGTCATTGCCCGCTTTGAACCGACAAAAACACCGGAAGCCATAGCGGCAGAAATTGAAAAACTGTTGTGAAAGCAGTGATAAGAGAAAAGTGATTGTGGCGCGCATCAGAGATGAGGCGCGCCTTTTGTATGGGCATTTAGTGATTCGTTGTCAGACATCGGCGGATCATGAATCATATGAGAGCCGGAGGGCATGTATGACGCATTTCTAATGTTTCCCGGACGACAAAATATGATACTATTATATGTAGTAAAGGAGGCAGGGCATGAGGAAATATTTTTTCTTTGATATCGACGGGACGCTGACTACGCCGCTTACGGCGGATTATCCGGACAGCACCAGGGAAGCGGTGCGCCTGCTCAAGGAAAAAGGCCATTTCGTGGCCATTGCCACGGGCCGCATGCAGTCTGATGCGGCCAGAGTGGGAAGGACCCTCGGTATTTCTTCCATCGTTTCCGATGGGGGAAATGCGGTGACCATCGACGGAAAAATCCTCTATGATGAAGGCCTTCCCCTCGATGCCTGCATCCGCACCCTTTCTGAAATTGACGAAGAAAAGCATCCTTTCGCCTTCTGCCCCTATAACAGGAAATTCCGTATCACCAGAACCACGAAATATCTGGAAAAAGTGAAGGACCGGTATTATGAAACGGCATTGATTCCTGATTTCTATATCCCTTCTGTGGATGTCATTCACAAAATTTTCATTGCCTGCACGAAAGCAGAACAGGAGGATATTCCTCTCTATACGCTGCCTCACGTGTGGTTTTCGGCAGATACCATGCTGGTGGAGCCGGTCCACAAAGAGAGAGGAATCCTGGAAATACAGAAACGATACGGTATTTCCGATCAGGATATCATCGTCTTTGGTGATGGTATGAATGACCGTACCATGTTCCGTCCTGAGTGGATGAGCGTGGCCATGGGCAATGCGAAGCCGCAGCTGAAGGAACTGGCGAAATATATCACTTCCCGGGCAGATGAAGACGGGATATATAATGCATGCAGGCATTTCGGGTGGATTTGAAGCAGCCCCTGCCTTTTCATGAGTAAATGGATGAGACTCTCCGTTCGTGTGAACGGGGAGTTTTCAATTTGAAAAATTTCTGCCCGTCCACGCATGGTGCGCCTCAAGCTGATGGCCGGTTCTTGTCAGGGACAGCGCTTGTTTGTTAATCTAAATGTGTATTTTACATTTACAATTTCCCATTGACGTCAAAGGTTCACTTCTGCTATCATAAAGTATCAGTGAATTTTTGTATTTCTTGATTTGAAAAGAGGAAATATGGATACAGAAAAACTGAAGGATGGAAAAGAGGAAGTCCTTTTTGACATCCGTCATTTAACCCATACCTTTGAAATGGAGGACGGGAAGAAGTTTGATGCATTGAAGGACGTTACGGCGACCATAAAAAAGGGCTCCTTTACGGCTATTATCGGCACTAACGGAAGCGGTAAATCCACCCTGGCCCGTCACTTGAATGCGCTCCTTATCCCTACGGATGGGGAACTTTACGTGGAAGGCATGAAGACTTCTGATTTTTCCCATATCTGGGATATCCGCCAGAAGGTGGGCATGGTCTTCCAGAATCCGGACAACCAGCTGGTGGCAGCCATCGTGGAAGAAGATGTGGCCTTCGGCCCGGAAAATATCGGCGTGCCTTCTGAAGAAATCAGGAAGCGTGTAGATGATGCGCTGGAAAAGGTGGGCATGACGGCCTGCCGTACCTATTCCCCCGCCATGCTTTCCGGCGGACAGAAACAGAGAATCGCCATCGCAGGCATCCTTGCCATGAAACCGGACTGCATCGTTCTTGATGAACCGACGGCCATGCTGGATCCCAAAGGACGCCGGGAAGTGATGGATACCATTCACGGACTGAATGAAAAAGAAGGGATTACCATCGTCCTCATCACCCATTTCATGGAAGAAGCGGTGACTGCAGACCATGTGATGGTCGTTGAAAAAGGAGAGCTTCGCATGGAAGGCACCCCGAAGGAAGTATTTTCCCAGGCGGAAAAGCTGACGGCCTGGGGGCTTGATGTGCCGGTGGCAGCCGACCTTGCCTATGGCCTTCGAAAGAAGGGACTTTCCATTCCTGAAGATTGTATGACAGATGAGGAGCTGGGAGAAGCATTATGTCCATATGTGTCGAAAATGTAAGCTGCGTCTACAGCAAGGGTTCTCCTTTTGAAAAGGTGGCGCTGGAAAATATCAGCTTTACCATTGAGAAAGGAGAATTCATCGGAATCATCGGCCATACGGGAAGTGGCAAATCTACCCTGATCCAGCACCTGAACGGCCTCATTCATCCTACGACCGGCAAAGTCACCATCGATGGTATTGACCTTTCGGCCAAATCGAAAGAAGTAGTGAAGAAGCGTCATTCCGTAGGCATGGTTTTCCAGTATCCGGAACACCAGCTCTTTGAGGAAACAGTGGCCAAAGACATTGCCTTCGGGCCCAGAAACCTGGGCTGCGATGAGGCAGAAACGGAAAAGCGCGTAAAGAGCGCCATGAAATTTGCAGGCCTTGATTATGAAACTTTCGGGCAGCGTTCGCCATTCCGCCTGTCCGGCGGCCAGCAGCGACGTGTAGCCATTGCCGGAGTCATTGCCATGCACCCGGATTTCCTCATCCTTGATGAACCTTCCGCAGGACTTGACCCAATCGGCAGAAGGGAAATTTTTGCCCGCATCCAGAGCTGGTATAAAAAAGGCGTATTTTCCGTCATCCTTGTTTCTCATAATATGGATGATATCGCCCGCCTGGCGACCAGGCTCCTTGTCATGCACAAGGGACACCTCGTACTTGATGGAAAGCCCATGGATATTTTCCTCCATCACAGGAAGGAACTTAAGGATTGCGGCGTAGATGCGCCGCCTCTTACCCAGACGCTGCTCTATCTGAAAGAAAAAGGCATCCCTGTACCGGAAGACGCGAAGACTGTTCAGGAAGCCGTGGATCGTATGTACAAAATGCTGGGAGGTAAATAAGATGCTTACAGATATCACTCTCGGCCAGTATTATCCCGGTGATTCCTTCCTTCACCGCATGGATCCCAGGGCAAAGATCCTGTGTACCATGATTTTCATCATTGCCATTTTCCTTGCCAATAACCTTTTCTCCTATGTCCTTGTGGCGGCTTTTACTTTTGCGGCCATCGCCAAATCCGGCGTACCGTCAAAACTTATCTGGAAAGCCATCAAACCGCTCTGGATCATTCTCGTCTTTACCATGGTCATTCACATGCTCACCACCCCGGGCAATGAATTCTTCACCTGGAAATTCATCCATATCAGCCAGGAAGGTATTACGAACGGTCTCATCATGACGCTCCGTCTCGTTTTCCTTATCGCTTTTTCCTCCCTCCTGACCTATACGACCAGCCCGATTGTCCTCACCGATGGCATCGAAGCGCTTCTCATGCCCTTCCGCCGTTTCGGCGTGCCTGCTCATGAACTGGCCATGATGATGACCATCGCGCTCCGTTTCATCCCGACCCTTCTTCAGGAAACAGACCGTATCATGAAGGCACAGTCCTCCAGGGGCGCGGACTTTGTGAACGGCAATCTCTGGCAGAGGGCCAAAAACATGGTGCCTCTTCTGGTACCGCTCTTCATTTCCGCCTTTCGCCGGGCCGATGACCTGGCTACGGCCATGGAAGCCCGCTGTTATCGGGGCGGTGAAGGCAGGACGAAAATGCATCAGCTGGCCTACACCTGGCGGGACAGGAATGCATTCCTTGCCGTAGTTATTGTGACCGTGGCTTTAATCGTGCTTTATATTTATTTCAGATAAAAAATTGGCGGGAAATACTCCTGCCAATTTTTGTTTAGTGATCATTTCGCAGTTTCCATTGGTTTCTCATCCGTGGGACTGCTGATGGCGAATGGCTGATTTGACTTCATTTTACAGAGCCTTTGCCTGATTGTGGGAAAATCTCCGCGGATAGGAAATATAGTACGATCGCACCGCCGCTCGCCTGTGTACAATGCAGCTGCCAACTATAACCGATACCCATTAACTATTACCCCTTACTCATTACCCATCTACAAATCCGAGGCTATATGAAAAATATCTGGATTACCCTCTCTTATGAGGGCACAAATTACGCCGGTTTCCAGCGGCAGGAAAACCGAATGACCGTGCAGGAGATGGTGGAGAACTGCCTCCTTCAGATTACCGGAGTGAAAACCACCCTTTATTTTGTGGCCCGCACCGATGCCGGCGTCCATGCCTATGGACAGGAATGTACATTTTATACGGAATCCACCATTCCGGGAGATCGCTTCATCTATGCCATGAATGCAGTGCTGCCCTACGATATCCGCGTGACGAGAAGCATGGAAGCAGATATGGATTTTTCCGTGCGGAAAGGAAATTTCGGAAAGACCTATGGGTATCTTCTGACAGAGGAGAGGGAATGTCCGCCCTTCCTGAAGCGCTATATCTGGAGGACCGGGAAGAATCTGGATCTTTCCCTGATGGAAAAGGCGGCTGAAGTGCTGGAAGGCACTCACGATTTCACTTCTTTCCGCGGGAACAATTCGGTCCCTTCTTCTCCCGTCCGGAAAATCAATCAAATCCGAATCGCAAAAGATGGACCTTATGTCCGGATTTTCGTCACCGGGGAAGGGTTCCTTTACCATATGGTGAGAAATATTGCCGGTGCCCTTGTCGATGCAGGAACCGGGGCATTGTCGCCGGACGATATCACGAGGATCCTCGCATTAAAAGACCGGAAGGAGCTGGGAATGACCGCCCCTGCAGAAGGTCTTTGTCTCCTTCGCGTTTACTTTTCACCCATTACAAAAGAGGCAGTTGAAGAGACACTTTCCCGGCCACTATTTCCCTGGTGCTGAACAGGTGAATCGATTATTACGTTCCAGTTAAAACAGTTCAATCGTTCAATTCTCACGTTCCAATTTTCTCCCGAAAGAGTTATAATATAGGAAATAATAATAACAATAATCAATTTCATTTCATTTTGGGGAGAGGACTATGGTATTGACAAAGAAAGAGCAGATCCGCAAAGCGGCAAAGAAGCTCTTTAAAGAGAATGGTTACCAGGACACATCGCTCCGGGATATCAGCCGCGAGGCAGGAGTGAATGTGTCCTCTATTTCTTATTATTTTGGAACCAAGGAAGAACTGTATCAGGAACTATTTCCAAAGTCGAAGGAAGAAACAGTGCCGGACAAGAAAAAACAGATCCGGGATGCCGCCATTCGGCTCTTTGCGCTGAAAGGCTATTCAGACGTATCCATCCGGGATATAGGAAAAGAAGCAGGGGTCAACAGTGCGGCTATTTCCTATTACTTCGGCGGCAAACGGGAGCTGTATGCGGACATTCTGGAAAAAGGCTCCAACCTTCTGGTAGACTTTGTGGAAAAAGCGGCAGACGGCACAAGGAGCCCTACGGAAGTCATGGAAATGTATGCTCATTTCTTCTTCCGCCTCATGGAGGACCGGCCGTACATCCTCCGCATTTTTTCCTGGGAAATGATCCATCCCACCGATGTCTTTGCTTCCATCGGGAAGGAACGGTTCGCCATGGTGCTCATGGTGCTGCGCGGCGCATTGACGGAAGGCATGGAAGAAGGCTGTTTCCGGAAAGACCTGAAGCCCACGGAAGTCTGCATATCCTGGGCCGGCATGGTGGTATACTACTACCTGATGAATGAAATCAAGAAACGGTTTGAGGTGGAAGAAGATATTTCCGAAGAATCCTACATGACCCAGGCCTACGATGTGCTCATGAACGGGATCCGGAATAAAAAATCCCTGTCTTGACAAAAAGGACCTCATTCGCTAAAATGTATGCAACACGTAAAAAGTGCTGATGGAAAAAAGTACTTGTTTCAGAAGTTTCAAAGAGAGCCGGACTGGTGAGAACCGGCAGCGGAGAAATGAGGAAGTTCTTTCCTGAACTGCAGAGCTGAAATGACAGTAGGCCCTGACGTAGAGCCCCCGTTACAGGGCAGAGAGTTGATCTGATGAAGATAATTTGGGTGGTACCACGGATAATCCGTCCCTTTGGTACCACCCTTTTTGTTTCAAATCAGATAAGAAGGGTGGTACCGCGAAAAATTTCGTCCCTGCTTCAGCAATGAAGCGGGGATTTTTTGATGGTACCGGAAGAAGAGGAGGATTCAAATGAAAGGTTTGAAATGGAAGGCAGCTGCCCTTATGGCAGCAGGACTGCTCATGGCAGGAGGAATGGATGCCATGGCGGCTCATCTGGAAGATATTGCAGCCCGCGGGACCATCCGCGTAGGCACCACGGGCGATTACCGGCCCATGTCCTATAAAGACAGGGAAACGGGTCAGTATGAAGGCTTCGACGTGGAGCTTTCACAGAAACTGGCCGATTCCCTTCATGTACAGGTGGAATTCGTGCCCACCACATGGAAGACACTTTCCGCCGATACGGCCGCAGGTAAATTCGACCTTGCGCTCTGCGGCATTACCCGCACCTTTGACCGTGAAAGGACACTGACCATGTCCGACGGGTATCTTCTTTTCGGGAAGACCATTCTCTGCCGCAAAGGTGAGGAAGGGAAATACAAATCCCTGGCAGATCTGAACCGGCCGGAAGTGAAAGTCATGGTCAATCCGGGCGGAACGAACGAAAAATTCGCCAAAGCCAACCTGCCGAAAGCCACACTCCTCATTCATGAACAGAATGCAGAAATACCGGGCCTCATTGCAGAAGGCAAAGCAGACGTGATGATTACGGAAACCATGGAAGCCAACCGCTATGTGAAGCTCAATAAAAAACTGGCGGCGCCCCTTGTGGATGAACCTTTCACAAAGAGCCGCTTCGGTGCCCTGATGGAAAAGGGAGACCAGGATTTCCTGAACTATGTGAACTTCTTCCTGGCAGAAATGGAAACGACCGGTACCATGGAAGAACTGGAAGATAAATATATTAAATAAGGGAAACGGGAGGAACATATATGAGACAGTGGATGAAAATCGGTATGGCAGCAGCCATCGCGGCGGCAGCGCTCCTTTATGGAGGCTGCGGCGGAGGAGGACAGGGCGGCAAACAGCAGCTGCCTCCTTCGGATAAACCAATCATCGGCATAGTCCAGATCGTACAGCATGGTTCCCTTGACCAGGCAAACAAGGGATTCGTGGATGGCCTGAAGCAGAGGGGCTATGATGAAAGCAAAGTTACTTTCGATCAGCAGAATGCCCAGGGCGACCAGTCCAATCTGAAGACCATCGCATCCAGATTTGCTTCTGAAAAACCGAAGCTCATCTGTGCCATTGCTACGCCTGCAGCCCAGGCGGTAGCCAATGAAATCAAGGATATCCCGATTGTCGGCACAGCCATCACTGATTACACCACTGCCAAACTGGTGAAGAATGATGAAAAGCCTGGCGGCAATGTCACCGGCGTATCCGACCTGGCCTCCATCGATGCCCAGATGGATCTGGGAAGGGCCCTTGTACCGGGTGCGAAAAATATCGGCCTCATCTACTGCTCTTCCGAAGTCAATTCCGAAGTGCAGGCCAATATGATGAAGGATTATTGCAAGAGAAATAATCTGGCAGTGGAAGAAAGGACCGTAAACAGTGTCAATGATATCCAGCAGGTAGCTGAATCCCTGGCAGGCAAAGTAGATTTCATCTATGTCCCCACCGATAATACACTGGCCTCGGCGATTCCCACCCTTATGAAGATTACCGATGCCCATAAGATACCGGTCATTGTAGGGGCCGATATTATGGCTAAAGACGGAGCTCTGGCAGCTCTTTCCGTAGATTACTACAAGCTGGGCATACAGACAGGCCAGATGGCGGCGGACATCCTGGATGGCAAAATCAAGCCGGAAACCGCGCCAATCCAGCACCAGAAAGAATATACCATCATGATCAACAAGAAAGATGCAGAAATTCTGGGAATCAGGATTCCGGAAGAAATCGCAAAGAAAGCACAGATGGTTTAAGTAAGAAATATTTCGTTTCCGGATACCGGTGAACGAAAAAGGGGAAACGGACCCCGGATTAAGTCTATTTCCCAAACCGGCAGATAAAATGGAAGGTAAGCAGGCCGGAATTAAAAATGGGATGGTAGGATAGGAGAATATTTATGAAGAAATGGATGAAACTTGGAATGGCGGCTGTGCTTGCGGCATCAGCCCTGATTTACGGAGGCTGCGGCAGTGATAAAGGGGCAGGATCCTCCGCCGCATCTTCAGGAAAACCAATCGTAGCCGTAGTACAGCTCGTGGAACACGGTTCCCTGGATCTTGCCAATAAGGGATTCATGGAAGGCATGAAAGAAAGAGGCTATACAGAGGATAAAGTCCACTTCGATCAGCAGAACGCACAGGGGGATCAGGCCAATCTGAAATCCATTGCTTCCCGTTTTGCTTCGGAGAAACCGAAACTTGTCTGTGCCATCACTACACCGGCAGCCCAGACCATGGCCAATGAAATCAGGGACATCCCCATCGTGGGCACCTGCATCACCGACTACGTTACAGCGAAGCTGGTCAAGACAAATGATGCTCCCGGCGGTAATGTCACCGGCGTCTCCAACCTGACGCCTATCGAACCCCAGATGAAGCTGGCTCTTTCACTGGCACCGAATACAAAGAAAGTGGGTCTGATCTACACGGCCAGTGAAGTCAATTCCGAGGTTCAGGCCAATATGCTCAGGGATTACTGCAAAACCCATGATCTGACTGTGGAAGAAAGGACCATTCACAATGTCAATGACATTCAGCAGGTGGCAGAATCCCTCATCGGAAAAGTAGACATCATCTATGTCCCCACAGACAATACGGTGGCTTCCGCCATGGCAAACCTCGTGAAGATTACGGATCCACATAAGATTCCTGTCTTTGCAGGCGCTGAAATCATGGCCAAAGACGGGGCTCTGGCTTCCCTCTCCGTGGACTATTACAAACTTGGCATCCAGACCGGCCACATGGCTGCCGATATCCTGGACGGCAAGAGTAAACCGGAAACGAGGGCTATTGAGCACCAGAAAGAATTCCCCATCGTGATCAACAAGAAAACTGCTGAAACCCTGGGAATCACGATTCCGGAAGAAATAGCGAAGAAAGCGCAGATGGTGTGAGCAGGAGTCAACCTGGAAGACCAGGCTGCGCAGACATAGAGAGGAATATCTCGTGATTCGTCTTTCCTGAACATGGCGCCTGTTTGCAGGCGCCATTTCTATTTACCGGCAAATCGTAAAAATTACTGATTCAAATCAGGAATTTTCCTCATCAAAAATTCAAACAAAATCAACAAATTTACTGGAATGTCAATATCCCGATGATGTATAATACTTAACAGGTATATCCCGAATTATCGTCATGAGGAATATACGAAAAACAGATAAAGAAGGCGGGGCTATGTCAGAGATAGAGACAAGGTTAGCCCGGGTCAGGGACCGGATCCGGTCCGCGGAAAAGCGGTCTCCCTATGGTCAGGAAGTACAGCTGGTGGCAGTGACGAAATTCCATCCGCTTCAGGATATGGAAGAAGCCATCCGTCTCGGCGTGACACAGGTGGGAGAAAACAGGGTTCAGGAAATGGAAGAAAAACATAAAGTCCTCACGCTTCCTGTCGTCTGGAACCTGCAGGGTCATTTGCAGAAGAACAAAGTGAAAAAAGCGGTAGCCATGGCGGATCTCATCCAGTCCGTGGATTCCCTGGAAATCATGCAGGAAATCGACCGGCGGGCAGGAGAAATCGGCAAGGTACAGGAAGTGCTTCTGGAGTTCAATATTTCCGGAGAGGAATCAAAAACCGGACTTGAACCTTCGGCTATGGAAGAAGCTGTCAATAAAGCGAAGGGACTTCAGCACATCCGCGTGAAAGGCCTCATGTGCATGGCTCCGGAATATGAGGATGTGGAAAAGACACGGCCCGTATTCAGGGAAGGCCGACAGCTTTTTGAAGAGCTGAAAGAAAAATTTCCCAAAGGACAGATTTCAATATTATCTATGGGCATGACCCATGATTTTGAAATAGCAATTGAAGAGGGTGCCACCATGGTGCGCATCGGTACGGCCATATTCGGGCCAAGACAGTATTAGGAGGAGAAAGCATGAGCTTACTTGATAAATTTAAGGACCAGTTTGTAGACCGCGATGATGATGAAAGAGAAGACGAAGAAGAACTGGATGAGGAAGAAGAAGCCGTTAGCCCGGCAGCACCCGTCCCGCCCCGTCCGGCAGCCGTCAATCCTGCAAGACCCGTCGGCCGCAGTGCGGCTCCCCGTCAGGCTGCTAAACCCTACACCATGGTCGTTGTGAATCCGAAGAGCTATGCAGATGCTGAAAAGATCGGTGACCATCTGAAAGCCATGCGCCCGGTAGTCATGAATATGGAAAAAACCGATGCTGATGAAGCACAGCGTATCGTCGATTTCGTACAGGGCATCATGTATGCGCTGGATGGCAGAATTGACCAGATTTCCGAAAGCATTTATCTCTGCGCGCCGAATAATATGAGCGTATCCCGTGAAAATTTTGCAGCTTACTCTGACCAGCAGGCACCGGCTGCTCCCCAGTGGAACGCTCAGCCTCAGGACTCTGGGGCACCACAGGCTTAATGTCCTTCCTTTCAAACGGTCTTCAGTGGTTCAAAAACCAGTTTGAAGATACCGATGAAGAAGCCGGTTATGAGGAAGCAGAGGGAAGCTATGATGAAGATGGCGATGATGTGCCCGCGGCAGGCGCGCTGCCGGCGAGGGCTATTCGTCCCCAGCAGGTTGTCATCATGGTTCCCGGCTCTTATGGCGATGCCCGCCGTGCCGTAGAGACACTGGAGCAGGGCAAATCCGTCATGGTTGTACTCTCAGATAATGTGAATGATGAAGTGGCCAGCCGCTTCGTAGATTTCATGAGCGGAGCCGTCTGCATGTGCCATGGGGATATCACCCTGATCGGTGATGATGTGCTCATCTGTGTCCCTGATACGGTTGACCTGCATGAAGACAGACTGGCTTTTGTATCGGGCATTCCTACCTGGAAAGGACCGTAATATGAAGAAAATACTGCTCATCGGCTGCGGGGCCATGGGAGGCGCCATTCTTTCCGGCTGCCTTGCCAAAGGGCTCTGGAAGAAGGAGGAGGTCTTCCTCAAGGAACACTCCCTCGAGGCTTCAGAAGAAAAAGCAGCCCGCTACGGGGTCGGCGTATCTGCTGATGGCAGTGTGGCTGCTGAAGCAGATATGGTCATTGTGGCAGTAAAGCCGAATGTAGTACCGTCTGTACTGGAAGAAATTTCCAGATATAAACCTCGTCGCGTACTTTCCATTGCAGCAGCCGTGACTCTGGAAACACTGGAAAAAAGTCTTCCCAAAGGAACGGAAGTAATCCGCTGCATGCCAAACACCCCGGCATCCGTAGGGGAGGGCATGGCTGCCATTGCGAAAGGCACCCTTGCAGGTGATGAATTCCTGAAAGATGCAGTCGATATTTTCAATGCACTTGGCAAAGCGGCAGTAGTCACGGAACGGCAGCTCGATGAACTGGGCGCCCTTTCCGGCGCAGGCCCGGGATATGCCTTCGTTATCATTGATGCCCTTTCTGATGCAGGCGTACTTGTGGGACTGCCCAGGAAACTGGCTATTGAAGCCGCTGCACAGACTCTGTATGGTGCAGCGAAAATGGTACTGGAAACAGGTAAACATCCAGCCGAACTGCGCGACCAGGTGACAAGCCCGGGCGGCACGACCATTGCCGGTATTTATGCCATGGAGAAAGGAGGCCTCCGGGCCGCCCTGATCGATGGAGTGAAAGCCTGCCTCGATAAATCAGACGCTATGGCGAAGAAATAAAGGAAATAAAACCCGGTTTGCGGATTTTATTTTGTGAATAACCGTCCGCCGCCCGGAGAGGAATTCCCCAGGCGGCGGCTCGTTTTTGGAATACTTCCATCAGTGAAGGGAAGGGCTGCAAAGCCATACGACCTTTACAGGAACAATATATGATCTCATTTCAGGAAAGAGGATGAAATGAAAGATAGAGAAAAAATTCTTAAGTTTTTTGCGGCCGGCGGTGATGAGGCAAAAGAAATGGCCATCCGCCTGCTGGATCTGGCAGATTCTGTAGAGCGGGGCAGGCCTTTTGCCGTTGGTCCTTTCATGGCTCCCTACGGAAGGCAGATCGGCCAGACCATCGCGGCCCATATGAAGACCGTCACATCCGCCGGCTTTGGCGGATTTCATGAAGCAGAACGAGTCCGCATTTCTTTCAAAAGCAATGATTACGAAGGCCCTGTGGATTATGGAGTTTCCCTTCTTTCCGTTACCTGGGACGGCAGGTACCGTCTCATCGGTCACCGGGATGTGCTGGGAAGCCTGATGGGTCTTGGTATCGACCGGTCTATCCTGGGAGATATCCTCATGCAGGGCTCCGGCTGCCAGGTGATCTGCGATAAAACCATGGCAGGCTGGCTCATCGATAATTTCCATAAAGTGGCCATGGTACCGGTAGAAGTCAAAGAAATTCCGCTTTCGGAAATACAGCCTCCGAAACAGACTGCTAAAGAAGTGAGGGCCACTGTGGCATCCCTGCGCCTTGATGCGGTGGGGGCCGCCGGATTTGGCATTTCCCGTTCCAAAATGGCCCAGGCAGTGGATGATGAAAGGACCGAAGTGAACTGGGTCCCTGCCAAAAGCGCCTCGCAGGCCGTAAAACCGGGGGATATCATCAGCATCAGGGGCCGCGGCCGCATAGAAATCGTGGAACAGACCGGTGTGAGCCGGAAAGGCAGGATCGGGCTGCTCATTAATCGATATAAGTAGCAGTTAGTTTTCAGATCGGCTCATCGCTGATGGCTGATAGCTAATGGCTAACCACTCTCAGTGCGTATTTGAGATGAAAATTCTGCCTCCCGCCTGAGCTGAATGCAACTGATAACTTCTCACCTATAGTAACCGTATTTTATGGAATTCAAGTTGTTATAAAAAGGAGAAACACATGATTACACCGATGGATATTCACAATAAGACGTTTTCCCGCCAGCTCCGCGGCTATTCCCAGGAGGAAGTCAATGCATTCCTCGAAGAACTGGCTTCGGACTATGAGAAAATTTATCGTGAACACCGTGAAATGGAAGAGGAAATGGATGGTATCCGTACAAAGCTTCGGAATTATGAGAAAATGGAATCCACCATGTCCAATACCCTGATCATGGCCCAGGAGACGGCAGACAATCTGAAAAAGATTGCGCACAAAGAAGCGGATCTGTCCATCAAGGAAGCCCAGAGCGAAGCCCATAAAATCGTGGCTGATGCAGAAGCGGCCCGCCGGAAAATGAATGAAGACCTTCTGAAGGCAGAAGGGGATATGAACCTTTATATTGCCAAACTCCTGTCCAACTGCAAATCGGCTCTTGCCATGATTGAAGCGGCCAAGGCAGTACAGGCGCCGCAGCCCGTGGAAGACGGGATGAAACCGGCTTCTGAACAGGCTTCTCCTCTCCAGGCTCCCGGTGAAACGACTTCTGCCGAAGAAGCAACCGAGGAAGATCCTTATTCCGGCAACCTTTTTGATCAGGCGAGAGAGACCGTGGCTTCCTCGGAAGAACCGAAGGATTGAGTATGGATAACGCATACGTAACGGAGTGGGCCAATGAAAACCTGGGGCTCACCCTGAAAATCACGAAGATGCTTCATGAAGAAAAGACGCCTTTCCAGCATATCCAGATTGCGGATACCCTTCAGTATGGCCGTATCCTTATCCTGGACGGTGTATTCCAGACGTCCGTCAAGGATGAGTGGACCTATCATGAGATGATTTCCCACGTGCCCCTCATGCTTCATCCCCATCCGGAGAGGGTGCTCATCATCGGAGGCGGAGACGGCGGGGTAGCACGGGAAGTATGCCGCCACGAGTGCGTCAAACAGGTAGACCTCTGTGACATCGACGGAAGGGTCATCGAACTTTCAAAGAAATATTTCCCTACTATTTCCAAAGTGCTGAATGACCCGCCGGCAAAGCTCCACATCCATGTGGGGGACGGAATTGCTTTTGCGAAAGCGGTGAAAGATTTTTACGATATCATCATCATCGACTGCTCTGATCCCATCGGTCCGGGAGAAGGCCTCTTCACCCGGGATTTCTACAGGAGCGCTTTCGATGCCCTGAGGGAAGACGGACTCATCGTACAGCAGACCGAATCTCCCATCGTGCAGCAGCATATCGTTCATGATGTGTACGAAGCCATGGGCGATGTATTTCCCATTGTGCGCATGTATTACTCCCATGTACCCATCTACCCGGCATGCCTGCACTCTTTCATGATGGCATCCAAGAAATATGATCCCCTTACGACGGAACCCAGGAAAGACGTGCCTGCCCCCATGAAGTACTATAACGAAGGAATCCAGAAAAGCTGCTTTATCCTTCCGAACTTCATCAGGAATCTCCTGTTTAAAGGTACAATCAGTTTTTAGAAATAAAAAAATGCTGTGCAGACGATACCCTGTCCATGCACAGCATTTATTTATTATTTATAAAAGGCCGCATGAAAAGATGCAGCCTTTTTTTATTGATTCGAAGAGTTCATACATCCGACGGCTTCAGGATGGAGCCCGCAATTTTTTTCCAAACCGGTTCTTTTTCTCTTACGAAACGAATCAGTAGAGCGATTTCCTCTGCCTCAAGCCCCATGGCACGGAAAACATCGCAAACCACTTTTTCACGAAGCACAGATGGATTCGGCTTCACATTGAATTCAAAAGCAAAAAGGTACGCCCCTACCGACCCTTCTGCCAGAAGAAGATCCGACCTGAAGCTTTCATCCTGTTTCGTATTCCCCGTGACTGCGTAAATCACTCTTTCATGGCGCGCTATAATATCCTCGAGAAGGATCGGTGATACATGGGAGGCGGCCATCATTTCCCGCATTACCGGGTTCAGCTGGGCGCAGTACAGCTCGACGTAAATCAGGCCTGCCAGCCTGTGCAGGCCGTCCTCACCCTTCAATTCCTTATCCACACTGTCCTGGATGATATCCATAAATTTGTCCACCAGCGCCGAGAACAGGTGCTCCTTGTCCTCAAAGATATTGTAGATGCTGCCGGAGGTGATGCCGGACATCTGCACAATCTGCCGGATGGTGGTATTTTTATATCCCTGGCTAAGGAAAAGGTTTTCCGCGGTAGTCAGGATTTTTTCCCGCACCCCCTGCATGTGCACTGCCCTTTTTTCTGATTTTGCCATATATACCTCACTTTACCCCTAACTAAAAATGTATATATTTCATGCAAATTTTAATATGCACTTACCCCCCCTAACTTAGGATTATTATAAAAGAGAATAGTCCTTACTGTCAAACAGGATTCACTGTCAAAACAGTTAAATTTGAAAGTTTATAAAAATATTCGATAACTGAATAAAAAAGGTATCTCTTTATATCATGGGAAACATGAATAGAGATACCTTTAATTTCTGAATGAAAAAGGAAAGGAGCGGGATTTAGGGGAATCCCGCTCCTTCATTTCTTCCGTGCGTGGAGAAGGACAGCATCCCGTACCGGATGGGGATCCGGCCGGAGTCGGCGTAGGGACACCGCTCCAGGTTAGGGCAGGAGCCGTCTCTTCATGGGGCAGATAAACCGCGCAGGGAAGATACCTGTTCCAAAACATATAAAATACGTTTTAGAATGTATTTAATTATACGAGGTTCCATGAGGAAAGTCAATGAGTCATAACACAAAAGTTGCCTGTCCCGGTTCTTTTAACCGGCCGGGAAGGAATGATGGAAATAATTTGCATCTACCCGGAAGATCCATATATTTCCATGACGTCTGTTCAGCGCGGACAGGAAGCGTCAGCAGGAAGAAAGAAAAGATACAATCCTTGAGGATTTCTGAAATGATTTATTCCTTCTTTTTAGAAGCGGCAGCGGCGGCAGCAGCGCCAAGGGCCAGGACGCCCAGAGCTGCGACAGCCAGCTTGCTGTAAGGAATCGTATCCGGCAGATTCAGTCTGCGTTTTGCCCGTGCGGGAAGGGACAGGGGCTTTACTGCAGTGACGACAAGTGCGCCCAGGCGGGAAGCTGTTTCCACATCCCGGAAACCGGCATCTTCGAGAAGGTCTCTGATATCGTCCCGGCCATAGGCCTGCATGCCGGGAATCAGGGCTGCAAAGAACTTGTCCAGCGGAGCAAGGCCTCCCTTGGAAAGGAGGAGCAGAATCTTTCCTTCCGCCTTCATGACACGGGAAATTTCCTTGAAACATTTGGCGGGATCTTCCCAGAAAAAGAATGTATCCTCCACGACTACAAGATCAAATTTGCCTGCACCGAATGGGAGAATGTCTGCGGATCCTTCATAGACCTGGCAGCGGCCCTCACCAATGGCTTCTTCATTGAGGCGGAATGCGAAGTCCACCGCCCGGAACGATTCATCCATACCGCTCACGTGGCCTTTGGGGGCCAGCTTTGTCAGCCGTTCCAGATTTTTTCCGCCGCAGCATCCGATATCAAGGATTTCCGCATCCTCCGGAATATCAATCCGCGAAAGGCCCCAGAGAGAAAGGGGCGTGTTCCACAGGTTGGAAGCAGTGAGCAGGCAGTTTTCTACTTTTGCGCCGGTCGCTGCATTCTTAAGTTCAAGATTCATAGTGGTACCTCCTTGTGAAAATTTTTTCGTACATATTATATTCTTTATTATAACCGATTCTGTTTTGAGAGAGAAGAGAGGGCGGGACCTCCTTATTTCACGGATTTTACAGGTCTGCTTTTCATTTTTCAGGTACATCTTCGGAAGGCGTCCCTCTTTCCGGCAGATGGATGGTTTTGCCGCTTCTATACATATATAATTGTATATTTTGTATAAAAATGAGTAACGCGTTAGTGACTGAAAAATCCTGCAAAGCCAGAAATTATCGATAAAAAACAGATATACATTTTTATAATTTATCGGATAAAAGGAAATATTTCAAAATTACGCTTGCAATAATATACATAAAGCTGTATAATTATCACAGTTTGAGAAGCCCGCTGTGAAGGGCTGTGAAATTGTCTATTTCCTTAAGAAAGGCGGCATTATTATGGCTGATGTAAAAAATGTTAAAAAAGTAGTTCTTGCTTATTCCGGTGGTCTCGATACTTCCGTCATCATTCCCTGGCTGAAAGAAAATTATGGCTGCGAAGTCATTGCCTGCACCGTAAACCTGGGGCAGCCGGAAGATTTCGATGCCATTCATAAAAAAGCGCTGGCTTCCGGCGCATCCTATGCGGAAACCCTGGATGTACGCAAAGAATTCATTGAAGAATATGCCTACAAAGTCCTTCAGGCTGACGGTCAGTATGAAGGCAAGTACCTGCTGGGCACTTCCTTTGCCCGTCCGCTCATCGGCAAATGCCTGGTGGACATGGCCAAGAAATATGGCGCAGATGCCATCTGCCACGGCGCTACCGGCAAGGGCAATGACCAGGTCCGTTTCGAACTGACTGTAAAGGCTCTGGCTCCCCACATGAAGATCATCGCTCCCTGGAGAATCTGGGATATGAAGTCCAGAGAAGATGAAATGGCTTATGCGGAAGCCCATGGCGTACCGATTGACAAATACGACGAAAAACAGACGGATGAAGAAAAAGCAGCCCAGAAATATCCGTACTCCATGGACTGGAATATGTGGCACCTTTCCCACGAAGGGGATGATCTGGAAAATCCGGCCAATGCGCCTCATAAAGATATGTACCTCGTTACCTGCGATCCGGCAGACGCTCCGGACAAGGATGAACTGGTGACCATCGAATTTGAAAAAGGCGTACCGGTGGCTGTAAATGGCAAGAAGATGGACGGGGTGGAACTGGTGAATACCCTGAATGAAATCGGGGCCAGAAACGGCATCGGTATCGACGATCTTGTGGAAAACAGACTGGTAGGCATGAAATCCAGAGGGGTTTATGAAAATCCCTGCGGTTCCATCCTCTTCTATGCTCATACCGAACTGGAAAGACTCTGCCTCGACCGGGCAACCTTCCATTTCAAACAGGTAACGGCTGTGAAATATTCCGAACTCGTTTATGACGGTATGTGGTTTGCTCCTCTGAGAGAAGCGCTGCAGGCCTTTGCAGAGAAGACCTCTGAAACCGTAACCGGTAAAGTTACGCTTCGCCTCTATAAAGGAAATATCATGTCCCATGGCGCTGAAAGCCCGTACTCCCTGTACAATGAAGAATTCGTAACCTTTGGCGAAGATGATGTATACAACCAGGCCGATGCAGAAGGCTTCATCAACCTCTTCGGACTGCCGCTTACTATCAGAGCCCTGATGAAGGAGAAAAACAGCAAATGAGTGAAATGATGTGGGGCGGACGCTTCACGAAAGCAGAAGAGAAAAACGCCCTCGATTTCAACGCATCCATTTCCTTTGACTGCCGTATGTATAAAGAAGATATTGCCGGATCCATGGCCCATGCGGCCATGCTGGCAAATCAAGGAATTATTTCCAAAGAGGACTCACAAAAAATTACTGAGGGTCTCAAAAAGATCAAGAAGGAAATCGATGAGGGGAAATTTGATTTCTCCATCGAGCTGGAAGACATTCACATGAATGTGGAAAAACGGCTCACCGATGATATAGGCGATGCCGGCGCCCGCCTCCATACGGCGCGGAGCCGGAATGACCAGTGTGCCCTGGATCTTCATATGTATATGAAGAGAAATATGGGACGCCTGGCAGACAAGCTCATCGCCCTGGAAGAAGCGCTGCTTTCTGCTTCGAAGAAATACAAAGATGTGATTCTTCCCGGTTATACCCACATGCAGCGGGCCCAGCCGGTACTCTTCGCCCACCATATGCTCTGCTACTTCGCTATGCTGGAGCGGGATTTCAGGCGGCTCATGGACTGTTATGAAATGACGGACATGTCTCCCATCGGCGCCTGTGCCCTGGCCGGCACCACCTATCCCACGGCTCCGGAAGAAGAGAGAGAAGCGCTCCATTTCGGAAAAATCTATGGAAACAGCCTGGATGCCGTTTCTGACAGGGATTACCTCCTTCAGTTCCTTTCCTTTGCCGCTATCTGCGCCATGCACCTTTCCCGGCTTTCGGAAGAATTCATTTACTGGAGTACCAGCGAATTCCAGTTCATCGAGCTGGACGACGGGTATTCCACGGGCAGCTCCATTATGCCCCAGAAGAAAAATCCGGATATGTGCGAGCTCATCCGCGGAAAGACCGGCCGTATTTACGGAAGCCTTATGGGCCTTCTGACCGTTATGAAAGGCCTGCCCCTTGCCTATGACAAGGATATGCAGGAAGATAAAGAGGGAGTCTTTGATGCCATTGACAACCTGTACTTTGCTCTCGATATTTATGCAGGCATGATCAATACCATGACCGTCAACGGCAGTCACACGAGGGAAGTGCTGGAGCATGACTTCTCCAATGCCACCGATATGGCAGACTACCTGGCAAAGAAAGGTCTTCCTTTCCGGAAAGCCCATGCCGTGGTGGGAAATGCGGTGCATTACTGCATAGAACATCACAAAGTGCTTCTGGACCTTTCCATGGAAGAACTGAAATCCTTATCTCCTCTCTTTGAAGAAGATATTCTGGAAACGCTGAAGATTGAAAACTGCGTGAAGAATCGCGAAAGCTATGGCGGTACAGGACCAAAGTCCGTGGCCCGTCAGCAGGCACATGGCGAAAAAGTCATTGCAGAGATGAAAGAGACTGCATCGGCCTGGAAAGAATCCATGGCCTTCCTCGGTTAAGCAGCCACGGCCAATGCGCCTGGTATAGACAATTTCACAGGGAAAAAGCCCCGCGAAAGCGGGGCTTTTTCTCTGTACCCCTGCATGGAATCAGCCTGGTTTCCATCAGAAACAAAGCTGATGGAACGCTTATGATGCCACAGGGGAGTCACTCATACCTTTTTTGCAATATACTCCTATAAAACTATACTATTTTTGCAAAGAGTATGCTAATTGAATAAATGTACCTTTTTTGTTTATACATAAAGTGGTATGATGAGTGAGACTGAACATCCAGGCAATCGTTATTTCCTTGATTGGAAGGGAGGATTTTTATGAATATTCATGAATATCAGGCAAAAGCCCTTATGAAAGAATATGGCATTCACGTGCCGGAAGGGTATTCTGCATTTACCGTTTCCGATGCTTCGATAGCAGCCAGACGTCTTGGGACACCGGTAGTCGTTGTCAAAGCACAGATTCATGCCGGCGGACGTGGTGAGGCAGGCGGCGTCAAACTGGCGCACAACGAAGAAGAAGTCCGTAAATATGCGAAAGAACTTCTCGGCTCCACCCTTGTGACCCGCCAGACCGGACCGAAAGGCAAGAAAGTAAACAGACTTCTTATTGAAGCCGGCTGTCATATCAAAAAGGAATACTACCTCTCCTTCGTTGTGGACCGCCAGAGCGAATGCGTCGTTATGATGGGTTCCGAGGCAGGCGGCATGTCTATTGAAGATATTGCGGCTAAAACTCCGGAAAAAATCATCCGTGAATACATCGACCCCGTCATCGGCCTTGCTGATTTCCAGGCACGGCGTATGGCATTCAGCCTTCATTTCGAACCGGCAGTCGTGAATAAAGCAGCCAAGTTCATGAAATGCCTGTACAAGATTTTTGTAGAAAAAGACTGCTCCCTGGCCGAAACGAACCCCATGGTCGTTACCGATGAAGGTGATGTCATGGCCCTGGATGCCAAGCTGAATTTCGATGACAGCACCCTCTCCCGTCATCCGGAAATCCTGGCACTTCGCGATATCACCGAAGAAGATGATAAGGAAATGAAAGCAGCTGCAGAAGGTTTGAACTACGTCAACCTGGGCGGCGACGTAGCCTGCATGGTCAATGGTGCAGGCCTGGCTATGGCAACTGTGGATATTATCAAGGAAAATGGCGGCGAACCGGCCAACTTCCTCGACGTAGGCGGCGATTCCACACCTGAAAAAATCGTGGCTGCCTTCCAGATTATGCTGGAAGATGATCAGGTGCATGGTATTCTGATCAATATTTTCGGCGGAATTAATAAATGCGATGTCATTGCTACCGGCATCGCACAGGCTGCGGCTCTCCTCTCCGGCGGCAAAGAAGAATTCCCCATTCCTGTAGTTGTCCGCCTCGAAGGCAGAAACGTGGAAAGGGGACGCCAGATTCTTGAAGAGGCAAATATCAAGAACCTTTACCCCGCATCTGATATGGATGACGGAGCCAAGAAGGTTATTCGTCTTGTTAAGGAAAATAAGAAATAAGGAGGGCTTATGAGCATTTTAATCAATAGAGGTACAAAAGTCATTGTACAGGGCATTACCGGCAAGGCTGCCCGTTTCCATACAGCCCAGATGCAGGCCGACGGTACCAGAATCGTCGGAGGTACAGCTCCCGGCAAGGCCGGAGAACTCTGCTGCGGCGTACCGGTTTTCAATACAGTCCGTGATGCAGCAAAAGCAACCGGCGCCAGGACTTCTGTCATTTTCGTCCCTGCAGCATTTGCAGCAGATGCCATTATGGAAGCCGTAGAAGCGGAAATGGATCTCGTCGTCTGCATTACCGAGCATATTCCGGTAGAACAGATGGTGCGCGTACACCGGTATATGGAAGGGAAGAAGACAAGACTCATCGGGCCGAACTGCCCGGGGCTCCTCTGCGTGGATGAAAGCAATATCGGCATCATTCCGGCCCAGATTTTCAAAAAAGGTCATGTAGGCGTCGTTTCCCGTTCCGGCACCCTCACCTATGAAGCCACTTTCCAGCTCACCAAGGCAGGTATCGGCCAGACCGGAGCTGTCGGCATCGGCGGCGACCCGATCAAAGGTACTGATTTCATCGATGTATTGAAGCTTTATAACGATGATGAAGATACCGAAGCAGTCCTCATGATCGGTGAAATCGGTGGCAATGCGGAAGAACAGGCAGCAAAGTGGATTCATGAAAATATGAGAAAACCGGTAGCAGCCTTCATCGCAGGCCGTCAGGCGCCTCCAGGAAAGCGCATGGGCCATGCAGGCGCTATCATTACCGGAGGCAAAGGCACAGCTGCTGAAAAGATTGCAGCCCTGGAAGCCGTAGGCATTCCGGTAGCCAATACCGTAGCCGACATCGGTGATACAGTCATTAAACTGCTGAAAGAAAAAGGACTGTACGAAATCTGCCATACCTGCTGATTTGTTTAACAGACAGAAGCTTTGGCCTTATAAAGAAAGAGACTCTGACAATTGTTTAGAGTCTCTTTTTGTTAGTTTTAGAAAGGTCCGGCATTCGTCATAATGGTATGCCGCGGTATTTTTATTTTCGAAAAATTTTTGATTTGCGGCCCGCGGTACCGGTCATGGAAAATGGATTCCGACTTGCTTTCATGAGCCTTTCTCCACTAACGGCTAACTGCTAACGGCGAATATCAAAACTCTCCCTCTTGACGGAATGGCTCTCTTCCATTAATGTAGATATAGTAATTGATTCAAAGCGGAGGTTCCCATGTTTGCCAAATTCCAGGATATGCTCCTCGTCCTTGTCCTCATTTATGCCGTTTACCGCATAGCAACGGTGGGCTTCACAACCATCAACCTTTTCATCCTTCTCTGTGCCATTGTGGCCGTCATCTCCATGGCTCTAAACAGAAGCGGCGCCTACGCCCGGGCCCAGAAGAAAAAGGAAGAAGCCATAAAGAAAATGGAAGAGGAAAAAGCAGAAAAAGAAAAGAAATAAAAATTGCCCCGGGGAGGGCTTTTTTTATTGTGCTTTTGGGGCAAATGGGGAATAGCTAACAGGTAATAGCTAATAGGGAATAGATAATAGGGAAACTTTCTTCAGAAGGGATAACTGTCTTGCATGAAACTGTACATTGGAGTTAATGGTTAATGAACGGGGAACTGTCTTTTGAAGGGTGGCTGCCTTACGGAAAACTGTGCATTGGGGTTAATGGTTAATGAATGGAGAGCTGTCATCCGAAGGATGGCCATCTTGCGTGAAACCGTACATTGGGGTTAATGGTTAATCGGAGTAACCCACGAATACAAATAAGCTGTCTGCACGAAAGCCTCGAAAGCTCAAGACGGACCGGCAGGCCAAACGAATACCCCAAAGTTTCAGGCACAAACGCCTCTTCAGCTCAAGACGGATCGGCAGGCCAAACGAATACCCCAAAGGCCCAGGCATAAAAGCCTCTGCAGCTCAAGTCGGACGGGCAGGCCCAGCGAATACCCCAAAGTTCCAGGCACAAACGCCTCGAAAGATCAAGTCGGACGGGCAGGCCCAGCGAATACCTCAAAGTTCCAGGCGCAAAAGCCTCTAAAGCGCAAGTCGGACCGGCGGGCCATACGAATACCCAAAAGGCCCAGGCCCGAAATCCTCTGCAGCTCAAGTCGAAAAGAAAGGCCAAAAACTTCCCATTTTTTGTCAAATTTCCATTAGTATGCTAAAATGAGAAATAACCACAGAAATCAAATTCTGATTTCTGGCACTTCGGAAAAAGAGGTGACTGTCATGAATCCTGATATGGAACTGGTAAAGAAAATCAATGGCCTGGCCGGGAAGGTGCGTCCTTTTGACCTGGCCATGGATCTTTTTACCCGTTACGGCCACTGGGCTTTTGTGATTTACGGACTTCTTCTCTGGTTTGCTCCGGGGAGTGACCGGGAGAAAAGGCGCCGGTCCTGCCTCATTATTTTCACGGAAGTCATTGTGGCATCCCTTATTTCCTTTATCATCGGCAAGGTCTGGTTCAGGAAGCGCCCTTTTACAAGGGATCCTGCCATCTGGAATTTTACAGGCCATAAGGCCAATGCATCCTTCCCCAGCAATCACACCATGCATGGATCTCTCATTGCCATGGAACTTCTGAGGTACCGTTTCAAAGGCTCCTGGCTCATGACGCTCCTCGCGGGTATTCTTGCCTTTTCCCGCCTCTTTTCGGGTATGCATTATCCTACGGACCTTCTCGGCGGATTTACGCTGGCCGGCATGGTGCACTTCCTTTTCCACCGTCCTTCGGTGATTCACTTTTTTAATCCCATTGCCCTCATTGCTTCTTTCATCAGCGATGTGCTGGTAATGAAGGTCAGGGGGCGGTGAGATGGCAGAATCCGTAGAAAACGGAAGCAAAATGTCCATTATGCGCATCGTCCAGGTGCTCCTTCGTGAATCGGATAAGGACCACCCGCTGACGCAGCAGGAAATATTAAGGATGCTGGAAGAAAAATACGGCATGACGGTGAGCAGGAAGTCAGTCAGCCGGAACCTGAACCGGCTGAAGGAGGCAGGCCTTCCGGTGATGTGCCGGGAGGTGACCCGGGTGATCAACGGTAAAGAGGCACCCCTCTCTCTTGACTGGTACTGGGACCATGTGCTGAACCAGGAAGAGCTTAAGACACTCATTGACCTTCTTTATTTCTCCCATCTGCCAAGCCAGCAGGTCCGTCAGCTGGCGGACAAACTGAAAAAAATCCAGAGCAGCTCTTTTGAAGACGGGAAAGGAAATATCCGAAACCTTCCATCGGCTGCCAGGACGGCCGGCTGTGATGAAGTGCTGAATCTGATTTCCAGGGCCTGCAGCCAGAAAAAGATGATTTCTTTCTTTTATGATCATTATGAAGCTGACGGGAAGCGCCATCACGGGTATACGATTTCCGGCAATGCCCGTCTTTACCGGGCCAGTCCCTACCAGATCATCGCATCCGACGACCGGTATATTCTCCTGTGCAATCTGGAGGGGAGCGAGGAAATATCCATATTCCGGGTAGACCTTATGGCGGATATCCTGATTCTCGACGAACCGGCGAGACTGCAGACTTCCATCCCCGTACTGGAGAAGGGAGGCAGGCTTTCCGACTGGGTTTCCTCGACCAGCGATATTTATACGGGCTCGCCCATGCTATGCACCTTTGAGGCCGACTGGCACCTGATGAGCGATATCATCAGCGATTTCGGCAAATCGGCCCGCCTGGTCTCCGCCAGGCAGAATCTGGTGCTGGTGGAAATCACGATCCAGACGGAAGCACTGAAGGCCTGGGCCCTGAAGCATGCGCCGCTGGTGAAGATCCTTTCACCTTCGTTCCTGGCAAAAGAGGTGAGGGAGGCGGCAGATGGACTTGTCCGCCTCTATGGCTCATCATGACAGCAGTGAAAATAATTGTCGGGATTCTTCTGGTCATCCTTCTTCTGCTCCTCATTCCCCTTACCTATTCCATTTCCTTTGAAAAATGGAAACTCACGGTCAGGGTGGGGGCCCTCTTCGGGCTGATTTCCAAAGTGATAGAAATCGATCCCATGAAGAAGAAAAAGAAAGAATCGGAAGAATCGGCAGAAGAACTGGATGAAGCGCTGGACGAACTGGACGAATCGGTATCCGGCAAAACAGGCCCCATCATGCCGGAAGAACCTCTTGAAATAAAGACAGACGAGAAAAGTCCGACGTCCGCGGAAAGCCGGCCTGCGGAGAAAAAGCCGGAGGAAGAGGAAAAAGAGGAACCTCAAAAAGAGGAATCAAAGAAAAATAAAAAAAATAAGCCTTCCCTTCTTGCGCAGGGACGCTTTGCATTGGATAATGGACTTATAAAGCTTGTGCTCATTGCAGCAGCCAAAATCATTGACCATGGCTTTCCCCGCCGCTGGCAGGTGGAAGGAAAGCTGGGCCTTCCGGACCCCATGTATACCGGGGTGTTCCAGGGGCTCCTGTACGCCACCCTCCCCGGGGCGGCGGAAGAGATCGAATGGGATTATCTGGAAACCGTTTTCACTTTAAAGGGGCGTGGCCGGGGACGGCTCATTCCTCTCTATGTACTTTATATTCTACTCAAACTTGCGGTATCAAAAGAAGCAAGAGAATTCTGGCATTTCAGACAAGGGGGAAAACAGAATGGATGATGAAGTAAGAAAGCAGATTTTTGATGATTTCAAAAAAATGGTAACCACGGAATCGGTAGTAGGTGAACCGATTTACCTGGGAGACGCAACCATCGTCCCCTTTGTGGATATTTCCTTCGGCTTCGGCAGCGGTTCCCACACGGGGAGCGGCGCTTCCGGCGGCGCAGGCGGCGGCAAAGTAACGCCTACGGCAGTCCTCATCATGAAAGGGGAAAGAGTGGAACTCTTCTCCATCAAGAATGCTACGCCCAATGGAACTATCGATAAAGTCCTCAATATGGTGCCGGAAGTGGTATCCCATTTCACAAAGAAGAAAGAAAAGAAAGCGGAAGTCCGCGAAGCTGCCCTGAAGGAAGCCAAACAGGCCATGCAGGAAGAAGCGGAAACGGCAGCTATCGAAGCAAAAGGGGATAAGGCGTGAGTACGGAGAGCTGTGGAAATATAATTTTTCCGCAGCTCTTTTATTGCAGCCGTGAATCGTGACCCGTGAAGGATAGGGTTTCCCTGCTGGAAACCAATCTTATATAGTACGCATCGTTCATGGGATGCCCCCCAAAGCCCATATAAAACTGCCCGCAGGGCGCCGCCTAAACGAAGAACGAATAACGATATCGATATTTGAGGAAACGCAAATCTCACAGCCATTTCTCCCAATCGTAAACATTGTAAAGCTGACTGAAAACCATGACTTTCCCATTGACATGGACGAATTCTTTGATTAAAATTAATACATACTTGCTTTTACCCCCAATTTGAGGGCGAGTTAGGAGGACAATATGAAAATGAATAAAGCTGTCGCAGCCATCGCTGCTGGTATGATTGCATTTGGTTCCGTATTTTCTGCTTCTGCAGCAGGAATCGGTTATGTGAATTTTGACTACCTCATGAATTCTCATCCGAAGATGCAGAAAGCTCAGCTGGACTTCAAGGCTGCCGCTCAGAAAGCTTCTGAAACTTTCAGGAGCAAAGCTGCCGGCAAGACCGATCAGGAAAAACAGCAGATTGCAACCGACCTGGACAAAGAACTGCAGGAAAAAGAAAGATCCCTGATTACACCGATCCGTACTGATGTGATCAAAGCTATCCAGCAGGTTCGTCAGGAAAAGAGCCTGGATGTCATTCTGGAACAGGCTGCTGTCGTTGACGGCGGTGTAGATGTAACCTCTGCGGTTGCTCAGAAACTGGCAAAATAATTGATTCCGAAAACGGTGCAGCCCATGGCTGCACCGTTTTTTTCTTACCGGGAGGGAAAAAGAATGGATAAGCTGTCTCTACTTTGCAAAGCCATGATTACCTATGATAAAGGCGACGTCCGCCGCATTCATCATTTCCTGAAAGTTCACGCCTTCGCCCGCCAGATCGGTCTGGAAGAAGGACTTGATGAAAAGACGCTCTTCCGCCTGGAAGCGGCGGCCTATGTACATGATATCGGTATTCACGAAGGGGAAAGGCGTTTCGGCAGAAACGACGGAATGATCCAGCAGGAACTGGGACCGGGAGAAGCCCGTCCCATGCTGGAAGCCCTTTCCTTTGATGAAGAGGATATCGAACGCATCTTGTGGCTGGTGGCCCATCATCACTCCTATGGCTCCATCGACGGTCCGGATGCGCAGATCCTGGCGGAAGCGGATATGCTGGTCAACCAGTATGAAGACAATGCACCGCGGAAACAGAATGAAGCGCTCTATCACCGCCTGTACAAGACATCGGCAGGGAAGCGGATTTTTGAAGAACTGTATTTTGAGGATTACAAGGCAGGAAAAGAATGAGAGATACTTCGCTCGTTTACCCGTTCCGGGGAGACGGGAAAATCCTTCTTGGCCGCAAGCGGCGGGGCATGGGTTATGGGAAATGGAACGGCTTCGGCGGAAAAATCGAAGCCGGTGAAACCATGCGCCAGTGCGCCGCAAGAGAGCTCTACGAAGAGTGCGGTCTGCGTTCCAATACGGAAGATCTGGAAATGGTGGCAGACCTCTATTTCCATCAGCCATCAGCTCCTGAATGGTCCCATGCAGGCATTGTGTACTTTGCGAAGAAATGGATGGGAATCCCCTGCCTTTCGGAAGAAATGGAACCCCGCTGGTTTTCACCGGAAGAATTTCCCTATGAGGAAATGTGGATGGCCGACAAAGTGTGGCTTCCACTCGTCCTTTCGGGACGGAAAATACGGGGCATCATCTACTTTGCAGAAGACGGGGAAACCGTCTATGATTACGAATTCAGGGAAATGGAATGAAACCATCTGACAAGTGGACCGGAAAGCTCCTTGCCTGGTTTGATGACCATAAAAGGGACCTTCCCTGGAGGGAAGACAAGCCACGGAATCCCTATCACGTATGGATTTCGGAAATCATGCTGCAGCAGACGCGGACCGAAGCGGTGAAGCCCTATTTCCATTCCTGGATGGAAAAATTTCCAACCATTCATGATCTTGCAAAGGCTTCGGAAGCGGAAGTCCTCCACCAGTGGCAGGGCCTTGGCTATTACAGCCGGGCAAGGAATATCCATAAAGCGGCAAGGGAAATGGAAGAAAAATACGGCGCCCGGCTTCCTCAGGACAAAGAAGAAATCCGCAGCCTTCCCGGCATCGGGGACTATACGGCAGGCGCCATCCTCTCCATGGCTTACGGAAAAAAAGAAGGAGCCATCGATGGCAATGTGCTCCGCGTCTATGCAAGACTTTATCAAATTGAAGAAGATATTTTAAAGAGCAGGGGAAAAAAGGCCATCGCCTCCCTGGTGGAAAAGACGCTGCCGGAAAGGGCAGGGGACTTCAATGAAGCCTTGATGGATCTCGGGGCAGATGTGTGCATTCCCAAATCCCCCCGCTGCAGGGAATGTCCTCTCCGGGGCGAATGCATGGCCTTTGAAAAGGGTTTGCAGGATAAACTGCCCCTTCGCACGAAAAAGAAACCACAGCTCCTTCAGGAAGCGGCCTGCGGAATCATCATGAAAGAAGGAAAGGTGCTCCTTCACAAAAGGCCCTCCCGCGGCATGCTGGCCTCCATGTGGGAATTTCCCATGATCCTTTCGGAATCGGCGGAAACTTCCCGGGCTGAACTGGAATCACTCCTTCAGTCAGAGGCGGAAGAACTGGTGTGGAAATATAAACATGTCTTCACCCACCGCATCTGGATGATGAAAGCCTATACCATGAAAAGCTGCGTAGTACCAAAAGGAGAGTACCGCTGGTTTACCGCAGAAGAATACAAAGAAATCCCCCTCGCAGGCCCTCACGCAAAGCTGGCAGCCTTCACGGAAAAACTGTTACGGGAAGAAGGAGACTTCTGATACAATAAAAGCGGAAGAACTTTTTGAGCCCTTAGTAGTTAGCCGATAGCAGTTAGCAATCCTCAAAGTTACTGGAAATGGCTAATGGCGAATAGCTAATGGCTGATTGTCTGGGAACTTTATTCCGAAGGAGACTGTCCTTCGGAAAACTGTATATATCCTTTCACAAACTTAAAGTGCATAAGGGAACCTGCCGGTTTAAAAGCCTTTGTTTCGGGAATCCCGGGAGTTTCGGGGTGGTGCGGCGCAATAGTAAAAAGCGCCGCAAAATCTTTATATAACAAATATGATTCTATAAATCTCGATTCCGATTGAGAGATAAAAGAATCAGCACCTTGAAGCAAAATCCCCATACAAAACTCGCGGCCCATCAGGGCCGCCACCTTCCCGATAATCCCGCACCCCGCACCCCGTATCCCGCACCCCGATTCAACGGCTGATGGCTAACAGCTATTACCCATTACCCATCAGCAGAAATCTCAGTTTTCCCCCCCCCGAAAGGAGTCCCCCATGTTCGAGCGCATGATACTTATGATTTTTTCCATTCTGGGTCTCCTGAATGGCTCTCTTTTTGCGCTCATCATGAGGAGGCGGAATTTTTTCCGTTACACTTTTGGCGGATTCCTTATAGGGCTCGCTTCGGCGGGATATTTCGTATGGTATGCGAAAGGCTATGACGGGCTGGGAACCTGGTCCCTGTGGCTGGGCTACCTTTTCTGCGGCCTCATGGTGAGCCAGATTGTTTTATTTCCTGCCTATGTCATTCTTCCCTTCTTCACGATTTCAAAGAAACTGAAAAAACCTGCCCAATACCTGTCTCTGGCGGCCCTGGCGGCAGCGCTCTTCATCGGCATTTTCGGAGCTGTCGACGGAAACCGTCGGGAAGTGACGGAGTATCTGGATGTCTATGTGGAAGGCCTTCCGGAAGCCTTTGACGGCTACAAGGCGGCCCAGCTCACGGATACCCACATCGGACCCTATTTCCGGGCGGAGGATCTCCCCCATGAATTCGACCGGGCCAGGGAAGAGGGGGCGCAGGTGGTCTTCTTCACGGGCGACCTTATCGATGATGTGCGCCATATGCCGGAAGCGGCCGGTACCCTTTCTGAGAAATATAAGGATTTTGAAGACGGAATCATTTATGTCTGGGGCAATCACGAATATTACCGGGGCCAGGCCTATATTCATGGTTTCCTGAACCAGACGCCTGTAAAGATTCTGGAAAATGAACACATGAAGATTACCAGGAATGGAGAATCCCTGTATGTAGCAGGCGTTGACTATCCCTGGGTACGGGGTGAACGGAGCAAAGCCTTCCAGCGCCAGCGGAAAGACATGACCGAATGGGCCTATGAAGGAATTCCGAAGGATGCGAAAGTCATCCTGCTCGCCCATAATTCCTCTTTCATCGATGAAGGTTTTGCACGGGGAGCCATCCTCACCCTGACGGGCCATACCCACGGTACCCAGTTCGGCCTTTTCGGACGGCCCATCATTACGCCTTTCAAATTCACCCGCGGCCTTTACTCCGACGGTACCCATCCCGGCTACGTCTCCAGAGGCAGCGCCAGCTGGTTTCCCTTCCGCTTCTCCTGCCCCAGGGAACTGGTCATTATCACATTTCATAGAAAATAGAATCATACATTTAGAGAGCCTGGCAGGGGAAAGGGATAAGAGGAAAGGGTTAAGGGCAATGTCATTAACTTAAGAAATTCATAAAATAGTTCAAGTACGCATCGAAAGGTGCGTGCTTTTTTGTGCAAAAAAGTCGAAAAAAATACGACAAAATCTGAAAAAAGTACTTGACAAACCCCAA
>Ga0256406_1000581_pt1 | contig 65976 bp, 62 predicted proteins | sample RumenRJG_03DNA_FD_185986 | JGI IMG/M metagenome (GOLD analysis project Ga0256406, IMG submission 185986) | Bovine rumen microbial communities from Lethbridge, Alberta, Canada - RJG_03 | ecosystem: Host-associated > Mammals > Digestive system > Stomach > Rumen | place: Canada: Alberta | collected... | reverse complement strand
CTTTGCTGACAGCGAAGATGGCTCGACTAGTTACCATTTCATGGAATTTGAGGCAGCGTAAATATCGGTGTTATCAGAATCCGGCGGTTGTAACTTTTAAAAAGGCTTTTATTGAGCAGACACTAATTACACGAAGAGTTTCATTCTGACACTTGTCATACTTCCGGCAATTGTCTGCGTCGTCATCATGATGGTGAATGGAAATATCGGTGCAGGAATCGCAGTCGCAGGCGCATTCTCGCTGGTCCGTTTCAGGTCAGTTCCGGGAAACGCCAGGGAGATTACAACAATCTTCATGGCGATAGGCGCAGGCATGGTCTGCGGCATGGGATACCTCGGCTATGCAGTTCTGTTCACACTCATCATGGCAGCTATTTTATTTGCTTTTACTGCTATGAACAGTGATGAAGATGATGGCAGCGTAAAGGTTTTGTCTGTCACGATTCCAGAGAATCTTGACTACAATGGAATTCTTGATGATCTTTTCAGCAAATACACAGACACCCACAAGGAGATTTCCGTAAAGACAATGAACATGGGCTCACTTTTCAGACTGAAGTATGAAGTCAAGATGAAGGATGCTTCCATGGAGAAGCAGTTCATCGATGACATCAGGACGAGAAATGGAAATCTTGAGGTCTCGCTGCTCAAGAAGGAGAGTGATATCCAGGAACTGTAAAATAATAACCTACTATTTCCTATTTCTGCCGGTCCCTGTGGACCGGTAATTTTGTTTTGGCTATAAATATTACAAAAGATAGAAATTTATAGCCAATTCTAGATTTTCACATATTCATCCAGCTATAAATAAAAAAGAACACCAATTTTTATAGCCAATATTCAAAATTATCGTGATATTTATATTTGCAATATTAGATATATTTAAATATAATGCCTTATGAATTTTGAATATTTATTATCAGTGCCATATGAAGCCGGCACGAATAAGGTGAATAGAAGATGGCAGAAGAAAAAAGGATAGAAAATAATAACGCAGCAGGGCAGAAAGCTAGAACACTTGAAAAACTTGAAATCGGCCACACGGCCCGAATTCTTACAGTTGGCGGCAGTGGTGAACTAAGACAGCACTTCCTTGACATGGGCCTCATCCCAGGCGAGGAAATCACATTAAATAAATTCGCCCCGATGGGCGACCCGGCGGAGTTTACGATTCAGGGGTATGAGCTTACGCTTCGAATTGCTGATGCGAAGGAAATCCAGATTTCAGATGATGTGACGGAGAAGGAAGAAGTGAAGCGGCGTGCAGCAGGCGACCGTCATCACAACCCGCATCCTGGCATCGGTGAGAATGATTCCTTCCATCATAAGGAGCACGATGAAGGCTACACGGGACTTCTCACCTTTGCACTCGCAGGAAATCAGAACTGTGGCAAGACCACCCTTTTCAATCAGCTCACTGGCTCGAACCAGCACGTCGGAAATTTCCCGGGCGTCACAGTCGATAAGAAGAGCGGTTCCATCATAAATTATCCGAATACAGAAATTACAGATCTTCCTGGCATATATTCTCTTTCCCCATACACGGAGGAAGAAATCGTCTCAAGGACATACATACTCGATTCAAAGCCGAAGGGCATCATCAATATTGTCGATGCGACAAACATCGAGCGAAATCTCTATCTTACGATGCAGCTCATGGAGCTTGATGTTCCGATGGTGCTGGCGCTAAATATGATGGATGAGATGCGCGGAAATGGCGGCTACATCCACATCAATGATATGGAAAAAATGCTTGGCATTCCTGTCGTTCCGATTTCTGCAGTAAAGAATGAAGGTGTCGAAGAACTTGCCCGCCATGCGGTGCATGTCGCAAAATATGGTGAGCTTCCGGGCATCAAGGATTTCTGCGATGAAAATGACCATGGCGGAGCCGTCCACAGGGCGATTCATGGAATTATGCACCTGATTGATGACCATGCAAAACGTGCTGAAATCCCGATACGATTTGCTGCGACAAAGCTCATCGAAGGCGACAAGCGTGTTGAAGATGCACTTGATCTTTCCGAAAATGAGAAGGAAATGATTGAGCATATCGTTGTCCAGATGGAGGAAGAGCGAGGTCTTGACAGAGCGGCTGCTATTGCCGATATGCGGTTTGACTTCATTCACAGGGTCGTTGCCGAGTGCGTCGTAAAGCCTGCAAAATCAAAAGAGCGTGAGAGAAGTGAGAAAATAGATAATGTCCTCACAGGAAAATATACGGCTATTCCTATGTTTATTCTGATTATGGGACTTGTCTTCTTTATGACCTTTTATTTCCCGGGAAAATGGCTGCAGGATTTAGTTGCCTGGGGCGTTGATTCGCTGACGAAGGTGACGGATACTGCGCTTACCAATGCGCATGCAAATCCTGTACTACATTCGCTTGTCATCAACGGAATTTTTACCGGCGTCGGCACGGTCATTTCATTTATTCCTTATGTCGTATTATTATTCTTCTTTCTGTCACTGCTGGAAGATACAGGATATATGGCGCGTGTCGCTTTCGTGATGGATAAGCCGCTTCGAAGAATCGGACTGTCGGGCAGGTCTATCGTACCAATGCTTGTCGGCTTCGGATGCTCAGTGCCTGGTGTCATGGCTTCACGTACCATGCCGTCAGAACGAGACAGAAAACTTACGATCATGCTCATTCCATTTATGAGCTGCTCTGCAAAATTACCAATCTATGCATTTTTCACAGCGGCATTTTTCCCGCATCAGGCTGCACTCGTGATGATAATCCTTTATGCGGTCGGAATCCTTGTCGGAATCCTCACCGCTGCGATTTCAAAAAATACGCTTTTCAAAGGCCAGGCAGTGCCTTTTGTCATGGAGCTTCCGAACTACAGAATGCCGGGTGCAAAGAGCACGCTTCACCTGATGTGGGACAAGACGAAGGACTTCCTGCAGAGAGCCTTCACGATCATTTTCGTCGCATCTATCGTCATCTGGTTCCTGCAGAGCTTTACGCCGCACATGGCAGTTGCAACGGATTCTTCGACCAGCATCCTTGCAGTCGTCGCAGGCTTCATCGCACCGATTTTCAGGCCGGTAGGCTTTGCAGACTGGAGAATTACAACAGCGCTTATTTCAGGCTTCATGGCAAAGGAGAGCGTCGTCTCGACACTTTCCGTGCTTGTCGGTGCAGATGGAATTACATCTCTACTTACACCGCTTTCAGCATTCTCGCTTCTCATTTTCTGCCTGCTCTATACGCCATGTGTCGCAGCAATTTCTTCAATCAGGAATGAGCAGGGCGGAAAATATGCGCTTGGCACGGTCGTATTCCAGTGCCTCGTCGCCTATGCGTGCTCGCTGATTGTGTACCAGGTGGGAAGCCTGTTCTTCTGATGAATGAAGAATATATATTTTCGGTAGTAGTAAAAAATATAAAGTTACTTCGAATAAGCATATTTGGTAAAAAATGTCAAGACCAAATATGCTTATTTTTGTACATTTAAATGAACTGCATTTTCTTGACAAAATGGGATGAAAAAGTAAAATAAAAAATATTATTTATGAAAAATAATTGCGAGGTTGAGAAAAGAAAAGTGCCCGGCAAAGCCGGACACGAAACTGCACACTGCAGACTAAATAGCGATTTCGGAAAAATCCTTATTTGAACTCGCCTTGTTAATTCTTCATTAATGTAGCATTTGTAAAAATTTTTGTCAATAGAAAACTTGGAGGTAGTCTATGAAATATTATCTGGGACTTGATATGGGAACGGATTCTGTAGGCTGGGCAGTGACTGATGAGCATTACAATATTGTAAGAGCAAAAGGAAAAGATCTTTGGGGAATCAGGGAATTTGAAGAAGCAAAGACAGCTGCCGATAGAAGAATTCAGAGAACTAGCAGACGAAGACTTGAAAGAGAAAAGGCCAGGATAGGTCTTCTTAAAGATTATTTCAAGGATGAGATAGACAAAGTAGATCCTTCTTTTTACGCCAGGCTAGACAACAGTTTTTTAAAAATTGAAGATAAGGCTGAAGAAGTACAATACAAAAATATTCTTTTTAATGACGAAGACTTTACAGACAGAGACTATTACAAGAAATATCCTACTATTTTTCATCTTATTAGTGAATTAATTCACAATACAACTCCGCATGATGTGAGACTAGTATATCTTGCTTGTCTAAATATTTTTAAGCACAGGGGGAATTTTTTAAATCCAGCATTAAGTAAGGATAATACAAGAATTGATATATCTGATAAATACACAGAATTAAGACAGGCATTGAGTGAACAGACCAATATCATTCTTTCAGAAGAATTTAATGAAAATTCTTTTAAGGCAATAATGTGTGATTCTTCTAAGAGCAGGACACTCAAGTATGAAGGTTTGAAGGATTTATTCAGTATAGAAAAATCTGACAAACAGAAACAGGAAATATTAAAGGCAATTGCTGGCTTAAAGGTTAATGCAAAAAATATCTTTGACCTGGATACGGAAGAAAAAATTGAATTTTCATTTTATGAAGGAAATTTTGATGATAAGGCAGCTGAGCTTGAAAAAGAGATGGGAGAGGATTTCTTTAATATTATTGCCTTGATGAAAGAGATATATGATGCTTGCGAATGGGATACAGTCATGGCTGGATATGAGTATCTTTCAGATTCAAGAGTGGCATCATATGAAAAGCACAAAAAAGATCTTGTCATCTTAAAGCGAGCTTTTAGAAATAATAAATCAAAAGATGATTACGAAAGATTTTTCAGAACAGATGAAGATGGTACTTATGGTGATTATACAGGTTCAAATAATTCAAGAGAAAAACATAGGAGACGCGGAAGTAAACATAGACAGGAGGATTTCTACGATTCAGTAAAAAAGGAATTTAAGGGCTTAGAAAAAAATGGTGATCCTGATATAGATTATATTCTTACGGAGATTTCAAATGGTACATTTATGCCTAAACAGCTTACTCCGTCAAATGGCGTCATTCCTTTTCAGGCACATTATAAAGAGCTTAACGCAATATTAAATAACGCTTCAAATTATCTTGGATTTTTAAATGATATTGATAGTGAAAGCGGTCAGTCTGTGAAAGCTGACATTCTACAGATATTCGAATTTAAGCTGCCATATTATATAGGACCAGTTACTACAAAAAGCGCAGAAAATGGTGGAAACGGATGGGTAATAAGAAGAGAGAATGGAAAAGTTCTACCGTGGAACATTGAACAGAAAATTGATACAAAGGCGACTTCCGAAGCGTTTATTCAAAGAATGGTTAGAAAATGCACATTCCTGTCGGATGAAAAAGTCCTTCCAAAGTCGTCATTATTATATGAAAAATTTTCTGTATTAAATGCAATTAATGCAATTTCAATAAAAGGGGAAAGAATTAGCACAAACATTAAGCAAGATTTATATCATGATAAATTTGAAAATGGGAAAAAAGTCACAAAGACACAAATTGTCAGATATTTAAATGGTAGAGGATTGGATGTAACTGAGAATGATATTACGGGAATAGATGATATTATCACAAGCCAGCTTTCAACTTATCACAGGTTTTATCAGATATTTGGTGACGATATGAAGAAAGATTCATACAAAAATATGGCTGAGGATATTATTTATCTTAGTACAATTTTTGGAGATGAGAAGAAATTTTTAAAAGATAAAATAAAAGAGAAATATGGTGATAAACTTTCAGATGAGCAAATCAAGAAAGTACTGTCTATTAAGTGTACTGACTGGGGAAAATTATCAAAGGAATTTCTTGAACTGAAAGGATGCAGAAAAAATACAGGCGAAGAAATAAGCCTTATTGATGCAATGTGGGAAACATCACTAAATCTTATGGAACTTATTAATAGTGATGAATTTAACTTTAATGAAGTTCTAAATGAAAGGCAGACGAAAGCATTTTCTTCTTTAAAAGAATTGAAGCCTGAAGATTTGGATGATATGTATTTTTCAGCTCCTGTAAAGAGGATGGTATGGCAGACATTATTGATTATCAAGGAACTGGAGCAGGTTATTGGTTCTGCACCTGAAAGAGTATTTGTTGAGGTCACAAGGTCTCATGAAGAGAGTAAGAGAACTGTTTCAAGAGAAAAGCTGTTGCTTGATCTTTACAAAAACGAAGACAAGTATTGGAAAGACATAATCTCTGAGGCTTCTGTGAATGGCAGAATTAGAAGTAAGAGGATGTATCTATATCTTAAGCAGCAGGGAAAAGATCTCTATACTGGAAAAGAGATTCCACTTGATGAGGTCTTTAATAAGGGTAAATATGATATTGACCATATTTATCCACAGAGTCTGACGAAAGATGACAGCCTTGATAATAATATGGTGCTTACTGATAAGTCTGTGAATAATCATAAACAGAATATTTATCCATTGGAGAAGAGCATTAGAGATAACTGCTATGCTTTATGGACGGCGCTTCATGCCAAGGGATTTATTAATGATGAAAAATATAAAAGACTTACAGGAAATCAACCGCTTACTGATGGACAGCTGGAAGGTTTTATTGCAAGACAGCTTGTTGAGACCAGTCAGGGAACAAAGGCGATTTGCGATATATTAACACAGGCGCTTCCTGCTACAAAGGTAATTTATTCAAAAGCAAAAGTAGTTTCAGATTTCAGGAATCAGTATCATATTTATAAGAGTAGGATAGCCAATGATCTCCATCATGCCCATGATGCATATTTGAATGTTGTAGTAGGAAATTCATACTATGTGAAATTTACTGACAGTCCGCATAGGTTTATCAAAGAAAGATTTCGTTGTGACGGAGGTAAATACAACTATAACCTTGCAACATTTTTTGAATCAGATGTGTCAAATGGCAAAGAGACTGCATGGATTGGTTCTGGAAAAGAATACAATAATGATAATGAAAAAGGTACAATCCTTACAGTAAGGAAGATGTTAGCGAAGACATCACCTATGATGACAAGGCTAAATTTTGTAAATAAGGGGAGTATTGCAAAAGAACAGCTTATTAGTGCAGACAAATGCAAGAAAGATAGTTATCTTCAAATTAAAGTAAATGATGCAAGACTAGATGTTACTAAATATGGTGGGTATCAAAAAGTAAGTGCAGCCTATTTTTTCTTAGTTGAATCGGCTGGAAAAAAGGGTGAAAAGATAAGAACATTAGAGACTGTACCCGTGTATCTGGCAGACAAAATCGAAAAAAATCCAGCACTATTGGAACAATACTGTAAGGATATATTAAAACTCAATAATATTAGAATATCTGTCAGGAAGATTAAGATACAGTCGCTTATTAAAAGAAACGGATACTTCTTACATATTAGTGGAAAGTCAAGTAATCAAATATTGTTAAGAAATGCAACAAATATATTTTATAACCAAGAAAAAATAAATTACATAAAAAAGATAGAAAAATATGTTGATAAACAGGAAGTTGATGAAGAGATTAACACAGAAAAGAATATAGAATTATATGACTATTTAACAGCAAAACATAATGGCAAAATATTATTACACAGACCAAATCCAATTGGTGAAAAATTGACAAAACGAAAAGATAAATTTGCTGAATTATCATTAGCAGAACAAATATTGTGCTTATATGAAATATTAACATCAACCGCCATAGTAGCTGGTGGAGCAGCTAACTTAAAGCAATTAGGAGAATCGCCAAGTACTGGCGTGATGACAATGAATAAAAATATTTCCAAAGAAAAAGAATTGTTGCTCATAAATCAGTCAGTTACAGGAATCTATACCAATACTATAGATTTGCTAAAGATATGAGTTGGCGTACTGTCGTAATCTCAAATAGCGCAAAACTTGATTACCAAATGGGTTTTCTGGTAGTCAGACAGAAAGAGGTTACAAAAATTCATATCAGCGAAATATCGATTTTGATGATAGAAAATACTGCTGTTTCACTTACAGCAGCATTACTTTCCGAACTTACAAAAAAGAAAATTAAGGTGATTTTCTGTGATGAAAAGAGGAATCCATCATCTGAATTAATTCCGTATTATGGGAGTCATGATACCAGCATTAAGATTCGTGAGCAGATCAAGTGGTCAGATGACATAAAAAAGACAGTATGGACAGAGATAGTATCTGAAAAGATCAGAAAGCAGGCAGAACACTTATCTGAATATGGACTTTCTGAAGCGCAAATGCTGCTAAATTATATTGATGAAATAAAGTTTGGCGATGAATCAAACAGAGAAGGTCATGCAGCAAAAGTATACTTTAACGCGCTGTTTGGAAAGCCATTTACAAGATCAGAAGAAAATAGTATTAATGCTGCATTAAACTATGGCTATGGGATTATTCTTTCGTGCTTTACAAGAGAAATTGTGAAGAATGGGTATATAACTCAGCTTGGACTTTTTCATGATAATATGTTCAATCAGTTTAATCTTGCGTCGGATTTGATGGAACCATATAGACCGCTTGTTGACAGAACTGTAAAGAAACTTAATCCTCAAAAATTTGAACATGAAGAAAAAGTAGAAATGTTAAAGATATTGCAGCAGAATATCACTATTGCAGATAGAAAGGAATTTGTCGATAACGGAATAATGATATATTGCAAAAGTGTATTTGATGCACTAAATGATAAAGATCCGTCATTGATAAAGCATTATCAAATTGAGCTATAGATTTATGAGAGTATTAGTGTTTTTTGATTTGCCTGTACTTACGGTAAAGAACAGGAGAGACTACGCGCATTTTCGGAAATATCTCATAAAATCTGGTTTCATGATGGAACAGGAATCTGTTTATTCTAAACTGGCGCCTAATTCAACAGTGGCAGATTCAATAATTGAAAATGTCAGAAAGAACAAAGTCGACAATGGTTTGATTGAAGCACTTAAGGTTACAGAAAAACAGTACAATAATATCCAGTTTATTACAGGAGAAAAGCAGCACGATGTACTTGATAGTGATGAAAGGCTGGTAATTTTATGAGGCTTTGCATACCTGATTTGGGATTTGATATTGATCTGGTAGAAAATATTCCAGCAATTATTACTATCGAATCTGAGAATGTTTTTTCTATGGTGATGTCTGACATTTGGAGCCAATACAATGGTGATATTGGAACACTCAAAATTTCCGATAGAGATAAACCACTCAAATTTTCTGATTCGTGTGCTTGTGTGTTTAACCCGTTCGCAATAAATATTAATGATAAAAAGATACTTAACAAACTTTATAAGGAGCTGACAGAGGAGGTGAATGAAAGTCTGCAATTGGAAACGGCAGAATATTTTTCGAAAACAATAACGTACCTTGACAATATCATAGATGTTTCTCCATATGGTCTTATTTATAATGCTGAAACTGGGATAAATTCCATTCTAAAGTGCTTTGATTTTAAGATAGAAGAGACATATGACTCTCTTTCAGAGAAAATTATTGAATATGCAAAGGCTTTTCATAGGATTTGTGGTGTGAATATTCTAATCACTATGAATATTAAGTCATTTATTTCTTCTGATGAAATGGAATCGATATATGAAGCCTTAGCTTATGAAAAAATCTTTATGATTGACTTTGAAAATCAACAAAGGCCATTGGGAATCAATGAAAAAGGCTGGATAATTGATCGGGATTGCTGCATAATAGAAATGAATTAGCACCTGTTTCGCAGACAGGATGGTTCAGTGAGAATCTCATTTGAGGTTTGAGAGCCTTGTTAATTCATTAAGGTCTTAAACGTCTCACCGTACAGATTCACGATAAATGGGTTTGAGAGCCTTGTTAATTCATTAAGGTCTTAAACAATCCTTCAGCATTTTAACTCCTCTCAACGGTTTGAGAGCCTTGTTAATTCATTAAGGTCTTAAACAACAAGTACCTCTAAGCCACCAATGACACCGTTTGAGAGCCTTGTTAATTCATTAAGGTCTTAAACAAGAAAAATGTTATTATATCCGTGGGAGAGGTTTGAGAGCCTTGTTAATTCATTAAGGTCTTAAACAAAGTTTGTAACTATGATAGAGTACAAAGCGTTTGAGAGCCTTGTTAATTCATTAAGGTCTTAAACGTCTCACCGTACAGATTCACGATAAATGGGTTTGAGAGCCTTGTTAATTCATTAAGGTCTTAAACAATCCTTCAGCATTTTAACTCCTCTCAACGGTTTGAGAGCCTTGTTAATTCATTAAGGTCTTAAACAACAAGTACCTCTAAGCCACCAATGACACCGTTTGAGAGCCTTGTTAATTCATTAAGGTCTTAAACAAGAAAAATGTTATTATATCCGTGGGAGAGGTTTGAGAGCCTTGTTAATTCATTAAGGTCTTAAACATCCACAGAAAAATCATTTGACTGTAATGTGTTTGAGAGCCTTGTTAATTCATTAAGGTCTTAAACTGATGGCATTACATCTGACCTGCTGACTCGTTTGAGAGCCTTGTTAATTCATTAAGGTCTTAAACTCTTTCCATCATCTCTCTTAACAAGCCTGCGTTTGAGAGCCTTGTTAATTCATTAAGGTCTTAAACAACGCTGTTTGATGAAGTGGGTTGGTAAGGGTTTGAGAGCCTTGTTAATTCATTAAGGTCTTAAACTGTAAAGTAATTCCCGTTGTCTCTCTCATCGTTTGAGAGCCTTGTTAATTCATTAAGGTCTTAAACACTGGCGAGCTCACAGCTTCTCCGGACGACCGTTTGAGAGCCTTGTTAATTCATTAAGGTCTTAAACATCGCGAAAAGCCATGCTATATGGTGGATTGTTTGAGAGCCTTGTTAATTCATTAAGGTCTTAAACTGATTCCTTTAACCGAAGAGATGAGCAAAAGTTTGAGAGCCTTGTTAATTCATTAAGGTCTTAAACAACCAAATTTATATCTAAGCTGCAAGCTTGGTTTGAGAGCCTTGTTAATTCATTAAGGTCTTAAACGACGTTGAGGGAATTAGCGCCCTCGGGAAAGTTTGAGAGCCTTGTTAATTCATTAAGGTCTTAAACTGCAGGCGATACAGGATTAACGAACTGATAGTTTGAGAGCCTTGTTAATTCATTAAGGTCTTAAACGGACAGCTCCGAGATCGTGATGCCCTGCCGGTTTGAGAGCCTTGTTAATTCATTAAGGTCTTAAACAGAACGTCAAAACCAATAGCGACGATATCGGTTTGAGAGCCTTGTTAATTCATTAAGGTCTTAAACCAATTCCGAAAGCACTCTTTCAGCCGCCGGTTTGAGAGCCTTGTTAATTCATTAAGGTCTTAAACAGTCAGGAACCTTCCTGACGAAGAACAGCGTTTGAGAGCCTTGTTAATTCATTAAGGTCTTAAACTATCACAATGTCCGCACACTGAGCATTTCGGTTTGAGAGCCTTGTTAATTCATTAAGGTCTTAAACCAGCGATGTCCCTGAAAAGCTCAAGGATTCGTTTGAGAGCCTTGTTAATTCATTAAGGTCTTAAACAGTATATATTCCTTGAGCATTCGCCTTTTTGTTTGAGAGCCTTGTTAATTCATTAAGGTCTTAAACCGCTCGTCGGATTCCAGATCATGGGCACTGTTTGAGAGCCTTGTTAATTCATTAAGGTCTTAAACGACTGTTTCAGATATTATTCTTTTGACCCTGTTTGAGAGCCTTGTTAATTCATTAAGGTCTTAAACGGTTTGAAATGCAGACTGGGAAAAGGGTGAGTTTGAGAGCCTTGTTAATTCATTAAGGTCTTAAACGTTAAGATTCGGATTCTATTAGAGGAACAGGTTTGAGAGCCTTGTTAATTCATTAAGGTCTTAAACATTGATGTACCTTTTCCGTTAGCAGTTGTAGTTTGAGAGCCTTGTTTATTCTTAATAATTTCTATATTTGAGTAATAAATATACTCTAAAGATTTAATGAATATCATCTTGAAAAAATAGATAATATATTATACAATAATGCCAGAAATTACTATAAATAGATAAAATATTATCTAAAGAATTCAGGTGCTATTATGTCAGACTTTGTATGGGAAACAGCTGATGAAATTGATCACGAATTGGCAAATCGGTTTCGTAATGTACGTAGGAGAAGAAAGATTTCACAGAAAAGGCTGAGCGAAATTTCAGGTGTAAGTTTTGGCTCAATCAAACGTTTTGAGAATACAGGTATGATATCGCTTTTGTCTCTCACCAAGTTAGCGATGTCGCTTGGAATTTCTGATGAGATAAAAGATCTTTTTTCAAATGTTGGATATCTAAATATTGAAGAAGTGATTCGGGAACAAAAAAATATGAAGTGATGATTATGCTGTATAAAGAATGAGGGAAAAGCATGAAAAGCGTAAATACTCTGGATGTGTATTATCAGGAGAAAAAAGTTGGTACTCTTGCAAAAGCTGGAAAATCTAATATTGCATTTTCATATGATTCTAATTGGTTGAATACAGGTTTTGCAATCAGTCCTTTTTCACTTCCGTTAAAGGAAGGAGTTTTTATTGCCGAAAAACCTTATTTTGGAGGCCTGTATGGAGTTTTTGGAGACAGCCTTCCTGATTCATGGGGAAGACTTTTAGTAAATCGTGAGCTTAAATCAAAGGGTATAGATCCAGGAGAACTCAGTCAGCTAGACAGACTTTCAATTGTAGGTTCCACAGGAAAAGGCGCCCTTACGTATAAACCTAATATTCTAGAAGAGAATTTATATTTTGACATTTCTGATCTCGATAGTGTTGCAGAAGATGCCATTGAATTAATTCAGCATAAGGATATAGAGAATCTTGATGCAATATATTTTGCAGGAGCATCATCAGGCGGAGCCAGGCCTAAAATAAATACTGAAATTGATGGTACTGAATGGATAATCAAATTTCCTGCAACTGTTGATCAAAAGGAAATCGGTTATATTGAAAAACAATACTCTGACTGTGCAAAAAAGTGTGGTATACCTGTTCCTCAAACTAAACTATTTTCTTCTAAAAAGTGCAAAGGCTATTTTGGCAGTGAAAGATTTGACAGAGTAAAATCTGGAGATGAAGTAAAAAAAATCCATATGCTTACAGTTGCTGCTATTCTTGAGCTTGATTTTACCATGCCAAGTCTTGATTATAACAGCCTAATGAAGCTTACTAAAATTCTTACGCATGATGATGAAAAACAGTTGAAAATAATGTTTAAGCTCATGTGCTATAATGTTTTTGCACATAATAGAGACGATCATTCAAAGAACTTTACATTTTTATATGATGAAGACAATGATTCATGGTTCCTTTCTCCAGCATATGATCTTACATATAGTAATACATATTTTGGAGAACAGACCACCAGTGTAAATGGTAAAGGAAACAACATTGAGATGTTAGATATTATTTCAGTCGGAACTAATGCTGGTTTATCAAAGAAATTCTGTGAAGATGAAGCTGAAAAAATAAAGGCAAAAGCTGAAAAACTGATAGAAAGCATTAGAAAATATCTATAATTCTTTGAAGGTTCTTTAATATGGATATTATTTCAGAATTAACTGAATACATAAAGGAAACCTATAATGCTTTAGTCGAGCGGCCATGGGAGCAATACCCTGAATATACGACTTTCAAGGATGTGATTTGTGACAAGTGGTTTGCGCTCATCATGAAGGTGGAGAGGAGGAAGCTACAATCCACAGGTGTGGGCGGCGTGCAGCAAAATAATACTGCTCTGATGCGGAAAAATAATTCTTCGAAGCAGAATAATTCGACACACGTAGATGAAAATGTGATGAGTGTTGAGAATGAGGTCTACTGCATAAACTTAAAGGCAGAGCCTATATTTATCTCTGATATGGCAGGGCGCCCGGGCTACTTCCGTGGCTACCATATGAACAAGGATCACTGGATCACGCTTCTTCTTGATGGCACGGTACCGATGGATGAAATCAAAAACTGCATCGACAGAAGCTTCACAATCGTAACGGATTCGCCGACAAGGCGGATCTATGAAGCAGTAAAAAAGATTCCCGCAGGTCATGTTGCGACATATGGTCAGGTTGCTGCAATGGCAGGAAATCCGAAAATGCAGCGGGCTGTTGGAAATGCCCTGCACAAGAATCCGGATGAAAGCAATATTCCGTGCTTTCGAGTCGTGAATTCCAAGGGAGAGCTTTCAGGCGCCTTCGCATTTGGCGGCAAAGATGAGCAGGCAAATAGGCTGAAAGCTGATGGAGTAGATGTCGTTGATGGGAAGGTAGACCTTGAAAAATACGGAATTACATTGGAGTAAGTGCTAGTTCTTAGCACTTATTTTTACGTTGTTTATTGGGAAAATTCGTATTATGATGATTAATATTTATTGATATTAATTTGGGGGAATCTAAATGATTAATATTTTTCATAATGACACATTTGTCATTAATACAAAGGGGACTACATATGCATTTAGAGTGCTGAAGACCGGTCAGCTTGAGCACCTTTACTATGGACCCAAAATCCATGTGGATGAGGACACGGATCTTGCCGAAAAGCACTCGAATATTCCAGGAAATACTGTTAGCTACAATTCAGAAAATAATTCATTTTCACTTGAGGACATCGACCTCGAGGCTTCTTTTTATGGCAAAGGGGACATAAGGGAGCCGATGATTGAGGCTGTGGCTTTCGATGGGAGCACGACGCTTGATTTTGTGTATGATTCGTATGCAGTGCTTGATGAGAAACCAAAATTTGAGACGCTGCCGACGAGCTATGTTGAGAAATCAGAAAATCAAGCTGGAGTGAAAATTCCAAATAAATCGGACAATGGGGCAGATGCTGAAAAAAATCATGGCAGCACACTGCAAATTATCATGATAGATAAGAATCACGGTTTCACGCTGAAATTATTCTACACTGCATTTGAGAATGAGGACGTCATCACCCGCTCTGCGATTTTCATAAATTCCACAAATCAAAAAGTAATATTAAAGCGTGCGATGGGTGCGCTCATTGATTTCCCCGAAGCGGAGTACAAAATCACTTCATTTCATGGCGGCTGGGCAAATGAGATGAACAGGTGCGACACTGTTCTTACTGGCGGAAAATTTGTAAATTCTTCATTTACTGGAACATCCTCTTCGAGAAACAATCCGCTTACACTTATGGCGCATGCCGATGCAACTGAGGATAGCGGCGTGGTCTTCGGTTTTAATCCTGTTTACAGTGGAAATCACTATACTGCTTTTGAAGTAAACTCTTTTGGGAAAACCAGAGTGGTCTGTGGGATTAATCCTTCTTCTTTCTCATGGACTTTGTATGCAGGAGAAGAATTCGAGATTCCTGAAGTCGTCATGACTGTGAGCAATCATGGGTACAATGGCGTGAGCCAGAATTTCCATCACTTTGTTTCAAAGCATATTGTAAGAGGCTTCTGGCGCGATAAAGAGAGACCTGTTCTTCTAAACAGCTGGGAAGCAAATTACTTTGCTATTTCTGAGGACAAGCTTCTTCGTCTTGCTAAGAAGAGTGCTGAAGCAGGCATTGAATTATTTGTCATGGATGACGGCTGGTTCGGTCACAGGAATGATGACAAATCTTCGCTTGGCGACTGGACTGAAAATAAGAAAAAGCTTCCTCATGGGCTTAAAGGACTTTCTGAAAAAATTCACAAGATGGGCTTAAAATTTGGCATCTGGATTGAGCCTGAGATGATCAGCGTGGACTCTGAGCTTTACAAAAAGCATCCGGAATATGCAATAGAAATTCCGGACATGGCGCATTCTGAAGGACGGAATCAGAGGCTTCTTGACCTTACAAATCCTGAAGTAACGGATTATGTAATAGAGAAAATTTCAGATGTATTAGGCAGTGCAGAAATCGATTATGTCAAGTGGGACATGAACCGGATTTTTTCTGATATCTATTCAAGGTACCTTCCTTATGAGAGACAGGGCGAGGTATTGCATAGGTATGTTCTTGGTTTTTACAGACTCGCATCTGCACTTACGAAAAAGTTTCCTGAGATTCTTTTTGAGGGCTGCGCAGCAGGCGGTAATCGCTTTGACCTTGGTGCATTATGCTATTTCCCACAGATCTGGGGCTCGGATGACACTGATGCTGCTGCAAGGATTGATATCCAGGGTGGCTTGAGTTTTGGCTATCCACAGAGTACGTATACAGCGCATATTTCAGCTTCACCAAACCACCAGACACTAAGACAGATTCCATTTTCTTCAAGAGCGGATGTCGCATTTTTTGCCAATTTTGGGGTGGAATTAAATCTTCTTGATCTGTCGAAGGATGAATTTGATAAGCTGAAAGAGAAGATAACTTTCTATAAGAAATATAGAAAGGTTTTCCAGTTCGGGGATTTCTACAGAGGACGTCAAGGCAACATCATTGAATGGACTGTCGTAAGCCCTGACAAGAAGACTGCGCTGGGGATGATTTTTGAGAGGGAAACTCACCCATCTATGCCGCACCTTACATTTTTCCCGAAGGGACTTGATCCAGAGAAGAAATATCATTTCTATAACATCCCTGAGAAGGTGAGTATTAAGGAATTTGGAGACCTCATCAATGCAGCAGGACTTCCAGTGCATGTGAAGCCTGACTCTCTCCTTGTCAATACAGTCGACAAATTCTATAAGCTTGACGGCGACAAAGAAGATGCTGTGAAGTACGGCGATACGCTTATGAATGCCGGGCAGAGGCTTTCGGAGGCCTATTCAGGAACAGGAATAAATAATGTAAGGCTGTTCAAGGGTTTTGATGCGAGAGTATACATTATTGAAGCTGAGAATTAATAAGATCTTTTGAAGGTGGCAGATGGGTGGCAGCTGTTTGGCAATTTTAAAAAAATGATATCAAAAATGCAAATTAACGGAAAACTATAAATTATGATAGAATTCATTAATCAGAGATTTTGGTGGAAATACAAGGAAACGCTATAAGTTTGTTTAAATAAAAAAATCGGGGTGACTGGATTCGAACCAGCGACCCCCTGCTCCCAAAGCAGGTGCTCTAGCCAAACTGAGCCACACCCCGTGCAACGGTTTATAATATTACTATTAATCTTTAACTTTGTCAAGTATTAATTTAAAATTTTTTTTTCCTTATTTTTACAAACAATAGAAATATTATGTTCTTTTACACAAGTTTCCATTATGCTATAATTTATAGTCAAAGGATTATTTTTTTTCTGGTGGTTTTATTTTTATCAAAAGGAGGTTTCCATTATGAGAGAAAAATCCGTAAAGATGAAACGTATTACCGCGCTTATAGCTTCTTTTGCTATGCTTGTTTCTTTGAGCGCATGTGCACTTCCGGAGGGGAAAACGATCACGAGTTCTGAGCAGCAATTTAAGGATGCATGTTCAATGGCGGACATTACTGATTATACACAGGCATCAGCTCCGACAATTGCATTTTCGTTTCCTGATGGTGTGCTGAGTACTGGAGCCGGAACAGCATTTCAGCCGGCAAGCGCACTTTATGCAAATATGACTGCATACAATTCAGGAAGCGGCGACAGGCTGTTATTTATTACCATTTCTGACAATACGGGACGTTCACTTTTTGAGAGTGCAGCCAAGTATGATTATGGTAAGGATGTAGATTATAAATACAAGCCATTAGCTCTTTACAATGTTGACTGTATCAAGGTCACGCAGAAGAGTACAAATAAGGTTACCGGATATTATTTCTTTGGATCGAATTTTATTATTAATGTAACACCGGTTGGTGATACTGGACAGCCTTCAGATATTACGAAGGAAGTACTTGGAAATATGGGCTTTGAGACATGATGAACATTTCAGAAATCGATACAGTTGCACTTAATGAAGAAAAATGTGTAGTTGATATTATTGACCAGACACTTCTTCCAAATGAGATAAAGATTATTTCTCTTTCTGAGAAAGGACCAATGTTTGATGCAATTAAACTTCTCCAGGTCAGAGGTGCACCGGCAATCGGTGTATTTGCGGCAATGGCAATGTATGTGCTGGCAGAGCGTTCGTCGGAGCAGACGCTGGCTGGGTTTAATTCAGAATTCGCATCAAACCGGGAGTATCTGAATTCTTCCAGGCCGACTGCAGTAAATCTTTCCTGGGCACTAAAGAAAATGCAAAATGTGGTAGATACCACGGAAAATTCTTTTGATGCTGAATATAATGACAGCGAAATGATAAAAAAAGTCGTTGAGGCACTTCATGACGAAGCAGTGAAGATCCGTGATGACGACATTGACACCTGCAGGAAGATCGGTGAGTATGGAGCGTCGCTTATTCATGATGGTGATGGAATCCTTACCCACTGCAACGCCGGCAAGCTTGCAACAGTCCGCTACGGAACGGCGACGGCACCGATGTATTTAGCTTATGAAAAAGGACTTGACATTAAGGTATACTGCGACGAGACGAGGCCGCTTCTTCAGGGCGCACGACTTACATCGTTTGAACTAAGTGCGGCTGGAATTGATACGACATTAAACTGCGACAATATGTCATCATCCCTGATGAAAGCTGGGAAGATTAATATTATCTTCGTTGGCTGTGACAGGGTTGCTGCAAATGGCGATACTGCGAACAAAATCGGCACTTCGCTGCTAGCTATTGCAGCAAAGTACTATGGTGTTCCGTTTTATGTATGCGCACCATATTCAACTATTGACAAAGCAACTGCTACAGGAGCTGATATTCCTATCGAAATGCGTGATCCTGATGAGGTTGCAGAGATGTGGTATGAAAAGCGGATGGCGCCAACGGGAATTCATATTTATAATCCGGCCTTTGATGTCACAGATCACAAGCTGATTACCGGATTTGTGACTGAAAGAGGGATTTTGAGGCCGGACGAACTATAAAAAAATAATTGAAAGGAACTTTTAGATTCATGGAGACCGAAGAAGAGAGAAACAAAAGGCTTGCACAGGAAGCAGCAGACCGAATTCTGGCAAAGAACGGAAAGACCCGTGAAGATGTCGAGAGAGAAGAGCAGAAAGAAGCTGAAAGCGCCATACAGAAGGTGCCCCAGAATGCACATAGCAATATCAAGCATGTCATTGCAGTCATAAGTGGCAAGGGCGGTGTTGGAAAATCATTCGTCACTGCTTCACTTGCCACAGCATTGAATAAGAAGGGTTATAAGGTTGGTATACTTGATGCTGATATTACAGGTCCTTCGATTCCAAAGATGTTCGGCGTTCATGGTCAGATTTTTTCTACTGAAGAGGGCGGTATTCCGAAGGAGTCAAAGAATGGCATAAAGATTATGTCCATAAATCTCCTGCTTGATGATGAGACGCAGCCTGTCATCTGGAGAGGTCCTGTTATCGCGCAGGCAGTTGAGCAGTTCTGGACGGATATGATGTGGGGCGACATTGACTATATGCTCGTCGACATGCCTCCAGGAACAGGAGATGTTCCGCTTACCGTATTCCAGTCACTTCCGATTGATGGTACAGTCATCGTTACGAGCCCTCAGGAACTTGTCAGCATGATTGTGAAGAAGGCTTACAACATGACTACGATGATGGACATACCTGTGATCGGTCTCGTAGAGAATTACAGCTACATCGTCTGCCCGAACTGTGGCGAGGAGATCAAGGTCTTTGGCGAGAGTGGCATAGATGAGACCGCTGCTGAACTGAATGTTCCAGTTCTTGCAAAGATACCGATTAACCCAATGGTAGCAAAGGCTTCAGATGATGGGGATATAGAATCGCTTGACACAACTGTATTTGAAGATGCAGTACTAAAGATTGTGAAGGGCTGAATCAAAAATATAAATTTTTTATAAACTTTATAAACTAAATATAAATTTTATAAACAAAGAATTAAATCTTTATTAAATCTGGTTTATAATTCTTGAAATTAATGTCACTGGTTATTATAATGCAAGGCACAAAAGAAATTTTCTTTTGTGTCTTGTTTTTTTATGTCGACACCGGGTTTCCCGGATTTTTCAATGAACATTGAAGTATTGGTTGAGGGTATTCATGGCCAGAATCCCCTTAGGTACGTTTTGTCTTTTTTCAAAGAAAGGATTTTTATTATGCAGGATATATTAAAGGAATATGGACCGGCAATCATCACAGTAATCGCAATTGTTGCACTGATCGGACTGATTAGTTTTCTTATTGGAACTGATGGAAGCTCGGTTGTTGGTAAGGCATTTTCAGATCTTATTAATAATTTCTTTACAAGTGCAGGCGGCACGATAAGCGCAGGAACACCTTCCGCGCCAGGAGTTAGGTTTTTCTGAAAGAACTGAGGTGTCAATATGCACAAGCAGAATGAATATGCAATAAGGGAGACAGAGGAATATTTTGGTCCGCTGTACCCTTATATAAAGAATGAGAAGATAACCGACATAGACATTTCAAACGGCATGGTCTTCATCACGGATTCTTCCAATCAGAGGACAAGGTGCAGGGAGATCCGCATTACGGATGAATTTCTTGAGATCTTTGTTCAGAGGGTGGCAAATACCGTCAGCAAATCCTTTAACAAAGATGTACCTGTTCTGGAAGCAGAGACAGACAGGCTCAGGCTTACGATCGTTCACCCTTCTGTTTCGCTTGGTGGTATCTCAGTCAGTATCAGAAAGACGCCCGTGATCCAGAGAATTACTGAAGCAAATATAGTCTCCTCCGGATATATGTCCAGGGAAATATATGAACTAATCAGGGCACTTGTCAGGGCGCATATGAATATTGTGTTCTGCGGCGAACCCGGAGTAGGCAAAACCGAGTGTGCCAAATTTTTCTCCCAGTATATTCCAAAGGACGAGAGAGTCATCACCATTGAGGACAATCCGGAATGGCATTATTCAATATTAAATCCAGGACATGACAGCGTGGAGCTTCGAATCAATGACAGAATGGACTATACGAAAGCGATAAAGACATGTCTTAGGCTGAATCCCAAATGGATGATGCTCTCCGAGGCCAGGTCTACAGAAGTGCTAAGGCTGATAGAGGGCTTTTCGACTGGTGTACATGGCATGACCACACTTCATACGGATGATGTCACAAAGATTCCGGACAGAATGGTGAATATGGCCGGGACGATTTCAAATGAAAAGAGATTTCTGAATAATGTCTATTCTTTTATTGACGTTGGCATTCTGATCAGAAAGAAAATGGTGAAGGATTCTTATGGCAGGGAAAAGAAAATAAGATATCTGGATGAAATGTGCTTTTTCCTGCATGATGAAACAGGAAACCGTGCAGAATTATGTGTAAAAAATGGAGCTCTTACAGAGAATCCAATACCTGAAGAGATTATCAGAAAAATGGAAAGGGATGGACTGGATGTAGCTAAAGAAATCCCTTTTTGGAGAAAGCAGCAGCCTGCTGATGACAGCTGCTGTGAGGAATCATCTGAGGATATTCGAATGAATGAGATTCTCAGGGAAATCATTAATCTTTCAAATGAAAGGAGGAAGGCTGTTGAAAAAAAGTACTTTATCTGATGAACTTACGACTTATGGCTATGTCTTCTCTATGAAGAAGTCCATACTTATGTATGCTTTGGCAGTAGCGGCAATGTTTCTGCTTGGAAAAGTTTTCAGGCTGAACAATATCTCGATCATCGTTCTATCTGTAGTAGCAATTATACTTCTCCCATTTTTTATCAGAAACCATGTCAGAAACAAATATATTCAGAGGCAGTTTTCAGACTTGAATATTTATATGGAGCAGTTTCTGTATTCATTCAGAAAATCAAAGAAGGTTCTTGCAGCATTGAAGGATGTTGAAGGACTTTTTGAAAAGGGAGAGATGAAGGACACGATTGCTTCTGCGATTCATCATATTGAAAAGACCTTTGATGAAAAGGATGTTGTGAGAAATGGGCTAAAAATAATAGAAGATAAATATGATAATGATGTACTTCGGATGATTCACCGCTTTGCACTTGAGGCAGAGAGCCTTGGCGGAGACTGTGATGGTTCGGTTACACTGCTCTTAAGCTACAGGAGGATGTGGGCAGACAGGGTATATGATGTAATGAATGAAAAGAAGAAAAACCGAAGGGACATCATACTTTCGATTATCGTTTCATTAGTTTTATGTTCAGCTGTTTATGTTGTTGCCCAAAAGGTAGATGTAGATTTCTCTTCAAATATTTTTTCCAATATTGTAACTTCTGCAGTTTTGATTTTAGATCTTCTGATATTTTACAAAGCAGATACGGTGCTTTCGGCAAATGATGAGCTAAAGAAAAAGAAGAATGATGAAGAGCTGTTAAAGCAGTATGAGAGAATAGAAGAATATAATGACAGCTTCATTTTGGACAGGATAGCAAAGAAAGCAGCCATGAAATCAGTCACCAGGGCACTGGAAGAGGCATTTCCTGAATGGCTCATGCAGGTTTCACTTCTTCTTCAGACAGAAAATGTACAGGTTGCAATTATGAAATCCTATAAGGATGCACCTCCAGTTATGAAGCCTGCACTGAAAGAACTTATAGGAGGGCTAAAAAAAGAGCCAGACAGCATCAATCCATATCTGAATTTCTTATCCGAATACACACTTCCAGAGGTCAGATCCTCCATGAAAATGCTGTATTCACTTTCTATTGGCTCTGGTGGAGATTTTTCTGAGCAGATTGCAGATTTCATCAGAAGAAATCAAAGCATGAATGATAAGGCTGAGAGAAATAAAAGCTCTGACAGGCTTTCTGGTATGTATGCGCTCTTTCTTGCACCACAGATTACTGGAGGGGCAAAGCTTGTTTGCGATATGGTACTTCTTTTCGTCATGTATCTTGCAAGCATGCAGGGAGTCGGGCTATGAGGAAGGAGGACTGAATGGAATCTGTAATAAAAAGTTTTTTAGGCGTCTTCTTTATTATCCTTATAACTGCGATAGGTGTTTCACTCATGAGTACAGCAGTTTATTCAAGAAAAATGAATTCTTTTGCATCAGACACTGAATACAGGATCGAAAATTCTCATTTTGCTGACGGCGTGATTGAAAGTACAAAAAAGGATGCTGAAAATCTGGGATGCACGCTTAGTGTAGAAAAGGATGTTTCATCAGGCGATGGAAGAGCCTATGGCAGGATGGTAATCGAATATCCCTATGAAATTAAGCTGCTCGGTATAAAGAAGACAAAAAGAATAGAGAGGGATCTGGTATGAGAAGGATAATAGAAGAAGGTGGACTTTCAATTGTTTATTTCCTTTTAGGAGGTTCTGTAATCGCTTTTTTAATCATGGTTCTTACTGCCGTGAGCTCGCACTGAAATGGAGGCATAGAAGTGAAAGAAATAATCGATGAATATGGTGATGCTATCCTGGCTACAATCGGTGGAGGCTTCATTATGTTATTAACGCTGTTTATATTTTTCTCATCCAAAAGTCCCTTTTTTGGTGTGATTTCAAATTTCCTGCCGTTTTGATATAGAAAGGAATACTGTTATGAAAGAAGTGATGTCTGAATATGGTAGGACGATCATTGCTGCTGTTGCAACGGTCCTGATAATTTCAATTCTCTTTGTTTCGAAGATTTTTCATGGTGGAAATATTCTTGACGGTACTGGGAAAATTGCATTATCAATGAATGAGGGAAAGCTTGATGATACGGCATATGATGGAACATCCTACAGGCATACAACTAGTACCATGAATTTTGATCCGTCAGATGCTGTTTCAAGTACATGCCTTATTGCTGGAAAAGAGTATTCGTCCGATCAGCTGATTCAGTCGAAATCTGGAAGGAATGCCTATTCTGTTAAGGTACTAACTATTTCCTGTATTTCCGGATTAGATGAAGGCAGTGATGTGACAGGCGACGTCCTGATGAATGGAAAGCTTACATTTTCACAGCGGGGAATATACAAGGTGAGGATGCGCTGTACGAATCAGGATGGCAAATATTTTTATGGGAACATGTATATTAATGTGAGTCCGAATGGAGGGATGAATGCGTGAAACAACTTAGTTTAGGAATCGTTCTTTCTGTAATAGCAATATTTGTCACAGCGATCATTCTAACCATTGACACCAGGACGAACAGGGAGCATGAACTTCAGAATGCTGTTGAACGGGCGCTGTCAGAGACACTCGATAAAGCCTCCATGGATGCCGTGAGCGGAAGTTATTCAGATGATGCGATGGCCTCCCTTGCCACCGAAGCAATCAGAAAAAATATTACTGTTCCAGAAAACGATAAGAACTTTGATCTTGAAATAAATATTATTTCATCAGATGTAAAAAATGGACTTCTCTCAGCGAATGTGAAGGAGACATATACCAATCCAAACGGGAAAGTCATCACGATTGAAACAGAGAGGACTGCTGTCATTGAAGGTGAATCTGAAAAAAAGGCATACAAAATAAGCTACAGATATTCAAAGGAAGATGCTTTGACATTTAATGTGCCGGAAATAGCAGCCGAATATACTTTGTGTGAAGATGATGTTATTCCGGTTCCTAAAGTATGCAGGTTCAAGGGATATGATTTTAAGGGATTTTATGATAAGGAAAGCGGGATAAAATATTCTGCTGATGATCTGAAAAATAAAAAAATCGACAGGTCATTAAATGACCATACGCTGTACCTTCAATATCAAAGCGATGGGACTGATGAAAATAGCGGAAAGCTTATTACCGTAAGGATGAAACCCGCATTATCAGGGCCTGGTTCTTCTAGTGATTTTAATGCGCACGGAAAAGAAGGCGGCTCAGGCGGAAATGGAAAGTATATGTACAAATTCAGCTATCATTACTGTAAAGAGCATAAGGCTATTGAACTCTCCGTAAATATTTATGACGAGGATTCGAAACCATATAAAAATTACCGTTTTCACTCTGCCAGTGACAATTATCCACTGAACACACAAAATCCTTCGCTGCAGAATTCAAACACACTTGATCAGGCTATTTCTGAAATGCTTTCAGATTTAAAAATTACGGATTACACTGTTTCAGATGTAAAAAATCTTATTTCTGTGAAATTTGGATATCATGAAGACGGCAGAAAAATATGGTCATATCCGCTTGAAAATAATAAAAGGTATTATCTTGTTTATCTTACTGCAGAAACGCTTTCGATTATACCCGGTGATGACAAGGATAGTAGTATAGATGCGTTAGGTGCGGTAACGCTCAAGGTCATTCCGGGAAAAGGAGTTGCATCCACTTATGGAAGCGGAAAATATCCAGCTGGAACCAAGGTAAAATATGGGGGCACGCAGAAATTTGGTTATGCAAAGCCTCTGGAAAAAGAAATCACGCTTACAAAAGATACTGAGATAGTGGTAAATACAGTACCCTGGGATCACAGAATCCATTTCGATCCGAACGGGGGAGATGGTGCACCCGATGATATCATCAAGGTATTTGGAGAATTAGTAAAAATTCCAGTTTATATTCCAAACAGGGATACGTATCATTTTGATTATTGGAGTACCGTAAATCAGGATCCTGTAGAGATGGGAAGTGATTATACGCATGATCAGGATGGTGGAACGGTCATCATGATTGCACACTGGAAATCTTATATTTCCTATGATACTACCACCGGACTTGCTAATCTTTCAGACAAGATTGCTTCATCTGATTTCTCGTCAGATACTATGTATGATGGCGGTGCAGTTTCTGTATCTAAGAAGCCGTCAGTATCTTATCAGGGAAATGATGTAAGCGGTTCTGTCATTTTTGTTGGCTGGAATACGGAAAAATATGGCCGGGGTGAATGGTATGCTTACGACATGAATGGTTCAAGCGGCAGCTTTTCTTATGGCGGCGGAGACTTAAAACTGTATGCCCAGTACAGACTTAAATACGATCTTTTTTATGATGGAAATGAACAGACAGAAGGTGACAACTTTTTAGAAACAAGAGAAGATGGCGTGGTTGCTTCTGTATCTGGTTCTACATTCACATTTGGAGAAAATCCATTTGTAAAATATAATGACACTACAGTACATGACAGGAATTTTGATAAGGATATTCCATATTTAGAGCGCTATTCATTTCAGGGATGGAGTCTGAATAAGACTGCATATTTTAATGACACAATGGTTTATCATTGTGAGAATGAGAGAAAAGATTTAGGAGACATCAAAGAGGCAGGAATAAGGGATTATCTTTCAGAATGTCTTGCGACAAATCCCTGTGATAACATTCACATTGACAATGGCTATATTACGGTAACGACCTACGCCGTATGGGACAAATTTCCGTATGTTGATGGCTATGATATTGGACTGATCAAAGATGATATTATCGATCTTTCTGATGATGAATTAAAAAACATGATCATAGCACTGTCTGATGCAAAATCATATGATTATGATGATGCCATCATGAATCTGGATCCACCGAAAATAGAATTTATGAATTTTAAGAAAGAAGACTTCATTCCACAGAATGATTTTGGTACTACTGTATGTAATCTTATGGTTAAGGACAGTGCAGGAAATATTTCTTATTATCAGATTCAGGTTTATATTACCTCAGAAAATTTTGAGACATCAAAATATGACAGTTCAAAAAAAGCTGTAACATATAAAAGGTTCGTTGATGAAGAAAATTACAGCAAATCATTTACTTCTTATAATACGGTAAATGAGTCAGTCCTGTCTGAACATGACAGAAAAAATGCCCATGATCGTGGTGGAATGGAAATCTTTTCAAAGTGGCTGCTTACAGACGACTGCAAGTGGAAGATGAAGTCTGCATTCTCATAAGAAATGCCTCCCTTTTGAGGAGGCGAATAATGTACATTGACAATAGAAAATATTATCTTCGAAGACCTTCCCAGAAATACTGAAGGGTGGATTTCGGAAGAAGTTTTGCGAAAGCCCTGTGAATCGTGCAGACAAAGCCAGGAGTTGAAACTGCTGCATGCCTGTATGATGCAGCAAGGGCGCGCTTTGAAACCTTCTTTGAATTAACGCCAAAGGCATAGGAACGAATTGTTTTTTTCTCAGAATTTTCAGTCTTCTCAGCAATATTTATGAATTCGGTATCTTTCATCCAGTATGGACATACTGTTGTGACTGAGATTTTTCTAGGCATGAGTTCCATTCTTAAAGCCCTTCCATAGGAATAGACATAAGCTTTTGTAGCTGCATAAACGTTAATCTGCTGGAATGGCTGAAAAGCTGAAGTAGAAGAAATAAGGATGATTCTTGCACCTGCAGTCATGAATGGCAGAACGGTCTGCACAGTATCCGTAAGCGCCCGGCAGTTTAGATCAATCATTCGCTCGCTTTCAGATTTATCCACCTTCTGATAATTTCCGATTTTTCCAAAGCCTGCAGAAGCAATCAGGTATCTGACATCGATATTTCCATACTGTACCAGAGTATCGTTTAATGTATCAAATGCTTCAGTTTTTAATAAATCAAGTGAGATGCATTTTGATTCATGCTTAAGTTCCTTTGCAAGGGCTTCAAGTCTGTCCGCTCTTCTTGCGATGAGGATGAATTCATCAAAGTCATTCCTTTTATCGAGATCCCTTGCCATTTGGGAGCCAAGACCTGATGAAGCTCCAGTGATCAGTGCGATTCGTTTTACTGGAGAAGCATTCCCTGAAGTAATTTCTTCAGATGAAGTTTTATTATCCGTCTTTTTGGATTTTGATGAAAGTATGCTTCTTTCGATTATTCCGCCAATGAATGCCACTACTATGCCAAAAATGACAATGTTTCCAAGAGCATTTCTAATGAAGTTATAAATTGATGAGATTATTTTAACTGCAGTCATGCTGAATGCCTCCAAAATACAATAAGTGAAATACGATTAAATGAATATTTTCAGGCCTTGCCAGTACTTCCAAATCCGCCAGTCCCTCTGTCTGTAGAGGACAGTTCATCGGTTTCTTCAAATTCTACTGGAAGAAATGGGAGTATTACCAGCTGTGCTATGCGCTCGCCCTTTGTAATTGTTCTGTCTTCTTTTGAATCATTGTGAAGGGGAACACGGATTTCTCCACGGTAATCAGCATCTATTACGGCGACGCAGTTTGCAGGACGAAGACCTTCTTTTACTGAAAGCCCGGATCGTGCAAAAACACCGCCGAAATAGTTCTTTGGGATTTCACATGCGATTCCGGTGCCGATCAGGCAGGTTTCACCTGCTTTTATGATGGTTTCATCTGTCGAGTAAATATCATATCCGGCACTGTCTTCCGTTCCTCTTTTTGGAATTACTGCATCATTATTAAGCAGCTTTATTTTCATCTTCATGTAAGACCTCTTTTCTCAAACAATACATATGAATGATGTTAGTGACATTTTATTACTTCAGAAGAAGGGTATGTCAATTATTGATTTCGATTTTTGATAGTATCACAAACTTTATACAGATGTAAATAAATCAATATGTTCTTCATTGTATTTTTACATTTCTACGCAAAATACTTTTAACAAAATTTTCTTTTTGTACAAATACTTATTGAAATTTGTGCGTGGATTCCTTCTTTGTGCTATCATAGTGAAGTCAAAATTCGGATTTGAAGGAGAATTCTTATGAACGGTGTGATGATGCAGTATTTTGAATGGTACCTGCCTTGTGACCATTCACTTTGGAAAAAGGTTGCAAAGGAAGCTTCAGACTTAAAGAAACTTGGAATTTCTGCAGTATGGCTTCCTCCTGCTACTAAAGGTGCTTTTGGTGATCAGGGTGTAGGTTATGCAGTTTATGACCTTTATGATCTTGGTGAGTTTGACCAGAAAGGTTCGATTCCTACAAAATACGGAACGAAGGATGAATATATCAAGGCGATTTCCGCTTTGAAAAAAGCAGGAATAGATGTATATGCAGATATTGTCCTCAATCACAAAATCGGAGCCGATGAGGCGGAAGAGATGGAAGCAACTGAATATGCTTCAAACAACAGGACGCTGCCAGTTTCAGGTGAAGAGCACATCAAAGCCTGGACAAAATTTACATTCCCAGGCAGAAAGGAAAAGTATTCCGACTTCATCTGGGATCAGAGCTGCTTTGATGGCGTGGACTGGGATGACAATCTGAAAAAGAATTCAGTCTATATGATCAAAGGCCATAGCTGGCAGGGTGAAGTTGACACCGAGAATGGAAATTATGATTATCTGATGGGTGCAGATATAGATTTTGACCAGCAGAAAGTCATAGACGAGCTCACCAAATGGGGTGAATGGTATATTAAGACTGCCGGTTTCACAGGATTCAGACTGGATGCAGTAAAGCATATAAAAGCAGACTTTTATAAAGACTGGCTTCCAAAGATGCGTGAATGCATGAAGAATCCGGATGCTTTTGCAGTAGGTGAATACTGGAATCTTGATGTAAACGCGCTTGAAAACTATTTAGGCGAAGTAAATGGTGAGATGTCACTTTTCGATGTGCCTCTTCATAAGCATTTTTATGACATCAGCTGTGATGGCGAACATTCTGATCTTCGGAAGGTTTTTGATGGAACCTTAGTCCAGCAGAATCCGGAAAAGGCTGTTACATTTGTGGACAATCATGATACTGAGCCTGGACAGGCACTTTTCTCATTTGTAAATGAATGGTTTAAGCCGCATGCGTATGCTTTGATTTTATTAAGAGAGGCTGGATATCCATGTCTTTTCTACGGAGATTATTATGGAATTCCAGAGAAGAATGTTCCGGCAGGAAATGAATATCTTGACCTTCTTTTGAAAGCAAGGCAGGAATATGCCATAGGTCCGCAGCATGATTATTTTGTCAATGAGCACTGTATCGGATGGACCAGGGAAGGAAAGGGACTTGCAGTTGTGCTTTCAACAAAATATGATCAGACAATAAATATGTATGTCGGAAAAGACTTTGCAGGAAAGAAATATCGTGATATACTAAAGAACCGGTCAGAAGAGATCGTGGTTGACGAAAACGGTAATGCAGACTTTTATGCAAAGGATGGTTTTGCGTCAGTCTGGATTCCAGAAGATTAGTTTTTTATCAGTTATGTGAGGAAAGATATGGATTACGAATATAGACCTAAGGGAGTCTGTTCAGTAGATGTGAAATTTTCCATAGACGATGAGGGAAAACTTCACAATGTTGCTTTTGTTGGCGGATGTAATGGAAATCTCAAAGCCATTGGTAAGCTTGTTGAAGGAAAAGATGCTCATGAAGTAGCTGAGATTCTGAAAGGAAATGACTGCCAGGGGAGAGGTACATCCTGTGCAGATCAGTTTTCAAAAGCTATTGAGAGTGCACTTAGTTGATTTTTCGGGAGGATATCATGAAAAGAAAAAAGAAGTCATTATTAGCAGTCATCGCTGTATTTGCCCTTATTGCAACAACAGTGCTTTCATCCACTGTTGATGGTCTTGGGACAGCAGAGGCAAGAAGCAGAAGACGTTCTTCAAAGAAGTCAGGCGTAGTAACTGTTGCAATAGATCCTGGACATGGCGGAATTACTGCTGGGACAGGAGAAAGTGCTACGGGATGCGTATACAATGGCATTCAGGAAAAGGACATGACGCTTTATGTTGCAATGGCTATGAAGTCATATCTTGAGCAGTTTGATGGCGTAAGGGTCGTTATGACTAGAACTACCGATACATACGTAAGCCTTGCAGACAGGGTGAAGATAGCAAAGAATGCAGGCGCAGATTTCTTTTACTGCATCCATTTCAACGCTTCAGCAAGCCACATGCTCTATGGCTCAGAACAGTGGATTCCTTATGAGGAACCATATTTCAGCAAGAGCTATGCGATGGCATCAAATGTAAGAGACGAGCTTGCTGCACTTGGTCTTTACCAGAAGGGAATAAAGACAAAGATTGGCAATAATGGTGATTATTATGGCATTCTTAGACATTCTGTAGCAGCAGGCATCCCTTCTGTTCTTGTCGAGCATTCGTACCTTGACAATGCCGGTGATTCTTTTATTTATTCTGATCCTGCCACATACATTCAGCTTCTTGGAAAAGCAGATGCTTATGCAGTTGCAAAGTATTATGGATTGTCATCAAAAGCCACTGGCGTAAGCTTTGCAGGTTACCCTAAGGCAGCAGTTCCAGCAGGATATACAGGATGGGATGCTACAGCTCCTGATTATGTAGCGATTTCAGAGAATAGTTTCGATGGAAGTACAGCAACTGTTACCATGACAGCTGTAGATCTTCAGTCACCTATTATCTTCTATGGATATTCACTCGATGGAGGTGCCACCTTCCAGCCATATCAGATCTGGCCGCAGGGAGCAGGAAATGTTACATTCAATATCACCGCTCCAGCTGGAACAACTGTTGTTGGCATAGCAGTAGATGAATATGACCATGCGACTGTTTCAGCGCCAATTACATTATAAATGACATCATAAAAATTTATTGAAAAAAAAGGCTGATTGGATTATGATATGACGATAGCGACTGAAAAGAATCGCATTTCGTTAGATTTATGGCGTTTTTATAAAAGGATAATATAATGGCATTTCTTAATTCAACTGACATTGGTATCGATCTTGGTACAGCCAGTATTTTGGTTTACTTAAAAGGCAAGGGCGTCGTTTTAAAAGAACCTTCTGTAGTAGCTTTTGACAGGGATAGTTCAAAGATTCGTGCAATAGGTGAGGAAGCAAGGCTTATGCTTGGACGTACACCAGGAAATATTGTAGCAGTAAGGCCTCTTCGACAGGGTGTTATCTCAGACTATACGGTTACTGAGAAGATGATAAAGTATTTCATCCAGAAGGCAATGGGAAAACGTTCCTACAGGAAGCCAAGGATTTCTGTCTGCGTTCCTTCGGGAGTTACAGAAGTTGAGAAGAGAGCAGTTGAGGATGCAGCCTATGCAGCTGGTGCCAGAGAGGTATTTATCATTGAGGAGCCGATTGCTGCAGCCATTGGTGCAGGAATCGATATTTCAAAGCCTTGCGGCAATATGATCGTCGATATCGGTGGCGGTACAGCAGATATTGCCGTTATTTCCCTTGGTGGTTCTGTCGTCTCTACTTCCATCAAGATTGCTGGAGATGACTTTGATGAAGCCATCGTCAGATACATGAGAAAAAAGCACAATCTTCTCATTGGTGAGCGTACTGCTGAGGATGTGAAGATCAATATTGGAACCTGCTATCCTCTGCCAGAACCAATGACTATGAATGTCAGAGGCCGAAACCTTGTCACTGGTCTTCCAAAGACTATTGAGGTTTCATCTGAAGAGACTGAGGAGGCATTAAAAGAGCCTACCATTCAGATCGTTGAAGCAGTCCACAGTGTACTTGAAAAGACGCCGCCAGAACTTGCTGCAGATGTTGCAGACAGGGGCATCATTCTTACAGGAGGCGGTTCTCTTCTAAGAGGCCTGGAAGAGCTTATGGAAGAACGTACAGGCATCAATACCATGACAGCTGAGAATCCTATGTACTGTGTAGCCATTGGAACGGGAAAATATGTTGATTTCATGGCTGGTGAGAGAGACATAGACGACAAGGATTCAAAGAAATAATGATTTTAAGTGCAGGTCTTCATGATGACCTGCATTTTTCGTAGTTTGGTGTTAATTATTTATCTGATTTTCCGATAAAGATAATGAAATCTTTTAATTTGCCATGGATGGCATTTAGATAGAGCATTCAGTCGGAGACTGACAACAGCGATATTTAAAGGAGCATTTATGGTAAAAGGTCTATATACTGCATATACAGGTATGATGAATGAGCAGAACAGGATGGATGTTCTCTCAAACAATCTTGCAAATTCCAGTACAACAGGTTACAAAAAAGAAGGTTCAGTCGCTCAGGCCTTTTCTGATCAGCTGGCAATAAAGATAAAGGATCATTCTGAAGCTGATATTCCAAGAGGACTTGGCGTTATCAACCAGGGTGTGAAGATAGGTGAGACCTATACTGATTATTCCAGTGGTCCATTCCAGGTCACAGATATTGATTCAAATCTTGCAGTGGCTGGAGACGGTTTCTTTGCAATTGCATTTACGGACAGAAATGGAAATACATCAGTCAAATATACCCGTGATGGTGAATTCACTGTAAATTCGGATGGATATCTGGTTACGAGTGATGGAAATCATGTGCTGAATCAGACTGGAGCCATGAATTCTGATCCAAGTGAAGCAAACTGGGTCAGGATAGATCCTCTTTCAAAATATACGATAGATTCACAACGGAATATCTGGCAGAATGATACGAATATTGGAAATGTCGGTCTTGTAGATTTTGCTGACAGGAATTATCTTTCTAGATATGGTGAAAATGCCTACGATCTGGTTGCCGGCGGGACTGTGCAGAATGCGACAGGTACCATTGAGCAGGGCACACTTGAGGATTCAAATGTAAATGTTGTCGACGAAATGGTAAATCTTATTTCAGTTTCCAGGGCATATGAGGCTGGACAGAAGATGATTCAGGCAGAAGATGAGACGCTTCAGATGGCCGTTTCAGATGTCGGCCGTGTTTCTTAACATATAAAGTTAATTCTCATATTTGGATAAGGTTTGGAGGAATAGATATGATACGTTCATTATGGACAGGTGCATCGGGTATGAAGGCGCAGCAGACCAGCCTTGATTCTGTCGCTAATAATCTCGCAAATGTAAATACTACAGGATATAAATCGCAGACAGTAGAGTTCAAATCCCTTCTTTATCAGAATCTTCAGACTGCTACAACCACATCAGATGGAAATCCAAAGCCGACCAGTGCACAGGTAGGACTTGGCACCAGAGTAGCATCCACGAATTCAAACTGGGCTGAGGGACAGCAGCTTGCTTCAGACAATCCTACAGCGCTTTTCATCAATGGAACAGGATTCTTTACCATAAGGGGTGCTGATGGAAATACATATTATACCAGAAATGGTGATTTTACTTTTTCCACCAGTACTGATAATGCAAACCTTGTGCTTACAGATTCTGAGGGAAATGAAGTCCTGGACACCACAGGGAATCCTATTTTACTTCCAGCAAATGCATCTGCAGAAAGTGTTTCCGTTGCAGCAAATGGTGCCATTGGATACAGACAGGCAGACGGTACATTAGCTACGACTGGTCAGACGATAGGAATTGCCCAGTTTGCAAATCCGCAGGGACTTGAAAAGACTTCGGGAAATCTTCTGATGGAGACAAATGCATCCGGACAGGCTATTAATGAAGGAACTACAAATCTTAATATTACCAGATCTGTGATCAGGCAGGGCTATATAGAAGGTTCAAACGTCAATGTTGCAGATGAAATGGTTAAGATGATCGTTACCCAGAGAGCATACGAAATGAACTCCAAGTCAATCCAGACATCAGATACCATGATGGAAGAAGCGAATAATCTCAGAAGATAATGAATAAAATTGGCAAACAAAGTTTGTGCGCCTATTGATAAATATTGCAAGGTGTAAAAAATGGATATTTCATCAACCCCATATTTAAATTCATATGTGAATGCAGCGCAGTCTTCCAATTCAAAAAACAGCGCTGATTCTATTTCTGACAAGGCAAAGAATCTCTCATCTGCTTCATCAAAGGAGGATTTGAAGGAGGCAGTCAAGTCTTTTGAAGGATATTTTCTTGAGCAGATTCTAAAGAAAGAAAAGGAAAATATCGACCTTATTAATGGTGATGATGGTGATCTTACCACTAACCAGTTGGAAGATTTCTATATGGATCAGACGATTTCAAAAGTTTCATCTGAAATGGTAGATAAGAATTTTGGCTCTCTTACAGATGAATTTACAGATTCTCTTGCAAGGACATATCATATTTCTGACTCGAAGGATTCAAGCAAATAATTTTTTTTCATGGAAGAAGATACATATCAGGGTTTTGTTTCAAATATCATATTTCGGAACGATGAAAATGGATATTCTGTTTTTCAGTTCCAGTCAGAAGAAGCAGGAGAATTTACTGCAGTCGGTGCGCTGCCAAAGTTAGCTCAGGGTGAAAATTTAAAACTCACTGGTGCTTTTGTAGAACATCCCGTATACGGGGAGCAGCTTAAGTGCTCACATTTTGAATACATAGTTCCTACAGATGAAACAGCAATCGAACGCTACCTTTCTGGTGGCGCTATTTCAGGAATAGGTCCGAATCTTGCGAAACGGATCATAAAGAAATTTCATAAAGATACATTTCGCATAATGGAGGAAGAGCCAGAAAGACTTGCTGAAATAAAGGGAATCAGTGAGCGTATGGCAAGAGCTATATCAAAGCAGATGGTAGAGAAACGGGACCTGCGGGAGGTCTCTGTTTTTCTTTCCAAATATGACATCACTCCGAATCTTGCGATGAAGATATTCGACAAGTATGGGCAGGATGTCTATTCTGTAATTAAGGAAAATCCATACAGACTTGCTGAAGATGTTGATGGCGTAGGCTTTAAGACTGCTGACAGGATAGCCATGAGGGTGGGATTCTCAGCAAATTCTGATGAGAGAATTCGTGCATGTGTACTCTATCTTTTAGACAGGGCATCCGGTGAAGGTCACACATATTTACCACTTCCAATACTTAAAAGAAATCTAAAATATCTTATTCCAGTTGAGGATGAAAGACTCGATGATATTCTTTCAAATCTTTCATTTGAAAAAAGAATTTATATTGAAAAGTCGGGTGACTTTGATGAAGACGGTCTCGTAATTAAGCGGGTATACAACAGCTTTTTTTATCATCTCGAAAAGAAGGTAGCAAAGCGCCTGATTCATTCTTTAGTAAATGGAGAAGATTCATTAGGAAAGCCTGATGGAGAAGAATGGAATAGTTTGGAAGATCATGACAGCGAGCTTCTTACGATTATTAATCAGATTGAAAAGGATGAAAGCATCACCCTTGATGAAAGGCAGAGAGAAGCCGTTATTCTTTCTGCAAAAAATAATTTCTTTATTCTGACAGGAGGTCCTGGTACTGGAAAGACGACGACGCTGAAGGTGATGATCGAGGTTTTTGAAGCACTTGGAATCGAAGTTTTTCTGTCTGCCCCTACCGGACGTGCTGCGAAAAGAATGACAGAGGCTACAGGCAGAGAGGCAAAGACCATCCACAGATTGCTCGAAGTAGGATCCATGAAATCATCTGATGGAAGGGAATATACTTCATTTAACAGGAATGCAGATAATCCCCTGGAATGCGGAGCATTAATAATAGATGAAGTCTCTATGGTAGACCTTCCATTATTTTCAAGTGTGCTGACTGCCCTGCCAGAATCAGCAAAGCTTATTCTTGTAGGAGACCAGAATCAGCTTCCGTCTGTTGGTCCAGGGAATGTGTTAAGGGATATTCTGGAATCAAACAGATTTCCATCAGTTTATCTTGATACGATTTTCAGGCAGGGTGAAAATTCTGATATTGTAAAGAATGCACACCTTGTAAACAAGGGGCTTCCAGTTACACTTGACAATAAATCCAGGGATTTTTTCTTTGTCGAAATGCATGATACGAATAAAATATTAAATTATGCTGCATCACTTATTTCTGAAAAGCTTCCTAGATATTTAAATATTGATTCATCTGAAATACAGCTGATGTGTCCGTCAAAGAAGGGGAATGCTGGTGTTCCAGCTGTAAATACATTCCTTCAGGATGCACTAAATCCACCGGATGATAGAAAGCGCGAGAGAAAATACATTGACCGCACCTTTCGCGAGGGTGACCGTGTCATGCAGATGAAGAATAATTATGATCTCGAGTGGAATATCTATGGCAAATATGGTACAGCTGTAGAGCAGGGCAAGGGTGTCTTTAACGGTGATATTGGAACAATAAAAAGAATTCATCCTGAAACAAGCGAGATTGAGATTGAATTCTTCCCGGACAGGGTAGTATTTTATCCATACAGCTCACTTTCAGATCTGGATCTTTCCTATGCTGTTACCATTCATAAGTCCCAGGGTTCTGAATATGAGGCCGTTGTTATTATATTAATGAACGGTCCCGGACAACTGCTGAACAGAAACCTGCTTTATACAGCAATCACCAGGGCGAAAAAATGCGTGGTTATCCTCGGAGAAAAGGACGTCTTTTACAAAATGGAGCAAAATACGAATGTAGCAGTAAGATACAGCGGATTAAAAGACAGACTTATTCACCAGGAGAATACTTTTTGAAAAATTCATCATATTCATTGAAGGATTTTGGAAGTGTAACGCCCATTGAACCTATGATGGTTTTATTGTACAGCTTTGAGATCGTTCCGTTTGAAAGACCTACTCTCATCGTTCCTGGTTCTTCATTTTTAAATAATATCTGATAAGCCATTTCTCCTGCCTTGTAGCCCTTGTCATATGGATCTTCAAAGGATGAGATCGAGGTCAGGGTACCTATATTTTCGTCACCACCAAAGGTAAATTTACCAGCTGCAGAAGCAAGCGAAGTAATTTCTTCAGCATAAGGCTTAAGTCCTTCCCCTGCAGGAAGGTAAAGTATTGAGCAGGTAGCCAGAGCACGTTCAGTAACTGCAGAAACAGAGTCATCAGGTGTTTCAGGATTTAGGGATACACCAAATTCTGTCCACTTTATTCCAGCTTCATCCAGATATTTTTCGAGAAGAGTATTCTGATATATTTCTTCCATATTGCCTTTTTCATAAAAGAGTCCAATATTTTCCGGCGCATTATCTGTGAGTTCAATAAGAGCGGAGAGATGTTCAGCAAGGGCAGGAAGAGAAGAAACACCGGTTATGTTCGTGCCAGTTTTCCTTGACCAGATATACCTGTCAGCAGACCTAAGTCCTAGGGCATCATAAAAGTCGATGACTCCACAGGAAACAACAGGAATATCAGTGGTGTCTTTAACGGCAGCCTTTAGCGCTTCAGGGCCTAGTGTAAAAATCAGATCCTTATCATTCAGATATCCGGAAATTACTGAATCCATATTATCCTTTTCCGGATCTTTATTCACTTCATATGAAATCGTATGTTTCCCGGCATTATCCTTTATCGCTGCCTTAAAACCCAGCAGCATGGCATTGTAGTCGAGAACATAGTCATCATTTTCATATTTAAGGGCGATGCCAATATTGTAGTCAGAAGCCTTTTCTGAAACATTAGCAGTCGTACTTTTCTTAGTTGCTTTTTTCTTTCTTGCGCAGGCAGTGGCATTTGTCATAATAAGCGCTGCAGCAAGCGAAAGCGCGATAATTTTATGTAATCTTTTTTTCATCTATTCTACCTTCTAATAAACATAAGTAATTCCAAATCTTACATTTGAGAATAAAAAAAGTCAATATTAGTAATTATATTCTTCTTACAAAACGAAAGAAAATGATAAAAGTCATCCATGAACAAAATAATAACGAAATCCCATAAAGCAATACAAAAATTAATTTTCCCGGCAAAATGTATGTCGTGTGGCAAAATACTTCTAGAAAAAGAAGAGAGATATGGTCTGTGCCATTCGTGCGGGAAAAAGGTTTTTATAATACGTGAGCCTGTATGCAAAAAATGCGGTAAAGCAATTCCGGATGCGTCGGAAGAATTATGCAGTGACTGCATGAAAAGAAAACATATTTTTAAACAGGCAAAGGGACTGTATTCCTATGATGGTGCCATGAAAGAAATCATGTACCGGTTCAAATACCAGAATAAGAGATGCTATGCAGCATATTTTGCAAATCTGGCATCAGACCTATATGCAGATTTCTTCAGGGTAAATAATATTAATGCGATTGTGCCTGTTCCGATGTATGAGAAAAAGAAGAAAAAGAGAGGTTACAATCAGGCAGAGGTCTTTGCGAAAGCATTAGGAGAAAAGCTTTCGATCCCGGTATTTTCTGACCTGGTAGTTCGCACGAGGAATACGCTTCCCCAGAAAGGACTGTCAGATATAAAACGTCAAAGAAATCTTCAAAATGCTTTTAATATTAATGAAAAAATGATACAATCGAATTCGGTAATTTTGGTTGATGATATTTTTACGACCGGGGCTACAGCAGACATTGTATCTGAAACTTTGCGTGGGGCTGGCATAAAAGATGTTTACTGTATGTTCATCTGTGTCGGGAAGGGTTTATAGAGGGACATATGGAAGTAAAAAATTGCAGAATGTGCGGAAGGCTTTTTAATTACCTTGGCGGTCAGAGGATCTGCCCTGACTGCAAGAAAAAGCTTGAAGATAAGTTTCAACAGGTAAAGCGGTATATTTATGACAATCCAAAGGCGAATATTGATAAGATCGCTGAGGATAATGACGTAGAAGTCCAGCAGATCCGCCAGTGGGTTAGAGAAGAGAGACTGCAGTTTTCAAAGGATTCATCTGTAAAGCTACAATGCGAAAATTGTGGCGCACCAATTCTTACAGGCAGATTCTGTGAAAAATGCAAGAAGCAGATGGCAGACAATCTCTCTGATTCCATCAGGAGACCTGAAAGACCAAATCCCTTTGCTGAAAAGAAGGGGTCAGACAGAATGAGATTCTTGAATCAGTAATTATGCTTGACGTAGATAAGATCAAAATTATGACAAAAATCGCCTTCTTCGAAGAAAAGGAAGAGGTTGAATATACACCTGTGCTTAAGACAAACAGGAAGGATTATGTTGCTGAAAAGGTTCTGGGTGAATTTTTTCTTTCGACATTTATTTATCTTATTCTCTCAGTATTAGTTATTGCTGCACTTTTTCTTACGGTTTTTGACAATATATCAAAAGCGGAGATCATACTTATTATGGTCCTTGACATTATTGGTTATGTTATTTTTCTCTTTTACAGAATGGGCCGTCGAAGAAAGCTTGCAAAAAAAGAATATAATGACAGGAATAAAAAATACAAGGCACTTAGGGGTCTCTATGAAGAACTTGACGGATACTATAAAAAGACAGGGATAAAGGCATGACGGGACTGATGAAGACAAGAGTGCAGATTAGGAAATTTGTTGCACTTCATTCGAATATCATAAATAGAATACTGGCCGCTTTTATGACATTTATCTCATTATTTTTTGTCATTAGTGCTTTCCCTTACAATAAAACGCTTTCTAATCCGGCGATTATCATTGTGATTTCAGTTATTTGCGCTTTTGCGCCATATTCAGCATGTACGGTTGTCATTGTCGCATATCTTCTGATTGAACTTTTATCGCTTTCATATGAGATTGCAGGAACGGCGCTGCTTTTCATTATTCTTGCATATATTATTGCCGGGGCCTATAGGAGCAGGGAGGTATTTGCTTTTGCATTAGAGCCAGTATCGTACAGGATCAATCTTCCTTTTATTCTTCCCATGCTTACAGGAATTTTTGGAAAAAAGAGAGACTGTTCAGCTGTTATCATGAGTGCTATTCTTACATATTTTTTCGCGGCAATATATAAGAATTCTGCACTTATTACAGATGAGAAAAATCCAATTTCTGCAATAGACCTGATTACCAGAGAGATGATTTCTGCCCCGATGTTTTATGTATTTATGATTGCGGTCATCGTAATGTTTCTTGTGACTTACATGCTCAGGAGCTATCCCATCGAGAATGGATTTATTCTGGCAGTGTTATTTGGTGTTTTTTCTGAGTTTTCGATAATGCTGCTTGGATGTTTTATTTTCAGTGAAGTGTCTGACATTCCGGTACTTATTATTTCGAATATTATTACGCTTGCTGTTGGTATCGTTTTTGTATTTCTATTTAAGGAATATGATTATTCCAGAATTGAGAGAACACGCTTCGAGGATGATGACTATTATTACTATGTCACTGCGATTCCAAAGATAAAGCTCTCAAATGAGAAGACAGTTATCAAAGATATTACCGCCGGAGAGAAAAAGGGCAGGAAGCTTGAAGCTTCAGAAAATGATGATCTGGAGGATGATGGATCATGACAAATTATACAAGCGTAGCGGAGGCTATTGAAAATCTTGTCAATGTGTCACTTCCAAATATCCATGTTACAGATGTCATCGAGATTTGCATTATTGCATATTTCTTTTATCTGATTCTGAAATGGATTAAGGATACAAGGGCATGGGTGCTCCTGAAGGGCATCATGATCATTGCGATATTCTTTATTTTCGCTGCGATTTTCCAAATGAGCACGATATTATGGCTCGGTGAGAAGCTGCTGTCAGCTTTGATTCTGGGTCTTATTGTTGTATTTCAGCCAGAACTGAGACATGCACTAGAGACAATTGGCCGGTCGAACCTGCTTAAGAATTTCTTTACAGGGAAATTTTCGAAGAATGTTGAAAAACGTTTTTCTGACAAGACAATAAATGAGCTTATTAAGGCATGCTTTGATATGGCGGCTGTAAAGACGGGAGCGCTCATCGTAGTGGAGCAGGATATCGTTCTTTCCGAATATGAGAGGACCGGCATTCCAGTTGATGGCGTCGTCACAAGCCAGCTTCTTATTAATATTTTTGAGAAGAATACGCCGCTTCATGATGGAGCCGTTATAGTGCGTGGAGACAGAGTTGTTTCAGCAACCTGCTATCTTCCGCTTTCTGACAATCTTGCGATTTCAAAGGACCTTGGTACGAGGCACAGGGCTGCCGTCGGTATTTCTGAAGTTTCTGATTCTCTTACGATTGTAGTTTCAGAAGAAACAGGGGCTGTATCTGCAGCACAGGATTCAAAGCTCCTTCATGACATAAATGAAAAGCAGTTAAGAGAACTGCTTACACATGCGCAGACGCCTATCGTTCCTGTAGTCAGCGAGAAAAGACATTTTCACAGGAGAAAGGTCAAGTTTGACGAAAAGGAAGGAGGATTAGTAGATGAAGATAGCAAAGAAGATTAAAGATGTCATTTTCAACAACTTCGGTCTAAAGGTGCTTGCTGCAGTCTTCGCAATCCTTCTATGGTTTATGGTAGTAAACATAACCGATCCTGTTCAGACCAGGAATTTTACCGTGAATGTCCAGGTCACAAATGCAGAGGTTCTTCAGGATACCGGAGAATATTATACGATACCGGAGGGAAAGACACAGATTACGTTTCAGGCTTCTGCAAAGCGGTCGATTATTGAAAAGCTGTCACCTTCAGATTTTACTGCCTCAGCAGATATGAATCATCTTGAACGCGATAAGAACAGGATACCGATTGATATTGCTGCAACAAGATATTCAGGCTCTGTCACAATATCTACAAGGACCTATTATCTTCCTGTGAATATCGGCAAGCAGAAGACTGGCAAATTCGTCATTACTCCGCTGTCTTCCGGTACTCCGGCGGACGGCTTTGCAGTTTCTTCGCTTACTGCCGCACCCAATATCATCAATGTTACAGGTCCTACTGATATTATTGATTCAATAAATTCTGTTACGGCAACAGTTGATGTAGATGGAATGAATTCAGATGCTTCACAGGATGTGGTACCAGTACTACTGGATAATGATGGCAAACAGGTCGATATGACAAATGTCATGAGTGATTTTGAGTCTGTTCAGGTTACTGCTTCGATCATGAGCGTGAAGACTGTTGGAATTGATGTAAAGACAAGTGGAGAGCTTCAGTCGGGATATCAATTAGGAGACATTACTGTGGATCCTAATGAAGTTCAGGTAATGGGATCAAGCGATGTTCTTAATGCGCTTTCCACTATTACGATTCCGCCAACTGTTATTGATCTTTCTGAACTTACTACAGATTTTACGACGACAGTGGACATTTCATCATATCTGCCGTCTGGAGTCACGCTTGTGAATTCATCAGACAGCAAAGTGAAGATTACTGTGAATGTTCTTTCAAAGACGGAAAAACAATTGGATATTCCAACAAAGAATATTACAATACAGAATCTTGGGAAAAATCTGACGGCATCTTTTGACAACGATACTATACCTGTCACAATATCGGCATTCGGGTCAGACCTTTCAGAACTTGACAGTTCTACAATAACTGGTATAGTTGACGCTAGCGGTCTGAAGGCTGGAGATCATACGGTAAATGTGACACTTAATCTTTCAGACGAATACACAGTTACAGATACGGTTACAACAGGCATTACAATTAAAAAAGAATAAATATCAAAGGAGATATTATTATGAATTATCAGAAGTACAGGAAGAATCCGGTATTGCATTATCCGGAAAGACAGTGGCCGGATAAGGAGATTGAGAAGGCGCCAATCTGGTGCTCAGTAGATTTACGAGATGGCAATCAGGCACTTGTAGAGCCGATGAATGTCGATGAAAAGATGGAGATGTTTGATCTCTTAATCAAGCTTGGCTTCAAGGAAATCGAAATTGGTTTCCCGGCTGCAAGCCAGATCGAATATGATTTCCTCCGCAAGCTCGTTGATGAGAATAAAATTCCTTCAGATGTAAAGGTTCAGGTGCTTTCACAGTGCAGGCAGGAGCTTATCGATAAGACCTTCGAAGCAATCCAGGGAATTCCGAATGTCGTATTTCATATTTACAATTCAACGTCTACCCTGCAGCGTGACGTCGTATTCCACAAGAATAAAGAAGAGATAAAGCAGATTGCAATCGATGGAACAAGAATGGTCAAGGAAGGCCTTTCAAAGTACGATGGAAATCTGACGCTCGAATATTCTCCTGAGTCTTTCACAGGAACCGAAGTGGACTATGCGCTTGAAGTATGCGAGGCAGTTTACAAGGAATGGGATCATGCGACAGACAATAAAGTAATATTCAATCTTCCTGCTACAGTTGAGATGAATACGCCGAATGTCTATGCTGACCAGATTGAGTGGATGAGCAGGCATTTTACAGAGCGTGATAATATTATTCTTTCCGTTCATCCTCACAATGACAGAGGCACAGGTATCGCCTGCACAGAGCTTGCCCTTCTTGCAGGAGCTGACAGGGTTGAGGGGACTCTCCTTGGAAATGGCGAGAGAACTGGAAACATCGACATCCTCACCGTCGCATACAACATGTTCTCACAAGGCATCGATCCGAAACTCAATATTGAAAATATTAATGAAATCGTTGAAGTCTGCGAACGCTGCACAAAGATGACGACAGATATGAGACATCCTTATGCAGGAAAGCTTGTATTTACTGCATTCTCAGGATCACATCAGGATGCTATCAATAAGGGTGTTGCCGCCATGAAGGAAAGAAACGACGGCATCTGGCAGGTACCATATCTTCCAATCGATCCTTCAGATATCGGCAGGAAATATGAGCCTGTCGTACGAATCAATTCACAGTCTGGAAAGGGCGGAGTTGCCTTCGTCATGGACGAGGTCTATGGCTACAAGATTCCAAAGAAGATGCAGCGTGAATTTGCGGATGTCATCCAGAAGCTCTCAGAGGAAAAGGGCGGCGAGGTAAAGCCAGAGGAAATCATGAAGAATTTCCGAGAGCAGTACTTAGAGCTCAAGGATCCATTTGAGCTTATCTTTGTTGACATTGATGATTCAAAGGGCGATGAGCTCACTGAGGTTTCAGTTGACTTCAAGTACAATGGCGAAAAGTTCCATTCAGATGCAGAAGGAAACGGACCTATTGATGCGACAAGAACAGCCATCAGACAGTGCGTTCCTGAAATTGATTTTACGGTTGAAGATTATTCTGAACACTCACTTTCAGTCGGTGCCCATGCAAAGGCAGCGGCTTACCTTGAGATCAAGGACAAGAGAAATGAAAACATTTCTTTCGGTGTCGGCGTAAGCTCAAATATTACAAGAGCCTCCATCAGGGGACTTTTCTCAGCAATAAACAGAATGGTTAGAAAGAGCAGGGAGTACGTATGAAAAAGATTCTCCTGACCGGTGCGTTAGGACAGCTCGGTCGAGCCATACAGAGAGAGTATGGTGATTCGGTCGAATTCATTCGAACCGATATGGTAGAAGCTGATGGTGTGAAAAAGCTTGATATTTCTTCGCAGGCAGCACTTGATGAAGTGATGAACGCTGAAAAACCTGATGTCATCATAAACTGCGCAGCATTTACAAATGTCGATGGCTGCGAGAAGGAAGAGGACAAGGCCTTTGTTGCAAATGCAATCGGACCTAGGAATCTTGCGATTGCCTCAAATAAATATGGGGCAAAGCTCATCCATGTATCGACAGATTATGTATTCAATGGCAACGCGACAAAGCCTCTGATCGAGACAGATACGCCAGATCCCGTAAGTGCATACGGCAGGACGAAGCTTGCAGGAGAGAATTTCGTACGTGACTTTTCTGATAGATTCTTTATCCTTAGGACTGCATGGCTCTATGGTGAAGGCCACAATTTCGTGAAGACAATGCTCAAGCTTTCAGAGACACACGATACCGTTTCAGTCGTAAAGGATCAGCTCGGCACGCCTACATCCGCTTCAGAGCTTGCTAAGATGATACATGTGCTTGAACCTACTGAAAACTATGGCATCTTCCACGCCACCTGCGAAGGCGACACGAACTGGGCAGATTTTACTGAAGCCATCTTCAAGAAAAAGGGAATTGCCACAAAAGTAAATCATGTCACAAGCGAAGAGTACAAGGCTATGAACCCGGCATCCGCCGACAGGCCGCACTACTCCATCCTCGAGGACCGCATGCTGAAGCTCACGACCGACTACCGCATGGCGGACTGGGAAACAGCGCTCGACAAGTATTTAAGAGATTTTACATAAGGAGAGAAAAATGAGAACGTATCTTGTAACAGGCGGCGCCGGTTTCATCGGCTCAAACTACATCCACTACATGTTCAGAAAGTATGACAACGAGATCAGAATCATCAATGTCGATAAGCTTACTTATGCCGGCAACCTTGAGAATCTGAAGGACATCGAGAACAGGGACAATTATTCTTTCGTAAAGGCTGATATCTGCGATAAGGAAGCCATCCGAAAGATCTTCGCTGAGAACGATATCGAGCGTGTCGTACATTTTGCAGCAGAGAGCCATGTCGACAGATCCATCAAGGATCCTGAAGTCTTCGTACGTACAAATGTCCTTGGCACAGCAAATATGTTGAACTGCGCAAAGGAAGCATGGGAATTACCTGATGGTACATTCAAGGAGAATCACAAATTCCTTCACGTTTCAACTGATGAAGTTTATGGTTCGCTTCCAGATGACGGAAAGTCATACTTCTATGAGACAACGCCTTATGATCCGCACAGCCCATATTCAGCTTCAAAGGCATCTTCAGATTTCCTTGTAAAGGCATATATTGACACCTATCATTTCCCTGCCAATATCACAAATACTTCAAACAACTACGGCCCTTATCAGTTCCCTGAAAAGCTGATCCCGCTCATCATCCATAATGCACTTGATGGCAAGGATCTTCCAGTTTATGGCGACGGTAAGAACATCCGTGACTGGCTTTATGTTGATGACCATGCAAAGGGAATCGATATGGTTCAGGAGCAGGGCAGACTTGGTGAGAAGTACAACATCGGTGGTCACAACGAGAGAAGAAATATCCAGATCATCCACACGATTCTTGATACGCTTCTTGAGATTCTCCCTGATGATGATCCAAGAAAGAAGAACGTAAGCTACGACCTCATCAAGTATGTTGCAGACCGTAAGGGACATGACAGGCGTTATGCCATTGCCCCTGACAAGATCAAGGCAGAAATCGGCTGGGAGCCAGAGACATGCTTCGAAGATGGCATCAAGAAGACCGTAAAGTGGTATCTTGACAACCAGGACTGGATGAAGAATGTCACAAGCGGCGACTATCAGAAGTACTATGACTCCATGTATGGGGACAAAGTCTGAGTTAGCAGTAAATTCGAGCGTAAGCGAAATATTAAATCTGAAGACTCTTGACCGGTACGCCGGCACTTAATGAGCGCATGGCGCGAATTTAGTACCGCTGCGTCGGTCACGAAGCGAGAGCGGGTCTGAATGATTTAATATTATCGCTGAAGCGAGTTTAGATAATAAGAAAGCACTATATGGCTGAAGCTTTAGTTTCAATAATAATTCCTATCAAGGAGCTGTCTGATCTGAGCCGTCCGATTTTTGACGACACTAAGAATCAGACATATCCGAATATTGAAGTCATCACGGATGACTCCTACGGTGTTTCGCATGCGAGGAATGTTGCGCTTAGTAAGGCACAGGGGAAGTATGTCTGCTTCTTTGACTGTGATGACAGAATAGATCCTGAAATCATTTCCTATCTTACGGATGAGATTGATGGCGTGACAGGTGCAGCTTGCGGCTATGATATTTCTGTGCCGGTGATTGATGCGCCAAAGGCTGAGCCAGAAGTGTATGGCGAAGTTTTTTATGAGACGCCGGAAACGGTGAGTCGTGTGCTTTCAGGTGCAGATATGCTGTGCAGGATATTCTTTGAACAGAATTATGAGGGCTATCTTTGGAATAAGATTTTCAGACTTGACCTTATTAGAAAGCACAAGATTCATTTTCAGGAGAATCTCTGGTACAAAGAAGACTGTGCGTTCGTAGCAGATTATTTGAAATACGCAAGGCTTTTTCGGATGTCGCCTGCAAGGCTTTATCATTATCTTGAGAATGAGGGCTCGCTTGTGCAGAGTGCAGATTTTCAGACGAAGGAAAATTTTTCAAAGCAGGAAGCTGAAGAAGACGGCAAAAAGCAGACAGAGCCGATGACAGACGAGCTAAAGCTTTTCGAGAAGAGGCTCACGGAATTGTCAGCGTATCAATATATGAGAAAATCCCTTTTTAAGAAGCCTTATGAAGATGCAAGATTTTTCTGCGGCATGAATATGGCTATAAAGGAACTCAATTTTTTCTATGAGATTCTGACAAAGGATCCTGAAAGGCAGTTTGACTACAAGGATTCTTCACTTCGGAAATTTGCGAAGGGCATTAAGCGTCTTCCGTTTGAGCCTGGCGATAATGAGACGGAGATGCTTTATGATTCCTTTATAAAGTATGGCAAAACCGGAAGCTCCCTTGATCCGGGAATGCTAGAACAGGAGCTACAATGAAGTACGACTATCTGATCGTGGGGGCAGGACTTTTTGGCGCGACCTTCGCATACAAGGCGAAAAAGACTGGCAAAAAAGTCCTTGTCATTGACAAGAGAGACCACATCGCTGGAAATGCATATACGAAGAATATTCATGGAATAAACGTCCACGAATACGGTGCGCATATTTTCCACACATCCGATGAGAAGGTCTGGAAATTCGTAAACAAGTTTGCAGAATTTAATAATTACATCAATTCCCCAGTTGCAGTCTACAATGACGAACTTTACAATCTGCCTTTTAATATGAACACATTCTCAAAGATGTGGAACATAAAGACGCCGGCAGAGGCACGTGCCATCATTGATGCGCAGATTAAAGACCTTCATATTACGGAGCCAAAGAATCTTGAGGAGCAGGCGCTTTCACTGGTCGGCACGGATGTATATGAGAAATTAATCAAAGGCTATACTGAGAAGCAGTGGGGCAGACCTTGCACCGAGCTTCCTGCCTTTATCATCAAGCGTCTTCCACTTCGCTTTATTTATGACAACAACTATTTCAATGACCGCTACCAGGGCATCCCGATGGGCGGCTATACTGAGATGGTAAAGCGCATGCTGAAAGGCATTGATGTGAAGCTCTCTGAAGACTTCTTCGAATTCAAGAAGAATGGCAATAAGCTTTCAGATGGTACGAAGGTGAAGTTCAATAAGCTCATTTTCACTGGCCAGATTGATGAATATTATGAGTACAAATTCGGTGCGCTTGAGTACAGGTCGCTTCGTTTCGAGACAGAAGAATTAAACGAAGAAAATTACCAGGGCAATGCAGTCGTGAATTATACTGCAGCCGATGTCCCGTATACGAGAATCATCGAGCATAAGCACTTCGAATTCACAAAGGCACCTACCACGATTATTACGCATGAATATTCAAAGAAGTGGGAGAAGGGTGCAGAGCCGTATTATCCTGTGAATAATGAAGAGAATAATGCACTGTATGAGAAATATTTAGCTCTTTCAAAGAAGGATAAAAAAGTGATTTTCGGCGGAAGGCTTGGTGAATACAGGTATCTTAATATGGATGGCATTATTGCAGATGCACTTGCACTTGCAAAAAAAGAACTATAGAATTATGATTATTTTTAATTTTCAGGAGGCGAAATGAAAGGAATTATTCTGGCCGGAGGTTCTGGTACAAGGCTTTATCCTCTGACAAAGGCAGCATCAAAGCAGATCATGCCGATTTATGACAAGCCGATGATTTATTATCCTCTTTCCACGCTTATGCTTGCAGGAATCAGGGAAGTGCTGATCATCTCTACACCAAGAGATCTCCCAGTATTCGAGGAGCTTTTGAAGGATGGCTCACAGCTTGGCATGGACATCCAGTATGCAGTTCAGGAGAAGCCAAACGGACTTGCAGAAGCGTTCATCATTGGTGAAAAGTTCATCGGAAACGATGCAGTGGCATTAGTTCTTGGCGACAATATTTTCTATGGTCAGAGCTTCTCAAAGGTTCTTCTTGATACAGCAAAGAGGACGGAGTCCACAAAGGGTGCTACGATTTTCGGCTACTATGTAAGAGACCCAAGGGAATATGGCGTTGTAGAATTCGATGAAACAGGCAAGGCTATTTCTATTGAAGAGAAGCCTGAAAAGCCAAAGTCAAACTACGCAGTGCCAGGACTTTATTTCTACGACAATGACGTTGTTTCAATTGCAAAGTCCATCAAGCCATCAGCCCGTGGCGAGCTTGAAATCACTTCCGTAAATAATACCTACCTTGACCAGGGCACGCTTCATGTCGAAACACTCGGCCGTGGCTTTGCATGGCTTGACACAGGAAATCCGGACATGCTTCTTTCTGCGGCAAACTTCGTTGCAACCTTCCAGAAGCGTCAAGGCCTCTATGTATCCTGCATCGAGGAAATTGCCTACAAGCGTGGCTTCATCGACCGTGACCAGCTCATCAAGCTCGGCACTGAGCTCAAGAAGACGGAATATGGCAAATATATCCTCGAGGTTGCAGAAGGACTGTAAGATTTTATTGTAAATTAAGAGCATGACGCGAGCGCGAGCACGGCAATACTGTCTCACAGCGAGTCTTGATTTTACTCGTTGCTTAACGAATCCGAGCCGGTAGGCGATGGATGAGTTTACGCAACGCAAGCAAAAATCACGAAGCCGCGAGGCGTCTCGCGAGAGACAGCATTGTCCGTGCGGGAGCGAGTATTAGGAATATTGTTTTAGGAGAAAAAATGAGTAAATTAACTGTTACTAGAAATTGCGGCGGCATTGAAGGCCTTACCATTGTAGAACCGAAGGTCTTCGGCGATAACCGCGGCTACTTTATGGAAACATACAATAAGAACGATTTTGAAGAAGAAGGCCTTCATTATGACTTCGTTCAGGACAATCAGTCTGCAAGCAAGAAGGGCGTTCTCCGCGGTCTTCACTTCCAGATCAATTTCCCACAGGACAAGCTGGTCCGTGTCATCAATGGCGAGGTCTTTGATGTTGCCGTAGATCTTCGTGATGGTTCAAAGACCTTCGGTAAGTGGTTCGGTGTAAAGCTTTCAGCTGAAAATAAGAAGCAGTTCCTCATTCCGAAGAACTTCGCACATGGCTTCCTTGTTCTTTCAGACTATGCAGAGTTCTGCTATAAGGTTACAGATTTCTATCATCCAAATGATGAGGGCGGCCTCATGTGGAACGATTCGGACATCGGCGTTGAGTGGCCATTCCCAGAAGGCGTTACAGCAAATGACCTTATCCTTTCAGAGAAGGACAAAGTAAATTCTTCCTATAAGGACTTCTTAAAGTCTAAGGGAATGTGATACACCTATAGGAATAATAAATAGCTTAATCGTATCAAAAAATGTGATTTCGCTATTATTAAATGTTATTAAAAGAGCACCGCAAAGGTGCTCTTTTTTGATACTAATTGGTTAGTCATTTATCTGTTTTATTATTTCTTCCCTGAGGAATATAGGTGCCATTTTTTTGTATGTCTTCAACAGGTACTGCATCAGCTGGCTTTTCCTGCTTCTTTTTGGATGGCTTATTATTTTTGCCTTTCTTCTTTCTTATTGCTTTGATTATGAAAATAACTGCAACGATTACCACAGCAAATGGCAGGATGTAGAGAATCATAAGAAGAAATCCCTGGAAGAATTTGAGTAGGTAAACCCAGGAGTTCTTCAGTGCTCTCACGAGTTTCTCACTGTATTTATCTGGTGTTGAGATTTCTGAATATTTCTTTACTTCGTCGACATAGACTGTGACAGTGGAGTAAGCGATATCAGAATCCATAGATGACTTGTCACTGTTTGCCTGGTTGAGCTCGGTCTCGACTTCAGTGAGGCGCTTCTCAACCGAGATCATCTCATCGACAGTTGAAGACTTATCCATCATGTCAAGCAGGCGCTGTTCTTCTTTCTGGAGTGCTTCGATCTGCGCATCGTTGTCATTATAGGTTTTGGTAATATTTTCAGTAGAGGATGATTTGCTCATCACCTGGCCTAGGTCTGCCATGGAATCAAGGAAGCCATCAAACTTGTCTGAAGGAATGCGCGCTGTGATCGTGGCATCACGAAGTCCGCCTTCTGATGAATCATCCTCGTACCAGCTGTAATTATTATTATTTTCCTGCTGATTCTCAATGAAGCCGCCATTGTCATCAATCAGCTTCTTAAGGTCTTTCATTGTATCGTCGTATTTCAGCGTCTGGATAGAAACGTCGCCGCTGTAGACGAGCTTCTGGTCATCCTGATTTAAATTGTCTGTGGCATCACCGGACGAAGCGTCAGCAGAGGAATCTGAACCAGTGTCTGTAGTATTGTCGAAATCAGAGCCAGCCGTTCCGGCCGCATAGTCCGCCTCTGTATCGCTGGTGGCATAATCCGACGAGGCATCATAGCTTTTTGATGTGCCATAGGAATTGCTGTCTTCTGATGCTGCATCATTAGCATAATATGAAGTATCCGCTGTGGACCTGGCACTGTCCCCGCAGCCTGCGAGCATAGCAAATGAAAGCATCAGTGCAAGTCCCGAAATTATTTTTTTCTTTTTCATGAGAAACTCCTTCCTTCAAAGCATATATGTTTTATTTTAATAGACAGAAGCATCTTTGACAATGTTTTCTTTCTATCTGGTAATAAGAAAAATGAGGAAGTGGGTTACAATAATTCTGTATATTTTTATCTGTGACTTAGATACAAGGCACTTCTGAAAAGTTTCCCCTTCGGAAATAGAAGGAAAGAAAGTTGTTCAGATAGAGTCTAGTGCTTTATTAAATAACGATAATGTAGAAGGTATTGTTATTCCTGATACAGTAAGATATATTTCAAGTGGTGCTTTTGGTAATATGAAAAATTTGAAATATGTATTATTGTCAAACTCTTTAGAGTATTTAGGAGATCATTCATTTTCAGGATGTTCAAATTGTATGATGAAACTTCCGACTTCTTTGAAAGAAGTAGATATGTTTTTAATAACTGATGGAAAAACAGTAGAGGTAGAAAAGGGTTTGACAGCAGAAAACTGTAAAAATTTGGATACGTTAATAAGCCTTAATGAACAATCAGAAGGAAAAACAAATCTTATTATTGATCAATAGTCATTAGTGAGGTACTCATATGGTAATGAGAAAACTGAAAAAAATAGGAAATGAGCATCACGTTTGACGAAAATATTTATTACCTGATTATTATGATGATACAAAAAGAGCACCGCACGGGTGCTCTTTTGTATGTGATTATTTGATATTTCCATTTGATATTTCATCAATTATTTTCGTGCTGTTTTCTGGGATAGTGTAAAAGGTATTTATCCTTTTCTTGGTATATTCCATATGTGTTCCTGATGTATAATCTATGAGCAATTTCGTGAAATATCTTTCCCAGCTTAAAAATTGTTTGCTGTCAATGTATTCTTCAGGATGAGATAAGATTTTAATAATATTAGCATTATTGATAAGCCCTGATTTTAATATAAGCCATTCAAATGATTCTGGCAGACATAAGGTGAATTTATCAGGATATTGATGGATGACCTTCATGACCTTATCCATCTCGGCTCCAAATGCAGCGCCGTCTGCGACTATGAAAGTTTTCTTATCTGTATTGCTCTGAAGAAAATTATATATTCCAGATTTTGATTTTCCAGAACACACTTTGATATTATCATTTTCAAAATGCTTGTTGAAAAACTGAAAGCCAGATTCTGAATCTTCCGTAAGAAGAGTGTCATAGGTGATATGATCAGAATTATCCGGGTCAGAATAAATATGCTTTTCATTTGAAAGATATATCGGCTGCAGTGAATGAAATTTACCACTTGTTTGTATTTCATATATTTCATTCACGCTGAAAGGAAGTTCATATAAATTCTCACGGTTGAAAATCACATAATAATTGTCACTTTGAGAAACAGCGACAGCAAAATCCCTTGATGTTAGGAATTCAGCGCCTTCGTCAATAAAAACAATACTGTCATGAATTCCATTAAGCTGATGCATCCAATCCATATCGATAAGAGCAACGCAAGCCTTGTCTGAAGAAATCTGGATTCCACTCGATGCTTTAAGTCTGGTGTATTCGGCAATCATATCATAAAGCGTGGTCTTACCAGTACCGCTGTCACCACGGACAATCGTGATATTACGTCGGATTTCGAATTCATATTTTGTTTTGTTATTCTGAACCCTTATCTTGTGTGAGCCAATCATGATATTACCTATACATAATTTCCAGCATAATAAAGAAGCTCTCTCATGTTGTGGGCAACCTTCCCATTATTTACTACTTTGATTTTGAAATCCCCATCGCCAAAATCCATGATATGCCTTAGATTGATGACAACTTTCCTTTCCTTTGCAATTTCAAGAATCCATTTGGCACAATTATCGCCGCATGTGGAAGCATTAAATACATGGGTTTTATCAAAGCGGATAAGCATCAGAGTCTTGACACCTCCTGAAAGCTGAAGTGGAGAAATGCCGCCGAGAACAGGACTCTTGATCAGATTTGCATCAATTACTTCGGATTTATCTATGTCCAGAATCATTTTTCTCGACAGTTCATTTGTAATCCATGTGTCCTGATATGTATTTTTAAAAAATACAGCCGTATTGTAAATGGCATCCGGCATATTTCCATAATAGATATTCAGCATAATTCACTATCTCCAAAAGTAAATTCATATTATCACAAAAATAGGAAATAAGCATTAATAATTTCAAGTTACATCAAATGTATCATTGCTCCTTTGTCAGTGGTAATATGTATGAAAGAAAAGTTTCCTTACATTTATTTTTTTTCTTGTATAATGAATTTGATGCGTTTGCAGTTTTATATTTTTTTTATGTTAGCGGAGGAAATTCATTATGAAGAGAAAATTGATAACTTGTCTGCTTGCAATGACGATGGCAGCAGGACTTGCAGCGTGTGGAAGCACGAAAACATCAACGACAAGTGATAATACAAAGCAAGGATCCACGACAGATGATGCAGCATCTGATACATCAGGTGAATCTGCAGATGAAAGTGATAATTCTCCATCAGAAGTGACACCAGATACACTTAATGATTTTCCTGTTTCTAAATACTGCACTACTGCCACTGATAGTGATAATAATACTGCCGTATATTATGCACAGCCATTAGATAAAGAAAGTGAAAAGGTAGTAGTGGTTCCTGCAGAAATAATTGTTGGTGATACTACAATTACTACTGAATCAGCAGGAGAAGGTGACGGAGAGAGCGATTTGCCATTCTGCGATAGCACTATGGATGAGACAGAAGCAATAGTTTTTCCAAAAAATATCAGTTCAATACATCAATTATGGAGAAGCAATAAACCAAAGAAATTAAAATATATACTTCTACCAACAAAATTTGAAAATACCGGGTTGGAAGAAAAGTATGATCCTGATAATGAAATTAAGTGGATCTATGAAGATGTAGAAGGAAAATCATATAAAAAGATGTAATATTAGTGAGATACCCATATGCTGATGTTCATCATGTATTTCATCATCGGCATGTACTCTGTATATATGTTATGGTGAGCATTGCACTTGACTAAGAAAATCATTACTTGATTATTATTTTCTGACATAATAGAGCACCACGCAGGTGCTCTGTTTTCGTTTCACCATTTCGCAATCCGCTTGTATGAAATCGGAAGCAGCGGGCGCTTGTCGAGCTTGATATAGAGGAGCTTGGAAATTGCAGCGCATACGACAAAGATAGCAACAGAAATAATAATAAGAGGTGCTGTTCCAAGATTTTTGAATGCTGTGCCTCCAAGGATGACGGCAAAGCTTGAGGCACTGCCCATCAGGAATATTACGATGAAATAATTGAGCCGGTAGCTGATCGGCGTGGAGATGAGCCACAGCGAGAGCAGGAGAATTCCGGTAAACATATAGCTCTCGTAATTCTTGATCACGAAATTTAAGATAATAAAAACAAGTGAAGTGAGCGCTGCGAAGAAAATGCAGAAATTCGGGATGATCTTTGTCATGAGGCGCTTTCGAATCGGAGAATTCATAAAGAACTTCGATGAATCAAGCGGCATGAACAGCATGAAGAAGCTCGTAAAAATCGCATTTACCATGATGACGATATAGAAGCTCACAAACTCTATGCCTGTGCCGTTATCCATTAATAACAGGGACAGGCTTAAGAGAATCAGGATGAGAAACATGATGACGATGAATTTCAGGCTCTTTTTCCAAACCAGATTTTTGAATATGCTGTTTAATAGTTTGATATCTGAAATCAGCATATGCAGTCCTTTCTATTTTTTTGTAGTAACAACAGCCTTCTTATAAATCCTGTTATTATTTTTTATTTCCAAAAATGCACTTATGATAAGAACGATCACGCTTGTCGTGACTCTTCTTGGCATCGAGTACAAGCTCAAAATTGAACCAATACTGAAGCCAAGGATTGGCAGGAAAGACATAAAAATATAAAGGTAGACGACATCCGCAAACGAAATCAGAATCCTTTCCATTATGAGTTCAAAAAGGTACATCATGATGAAGGAGGATGCGACGATTGAAGCCTGCAGCATTTTCTCGCTGTCATCTTCATAGAGAATCACTAAATATGCAAGAAGAAAATAATATAAATAATTCAAAATCCTTCTTACGGTATTTCCATATATGATCTTCTTAAAAGTGGGAAGTCCTTTTGAAGACGTCAGGAAGAACGTGAAATTATTAATTTTCTTCCCACCGTAATAATCGAACTGGGTGAAATATTCGAGCATCCATTCATATGCGCCTAAGAATCCGCCAAAAATGAAATAGCGGTAAAAATCCATGAGATTATTATGGTTATTTGTAAGCAGCAGCGAGGCGAAAAATGGTACAAGAGGAACAAGAATAAAAACCGATAAAAATAATTTTTTTCTTCGAACTGATAGTAAGTAATATTTCATAGCACCATCCCTTGGGCTCTTCGTGAATAATGCTTCATCACGGCAAGCGATATTTCAGAAAGTGAAGCCGGGCGGATTTCACTCACTTTGTCCTCGAGATTCACTTTCTCAGTCGAGAGCGCAATTCCGTCAAAGCCTTTCTTGTTCACCGTTGTATCATAGAGAAAAGACTTAATATCATCAGAAAGCTCGCTGTCATCATGCATGAAAATGTATTTTTCCTGCAGCTCGTCAGCGAAGCCTTTTTCAACGATCTGCCCATGCTCCATGATAATGAGGTAGTCGGTGATTTTTTCCATATCGCTGATATTGTGCGTAGAGAAAAATACGGTCCGGCCGTTTTTTTCGTCAAGATAATTTAATAACATCTTATTTAAGCTGTCACGCATCAGAGGGTCAAGTGCAGCAGATGGTTCATCTAAGATGAGCAGATCCGTGTTTCTTGAGAATGCTCCGCAGAGCATCAGCTTCATCAGATTTCCATCGGAAAGCTGCGAAACCTTGTGGTTCCTTTCTGGAAGTTCCATGTCTTTGTAAAGTGCATTAAAATGCTCATTGTCAAAGCTCTTGAAGAGGATGCCATACATATTCTGAACCTGCTCGATGCTCCAGTCCGGAAAGAAATATTCCTTTGCCGCAGTGAAAACAAGCCGCTCCTTTATACCATTCTCATCCTCTGCCATGGATTTCTGCTCGTCGAAATATCGTATGTCGCCTTCGAAATCCCGGTTTACGCCGGATAGGATATTGAGAAGCGTCGATTTGCCTGCTCCATTTTCGCCGACTAAGGCCACGGCAAGTCCCTTCTTTATGTGAAGCTCAGGAATCGAAAGCTCAAAGCCTTTGTATTTTTTATGAATATCTTTTCCGAATATGACATCGGGAATATTTTGTTCTGGCATTCTTTTCTCCTATTTGATGTTCAGGCTCTTATTTTGCTCTTTCATGTTAACAGATGCCTGACCGATTGTTTTCTTCTATTGCCTAAAAATATATAGTAGTAAATTTTACCTCTTATATTTTATCACAGAAAGATGAATTCATTAAATAGTATGCTGCTATATTTGCTTTTTTACAGAGAATGATATTGTTAATGAATCATTTCATGCGTAATTAGTAAATTTTTGATGGCATTATTCTGATATTTGCTTTAGAATGGGTGAAATGTTTTTGGTTTGCGCTTGGCTATAGAATATTAAGATTGGAAGATAATATGGCAGAAAATGAAAAGACAGCACTAATTGCAATGAGCGGGGGAGTGGACAGCTCTGTTTCGGCTGTGCTCATGCTTGAAAGGGGATATACCTGCATGGGCGCGACGATGAAGCTCTATGACAGCCCGGAGAAGAATCTTAAGAAGACGAAGACCTGCTGCTCAGACAGGGATATTTATGATGCGGCATACGTGGCTATTAAGCTCGGCATGCCCTATGAGATCATTGATCTTTCTGATGAATTCAAAGACAAGGTCATCATGCCCTTCATCAAGACATACGAGGCCGGCGGCACGCCGAATCCCTGCATTGAATGCAACAGGTATTTGAAATTTGTTGCCCTTCGGAAGCTTGCAAAGGAAAAGGGTTATGACAATATCGTGACCGGGCATTATGCGCAGATTGAGTACAATGAAGAGACCAGGCGTTATTTACTTAAGCGTTCTGTTGATGCAAAGAAGGACCAATCCTATGTATTGTATTCTCTTACGCAGGAAGAGCTTGCGCATACGATTTTCCCGCTTGGCGGTATGACGAAGGATGAGACACGTGCGATTGCAGAAAAGCATGGACTCATCAATGCGGAAAAGGGCGATTCTCAGGATATATGTTTTGTTCCGGACGGCGATTATGTCGGCTTCATGGAAAGGTACCAGAACAAGAGCTATGCGCCTGGGGATTTCATTGATGAAAATGGAAAAGTAATAGGCCAGCACAAAGGCGCCGTGCATTATACGACTGGACAGAGAAAAGGGCTTGGCATTGCAGCAGGTGAGCGGATTTTTGTCTATGACAAGGACATGGAGAAAAATCTTGTCTTCGTGGGTTCTGAGGATAAGGTTTTTTCAAAGGAATTTATTGTCCGTGATGTAAACTGGATTTCTGTGCCTTCAATTGACGCGCCAGTCCGGCTTTCCATCATGACGCGCTACCGCGGGAAGGAAGCTATGGGGACGGTTGAAAAAATTTCTTCAGAAGAAGTTTCGGAATACTATGCTTCACGGGGACGGAATTTTTCAGCAGCTGAAACTCATTCTGAGAATGGGCAGGAAGATTTCAATACATCAGATTCATATTACAAGGTCACGTTTGACACGCCGCAGCGTGCTATCACAACCGGCCAGGCTGCAGTATTCTATGATGGCGAATATGTATATGGCGGTGGAACAATCGACCTCGTACTGAAAGACTGATATTGTTTTTTGACATGGATTTTCTATGTTGAAGCTACCACAAATGCTAATAGTACTGGATGTGGTAGCCAAATTCCAAAATCAAATTTATTACTAGCTACCACAAGTAGCATTAGGGCATCATGTGGTAGCCAGAATGTGGGAAAAAGAAAAATGAAAAAGAATAATATTGTTTTAATCGGCATGCCGGGTGTGGGAAAGAGCACAGTCGGCGTCATACTTGCAAAAGAGATCGGATATGAGTTTGTGGATTCTGATCTTCTGATTCAGAAGAGGGAGAAGAGGCTTCTTCACGAGATTATTGAAGACGAAGGCACGGATGGCTTTCTAAAAATCGAGGAGGATGTAAATGCTTCCATCGAGACAGAGCATTCTGTCATAGCTACCGGCGGCAGCGTTGTCTATGGTCAAAGAGCGATGGCGCATTTAAAAGACATTGCGACAGTTGTCTATCTGAAGCTTGACTATGAAGATCTTTCAAAGAGGCTAGGAAATCTTCATAACCGCGGCGTTGTCTTGAAGGACGGTCAGACATTGAAGGACATTTATGATGAGCGGTGTGCACTTTATGAAAAATATGCAGATGTCGTTGTAGATGAGAAGGGAAGGGACATTGAGGCAACACTTGAACTTGTCAGGCAGAAGATTCAGCAGTAATGTCTCAATACTTGCAAGATGACGAATGCTTACAGCCTATTTGGTATTGAAAATAGTGCGAAGTAACCTTTGATTTTGCATTGTTAATTCGCTGTCAAAATGCTATACTAGTCACGGTGTGTTTGGCACTGTGGCTTTCTATGCAGAAATTTGCCCGATGAATTTCTTAAATGGTTCGTTGGCAGCGCTGCATTCAATAAATTTTAATTGGAGAGAGATATGGATTACAAGAGCTCAGGCGTAGATATCGAAGCAGGATACAAATCAGTTGAACTTATGAAAAAGTATGTCAAGGAGACAGTAAGACCTGAGGTTTTGGGTGGTCTTGGCGGATTTTCCGGTGCGTTTTCACTTGACAAAATTAAAGACATGGATGAGCCGGTGCTGGTTTCCGGAACGGACGGTGTCGGCACGAAAATCAAGCTTGCCTTTCTTCTTGACAAGCATGACACAATCGGAATCGACTGCGTTGCCATGTGCGTAAACGACATCGCATGTGCAGGTGGCGAACCTCTTTTCTTCCTTGACTATATTGCCTGCGGAAAGAATTATCCTGAGAAAATTGCGGAAATCGTAAAGGGCGTAGCAGAAGGCTGCAAGCAGTCTGACTGTGCACTGATCGGCGGCGAGACTGCTGAGCATCCTGGCCTCATGCCTGAAGAAGAATATGATCTCGCTGGCTTTTCAGTCGGTGTTGTAGATAAGAAAGACATTATCACAGGTGAGAATCTGAAGGCTGGTGATGTCCTTGTCGGAATGGCATCAACGGGCGTACATTCAAATGGATTTTCGCTGGTAAGAAAGGTCTTTGAAAAGGAACTTACACCTGATGGTCTCAGGGCTCCTGTCGAAGAACTCGATGGGAAATCACTTGGCGAAGTTCTTCTTGCACCTACCAGGATTTATGTAAAGGCACTTAAAGCCATCAAGGATGCCGGCATAAAGGTAAAGGCTGCCAGCCACATCACAGGCGGCGGCTTCTATGAGAATGTACCGAGAATGCTGATTGATGGCAAGCGTGCAGTCATTGAAAAGAGCTCATATCCAGTTCCTGCAATTTTCGGCCTCATCCAGAAGAAGGGCGACATCGAAGAACGCATCATGTACAACACCTTCAACATGGGCATCGGCATGGTTCTTGCAATTGACAGGAATGAAGTTACGGGTGCTATGAAGGCCATCCGTTCAGCAGGTGATACACCTTACATCATTGGTGAAATTGCTGACGGCGAGAAAGACGTGGAGCTCATATGAGGGAGTGACTTTTCAGCGAAGCTGAAATAAATTGTCACGAATCTTGTCATAGGGATGTCAGCGAAGCTGACAGGAACCCCTATGACGTTAAATTTTTACAAAGTAAAAATCGACTTGCCGCCGAGTTCACAAAGTGAATGAGGGGGCGTTACCTTGGAGAAAATATGTTGGATTTAGTTGTAATGGTTTCTGGCGGCGGAACAAATCTGCAGGCCATCATTGACAAGATCAATAATGGCACGATTACAAATGCGAGAATCCGTGCCGTGATTTCAAATAATAAAAATGCTTATGCGCTTGAGCGTGCAAGAAAAGCAAATATCGAGACGGCAGTCGTAAGCCCGAAGGATTATCCTGACAGGGAATTATTTAATAGAGCATTAATCACAAAGATTGACTCATTCCATCCGGGGCTCATTGTCCTCGCAGGCTTCTTAGTCGTCATTCCACCTGCACTTGTTGAAAAATATAGATACCAGATTATCAATATTCACCCGTCACTGATTCCTTCTTTCTGCGGAAAGGGCTACTACGGACTGAAGGTTCATGAGGCAGCTCTGGAGCGTGGCGTGAAGGTCACAGGCGCGACGGTGCATTTTGTTGATGAGGGCACGGACACAGGTCCGATTATTCTTCAAAAGGCAGTCGAGATCAAGAATGGCGACACGCCTGAAGTCCTTCAGAAGAGGGTAATGCAGGAGGCCGAATGGGTGATTATGCCGAAGGCAATTGACCTCATTGCTAATGGCAAGGTCAGAATCGAAGGCAGAAAGACCATCATTCTTGACTGATGCGTTATCTATTTGCTTTTTAAATATTTTTTACACTTGACAAAGTTACACGATGATATCCACGCAGCTATCGAGTGTTAACTAAATATTATTAAGAAATAGCAGATTACTTCAAATCTGCTATTCATAATTACAGTATTACATATTAAGAACGGAGAAAATCATGAAGGTTCTTGTAGTTGGTGGAGGCGGAAGAGAGCATGCAATCGTGCAGGCTGTTTCCAAATCAAAGAAAGTTGATCAGATATACTGCGCACCGGGAAATGCCGGAATCGCATCACTAGCAGAATGCGTTCCGATTACGCCGATGGAGTTTGACAAATTAGTTGCATTCGCTAAAGAAAAAGAAATCGACCTTACCATCATCGGAATGGATGACCCGCTCTGCGGCGGCATCGTTGATGAATTCGAGAAGGCAGGCCTTCGTGTTTTCGGACCAAGGAAGAATGCTGCAATCCTCGAAGGCAGCAAGGCTTTTTCAAAAAATCTCATGAAGAAATACGGCATTCCTACAGCAGGCTATGAAGTATTCGATAGCCCTGAAGCAGCTAGGGAATACCTAAAGACTTCAAAATACCCGATTGTCCTTAAGGCTGACGGCTTAGCACTTGGCAAGGGTGTTCTCATCTGTAATTCCTGGGAAGAAGCTGATGCCGGCGTCAAGGAACTCATGGAGGATAAGAAGTTCGGCGCAGCAGGAAATGAAATCGTCATCGAAGAATTTATGACCGGCCGCGAGGTTTCAGTACTTTCATACTGCGACGGCAAGACCATCAAGATTATGAGTTCTGCACAGGATCATAAGCGGGCATGCGATGGAGATACGGGACTTAATACCGGCGGCATGGGCACATTTTCACCGAGCCCGTTCTATACGCCTGAAGTCGACAAGTTCTGCAAAGAGCATATTTACCAGAAGACTGTCGATGCAATGGCGGCAGAAGGCAGGGGATTCAAGGGCGTTATCTTCTTCGGTCTTATGATTACAGAAGATGGTCCAAAGGTCTTAGAGTACAATGCCCGCTTCGGCGATCCAGAGGCGCAGGTCATACTGCCTCGTATGGAAAATGACATCATCGACGTGATGGAAGCCTGCATTGACGGAACGCTTGATACGATAGATCTTAAGTTTGCCGATAACGCAGCAGTATGCGTAGTTCTTGCAAGCGACGGCTATCCTGTCAAGTATGATAAGGGCTTCAAGATCACAGGCTTCGACAAATTCGACAATAAGAATTATTTCTGTTTTCATGCAGGCACGAAGTTTGATGAAAATGGCGATATCGTTACTAATGGAGGAAGGGTGCTCGGTATTACCGCACTTGGAAATGATTTAAAGGAAGCTCGTGCAAATGCTTACAAGGCTACTGAGTGGATCGACTTCAAGAATAAGTATATGAGGCACGACATAGGACACGCTCTCGATGAAATCTGATAAACAGCTTGGAAAATTAAGCAAAAGAATTAATATTACCCTGATTCTCGTACTTATTGTGACCGTAATCACAGCAGTCACATGTATTATCATATTAGCAAATGAGAAACAGCGAAAGAATGCGTTAAGTGCCCAGACTGATGCTGCAATGCAGCAGGGTAAGGGCAGTGTTGAGACTTCAGCAGATACTACCGATACTACAACGGATTCAGCAAATTCAGATCATACGCCCGAACCAGATGAGGCTGCTGTATTAGACAGCGGCGCAGAAAATTCGTCTGGCAGCGAACCAGCATCCGGAAGTGCTGTTGCAGGTTCCGGTGCCGCTACAGCTTCTTCAAACAGCACTACAAATACGAACGCTGATACAAACATCATTTTTACTGGTGATGTGATGCTGAGTCCCTATGTCCAGAAAAATTACGACAAGGGCGGCATTGATTCCGTTGTAGAGCCAGCATTAAAAGAAAAGCTTGTTAATGCAGATATTCTCGAAATAAATGAGGAATTCCCTTTTGGTACAAAAGGCACGCCTGAATCAGACAAGCAGTACACCTTCAGGGTGGATCCTAAATATGTTCCTGTATTCACTGATATGGGTGTTGATGTAGTTGGCCTTGCTAATAATCATATATTAGACTATGGGCAGGACTGCATGCAGCAGACGCTTGCAGAACTTGCTGCTGTAAGCATACCAGAGACCGGTGTTGCAGAGAATCTTGATAGTGCAAAACAGCCTGTCGTAATAGAAAAAAATGGAAAGAAATATGCATTTATCGCTGCAAGCCGTGTACTTCCTAAGGGTTCATGGGATTTAAGGAACAGAAACTGGACTGTGTTTGGCGCATACGATACCACAGCTGTCATTGATGCGATTCAGTCTGCGAAGAGCCAGTATGATTATGTATTCGTAATGATTCACTGGGGTACAGAAAAGACCACGACGCTTACAAATTACCAGCAGAAGATGGGGCATTCATTTATTGATGCTGGTGCAGATGCTGTGATTGGTTCTCATCCACATGTACTTCAGGGAATTGAATACTATAATGGCAAGCCAATCTTCTACAGCCTTGGCAATTTCATCTTCAATCAGACGATTAATGAGACGGCAGCACTGAGTCTTACAGTTTCACCGGATGGGACTACGACTTATTCCCTGATTCCGGCAAAAGCTGTGAATGGTACGACTCAGCTTGAGTCAGTTACTGAGGCGGCAAAGACAATTGAGGGCATGCGGAAGATCAGCCCCGGTGTGAATATTGATGACAGCGGCGTGGTAACTGCTGGAGAGTAAATAATAAAATATGCAGGCAAACAGCATTTGCTAGCTTAAAAAATTTGTGCATAATCGAATCAGTGCATAATATGATGCGATTAATATATACTATTTCAAAGGTGAAAGGAAATAAAAATGAGCGAGTATGGTTTTGGCGGAATGATTGAAAAGTTAAAGAAATCTCCAAAGAAGATTGTCTTTACTGAGGGTACAGATCCGAGAATTCTTGAAGCAGCATCAAGACTTTTAGCAGGAAATTTTCTTACTCCTATTCTATTAGGAGATCCAAAGGAAATTCATGAAGCCGCTGCAGATTCAGGCTTCAGGGTTGACGGCGCACCAATCATTGATCCAAAGAACTATGACAGATTTGACGATATGGTAGATCTTTTCTGCGAACTCAGGAAGAGCAAGGGTGTTACTCCCGATCAGGCTAAAGAGATTCTGAAGGGTTCTAATTATTTTGGAACCATGCTCGTAAAGATGGGTGTTGCTGATGCACTTCTTGGCGGCGCTACTTATTCCACTGCTGATACAGTACGTCCTGCACTTCAGCTTATTAAGACAAAGCCTGGTAATTCCATCGTTTCTTCATGCTTCATCCTTGTACGTGATGCGGCAACAGGTGACCGTGAAGTCATCGCCATGGGCGATTGTGCAATCAACATTAAGCCTACTGAGGACGACCTTGTTGAAATCGCAGGCGAGACAGCAGAGTGCTCAAAGATTTTCGGTGTGGATCCAAGGGTCGCATTTCTTTCATACTCTACGCTTGGTTCAGGAAAGGGCGAAGATGTTGATAAGATGAGAAATGCCGCAGCAAAGGCAAAAGCAAAGTATCCGGATCTTCCAATCGATGGCGAATTACAGTTTGATGCAGCTGTATCTCCCCGGGTTGCAAAGACAAAGTGCCCTGATTCAAAGGTAGCAGGCCATGCCAATGTATTCATCTTCCCTGACATTAATGCAGGAAATATTGGCTACAAGATTGCCCAGCGTCTTGGAAATTTCGCAGCATACGGACCTATTCTATTAGGACTCAATGCGCCGATCAATGACCTTTCAAGAGGCTGCAACGGCAACGAAGTTTATTCAATGGCAATTATTACAGCAGCACTTGCCTGTGACTGATGAAGGATTTGCTATGCAGGTAGTTAAGTACATGTTTCAGCCCCATGGGGATGACAGGGGACAGCTGATTGCTCTTGAAGAATTTAAGGATATTCCCTTCTCTGTAAAGCGTGTATACTATATGTATGACACGAAGGAAGGCGTCGTGCGTGGAAAACATGCCCATAAGTCCTTACAGCAGATTCTTATTTGTATTCATGGTTCGTGCAAGATCCTTCTGGACAATGGCTTTGAGAAAAAGGTTGTTCCACTTGAGAAGCCATACGAAGGTCTCTACGTTGCCAATGATATGTGGCGTGAAATGTATGACTTTTCGCCGGATGCAGTTCTTATGTGCCTGGCTTCAGATTACTATGATGAAAGCGACTACATCAGGGATTATGATGAATTCTTAAAGATGGTCCATGAGAAGCAGGAGAAAGGATAATCGTATGAGAAGTATTGATGAGAGTGTATATATTGCTGATTCTGCTGATGTTGTCGGTGATGTTACCATCGGAAAGGACTCAAGTGTCTGGAATCATGCTACAGTACGTGGGGACAGGGCACCTGTAGTTATTGGGGAAGGCTCCAATGTTCAGGATAATGCTGTACTTCATGTAGAAAACGATCTTCCTGTCATAGTCGGCGATTATGTTACAATAGGACATTCTGCAATCGTTCATGGCTGCAGTGTAGGTGACAATACCTTAGTCGGTATGGGTGCCATCATCATGAACGGTGCAAAGGTCGGAAAAGACTGCGTAATTGGAGCAGGCGCACTTATTACAGAAAATACTGTGATTCCAGACGGTTCTCTTGCCGTTGGCGTTCCTGCAAAGGTAATAAAGCAGGTTTCTGATGAGCAGAAAAAAGAATTTAGAATAAATGCGGGTCAATCATTTTTTCTATGTGATAGCTCAGCCGCTGACCCGGCGGCATAGTACATTGATAGTTGCATAAATAAAGGATCAACCTTTATGATTAAGTTGCATCTTGCCGGATGTAACAAACCCAAT
>Ga0256406_1000580_pt1 | contig 65998 bp, 57 predicted proteins | sample RumenRJG_03DNA_FD_185986 | JGI IMG/M metagenome (GOLD analysis project Ga0256406, IMG submission 185986) | Bovine rumen microbial communities from Lethbridge, Alberta, Canada - RJG_03 | ecosystem: Host-associated > Mammals > Digestive system > Stomach > Rumen | place: Canada: Alberta | collected... | reverse complement strand
AAATTTTGCTGTTTGATTTTCACCACTAAGTTAAGTGAAATTTTTGACATGGCAAAATCCTGAGCAACTTATTGTTGCTCAGGAATTTATAAAAATATTTAAAATATTAAGTTGCGGAATTAAGGTAATCTACATGGCAGATAGATGAGTAACAAAAAAGGAAGAATCCCGATGGGGACTCTTCCTTTTTTATGCTGTTCGTTTTATCTGTCTTATTCAGCAGAAGCGCATCTTATTTGGCAGGAGCAGGAGCATTGCCTGCGGGAGCAGCTGCGTTGTTGGCAGGAGCAGCAGCCTTGTTGCCAGCAGCAGGGGCAGCCTTCTGAGCGCCGTTGGCAGGAGCAGTCTGACCGGCACCGAAGCCCTGAGTGTTGGTAGGATTGGTGGTCTGCGACTGTGTGGCAGCATTCTCCATGACGCTCTGGTCAGTGGTAGCGGTAGGAGCAACATAAGCGCAAAGCACGCTGAGCACTACCATGGCAATGGCCAGACCCCACGTAGTCTTCTCGACGACGTCGGTAGTTTTGCGGACACCCATGATAGAATTGGAAGCAGAGAAGTTGGATGCCAGTCCACCTCCTTTTGATTCCTGAATCAAAACGATGAAGATCATCAGCAAAGAAGCGATGATGATGAAGACAACTAATAAATTGTACATTTCTTTTGTTTGTTTTTATTTGTTTTTACTATTTAATATCAATTTTTCCAAGAACCGGATTTGGTCGACGAAGTAGATGTTCTTCTGTGCTTTTGAGAGGTCAAGCTTCTTCATGATCTCGAGAGCCTTGTCGTATCGGCCTTGCTTGATGTAGATGCGGGCAAGGGTCTCCGTGGCGTAGCCACCCTGTTCTACGGTATCGGCCGACTTGTCCTCCTCTTCTTCCTCAATCTCAGGCATGAACTCTGGCTCTTCCTGCAGGGTGATCTTTCCGCCCTCGTTGTTGATGAAGTTGTCGATGAGGTCCTGGCCTTTGAGTTGGGGCGCCTTCTGTGTGGCCTCCTTCTCTTCCTCGCTCTCGGTCTCGAGCAGATAAGAGACGTAGTCTACGGCTGCATCGGCCGGCGTGGGCTTGCGCTTGCTGTTCTTGTCCTCGTCGGAGTCGGCGGGAATCGAATCCAGGAAATCATCGATGAGGGCCACGGTGCGGCTTTCGCCGGGTTTGGCGGCTTTTTCCTTCTCGCTGGACTTGGTGTTCAAGCGGTAGTGGGCGGCCTCCACCATGTTGAAGATCATCTTGCGGTCGGTGACGTAGATGGCAGCGCGTCTCAATTCCTCGTCGAACGAAGGATCGTGGAGGATATAGAGATTTTGGAGCATCAGGAGCCGTGCCGTCTGGTAGTACGGATAGAGCGCAATCAGGCTTCGGAGATCGTAGAGGGTCTCCTTGTCCATTCGTTCGGGATGCTTGATGAGCTCTGTCAGTTCCATGTATTATCAGTGAATTATTCTGTGGAAGTTTACCAATTGGCTACCGTGGCATTGAAGATTTGTTCGGCCAGGTCGTCCACCATCTGCTGTACCAGTTCCTGCTGTACGCTGACGAGCGACCGTGTCGTCTCGTAGGATGACGTAGCAGTGAACTGCTTCTCAAAGTCCTCGTCGTGGTTTACGCGGTTGGTGAATCTCACGTTGACCGTGATGGCCAGTTCAGTCTGTGCGGCATAACCTTCGCTCGATACGCTCTTGTTGCGCTGAGAGTACTGCGTGATCTCGCCCTCAATCTGCAAGTCGCCGTTGCGCTTCACCTGTTGCAGGCGGGTGTGGTTGGCAAACTCGTCCTTGAGGGCAGTGTTGAACATCGGGCCCATCGGTCCCCAGACGTAGCTTGAACGGATGGGGAAGTCGGCTATCGTGATGGTCTTCGTCTTGGTGTAGTCGATACTCGAGCCGTTGAAGCCATAACTTACCTTGCAGCCACAGAGTGTCAACACGAAGAGCATCGTGGCCATAACGGCAGCAAAGCCGCTTAGTCGGGCGGAAATTCTATTTGGTGAGGCCATACTGTTTGATCCTTCTGTAAAGCGTGCGGTCGCTGATACCCAATTCTTGTGCGGCCTTCTTGCGGTTGCCGCCATTGCGCTCGAGGGCCTTCTCCACCGTCTGCCGGCCCAGGTCGCTCAGATTGAGCGTCTCAGGCTCTTCGGCTTTTATCTCTTCGGCCTCGGCCTCCTGGATATCGGAATGTGCACTCGGTGGGACGTTGTTGGTGGACACGAGTTCATTGCTGCGGTTGGCGATGGCAGGATACTTGTCGCCGATGAGCGGTGAGGAGAAACCTCTGGCATCGGCCAGGTCGCGCGAGTCGTTGAGTTGCTTGCGCAGGTTGTTGAAGTCGCGGCGCAGGTCGCTCACGTTGCCGCGCAGCTCGTAGAGAATCTTGTAGAGAATCTCCCTCTCGCTCTCGTAGGAGTGCTGACCGGGCTGTGAGATCGTAGAGAGTTCGGTGCTCTCCTGATCGTCGGGGATGAACTTGCGGAGCATCTTTGCCGTGACGACGCGCTCCTCGCTCAGCACCGACATCTGCTCGGTGATGTTCTTCAGCTGGCGCACGTTGCCGGGCCATTTATAGTGGAGCATGATCTGCTTTGCGTCATCGTCGAGTGTGATTCTGGGCAGTTTGTATTTCTCGGCCATTTGCATGGCAAAGAGCCGGAAGAGCAACAGGATATCCTCACCTCTGTCGCGCAGGGGCGGCATCTGTATGGGAATGGTATTCAGACGATAGTAGAGATCCTCGCGAAACCGACCCTCGCTGATGGCCTTGCGGATATTGACATTGGTGGCGGCGACAACGCGCACGTCGGTCTTCATAATCTTCTGACCGCCCACGCGGATGTATTCGCCAGTTTCCAGCACACGCAGCAGACGGGCCTGGGTGGCCATGGGGAGCTCGCCCACCTCGTCGAGAAAGATCGTGCCTTTGTTGGCCACTCCAAAATAGCCCTCGCTCTCGCCGATGGCACCGGTGAAGGAGCCTTTCTCGTGGCCGAAGAGCTCGCTGTCGATCGTTCCCTCGGGGATGGATCCACAGTTGATGGCGAAATAATTCTCGCGGCGGCGGGGGGAATTGTCGTGAATGACACGCGGGATAATCTCTTTACCGACACCGCTTTCACCCACGATAAGTACGCTCAAATCGGTTGGAGCCACCTGTAGGGCAACGTCCAAAGCATGATTCAAGCCTTCGCTATTTCCAACGATATTGTACCGTTGTTTGATTTTTTGCAGTTCGGATGTGTTCATTGGGTGACAAAATTACATATTTTATTTGAGATAGCTGCAAATTTGGCATACTTTTTACGAGTTCTTCTTGGCTTTTTTATCAAATTTTATCAACAGCAAGCCAATTCCGGTCCATGTGAGTTCGCGCAGACGCACGATGAGGGCCAAGAAGATGCCCTGACTGGCAGCGATTCCGAGTTTGGTGGTAGACATCAGGAATCCACCTTCACGACCGCCCAACTGCAAGGGCATAAAAAACAGCAGGTTGGCAAAGAGCGATGTGAAAGCGAGGATGAACATACAGTCGAAGAAGTTGACGCTAGGCAGCAGCACCAGCAGGATGAAAAGAATCTCCAGCGACGAGCATACGCGGCAGCTCAGTTCGAGCAGAACGGCCGAGATGAACGTGCGGGGATTCTGGCTGTGGAGGGCGGCAATCTGCTGGTCGATGGTGTCGAGCTGCTCACGGTGCTTCTCCACGAAAGGCTGAGCCCACTTCTTCACCAGTGGCATATGGCTGAGCAGCTTCATCACGCGGTTGGCCAGACCCTTGCGGTAGCCGGAGAAGAAAAACCATATACCCAGCGAGCAGAAACCCATCGTGACGGCCAGCAGGACAGCCATCAGGAAGTCTACCGGACGTATCAGAAGATAAAGAGCGCTCGACAGCCCCCAAAACCAGAAGTGGCTGAAGATGTGGGTCATGGCGTAGAGGATTACCGACGACGAGGCACGCTCGGTGCCTATCTTGGGCGCCAGTTCCATGATGCGGTAGGGCTCGCCGCCCATCAACCCGCCGGGAGTGGCGTAGTTGAGGGCGAAGCCGGAGACGGTTACTTTATAGAGCCACCAGAACTTTACTTTTCTTGTCTTTGCCATGCCCTCGGGCGAAGGGTCCTGGCTCCGGATGATGATATACCATGCCGCCGTGTTGAAGACGTAGAGCACCAGCCACAGACCCAGCACGGCGAAAAACCAGTAGCCGGCATGGCGAAGTCCGTTCCAGACTTGCTTGAAGTCGAGTTGCGTCAGCATCACGATCAGCACAAGCAGGCCGAAGAGGAAGAAAGCGTTCTGATATTTCTTTTTCATAAATGGTTATTTTTCAGGTCCTTCTTCCTGTGTAGGTTGCTTGCTGTCCGATGGTTGTGCCGGCGCGCTGGCAGGGGCCTGACTGTCTTTGTTGGGGTGGGGGAGATTGGCATTGCCTCTGGGAGCACGCTCGATGATGGAGTTCTCGTGCTTCTTGGGAATGGCGAAGCGCACCTTCTCGCTGTCGTCCTTCTTCTCATGATAGAGCTTCTTGAGCGGATTGGCCAGGGGCTCGTCAAACTCCAGACGGTGGCGGTAGATGTCGATGGCCAGATAGATGGCCTGGCGGAAGGAGGACTCGTCGGCCACGTTGCGTCCGGCTATGGAGAAGGCCACGTTGTTCTCGGGAGCAGTGCAGACAATCGACAGTCCGGCCAGGAAGCGTACGCCCTCCGTGGATTCCAACGACTTGAAGGGGGCTGTGCCCTGGTCGTGATACATGGCCAGAACAGCGTCGAAGGCATCAGAGACGTTTCCGCTGAAGATTTCGTCGGCCGAATAGGGACCGAAGGCATTGATGCCGTTGTCGGCGAGCTTGTTCACCGTGGGGATGATCACCTCCTGCTCTTCCTTGTTGAAGTTGCCGTACTCACCGTTGTTGGGATTCAGCGAGAGCACTGCCACGCGGGGATTGGAGATGCGGAAGTCACGGCGAAGGGTGTTGTAGAGGGTGAGAATGCGGTTTTCGAGCAGTTCGGGCGTGATGGCCTGAGCCACGTCGCGCATGGGGATATTGTCTGTGGCCAGGGCAACGCTCAGATTGTCGTTGATAAACATGGGCAGCATTTTACGGCCTTCACCCAGGCAACTTTCGATGTAGGCCTGCTGGCTGCTGAACTTCACGCCGCTCGACTCCAGATGGCTCTCGTCTACAGGGCAGGTGACGAGCACGTCGAAGAGGCCGTTGCGGTAGTCGTTGATGGCACGGTCGAGGGCCTTCATGGCAGCCTGATTCGACTCAGGCGTGGGCACGCCGAGCTCCACCTTGATTTCGTCGTTGAAGCACGTGAGCATGTTCACGCGGCCGTCGCGGGCTTCGTTGGCATCGCTGATGATGCTGAAGTTGGCCGGGATGTCAAGCGCCTTGCGGTGGTAGGTGGCCACCTTGGGCGAACCGTAGATGATGGGCGTACAAATCTCCAGCATCTCGGAAGCGGCGAAAGTTTTAAAAATGAGTTCGTATCCGATTCCGTTGGTGTCGCCGTGAGTGATGGCGACGCGTATCTTTCTGTTATTTTCCATTATGTTGTTGTTTTATCGTATAGAGAGCGGCTTCCAACTGCCGCATCAGATTTCTTTTCTTGGATTCAGGCGCATAGACAAAGGCAATGACCGTGACGTCGCCCACCTGCCTCTGCACGTAGGGACCGCCCATGGCATCGCCCACAATCTCCCAGAGGCCGCGCTTGTGCTCGGGGGCGACAAGCCGCATGTGCATCTCGTCGGTCTCGCCCTTGATGTTCTTGGCGAGCGCCTCGTTGACGTTTCCCCGCAAGACGACGATGTTCTTCATTCCCTGTGGCGTATTGTTCGACAGCCAGATGAAGCCGGGCCTCACCATGCTGCTGCTCAGTTCTTTGGGAATGAGCATCTCGAGGCCAAACATCTTCCGGATGGCGTCGCCGGCCTTGGTGTTGTGACTCCGGCGGAGCTTCTTCACCTCCTGACCCATCTCGAAGGCATTGAGCATGCGCACCACCTTCTGGGGGTTGCTTCCGTCGGTGTAGACGACGATTTGCGGCCGGGCCCAAACGTCCTGCTTCACTTCAAACTGGCGTCCACGTTGGCAGATGACCACGGCCCGCGAGAGCTTGCTCCACTCATCGAGGCTCTTCCGGCGGCTGACGTCGAACATCGGTTCGGGCTGGGGCAGTCCTTCCACGTTCTGACTCATAGCCTCCGCAAGACTTGGCTGCGCCTGGCCCACGAGCGTCACCTCGTAGGGACGGGAACTCGACTGGGGCTGACCACCGTTGTCACTGCACGAGCAGAGGACAACCGACAGCAGTGCGAGGATCATCAGCCATGCCGTGTGCTTCATTTCCTCGACTCGCTGATTTTCTTTGACGTGCTGAGCAATCCGCAGGCGGCATAGATGTCCTGACCACGACTGGCGCGGATGGTGGTGAAGACGCCATGCGAGGTGAGATAGTCGCGCAGTTGCTCCATTTTAGCATCGTCGGCCCCATGCAGGGGAACGTTGGGAATCTGGTGGAAGCGGATGAGGTTGACGCGGCAGTCGAGACCTTTGAGCAGACTGACGATTTCCTGGGCGTGGGCCTTGGTATCGTTGAGTCCGCCGAAGACGATATATTCGAATGAGAGGCGGCGCTGATGGCTGAAGTCATAATTGCGCAGCAGTTCCACCACCTCCTCTATCGACATGCCCCTTTCGGCAGGCATCAGTTCGGCCCGCAGGCTATGGATGGGAGCGTGGAGGCTGATGGCCACATGGCAGTCGCTCTCCTCGAGGAAGCGCTTCAGCTTGTTTTTCACTCCGACGCTACTCACCGTGATGCGCTTCGGGCTCCAGGCCCAGCCGTAGTCGGCCGTCAGGATTGTGGTGGCCCGCAGCACGTTGTCGAGATTGTCCATCGGCTCGCCCTGTCCCATGAAGACAATGTTGGTGAGCTGGTCACGCTCGGGCAGCGAGTAGACCTGGTTGAGTATGTCGTTGGCGGTAAGGTTACCCTCGAAGCCCTGTTTGCCCGTCTGACAGAAGAGGCAATTCATCTTGCATCCCACCTGCGACGAGACGCAGAGCGTGGCTCTGTCGTTCTCCTCGGGGATGAAAACCGTCTCGACGAACTTGCCGTTGTTCTCGGCATTCGTCGTGGCTACGGGGAAGAGATATTTAATGGTGCCGTCCTTGGAGCGCTGGGCGTCGATGGGGGCTGCGCAGCCAATCTCGAACTGCTCGGCCAGCTTCTCGCGGTTGGCTTTCGAGATGTTGGTCATCTCGTCAATGCTGCCGACGTGGTGGCCGTAGATCCATTCGGCCATCTGCTTGCCGGCAAACTTGGGCAGTCCCAGTTCCACGGCGACATCCTTCAGTTCTTCAAGAGTAAGACCTAATAATTTTCGTTTCATGCTGCAAAGTTAGCGCAATTCGAGAGTATTACAAAATAAAAACGTATTTTTTATTTTTTATTCAAATTATCCTCTACCGCAACTATCCGTTGGAAAGGCTATCCGACGAATCTGTATAGTTTATAAGACGAATCTATATATTCCTAAGTGCAATCGGGAGAGAATCGTCTGCGTTTCTCCCAATTTTCTTCAGAATTGCTACATACCTTTGCCGCCACAAACCAGGGAGTCAATAGATGAAGAAAACCGCCTTGTTTTATCTCGTAGTGTTGCTGTGTCTGCTGCCGGCAATACTGTTGCGCGATTATACGCCATCCAACGAGCTTCGCTATCTGAGTATTGCCGATGAGGCACTCAGAGAGCACCATCTCTTTGCGTTCACCAATCACGGCGTCCCCTACGCCGACAAGCCTCCCTTGTTTTTGTGGCTTGTCATGCTGGTGAGGTGCTGCCCGTTGTGGATGCAGCATTTCCTCTTCGGATTGCTCACGTTCATTCCCGCTGTCGTCACCATCGAGACCATGTTGCGGCTCATTGGCCTCCAAGGCCAGCGTGCTTGGAATTATCGTATCCTTACGATGACCACCGTGTTGTGGCTCGTCTCGATGCTGACGCTGCGCATGGATATGCTGATGACCATGTTTATCGTCTTGGCGATCAGCCAGTTCTATCGCACTTATTCCAGCTCTCGGCCCAGGGAGAATCTTCTCTTGCCGCTGTGGCTCTTTCTTGGCGTGTTCACCAAGGGAGCCGTAGGATTCATCGTTCCTTTCTCGGTGATTGTCATTTTCCTTTTCGTCAAAGGGCGGGAGGGCGACCTGCCGCATTATTTCGGCTGGAAATCGCTCGGACTGCTTCTGCTTCTCTTTGCCATCTGGTTTGGTGCCGTATACATCGAAGGCGGCAACAGCTATCTTTACGACCTCACCGTGCATCAGACTCTTGGCCGAGCCTTCCACTCATTCCATCATCGTCAGCCAGTCTATTTCTACCTGTACATGTATTGGCCCCTGTTGTTTCCATGGTCGCTCTGGGCAGCTCTCTCGGCGTGGAACCTGTTCAGGCGCCAGCACTACAATGGCAACAGTGTCAGACTGGCTATCATTGCCTCGGCTGTTGTGTTCGTCAGTCTCTCCCTCATCAGCAGCAAGCTCAGCATCTACTTGTTGCCTCTGGTTCCCTTTGCTCTCTCTTTGATAGCCCTTTGCCCCACCGTGGAGTCTCGTTGTGTGAGGTGGGCCCTTGGGCTGAGCTACCTGCCGCTGGTGTTCATGGCTCCTGCGTTGCCCGTGGTCGGCAGCTTCTGGCCTGAACTGACCAGTGTGATGAGTCCCTTCTTCATCGCAGGCGTCTGTCTGCTCAGTCTGTCGGCCGCCGCAGCGCTCGTTCTGCTTGCCAGAAAAGCTGTGGAGAAGTCGTCGGTGGTTCTTGCCTCGGGAATTCTCCTCACCACAGCCTTGCTCGGATTCTCCATGCCTAAGGCGAATGCCTACCTGGGTTATGGCGAGGTGGCCCACGAAGTCTCGCTTCTCCGTGCCTCTCATCCTCATCATCCTGTCGTGGCTGTAGGTATGAAGCGGGCCGCAAATATGGACGTCTATCTGAAGGAGAATGTCCGCCTGCTCTCAGACAGCTGCCTGAACGAGTTGCCCGATTCGGCTATTGTGGTCATGAAACAGTCGGATGCGGTGAGAATAAGATGGCAGGCAGCAAGAAGAGTGGGGGAATATGTTGTGGGCACAACAACGAAAATCCGATAGCTTATGGTTGCTGACAGTTGTCAGCAGTTCTGCTCTCAGTTGTCAGCAGATCTGCTCTCAGCTGTCAGCAGTTCTGCTCTCAGTTGTCAGCACACGTTATCTGCAAGATGTGAGTCTATATCTCTTCTGATTGCTTACCTCCATCCCCTCTGTATTCATCATCGAGATTATGTCCGGCTCTTTGGTCTCCAAGGCCTGCGTGCTGGGTATTATCGTATCCTAACCCAACAACTCTGTGATTAAGTCTAGTAGTCTTCAGTATGTCAAATATCGCTGCATTAGCTATGCGACTACAAAGATACAAAATTTTGTAAGCGATTCCAAATTTTGGGGCTGTTTGGGGAGGGACTTGTTTTTCTGTGTATCCAACACCAAGCGTGACAGAAAGTGCTTGAATTATAACTGTTTATTCATTTTCCTGCATTTGACCTCTCGTTGGCCCGAATCCGATTTTCGCCTTCTCCGGTGCCATCTCCTCGTAGTTTTTTCCAGCAATTCAAAGATTCCAACACGTAGATCCCAACACAGACTAGACCCACCCCCCAACCCATCCCTACGGAGGGAGGGGAGAAACAGCGGGGGCAAATCTCTATTGATGCACGTAGGAGGGCGATAGGAGGGTCGTCATTCCTGACGACCAAGAAAGAAAGTGAGTGCCGCATGGTAGGAGGGTCGTCATTCCTGACGACCAAGAAAGTGAAACCAAGACCCACCCCCAGCCCCTCCCTAGGAGGGAGGGGAGAAACGGCGGGGGCAAATCTCAATTGATGCACGTAGGAGGGTGATAGGAGGGTCGTCATTCCTGACGACCAAGAAGGAAGGACCGCTTGTTCATCATGAGTAAATCCTTCGGCGGCAGGAATGCCGCCGCTCCTATGATGCCAGCAGACAGCAATCCAACAAAAAAGAATTTTTGTTTTGTTATTCCACTCGTTTGCCGTACCTTTGAATAAGGTTTGCTGCACTCGGGAATCCAAAACAAAAAAGAATTTTTGTTTTGTTATTCCACTCGTTTGCCGTACCTTTGCAGTCAAAACGTACTATTAGAATACAATGAGAGATAATATCGATTGCTTCTTGGCCTATACTGGCAAATCCTCAGCAGAGAGGATTGTAGGACAGTTGAGCCAGGAAGGCGTGACTAAACATATCTATCTGCTCAGTCCAGACCATAGCGAGGACAGCGTTGCCGGTGCCGATGTTCTGACGGTTGGCAACCTGCTGTCGTCGGCAACTCTTCTTGCTGTGGCGGAGAAGGCTGAGGCGGAATATACATTGCTCAACTTGAAGCCTTGTCCCATCACTTTGGGACAGTATGCCGTGCAGAGAATGGCTGTGGCCGCAGAGAATACGGGAGCCGCCATGGTCTATGCCGACTTGCTCACCGAGAAAGACGGGAAGACGGAGAAGCACCCTCTGATAGACTATCAGGAAGGCAGTCTGCGCGATGACTTTGATTTTGGCTCGCTCGTGCTGGTGCGCACGCAACTCCTCAAGGATTGGGCCGAAGAATGGGCATCGCAGGGCAGGCAAGAGCTGAAAACAGCAGGATGGTATGACCTGGAGCTCTTCCTCAGTCGCCACGGACAACTGTTCCATCTCAACGAGATGCTCTACACCGAGCGGCAGACAGAGAAGCAGGAAGCAGGCGAGCGGCAGTTTGACTATGTAGATCCGCGCAACCGTCAGGCTCAGATAGAGATGGAGCAGGTGGTGACGCGCCATCTGGCTCTCGTAGGGGCTCTGGTCGATACCTCGCGCTATGGCCAACCCGACTTCAATGAGCAGGAGTTCGCCGTAGAGGCTTCAGTCGTTATACCCGTCTATAACCGTGAGAAGACCATCCGCGACGCCGTTGAGTCGGCCCTCTCGCAGGAAGCCAAGTTCAAGTACAACGTCATCGTGGTGGACAATCACAGTACAGACGGCACGACGGCCATCCTGGACGAGTTGGCCGCCAAAGACGGCAGACTCGTCCACCTCGTGCCCGAGCGTACGGATCTGGGGATTGGCGGATGCTGGAACCAGGCTGTCGACGACGGGCGGTGCGGACGGTTTGCTGTGCAGCTCGACTCCGACGACCTCTACTCCTCACCGCAGACCCTACAGCGCATCGTCGACGCGTTCTACGACCAGAAGGCTGCGATGATTGTTGGAGCCTACCGGATGTGCGACTTCAATCTGCAGACCTTACCTCCCGGCATCATCGACCACAGGGAGTGGACCGCCGAGAATGGCTGCAACAATGCCCTGCGCGTCAACGGACTCGGAGCACCGCGCGCCTTCTTCACGCCGCTCGTGCGCCAGATTCATTTCCCCAACACCAGTTATGGTGAGGACTATGCCATGGGATTGGCCTTCAGCCGTCGCTATCGCATCGGCCGCATTTTCGACGAACTCTATCTCTGTCGGCGCTGGGGCGGCAACAGTGACCACCAGTTGAACATACAGCAAATCAATGCCAACAACCTCTATAAAGACCGTCTGCGCACGCTGGAGCTGCAGGCCCGCAAACGACTGAATGCCGAAGGAGCATCGACCGCCGGCGATGAGAGCGCGCTCGACAGGTTCTTCGACCGCCAGCTGCAAGTGTGGGCCGACGCCCGCAAGCGCTATCGCGACCTGCTCTCGGTGAAGGTGCGCAGCGTTGTGTCTGAGGGTCAGACCGTACAGCGAATTCCTTTGAAGTTGCAGTTCAACCCTGCCCGCATCGTCTCCACCGGAGCCAAAATCAGCAAGGAGGCCGTGGCCCAACGCCGTTGCTTCCTCTGCGATGAGAATCGTCCGAAGGAGCAGATGAGCATGGGGCAGGACGCGAAATTCCATATACTCGTAAATCCGTTCCCTATCCTGCCCGAACACTTCACCATCCCCGCACGTGAGCATCAGCCGCAGCGCATTGCCGGCAACTATCACGTAATGAGAGAACTTCTGGAGCGCGACAGCCGGTTGCTCGTGTTCTACAACGGACCGAAGTGCGGTGCCTCGGCTCCCGACCATCTTCATCTTCAGGCAGGCAGGGGAGGAGAGATTCCCCTTCGCGACGAGTGGAACCGGCTGAAGGAGAATGTGGAGAAACTCATCGTCCTCGACCACGACAATTATCTGGGTGTGCTGACCGACTATCCCTGCCATGCCTTCGTCATCGTCTCGCGCAATGGCGACAACGACCAGAAACTCTTCGACCGACTCTATAAGGTGATGGAGCGCGACATGATAAAGCCCGAAGGCGAGCGCGACGAATTGGACTACGAGCCCATGATGAACATCGTGATGTGGCGCTCTGGTGCCGACAACGTCAGCGTCGTCTTCCCCCGAGCCAAGCATCGTCCCGACTGCTACTATGCCGAGGGCAGTCAGCAACGGCTCGTCTCGCCGGGCGCGCTCGATATGTCGGGACTCTTTATCACCCCACGCCAGGAGGATTTCGAGGTCTTGGACTATGGTCAGATGACGGCTATCCTGAAGGAGATGTGCGTCGATGACAGTCTGATGGACTTAATGAAGCGACATCTCGCTGAGGAAGACATGGTCTCCTCGGCTGACAATCTTAGCGCTGAGCCCAGCGTACAAGTGGGCATCGTGAGCGGTGAGTCCATCCACTTCACGCTCAATGGCCGCTATAAGGTGAACGGCACTATGGCTGAGGGAAGACAGACGGTTACGTTCGACGATGGTGCTATTGGCTGGAACGGCAAAAAATATGAGGAACTGAGCTTTGAGCCCTGCAGTCAGGAGGATTCGTTCTCGCTTGAAGACGTCGTCATCGGTGTCAACTTCCATTGGGAGCGCAAGGAAACGCAGACCTTCCTGGGCGGACTGAAGTTTATCATCAACGGCGATAAAGCATGTGCCGTCAATATCCTGCCCGTCGAGAAATACTTGGAGAGCGTGATCTCATCCGAGATGAAGGCTACGTCGGGACTGGAACTGCTCAAGGCTCACGCCGTGATCTCGCGGTCGTGGCTCCTGGCCCAGATGAAAAAGCGCCGCACGGCCAAAGAGGGAGACTCCGTATCGTCCGGAATGATCGTCAATGATAAGGAACGCATCGTATGGTACGACCGCGAGGACCATAAGCTCTTCGATGTTTGTGCCGACGACCACTGCCAGCGCTATCAGGGCATCACGAAGGAGACGAGCCCCAACGTGAGCGAGGCCGTGAGGGCCACGCGAGGCGAGATCCTCTCTTATGGCGGTGAGATCTGCGACGCACGCTTTTCGAAGTGCTGCGGTGGCGTCAGCGAGGAGTTCCAGTATTGCTGGGAGAATCTGCGCAAGCCCTATCTCCTGGCTGTGCGCGACGGCAACGACCACAATCTTCCCGATCTGAGTCAGGAGGCCAACGCTCAGCGGTGGATACGCTCCAACCCTGAGAGCTTCTGCAACACCAGCGACGCCCGCATTCTGAAGCAAGTGCTCAACGACTACGACCAGGAGACGACCGACTTCTACCGCTGGCATGTAGACTACACGCAGGAGGAGCTGTCGCGGCTCATCAAGCGGGTGGTGGACCTGGACCTCGGACTCATTGTCAATCTCGTGGCCGAGGAGCGCGGCAAGAGCGGCCGCATCTCCCGTCTGCGCATTGAGGGAACAAAAGCCACATTCACCGTCGGCAAGGAACTCGAGATTCGCCGGGCTCTCTCGACGACCCATCTCTACAGCTCGGCCTTCGTTGTCGACCGGTTCGACATGGACCAGAATGGCGTTCCCGCACGATTCCGCATCACCGGTGCCGGATGGGGACACGGCGTCGGACTGTGCCAAATCGGCGCAGCCGTGATGAGCGACAGAGGATATGCCTACAACGAGATACTCCTGCATTATTATAAGCAGGCCGAATTAAAACGAATTTATTGATTTTTACAGCATGAAAAATCTGAAAATAAGCAAGCCCTATATGTGGGTGCCCACACTCTACTTTGCCGAGGGACTGCCCTACGTGGCTGTGATGACCATCTCGCTGATCCTCTACAAGCAGTTGGGACTGAGCAACGCCCAAATCACGTTCTACACCTCTTGGCTCTATCTGCCATGGGTGATCAAGCCGCTCTGGAGTCCGTTCGTGGATGTGGTCAAGACCAAGCGCTGGTGGATTCTCACCATGGAGGTGCTCATCGGCGCGGCCTTTGGTGGAGTGGCCTTCACCATCCCCACGTCGTTCTGGCTGCAAGGGTCGCTGTTCTTCTTCTGGGTGATGGCCTTCTCGAGCGCCACCCACGACATTGCGGCCGACGGCTTCTACATGCTCGGGCTCAATGCCCATCAGCAGACGTTCTACGTTGGCATCCGCTCCACGTTCTATCGCCTGGCCACCATTTTCGGACAGGGCATTCTGGTGATGATAGCCGGCAACTTGCAGGTGCTCTATCGGGGCGCCATCTCTTATTCGTGGTCGCTCATGTTCTATCTCGTCATGGGCATCTTCCTCTGTCTGTGGCTATGGCATTGCGTCTCGCTGCCCCATCCCGCTGAGGATGAGCCCCGTCGGGGAACATCGTTCGGCGACATCATGCACGAGAGTCTGAGCACGTTCGTCACGTTCTTCCAAAAGCCCCAATGGCTGGTCGGTGTGCTGTTCATGCTGCTCTATCGTATGCCTGAGGGACTTTTGGCTAAGGTCTCGTCGTTGTTCCTCGTGGATTCTCCTTCGGCGGGCGGACTCGGACTGTCTCCCCAGGAATATGGACTCGTTCAGGGAACAGTGGGCGTCATTGGACTCACCATCGGTGGTATTCTGGGCGGTATCCTTGCCTCGCGCGACGGACTGAAAAAGTGGCTCTGGCCCATGGTGCTGTCCATCACGCTGCCCGATGTGGTCTATGTCTACATGAGTTATGCCCTGCCCGACAATCTGCTGGTCGTCAACGCCTGCGTCTTTGTGGAGCAGTTCGGCTATGGCTTCGGCTTCACCGCCTACATGCTATACCTGATCTATTACAGTCGTGGAGCATTCAAGACCGCACACTATGCCTTCTGCACGGCTTTCATGGCGCTGAGCATGATGATTCCGGGATTGTTTGCCGGTGCATTGCAGGAACTTGTGGGCTATCGCCACTTCTTCATCATCGTGATGATCTGCTGTGCGGTGACCTTCATTGTGACGGCTTTCCTGAAGATAGATCCGGACTTTGGAAAGAAGAGCTAAGGCTCGTCGATTCCCGCTGAGCTTCCTCGATTCTTGGACGTAGCGGGGAAAGGAAAAATAATAAAGGGACATTGGTGGAAAGGTGTCTTCAATCAACAGAATATAACCGATTGAAGGTAATCATCGTCACCAGTGTCCCTTTATTGTATTGTTCAACGAATAGTATGCAAGGCTTATCTTCCGCCGGTCAGAATGCTCATCAATTTCGGACAGAGAGGGCGGAGAAGGTAATAAGCCACGGTGAGGAGTGGGATATAAGCGATCATGAAACCAAAATAGAACACGATGTTGCCCAACTCTGTGTTAGGATAGATGACGTTCCACAGCCACCGCTGCAACTGCGAGAGGAATATGAAGTGGGCAGCAAAGAGCCAAAAACTGCTGTCGCTGAGACGGAGAAGGGGCTTGTCGTGGCTGCTGTCTACAAGCCATGAGGCAATGTTGAGCGTGGCTGCCATGCCACAGACCACAAAGATATTGAACGGTATCCACCGGAAGTCAATCTGGTGGGTCTGCAGGAAGTTGGTATAGACGAAGTAGAACATCACGGCCATCGTCACTATTGAAGCGATATAAGTGAGTAGACGGTGGCTGTTGACCCAGCGGAGCAGACTGTGATGGCCGAGAGAGATCCAGGCTCCAAGGGTGAAATAGAATAGGCTGTCGGCTCCGAAGCCGAAGAACTTGGCGTGAGCCGGGAACCACCAGATGGCGGGCAGAAGGAGGAACCATCCATGCGTCTTGCTGAGCAGCCAGCCGATAGCCGGCGTGAGTGCCATGAGTATCATCAGGTCGCGCAGGAACCAAAGGGGCATGCTCATGGGATAGCCGGGAAGGTTGATGTTGAAAGTAGTGCCGGGTTGCCATAGGGCGGTGTCCCAAAGACCTTGCAGCCAGTGGAGTGGGGTGGGGCTGACAAGGCCGTCGGCTACGGCGGTGAAGAAGCAGAAGGTGCTCCAAATCAGGTAGGGCACAAGAAGCGTCCGCACTTTCTTCTTTAAGGTCTTGGCATATCCCGCGCTGTTAGGCAGTCCCTTGCGGAAGAAGAGCATGCCCGAGGAAAGCATGAAGAGCGGTACGGCAACGTGGATGATGGTCTCGCTGAAGAAGACTTGCAGACCGTTGAGTACGTTCCACGACTCGGAGCCCGGCAAGTGGACTTTATCTAAAAGGGTGAAGAGACTTGAATGGCACATAATAACCAGTACGGCGAGGGGATACCTCAGCACGCTAATAACAGAAGATTCGCGTTGATTCATAAAGTCGGGTTAAGTTTATGGAAGATATTTGTTGATTCTTGTGGCAAAATTAGTCTTTTTACCGTTCATAGCCAAGCAACACGTCAAAACAATTGTTAATACAAACCAGTACAATCTTTATACATATCGATATCGGGTGCAGGCAGAGCCGTGAGCATGCACTTCACTTTTGATTTGATGATCGGCACATAAAACCAATGCCAATCTCCAATGATGATTATATTATTACCGACTTAGAAAATACCAAACTATTAATCTTTTATGCCAAAACTTTACAATTCGTGGTATATTTCAGGCGATTCGTATAATATTATAGAAAAAGTGGATTTATGATTATAGATTGTCGCTTGTAATCTGTACTTTTGCATCAACGCTAGTGATTAGCGGACGACCAATAAAAATTTTAGCTTATGAAACAGTTTACATTAACAGTTATTGCGATGATGTGCTTTGCAGGTGCACAGCAATGAAGGCGATATTGCCGATATCTAGGGCGACAACCTCATCGTCATCGATAGTTGCACGCTGCAATGCTCGGGCACGAGTCGTGGCATCATGCCTTATCAGAGCGGCTCTGGAGATGCCTCAGGCTATAACCCCACGATGAAGATCAGCAATTCCAAACTGACGCTGACGAGCGATGAGGCTGTGTTCTGCGAGGTGCCAACGGCAGTAGATGCTTATGTGACGCTCGACAACGACGTCATTACGGCGCCCAGTGGCGTTCTGGCTTATGTGCATACCAACAGCAACTGGAGCAACAGCAATGAGAAGCAGCTCTTCCTCTCGCTGAAGAATGGCACGTATACAGGCGCTCTCAACCATGACGCTACAGGAAATATCTCCGTGAGCCTTGATGCAAATACCGTTTGGCAAGGCACGATCAACAGCGACAACAACACCAATACGGATGCCGACACCGTTGTGGTCAACGGAACGTGGATTATGGACGGAGCTTCCTATCCCGACGTGCTGATTATCAATGCCGGAGGAAAGGTCTACACCAATGGCTACACCCTCAGCTACACCAGCCTGACCAACAATGGTACGCTCAATACGACATCGACCGGTGTGACGGGAATCGATGAGGTTGCCACGAAAGCCAAGAGTACGAATGGAAAAGTCTACAGAATCGATGGTACTGAGGTGGACGAGAACAGCATGCACTCTGGCATATACATCAAGGACGGTAAGAAGATTGCTCGATTCTAGATTCTAATGGCTGGTTCTATAAATTAGGTCGTGGCGGATTCTGCAAGATGTCGGAGATCAAAACGTAAGTTGAAGAGGGAGTGTAGCGGGCTACACGACCGATGAGACTTGACGTTTTGAGACCGACAGATGCAGAAGACGACCGAAACAACTTAATACCATTCTCTGTAAGTTCCATAAACCTATCCATAAACCTAATTTTTAGAACCAGCCTAATATTATTTGATGAATTAGAAGTGTCGACGGACGTTTATCGAATTTTTTTCGATGAGCGTCCGTTTTTTCTGCCTCCTCTTTCATGAGATGGTAGTCTGTTTCAAGTGCTTTCTTTTTATTGTAAGAAAATATATGGTAAAGATGTTGTTTATTCAGAAAAAATGATTAAGTTTGCTGTTGAAAAAATCTAATTATATGGAAAAGGATAAAAACAACAACAAGCAACCCGTCAAATTCAGTTGGTGGAGTTTGTTTTGGGTTCTCTGTATTCTAGTCCTTCTCAATGGCCTCTTCTTCCCCTTCATTGGAGATACCGGTTTGGAGCAGACCGACTACGGCACCTTCATTCAAAGAGTGGACAGCGGCCTGGTGAGCAAGGTGCAGATCAAAGACAACGACATTTTCTACACCATTATCCGCAATGGGAAGGAGCAGCAATGCGAGACGCCTCAAGTAAACGATCCGCAACTCACTGACCGATTGCTCAATGCCAAAAGCACGAATCCAAAGCATAAGATAGAATTCACCCAGGTGGCACAGCAGAAGAATTCACCTCTGCTCGATTTCTTCCTTTGGTGGATTCTGCCAGGTATCATCTTCTACTGGCTGTGGAGCTATGCTTCCAAGCGCATCGCCTCGGGCAGTGGCGGTGGCAACTTCCTGCAATTCGGAAAGAGTGGGGCAAAGGTCTATGCCGAGAATTCGGTGAAAACAACTTTTGCCGATGTTGCCGGACAAGACGAGGCCAAGGCGCAGTTGATGGAAATCGTCGACTTCCTGCATAATCCGAAGAAGTATGCGGCTATGGGAGCACGGTTGCCGAAGGGCGCACTTCTCGTGGGTCCTCCTGGAACGGGCAAAACCCTCATCGCGCGTGCCGTGGCCGGTGAGGCTCGCGTGCCCTTCTTCGCCATCTCTGGCTCTGAGTTCGTCCAGATGTTTGTCGGTATGGGCGCGGCCAAGGTGCGTGATCTTTTCAAGCAAGCTGCCGAGAAAGCGCCTTGCATCATCTTCATTGATGAGATCGATGCCATCGGCAAGAGCCGTGATGCAGCCATGGGCAACGATGAGCGCGAGCAGACGCTCAACCAGTTGCTCACGGAGATGGATGGCTTCGACGGAACTAAGGGCGTTGTGATACTCGCTGCTACCAACCGCCCGGAGAGTCTCGACAAGGCTTTGCTTCGCCCTGGCCGCTTCGATCGCCGCATTCAGATGGAACTGCCTGACCTCGAAGGCCGCAAGGCTATCTTGAAAGTTCACTTGCGCGACATCAAGCATGGAGATATCGACTTGGATATTGTCGGTCGGGCCACAGCAGGTTCATCGGGCGCCGACCTTGCCAATATCGTCAATGAGGCTGCGCTGAGAGCTGTGAAATTAGGCAAGAAGGAAGTAGACACTTCTGATCTCGAGGAGAGCGTTGAGACAGTGATCGCCGGCGAGCAGAAGAAGAGCGCCGTGATAGCTCCCGAAGAGCGCAAGATTATCTCTTATCATGAGATTGGCCATGCCATGGTGGCAGCACTGCAGTCGCATTCAGCCCCTGTGCAGAAGATAACGATCATCCCGCGCACTTCTGGTGCATTGGGCTACACGATGCAGGTGGATGCAGGCGAGAAGCACTTGATGAGCCGTGAGGAAATGCTCAACCGCATCGCCACACTCACAGCCGGACGAGTAGCCGAGGAGGTGATCTGCCACACCTGTACAACAGGAGCCAGCAACGATATTGAGCAGGCCACACGCATGGCCCGGGCTATGATTACCATCTACGGCATGAGCGACCATTTCGGAATGATGCAGCTCGAGGAGGTGCGCAATCGCTATCTGGGCGGCAATGCCTCGCTCACGTGTTCTGCACAGACTGCCGCACAAATCGACGAGGAGGTCCGTAAGATCATCCAGGAAGGCAAGGAGAAAGCCCAAAAACTCATTACCAGCCATGCCGAGGAGATGAAAGAGGCTGCGGCCATCCTTCTGCAGAAGGAGACCATCACCGGCGATGAGTTCATGCAAGTGCTGAAGAAACACGGCGATGTATAATGTTGATTAAATCATAAAAGGTAATAAATCAAAACGTCCGCTCTGCTCACGCAGTGCGGACGCTTTTTTAATGGTATTTTATCAAATACCCAGTGTTTCATGTAATCAAACTAACAGATCAATCCAATCTACAAACATACTATCTAAAAACTGTTGCAAAGATAGTTGATTTTGCACAACCGTGAATGAATTTTATAGCGAAAACCTAGAAATACGTGCGCAAACGATTACGTAAACAGAGGAATGGGCTTGGTTCATCGTCATCCATTTCATTTAGACTCCTCGGAATAGTTTGAAACGCGTGCAGACTAAAGGAAAAACTCTTATTTTTGTAAAAAAGTAGTTGTTTACTTCGCAGTTTCTGAATTTTATTGTATCTTTGCGAAAACAAAAACGAAAAAATACAGATGTTTGAAAATCTAAGCGACAGACTCGAGCGTTCGTTTAAGATACTGAAAGGCGAGGGTAAGATTACCGAAATCAATGTAGCCGAAACTCTTAAGGACGTGCGCCGGGCATTGCTCGATGCTGATGTGAACTATAAGGTAGCCAAGACCTTTACCGACACGGTGAAGAAGAAGGCCTTGGGTATGAATGTGTTGACGGCTGTGAAGCCTGGTCAGCTCATGGTGAAGATCGTACATGATGAGCTCGCACAGCTCATGGGTGGTGAGACGGCAGAACTGCACTTGACGCAGAAGCCCGCTATCATCCTCATGTCGGGACTTCAGGGATCGGGTAAAACCACTTTCTCCGGAAAACTTGCCAATATGCTCAAGCAGAAGCAACACAAGAATCCTCTGCTTGTGGCGTGCGACGTTTATCGTCCCGCAGCCATCGACCAGTTGAATGTCGTTGGCGGTCAGGTGGGCGTACCCGTTTATTCGGAACCAGATAACAAGAATGTCAACCAGATAGCACTGAATGCCATCCAGCAGGCCAAGGCCAAGGGCAATGACGTGGTCATCATCGATACCGCAGGCCGTTTGGCTGTTGACGAGCAGATGATGGACGAGATCGCATCGCTGAAGGAAACCGTGCATCCCGACGAGACCTTGTTTGTTGTTGACTCCATGACCGGTCAGGATGCTGTCAACACGGCAAAGGAATTCAACGATCGGCTCGACTTCGATGGCGTTGTGCTCACCAAGCTAGACGGTGATACACGTGGTGGTGCGGCTCTTTCTATCCGTACGGTCGTCACCAAGCCTATCAAGTTTATCGGAACCGGTGAGAAGATGGATGCCATCGACGTGTTCCATCCCGCACGAATGGCCGACCGAATCCTCGGTATGGGTGATATCGTCTCTCTCGTGGAGCGCGCACAGGAGCAGTTCGACGAGGAAGAAGCCCGAAAGCTGCAGAAAAAGATTCAGAAGAACAAGTTCGACTTCAACGACTTCCTCAATCAGATCGAGCAGATCAAGAAGATGGGCAACTTGAAGGAACTTGCCTCGATGATTCCTGGTGTGGGCAAGGCTATCAAGGATGTAGACATCGACGACAATGCCTTCAATGGCATCGAGGCCATCATCCGTTCGATGACTCCCAAGGAACGCACAAATCCTGAGATTCTCAATACTTCCCGCCGTATGCGTATCGCTAAAGGTTCAGGTACGACCATCCAAGAGGTGAACAAACTGATTAAGCAGTTTGATCAGACTCGCAAGATGATGAAGATGGTCACCGGCAACAATATGGCTGCTATGGCAGCGCGGATGAAGGGAATGAAGAGAAGATAATTCATCATCCTTGATTTCTGGATGTGAATTCTTCAAGACTTAAATACTAATACAGATATTTATGACACTAATAGATGGAAAAGCAACGGCTACGGCCGTGAAAGCTGAGATTGCCCAGGAGGTGGAGCAGATGGTGGCGCGCGGAGAAAAGCGTCCCCATCTCGCTGCTGTTCTCGTGGGGCATGACGGCGGTTCGGAAACCTATGTCAAGAACAAGGTCATTGCTTGTGAGCAGTGTGGTTTCAAGTCTTCGCTGATTCGTTATGAGGACGATGTCACCGAGAAGGAACTTCTGGAATGCGTAGACAAGCTCAACAACGATCCCGACGTCGACGGCTTTATCATTCAGCTTCCATTGCCTAATCATATCGATGAGCAGAAAATCATTATGGCTATCGACTACAGGAAGGATGTCGACGGATTCCATCCCATCAACGTCGGTCGCATGGCGATTGGTCTGCCTTGTTTCATATCTGCAACACCATTGGGCATTCTCACCCTTCTGCGCCACTATAATATAAGTACGCGCGGAAAGAAATGTGTCGTTCTGGGCCGCAGCAACATTGTGGGCAAGCCCATGGCTCAGCTCATGCTCCAGAAGAACTACGGCGATGCCACCGTCACCGTTTGCCATTCGCACAGCGCCAACCTCAAGGACGAATGCCGCGAGGCCGACATCATCATTGCCGCAGTGGGCCGTCCCGACTTTGTTACGGCCGACATGGTGAAGCCCGGAGCTGTAGTGATTGACGTAGGCACGACGCGTGTGTCCGACGCAACGAAGAAGAAGGGATTCCGTCTCAACGGCGATGTCAAGTTTGATGAGGTGGCACCCAAGTGCTCGTTCATCACTCCCGTTCCTGGTGGCGTTGGTCCCATGACCATTTGTTCACTGATGAAGAATACTTTAGCAGCAGCAAAACATGAATACTACGAATGATAACAATCTGACGGCCACGGAGTGGTACGAGCGGGGCAACGGCTTCCGGCAGCAGGGTGATTGGCAGCATGCCATCAACTGCTATCTTGAGGCTATCGAGCTTGACCCTTGCTCTCCAGCAGTTGAGGCCAAAGAGATGCTTTTGAGCATTCTCAACTTCTATCACAAAGACGCTTACAACCCCTAAGCCGATTTGACAACAGTTTTTAATTATCTTACCTTGTTTACATTAAGCCTAAAAAAACTTAAACATTATGGGAAAGATTAAGGGTGCCATCGTGGTCAATACCGACCGTTGCAAGGGATGCCAACTTTGCGTGGTAGCCTGCCCAAAAGGCGTGATTGCTTTGGCACAAAAGAAAGTTAACGTTCACGGTTATCCCTATGTGGAGGCCGCTCATCCCGACGACTGCATTGGATGTGCCAGTTGTGGTATTGTGTGCCCCGATGGTTGTATCACCGTGTACAAAAAGAAAATGGAGGACTGAGAGATGGCAGATCAGGAAGTAACATTAATGAAAGGCAACGAGGCTATCGCCCGTGCTGCCATTCGCTGTGGTGCGGACGCCTACTTCGGCTATCCCATCACCCCGCAAAGTGAAGTAATTGAGACCCTCGCAGCGCTTAAGCCGTGGGAGACGACCGGTATGGTTGTCGTACAGGCTGAGAGTGAGGTGGCGTCGATCAACATGGTCTATGGAGGCGCTGGCGCAGGCAAGCGCGTGATGACCTCTTCATCATCGCCCGGTGTTGCCTTGATGCAGGAAGGCATCAGCTATATGGCTGGTTGTGAGCTGCCCGGCGTGTTTGTCAATGTTCAGCGCGGCGGTCCTGGTTTGGGAACCATCCAGCCCTCACAGAGCGATTATTTTCAGGCCACACGCGGTGGTGGCAATGGTGACTATCAGGTGATTGTGCTCGCTCCGAATTCTGTTCAGGAAATGGCAGACTTCGTTGATTTGGCCTTCACGCTCGCCTTCAAATACCGCAATCCGGCTATGATTCTCTCTGATGGCGTCATCGGTCAGATGATGGAGAAGGTGGTGTTGCCGCCTATGAAGCCGCGCCGCACTGAGGAGCAAATCCGCGAGGAGTGCCCATGGGCCTCTATCGGACGTGTTGGTGGCCGCAAGCCCAACATCATCACTTCGCTTGAGCTCCGTTCGGAGGAGATGGAGAAGCGCAACCTTCATTTGCAGGCCAAATACCAGCAGATCCGCGACAACGAGGTGCGCTATGAGACACAGCAGATGGACGATGCCGACTACATGATCGTAGCCTTCGGCTCAGCTGCCCGTATTTCGGAGAAGGCCGTAGAGATTGCCCGCGAGGAGGGCATCAAGGCCGGACTCTTCCGTCCCATCACGCTCTGGCCCTTCCCCAGCAAGCAGATCTTGGAGATGTCGAAAGGCAAGAAGGGCATTCTCGTTGCTGAGATCAATGCCGGACAGATGATTCAGGATGTGCGCCTGGCTGTGAATGGCAGCATCAAGGTGGAGCACTTTGGTCGTCTGGGTGGAATCGTTCCCGATCCAGAGGAAATTGTTAACGCTTTAAAGGAGAAACTGCTATGACAAACGATATCATTGCACCTGAGAATCTGGTCTATAAGAAACCGGACTTGATGAACGACACCCCGATGCATTACTGCCCGGGATGTTCTCACGGAGTAGTTCACAAACTGGTGGCTGAGGTGATTGAAGAGATGGGCATGACAGAGAAGACCGTTGGCGTTTGCCCCGTTGGCTGCGCTGTCTTCGCCTACCGCTACCTCGACATCGACTGGCAAGAGGCCGCTCACGGTCGTGCACCTGCCGTGGCTACGGGTATCAAGCGTTGCTGGCCCGACCGCCTGGTGTTTACCTATCAGGGCGACGGCGACTTGGCCTGCATCGGTACGGCTGAAACCATACATGCGCTCAACCGTGGCGAGAACATTGCCATCATCTTCATCAACAATGCCATCTATGGTATGACGGGTGGCCAGATGGCTCCTACGACCCTTATTGGCCAGAAGACAGCAACTTGCCCCTACGGTCGCGATCCGAAGATTCACGGCTGGAACCTGAACATCACCGAACTTGCTTCCCATCTCAAGGGAACCTGCTTCGTGACACGTCAGAGCGTGGAGTCGGTGCCGAGCATCCGTAAGGCCAAGGCTGCCATCCGCAAGGCCTTCGAGGCCAGCATGCAGGGCAAAGGCTCAAGCTTGGTAGAGATTGTCTCCACCTGCAACAGTGGTTGGAAGCTCTCTCCTGTGAAAGCCAACGAGTGGATGAAGGAGCACATGTTCAAGGAATATATCAAAGGCGACTTGAAGGACACAACAGGCCTTTAAGCAATGTTTTACCCTAAAAAACGAAAAACAAATGAAAAAGGAAATCATCATTTCAGGTTTCGGCGGACAGGGAGTCCTCTCTATGGGTAAGATTCTTGCCTATTCCGGCCTGATGGAAAATAAGGAGGTCACATGGATGCCCGCTTATGGTCCGGAGCAGCGTGGCGGAACGGCCAACGTTACGGTTATCGTGAGCGACGATCGCATCTCTTCTCCTATCTTGAGCAAGTATGATGTGGCCATCGTGTTGAACCAACCCTCACTCGACAAGTTCGAACCGAAGGTGAAACCCGGAGGCATTCTCATCTATGATGGCTATGGCATCATCAATCCTCCCACGCGCAAGGACATCACGGTCTATCGCATCAACGCTATGGATAAGGCTGCAGAGATGAAAAACTCCAAGGTCTTCAATATGATTGTTCTGGGTGGTCTGCTGAAGGTTTGCCCCGTAGTGAGTACCGATGGTCTGAACAAGGCACTCTTCAAGAGTCTGCCTGAACGCCACCACAATCTCATCCCGCTCAATATGCAGGCTGTAGACGAGGGCATGAAGATTATCGAGAAGCAATAATCCTTCTGCTAAATATAAAATGAAAAAAGGCACACCATTGATTTGGCGTGCCTTTTTTTATAGTGTTCCGCGCGTGCTGACAGCTGAGAGCAGAACTGCTGACAGCTGAGAGCAGAACTGCTGACAGCTGAGAGCAGAACTGCTGACAGCTGAGAGCAGAACTGCTGACAGCTGTCAGCAACTATCTACTCGCAGTGTTCACTGAGTGGATCTTGCGGTCTGAGATTGTTCGGAGTCGATTGCTAACGCTTCGAGTTATCACCGACAATTCCAACTTACGCCGGATGGTACCCAGCTTACCGCGAAGACATAATCCTTAGCCCAGTAGGAGATATTCGGTGGACCAAAAAAAGCGAATTCGGCATCAATAAAAGTTTTCATAGATGTTATATGGAATCTGTCAGGGGAACCTCTTTCTTTTTAGGTGATAACGTTTTGGGATGTAATGCAAAAAAAGAAAGTTGTTGTCAATAATTGCTTTTTATTGGTTAATAGATTGCAATATGATAATTATTTTGTACTTTTGTAGTCAAATAAGTTTGGCTTTTCCTTTTTGCACGTCAAATTTGGCAATATTCAGGATAGAGGAATTCCAACGGACAAAACATTAACACGACATGATGGACGAAATAAATGCAGTTTTCTCTGCGATAAGCGGATTTCTTTGGGGATGGCCCATGATCATTCTACTGTTGGGAACCCACATATTTCTAACGATTCGCTTGAAGTTTCCCCAGCGGAAAATCTTCACAGCAATCAAGCTCTCCGTGAAGAAAGACAAGAACGCGTCGGGGGATGTCTCGCAGTTTGGCGCCTTGGCCACTGCTCTTGCCGCCACAATTGGTACGGGCAACATCATTGGTGTGGCTACAGCCGTTGCTTTGGGTGGTCCAGGCGCTGTGCTGTGGTGCTGGCTCACGGGCGTCTTCGGCATTGCTACGAAATACGCTGAAGGTTTGCTGGCCATCAAATATCGCGTGAAGACTCCTGAAGGCCGTATGCTCGGCGGACCAATGTATGCGCTTGAGCGCGGACTGGGATGGAAGACGATGGCTGTATTGTTTGCCGCTTTCACCGCCATAGCCGCATTTGGCATCGGCAACACCGTGCAGGCCAATGCCATTGCCTCCATAGCCGGAGAGACCTACGGCATCTCGCCCTATATAACGGGCGTCGTGATTTGCGCTCTCACTGCAGCTGTTATTCTGGGCGGCGTGAAAAGCATTGCCAAGGTTTGCGGTATGCTTGTTCCTTTCATGGCCTTGTTCTATGTTTTGGGTTGCATCTATATTCTCATCATCAATAGTCATTACGTATGGCCAGCCATAAAAGTTATTGTTTCATCGGCCTTTACCGCCCAAGCCGCTGGTGGCGGTTTTGCGGGGAGCACCGTGATGCTCGCCGCCCGCTACGGCATCGCGCGCGGTCTGTTCTCCAACGAGTCTGGACTGGGCTCTGCACCTATCGTAGCCGCTGCTGCCCAAACCCGCAATCCTGTACGTCAGGCTTTGGTGTCATCGACGGGTACGTTTTGGGATACGGTGATTATCTGCGCATTGACCGGACTGGTCATCGTGAGCAGCGTCATTGCCTATCCCGACATCAGCTATTCTGATGGCGCGGCTCTCACGAAGGCTGCCTTCACAAAGATTCCATACGTCGGGGCACCGCTGTTGAGTTTCGGTCTGCTCACTTTTGCCTTCAGCACCATTCTTGGCTGGAGTTATTATGGCGAGCGCGCTATGGAATATCTGAAAGGTGAGCGCTGGATGCATGTCTACAGATGGTTGTATATCGCGGCCGTGTTTGTGGGCAGCATAGCCAATCTTCAAGTGGTATGGAACATTGCCGACTGTATGAACGCCCTGATGGCAATACCCAACTTGCTCTCCTTGATCTTCCTCAGCGGCATGATTGTTCATGAGACGCGTAAGTATTTGTGGCGCGACCGCCTAGACGAAGAGATGGAAGAAGAGAGCAGGTGAGAGTCTCCGTGCCAGGACGATTCTTATTCCTCTATTTTGAAACTTGCGATAAGTGGCAAGTGGTCGCTATATCCGTTCTTGTAAGAAGGGCCGATATAGTTGCGGTGGGGCTTCACTCCATTATATTTTTCGTCTCTTTCCAATAGCCAGGGCGCATCGAAGATATAGCTCTGACTGAATTCGCTGAGTATGGGTCCGGCTGCGAAAATGTGGTCGAGACTGTCCCATTGGCCTCGATAACAGTAGGTGCCTTTTGCCCCATTGCGTCCAATAGCTTTTGCCGAGACTTCTGTAAGACCGTGAGCGATCAGGTATTTGATTGACGCATTGCTGCTGTAGTCGTTGAAGTCTCCGGCAACGAGGATTGAGGCTTCGGGCGATAAAGCTCTCAACGAGTCTATGGCCTCGCAGAGTTGTCTGGCCACGTGCATGCGGTGTGGTCGCGTTGCCTTCTCGCCTCCCGACCGGCTGGGAGCATGAACGACATAGACGTGCAGCGTGTCGCCGCTTGGCAGTATGCCACCAGCGTAGAGAATGTCGCGGGTAGGCTTCATGCCTTCCAACGGCTTTATACGGAAGGAGATATTGTTGTAGAGCCTGAAACTGAGCGGCGAGTAGAGTAGGGCTACGTCAATGCCACGTAAATCGGGCGAAGAGGTCATCACGTATTCGTAGCCTGCATTGCGCAACAGCGACCGGCGTGTCAGGTCGCGCAGGCAGGTGTCGTTTTCCACCTCGCACAGGGCCACGAGGTCGGGCAGGAGATAGTCCTCTCCGTTGCCATCGTTCTCCCATTCGGCAGCGGCAAGGATTTCCTTCCCGATTTTCTGCAGCTTGTTCCAGTAACGTGTGCGCGTCCAGTGGTAGCTGCCGTCGGGAAGGAATTCCGTGTCGTTCTTCAGCGAGTCGTGCTGACAGTCGAAAAGGTTCTCCACGTTGAATTCCATCAGTGTGAGGAGCGAAGCCAATAACAGGCTAATCATTTACGTTTTTTCTTATTCGTGTAAGATACGCCTTCATGCGGTCGGCATCCTTGTGGTCGATGATGTCGAGCAGATCCTTCAGCTCTGTCCTTATCTGCGCCACTTGGTCGTGGGTGTAGGGGTTGAAGAGTATTTCCTGAAGCAGATAGTCGTCCTCACTCAATACGCCTTTGGCAATCTTCATGTGGCGCTTGAAGGTGGTTCCCGGCGCGTCCTGATGCTTCATCACGGCCGCAAAGACAAAAGTGGAGACGAAGGGAATGCTGAGCGAGTAGGCCACCGTGCGGTCGTGCTCGTCGAACGAATATTCATAGATATGCAGTCCCAGCCGCTGGTAGAGGTCCTTGAAGAAGATGCGCCCCATGTAGTCGCCCTCATTGATGATGATGGCGTTCTCCTCGCTCAGGGCGTTGAGGTTGGCAAACGTTGGGCCAAACATGGGATGCGTCGACACGTAGCGATGGCCCGTGGACTCATAGAATTCTTTCAGGTCGGTCTTCACCGAACTGATGTCGGAGAGGATACAGTCGTCGGGCAGGAAGGGGAGAATCTCCTTAAATGCCGGAATCGTGTATTTTACCGTCACGGCATTGATGAGCAGCTCTGGCTGGAAGTCTTTTGCCTCCTCAGGCTTGGTGAAACGCTGGCAGTTGTAGGTGAAGCGCAGCCGTTTGGGGTCTCTTTCCAGTACAGCCACCTCATGGTCGAAGCTTAGCACGTCGGTGAAGAAACTACCCATCTTGCCGGCTCCCATTATCAGTATTCTCATAATCTTGACGGTTGGTCTTTAATGGTTGACGATTTCAATCTGTTGACGTACACTCTCCTGGTGGATGCTCTCAAATATGGAGGCCACGAACTTAGGATCCAGTCCGCAGAGGGCTCCTTTGACTCCGTATTTCTCAAGGATCTCGCGATAGCGCGCAGCCTGGAACACCGTCATGTTGTGTTCCTTTTTGTATTGTCCAATCTCGCGGCAGATGCTCATACGACGGGCCAGAAGCTCTACCACCTTGTCGTCAATCTCGTCCAAGTGGCGACGCAACTGCTTGATGCCCTCCGTTGTGGAGTGTACATCACGGATGACGAGCAGGCTCAGAATGTAGTCGAGCACATCGGGCGTCACCTGTTGGCGGGCGTCGGTCCATGCCTTGTCCGGATTGCAATGGCTCTCAACGATAAGACCATCGAAGCCCAGGTCCATGGCTTGCTGACAGAGCGGGGCGATGAGTTCGCGGCGTCCACCGATGTGACTCGGGTCGCAGACCATGGGCAGTCCGGGAATGCGGCGATGGAGTTCCATGGGAATCTGCCATTGGGGCTGATTGCGATAGATTTTGTTCTCATAGCTGGAGAAGCCGCGATGGATAGCACCAAGCTTTTTCACTCCTGCGCCGTTGAGACGCTCTAGGGCGCCAATCCATAGTTCAATGTCGGGGTTGACCGGATTCTTCACCAGTACGGGAACGTCGCTGCCCTTGAGGCTGTCGGCAAGGTCTTGCATGGCAAAGGGGTTGGCCGTGGTGCGGGCACCGATCCACAGGATGTCGATGCCGTATTTCAAGGCCAGCTCTACATGTTCCGGAGTTGCCACCTCGCAAGCTGTGAGCATGTGGGTCTTCTCCTTTACCTTCTGCATCCATGGGAGTGCTCTCTCGCCGTGGCCCTCGAAGCCTCCAGGTTTTGTGCGCGGCTTCCACACGCCTGCGCGGAAGATGTGGCATCCTTTGCTAGCCAGTTCCGATGCAGTTTGCATCACTTGTTCTTCCGACTCAGCACTGCATGGGCCGGCAATGACGAAAGGCCGGGCATTGTCGCTCGGCAGATTCAGGGGTTCAAGTTCTAATACGTCGTCCATATTTGTTTGTCTTTTTATTTCTTGTTTTGTGTACTATGTCTCGTGGTCGCCTAATTGCTGGCCATCATTGCGTTGATTCTTCTCAGGGCTTCCTTCATCTTCTCGTCTTTTGCACAGAGACTGATGCGAATGTAGCGTCGTCCGTTGCGACCGAAGATGAAGCCTGGTGTGATGAATACTCTTGCTTCGTGGAGCAGGCGCTCAGTGAGTTCCTCCACGTCGATATATCGGTCGGGGATTCGGCCCCAGAGGAACATGCCCGTCTGGTTAGGATCGAAGGTGCAGTTGAGCGACTTCATAATCTCTTCGGCGATGACGCGGCGGCGGCGATAGACCTCAACGTTGAACTCATGATGCCATTCCGGAGTGTTTGTATTGAAAGCTTCGGCTGCGGCGAGCTGAATGCCGCGGAAACAGCCGTTGTCGACGTTGCTCTTGATTTTCAGAATCCAGGAGATGTAGGTAGGATTGCTGACTACCATAGCCATTCGCCAACCGGGCATGTTGAAACTCTTCGACATGGAGTTCAGTTCTACGCAGCAGTCCTTGGCTCCGTCCACCTGCATCAGGCTGAGCGGGTGGTCGTTGAGAATGAGGGAGTAAGGATTGTCGTTGATGACGACAATGCTGTGTTCCTGGGCGAATCTCACGAGACGCTCGAAAGTCTCCCTGCGTGCGACGCCTCCCGTGGGCATGTTGGGATAGTTGGTCCACATTACTTTCACTCTCATCAAGTCCATCTGTTCCAGGGCATCAAAATCCGGTTGCCATCCGTTGTCCTCGCGCAGGGTATAGTTGACGATGCGAGTGCCGAGAATCTTGTTGAGCGCTGTGTAGGTGGGATAGCCGGGATCGGGGATAAGCACTTCGTCGCCAGGGTTGCAGAAGGCGAGAGTAGTGTGGAGAATTCCCTCCTTTGATCCCATCAGCGGTAGGATCTCGCTCTGCCAGTCGAGGTCTACGTCGTACCACTTCTTATAGAATCCGGCCATTGCCTGTCGAATCTCGGGTATGCCAACCGAGGGCTGATAGCCGTGGGCGTCTGGGCGTTGGGCCACCTCGCAGAGTTTGTCGATGGTCTGCTGCGATGGCGGCATGTCGGGAGAACCGATGGCCAGGCTGACGATGTCCTGTCCTTCTGCGTTGAGTCGGGCCACTTCCTTCAGTTTTCTGCTGAAGTAATATTCTTGTATCTCGTTGATTCTTCTTGCAGGTTCGATCATAATCTTCTGTTTTTTAGAGTTAGCATTCTTTGTATTCTCCCAGTATTTTCAGCGCTGTGGTGAGCGGTGTGATGGCGTCGATGGCTTGCCGGTATCGGCCTGCCGACTTGTAAGTAACGTCAACGTAGAAGAGGTATTCCCATTCGTGTCCGATGATGGGCAGCGATTGTATCTTAGTGAGATTGATGCCATAGAAACTCAGGATGGTGAGTACCTTGGAGAGAGACCCTTCCTCGTGGGGAAGACTGAAGACGATGCTTGCCTTGTTGGCCTCATCAAGTTGCCGCAGGTAGTCGGCGCGGCTGGTGTCTGACAGAACAAGAAAGCGGGTGAAGTTGTGCTTGTTGTCCTCGATATGGTCTTGCAAAACCTTCAGTCCGTACATCCTTGCGGCGTCTGAATGGCAGATAGCAGCCTGACCGTGGCATTGGTGTTCGCCGATATAGGCTGCGCTTCCTGCAGTGTCGTCCGACTCTACAGCCTTCAGCGTTGGATGGTTGGTGAGAAAATCCCGACATTGCATGAGAGCGACGGGATGGGAGTGGACCTCGGTGATATTCGACCAGTCATCGTCGGGCAGACAGCAGATGCAGTGCTGGATGTGCAATTTATGTTCACCGACGACCGTTGTGCCTGAGGCCCTCAGCAACTCGTAGTTGTGGAGCAATGATCCTGCGATGGTGTTCTCGATAGCTACGAGTCCAACAACTGTGGGGTCGGCCTTCATCTGCTCGAATACTTTCTCGAAAGTATTGCAGCAGACCACATGCAATGGCTCCTCGCCGAAGTATTGGTGGGCCGCAATGTCGTGGAACGAACCATTTATTCCCTGAATAGCAACTTTCTTCATAAGCATCAAATAAAAACGGCCCTGCTCTATAATGAGCGAGGCCGTCGTAGTTATATTCGTGTACTCCTAATAATATTCAAATATCAGATACGCAACTTCACGCTCTACAATTTCTTGCAAAGTAAAAATAAAACCAGTAAGATGCGTAATACTTCATATCTTTATTTTTTAATTTCTGCTTGCAAATGTAATAATTCTCTTTCAAACTGACAAATATTTGCCGAAGAAAAATAGAAAATTATATAAATTATGCCGATTTGAGAACAAAGATTAGGGCTGGATGGCGATTATTCCCTAAGTGCAGAAGTTTGAAGTCTGCTGTCTATGGAGTTTGAATTCACCGTCTTTCGTCCTCATTTTTCCCATGTTTGGAGAAGGTTTTCTCCTTATTTGCAGAGCGTTTTTTCCTTTCTTCGGTGATCATTTGCCGCAGGCTTGGTCACTGTAGGAAGGGATTATTGTTCTTATAGCTTTGTTCAACTTGTTGCTGAATGTCCTCGTGACCAATGGCCTCGAAGTTTCCGCTGACTCCCTGTGCGCCTTCGGGATCCAGTTCGAGAACACTCTTCATGTCCTCTTCGGCTCCTTGCTTGTCGCCCATGGAGAGTTTGAGGTTGCCCCGCTCGCGGAAAGCCTCAACACTGAAAGGATTCAGGCTTATCACCTTGTCGTAGCACTTCAGAGCCTCATCGTTGTGGCCCAAGGCTTGTTGCACGCGGGCGATGAACATCATTGCATCCTCCGACTCACTGTCGTTCTCGCTCAGCCAGTTGGCATCGGCTTCGGCGCCAGTCTGGTCGCCCATCTTCAATAGCAGCGTGCCGCGCAACAGCATGGCTTCCTTCAGCAGTTGGGCATGGTCTTCAGCGGCCTTGTTGCAGAGGGCGATGCATTGTGAAATCTGTGCTACGGCCTGAATCATGTCGCCCTTGCCGCGCATGGCTCTTGCCAACTCGTAAATGGCCTGCGCATTCTCGGTATCCAACGTCTTGGCTTTCTCACTGACCTCAGCCATGTGGTCGTAGTCTTCAATCATATAATAGATGTTGGCCATACGTAGAAGGATGCGAATATTGTCGGGCTGGGCTTCATGGAGCATGGTCAATTGTTCCAACGCCTTGTCCATCTGGTCGGCGCGGATATATATCTGTGAAAGATAGTCGTGTATTTCCAAATCTTCGTGAAATTCGAGAGCTTTATCGAAGCATTTTACCGCATAATCGGCCTGTCCCATGTTCATGGCTTTCACTCCGTCGTATTTCAAAACATCGAAGTCACGGTCTTTGTTTTGCTGTTTGTCTTGTGAATTATCTTGGGCATTGCCGCCGAAGAGTTGTTTAAAGAATCCCATATTGTTTTAGTTTTGCTGACAAAATTAATATAAAAAAGCGATAAATACGAAGATTTCCGCCCACAAAATACAGCGGTCCGTGAGATTTCCTGTATCGGGCCGGTCGTGCACGCTCAATCTTGTAATCCTTTGGCTATAGTGAAGTATGGATTACCACCGCCGTGACAGCTAATTATGCATAATGCATTGCGCATTATGCAATAAAAAGGCTGGCTTTCGAACCGAGTCGGAAACCAGCCTTCTGCTATAATAATAAATCTTATTCTTCAGGAACTTCAGTCGTGTCTTCCTTCTTCTTGCGGCGTGTGACACGCTTGCGCTTCTTCTCCTCTGTGGGTTGAACGGTCTTGATACCAGCCAACTCAGGATCGATGAGGATGCGCCCGCAATATTCGCAGACGATGATCTTCTTGTGCATCTTGATATCCAACTGGCGCTGAGGCGGAATCTTGTTGAAGCATCCACCGCAGGCGTCGCGCTCCACGGTCACGATGCCAAGTCCATTGCGTGAGCTCTGACGGATGCGCTTGAACGATTGCAGCAGGCGGCTTTCGATCTTTGTCTCAAGTTCTTTTGCTTCCTCACGAAGCTGCTCCTCAGTGGAACGCGTCTCCTCCATGATCTTATCCAGTTCGCTGCGCTTGTGCTCCAGGTCATTCTTGCGGGATTCAATCAAAGTGTGGGTCTCTTCAAGTTCCTTCTTGACGTTGTCCACTTTAGCAAGAGCTTCCTTGATCTTCTTCTCGCACAGTTCGATTTCGAGCGACTGATATTCAATCTCCTTGGTCAGCGTATCGTATTCACGGTTGTTCTTTACATCGTCGAGCTGCTTCTTGTAGCGCTCCACGCTGGCCTGAGCGTCGGTGATCTCGCCCTTCTTCTGTGCGATGGCGTTGTTAAATTCCTCAATCTCGTTCTCGAGCTTAGTCACTCGTGTGTTGAGACCTTGAATCTCGTCCTCCAAGTCTTGTACTTCCAGAGGCAGTTCACCACGGTAGGCACGCACCTCGTCGATCTTCGAGAGGACGGTCTGCAGGCGATAGAGATTCTTCAACTTCTCTTCAACAGTCAAATCTGTAGGATCTTTTTTTGCCATTTCTTTATAGTATTATTCGATAAATCAAAGATATATGATTGGATTCGTATTTATTTCAGTGATGAAAGTCTTCACTTCAGGACAGCGATGAGCCAAGATGTCACGGAAAATTTCCGATGTGTATTGTTCGCTCTGGTAATGTCCGATGACGCAAATCAGAATTTCCTGGTCGTGACCGAAATATTGGTGATAGTGCATCTCGCCGGTGATGAAGGCGTCGGCTCCTTCATTGATAGCATCGTCGAGCAAAAAGTCGCCCGCTCCACCGCATAAAGCCACCGAGCGAATGGGACGGCGCAAGAGCTGATTGCACATCACGCACTCCACACCGAACGTCTTGCGCAGCTTCAATACCAGGTCGTCGGCGGCCAAGGCTTCGTCGAATGTACCGATGACGCCGTCTGCGCCTTCGATGACATTCTGTTTGAAAGCATAGCCGTCGGTTTGCTGTGGCTGCAGCTCTCGGCAGAGCTTCTCATGATCTTCGGCTTCAGACTGGCTGACGCTCACTTGCTGTTGCTTACCGAAGAAGCGCAGGCTCTTCAATCCCAATTTCTCAGCCATCTTGTAGTTCACGCCACCACGCACGCTGTCCATATTGGTGTGCATGGAGAGAATGGCGATGTCGTTTTTCAAAGCCTTCATCACCGTGCGCTGCACGTAGTCTTCACCCGTGATTCTGCGCAATTTATGGAAGATGAGAGGATGATGGGAGATAATCAGATTGCAACCCTTGCTGATGGCCTCATCGACGATAGCCTCAGTCACGTCAAGACATAATAAAGCCCCTGAGACTTCCGCATCTGTTAATCCAATCTGCATGCCGGCATTATCAAAGTCAGCTTGCAAGGACAGAGGCGCGAATTGTTCAAGGGCATTAACCACTTCTTTTATTCTCACGCTATAATGAAATTTGTTGCAAAGATAGCAAATATTATTCGATCGTGCAACGGAAGCCGTTGATTTTAGTTTGTTTTAACTATTTTCAGACAAAGTTCCTTCGGCCGGTTATCAGGCGAACTGAGGGAAATGGTTATTATCGACTGCTGTCCAGCCTATCCTGTGGCCAATCGTCGATGTTGGCGTTTGCCTCGACGCGCTTTTCCACCTTGTCGTCCAGACTTTTGAAGAAATCATATCCCGTGAGCTGTTCAATCTCGTCAACCGTACGCACACACTGTCTGTAGTCTTGTTTGTCGCCCGTATTCTGATAGATGAAGCCGATAGCCTTGGGAGTTCCCGTCATGCAGAGAACTACTTTGAAGAAAGCAGTGGGGACTTTCACCTTATGCTCGCCAATCGTCTTCTTGCTGTTCGGCGCATAGATTGGTCCGCAGGCTATGTATACGCCGCCATACTCCTTTGCCCAGTCGCGGCACTGCGATTCCAGGCGGTTCCATTCGTATTTGTTGAGCTTGGGATTCTGCGGACAAATGTTGGTCAAGAGAAAAGATTGGTTCATTGCGTCTTGATTCCACTTGTTGTCGCCTGCCGGACACTGATGACCGCGGTCGAAGTGGGAGCGATAGTAATCCCATGTTGTAGCGCGTGGCTCAGGCACTTCCTCGTCTTCTGTAAATTCAACGCCATTGCGGTCGGCGTCTCCGCTGACTCTGTCGGACGAGAGATACCATGCCACCCAATTGGGCTCCTTGGTTTGGATGTTGTAGGATACGGTATAACCGATGCGCTTGAGAAGAATCTGCCCATCGACATTGGCCGGCAATTCATAGCCTTTGCCAGCCTCGATTGTTGTGGATTCTTCCGAGTCAGCATGCTTGGCATCGTCGGCTTTGCTGGCAACGTTCTCAACATTGTTCTCAGCCTTCTGGAGGGTGGTAAGGAATTTACTGTCTTTTTGTGGACGGCAGCCGGTCAAGAGTGCGGCTGCCAAGAGGATGGAAAGATAAGGTCTCATTGTTTTTTCTTTAATTGCTCGTATTTGTCAAACGAATAGTGGCGTCCCAGCCAGATGGCGATGAAAAGAGAAGATACCGATGCAGCCATCATCGTGATGAGTAGCAGGGCCTCGAACAGCACAGCCTGCACCGGACTGACGTTCATCATAATCAATATCCACGCCGCGGAGCATCCCAACGGAAGCAGCAGTAAGGCCATGCGTCTCGTCAGAGGAGCAAGCGCACTCTCAAAGGCCCGTCGCTGAAAATGGGAGGTGGCTTCGTTGTGCGTGGCACCGTTGCCTATCATGTAGTCGTAGAGTTGATGGTGGGCATACAGACCGGCGTAGTAAGCGGAGAGAGCCTTGCCGTTGGTCAGGGCGATGGCTGCCGATATGAATCCGCTGATTGGAATGAGCCACTGTGGTTGGAAGGGATTCTTAAGCCCCAATACGAGGAAAAGAAACCACAAACTGAAAACCACCACCGACAGGGCACTGCCTGCCAACAGCGGAATGAGCACACGCCCCCGCGGTTGGCGTGAGCTGACGGTAGCCTCGGCAGCAGCCAAGACGATGAGCAACACTACGCAGGCGAGCGACAAGGCAAGATTGTTCACCTGCATCACCCAGTAGAGTGCCGCACCGAGCACACCCAGTCCCACCGCCATCTTGGCTACGGCGGAGAGGAGTTTCTCAATCATCGGTATGCGGAGCTTGACGATCAGTGCTATTGGGAGCACCAGCAGTATCAAACCCGCTAAGATTCCTAATAATGAAATGTTCATTCTCTTCTTGTTTTACTAGCAAGTCGTCGGGCAGGCAGGTCAGCAGGACAGCGCTTCCGCTTTGTGCCATGGCCCTGACAAATTTGAACGTACTTTGTTCCTCTTCCATCGTGAGATCCGTTGTAAGCTCATCGGCTACAACCAAGTCGCGATGAATTTGTGAGCCTATGGAGAGTAGGGCTCGCCGCATCTCGCTGGCCGACAAGTCCCGGCACATCCGCTCACCAATGTTCTCGTCGAGTCCCAACAGCTGCCAGGCCTCGCTCAAACGGTCGTTGTCGATGTGGGTCCGGTTGATGCCCAGTTGCAGTTGAGCCTCAATCAGTTGTCTCACGGTAAGGTTGTCGAATGGGGACGGGCGTCCATCCTCTGCCGAGACTTCCGCCGGAATATAGAATATCTTCCGTCTGAAGGTTGGGGCAGAAAGCCAGTCGACCAGTTCGCCGTCGATGCTGAGGTAGCCAGAAGCCACAGGGCAGAAACCCATTACCGACCTGACGAGCGTAGTCTTGCCGCTGCCTGTTTCACCGCCGACACAACAGATGTCGCCAGGACGAATCAGGAACGACAGCGCCCGCCGGGCATTGCCTGCAGGTGAGTGAAGTATGACATCTTTCAGTTCCAGCATCTTCGTTTTTCTGTTTCGTTACCCCAAATGCTCTTGTTATTTGGGGATAGATACTGCAAAAATACAAAAATAAATTGATTGGCTCATTATTTTTAATTATATTTGCATTGCATTGTTTTCAATATTCATTTATACACCGATTATGGAATTGCTTCACACCGGTGCCTTCTTGCCTGCCGAATGGTATCCACAGAGCGGAATGCAGCTCACGTGGCCCCATGCGGCAACCGACTGGGCACCTTATCTTGACGAGATAACCCGCACTTTCGTTCAGTTTGCCGAGGCCATAGCCCTGCGCGAGCCGTTGCTTATCGCCACGCCCGTTCCCGACGAGACCGAGGCACAACTCTCAAAGGGACTGTCGCCCGCTGCATTGGCCAATGTCAGAATCGTCGCCTGTCCCACCCACGACACTTGGGCACGCGACCACGGTGGGCTGTCGCTCATCGGTGACGGCAATGTCATCTGCGACTTTAAGTTCAATGGATGGGGCGAGAAGTTTGAATGGAAAACCGACAACGCCATTACGCGTCACCTTTTCGACGCAGGCGTATTCAACGGCCGCCTTGTTTCCTATGACTTCGTGCTGGAGGGCGGAAGCATCGAGAGCGACGGTCGAGGAACCATCTTCACCACATCGACTTGTCTGCTTGCCGACCACCGCAACCAGCCCATGACCCAACAGCAGATAGAAAACAAACTCAAGACCACGCTAAATGCCAACCGTGTGGTGTGGCTCGACTATGGGCATGTTGTCGGCGACGATACCGACGGACATATCGATACCATCGTGCGTGTGGCGCCCAACGATACCTTATTATATATGCGCGTAGAAGACGAGACGGATGAGATGTATGATGACTTCAAGAAGCTGGAGTCGCAGCTCGAAGGCTTGCAGACCGCCGAAGGGAAGCCCTACCGTCTGTTGCCGCTTCCAACGCCACGCCCCATCTATTATGACGGTGAGCGTTTGCCAGCCACTTATGCCAACTTTGTCGTCGTCAACGGAGCGGTCATTGTGCCCACTTATCAGCAGCCCAACCTTGACCGGCAAGCCATGGATACCATCGGTAAGGCGTTTCCCGACAGGCAGATCGTGGGCATCGACGCCACCGTCGTCACCCGGCAGCACGGCTCTCTCCATTGTCTCACGATGCAGTTTCCCGAAGGCGTGTTGAAAGCCTGAGGCGACAGCAAACAGAATACACTTGAAAATACAATAGTTATGAAAGAAATAAAGATAGGTTTTCTCCAGCAGCACAACACGGCCAAGATGGAAGACAACATCACGCGACTGGCCGAAGGCATCACCGACCTCGCCCATCGTGGCGCACAACTCATTGTCTTGCAGGAACTTCACAATTCGCTCTACTTTTGTCAGGAAGAGAATGTCAACCTCTTCGACCTTGCCGAACCTATTCCCGGTCCGTCAACAGGACTTTATGGCGAGCTGGCCAAGAATCTGGGAGTCGTGATTGTCACGTCGCTTTTTGAGCGTCGCTCGGCCGGACTCTACCATAACACCGCCGTGGTGATCGATACCGACGGGAGCATTGCTGGCATCTACCGCAAGATGCACATTCCCGATGACCCCGGATATTATGAGAAATTCTATTTCACGCCCGGCGATCTCGGTTTCCATCCCATACAGACTTCAATAGGACGCTTGGGCGTACTGGTCTGCTGGGACCAGTGGTATCCAGAGGCAGCGCGGCTGATGGCTCTGCAGGGTGCGGAGATTCTGATCTATCCCACGGCAATCGGCTACGATGCCCACGACACCCAGGAGGAACAGGAGCGGCAGCGTGAGGCCTGGACGACGGTGATGCGCGGACATGCTGTGGCCAACGGGCTGCCTGTTGTTGCGGTCAACCGAGTAGGCTTTGAGCCAACGAGACCGGGTGAGAAGCCCAATGAGGAGCATCCCGGAATCGTTTTCTGGGGATCGAGCTTCGTCTGTGGGCCGCAGAGCGATATGCTTTATCGTGCGTCCAGTGATGAGGAGGAGAGTATCATCGTCAATCTTGACCTCGACCACAGCGAGCAGGTGCGTCGGTGGTGGCCCTTCCTGCGCGACAGACGCATCGATTACTACGGCGATATTACTAAGAGATTTATCGACGGCAAATAGTAAAACCGCACAATATGAAATGAACGCTGAAGTTCAGCAATAAAGAAAATGGCCGGTTATCGCGTGATAGCCGGCCATTCTTCGTAGGTTGCTGTTGGGGACAGATGTCTGTTATTTGATGTTTCTCGCTTTATAGATGAGTTCTTTAGCTGCGTTGATTTCCTTGATCTTCTCATCGCTGGCTCCTTCTGAGAGCCGGTCGGAATGATAGAGCAGCACCATGTGGCGGTAGGCATGGCGAACTTCGTCGTCGGTGGCGTCGGAACTGATGCCCAGCGTTTGATAAGCTTTGTCCAAGTCGTTGGCGCTACTGCTGTTGCTGCCGAAGATGTTGTTTGCATCAGCCTCACGGATGGCCAGCAGTTGGGCTATCTCGCGTAGGGCTTCCTTCTCCTGATGGGTGACGACGCCGTCGGCCAGAGCCACTTCGAAGAGATAGCGCAGCAGTTGCATGCGGGCCACGTAGTCCATGTTTGCCCGAATCTGCACGCAAGCCTCAACAATCGTCTGATGATAGGAGGCGAAGCCGATCTCCTTCTGTTTGGCAAAGAGCTTCATCAGGATGTCGTTGCCCTGCTGACGGGCTGCTTCACCCCAGTTGTTGCGCAGGAAGTTTCGAACGTATTCCATTTCGGAATGCATCACCTTGCCATCGGCATTAATGATGTAAGAAGAGAGCACAAGCAGGGAGAAGAAGAAAGAATTGCGGTCTCCTTCCTCTTGGCGTCTTCGCTGTTGGGTGAAGGCGTAGCTCTCGTTTTCACCGAAAGCACTGTGAGCGTTTTCCTTGGGTTGAGAATCTGGTGTGTTGACGGCATCGAGCATCTTGTCGAAGATGGCGCCGAAGCAGAAACCTACTAAGGCTCCCAACGGACCGCCACCACCGACAAAGCCCAGGAATCCGCCAATCCATTTACCTATAGCCATTTTTCTCTGAACTGTTTTTCGAATCTTATATAAAGTGAAGTATAGAAGTAAGAGCGCTCACCGCCCACTTTCGGGGGGCAAGTTAGCGCTCTCCTTCTTCTGTTGGGAAGTCTTGTAGCTCAGGAGTTATTTTTCTATCTGATGAAAATTTCTCGATGATGAAGATTTTCACGTCGTTCAACCAACTCCTCGCTTCAGACTCACTGCCGGATGGAACTATTCGTAGACAAAGGTGAAGTTCTTCTCAGCTTTGAGCGTATTGCCCACGTAGCAAGCCTTGTGGGAGAAAGCTTCCAAACGCTTGCGCAGGGCGGGCTCGAATTCGGCCTTCAAGTGGAAAGTGATGTCGATGTGCGTCACCTCGTAGGTGTTGGTATCCTCTTCCACGTCGGTCACCTCGGCCCAGCATCCGCTGGCGTCAACACCCATCTTCTTAGCGGCCATGCCCATTACGCTGAGAGCGCAGGCTGCAAGTGATGAGCAGAGCAGGTAAACGGGATTGGGATTCTCGCCCAGTCCGCCGTTGCTCTTGTCTACGTCTGTTGTTATCTCTTTGCTAGTGGCGTTATAGACGGTGTGTGTGCGTCCGTTGCCAATGAATTTAGTTGTTAATATTGCCATTGTTTCTAATATTATTGATTTCAATACAAATATAGACAATAAATCGCAAAGTCCCACGTTTGCGGTCTTTTTTTTCATTATTCTTTATTATTTTTGCATTCAGAAACAATAATGGATATACGAGATATGAGTCATGAGCTATTTATAAAGAATATGGTCTGCAACCGTTGTGTGATGGCTGTCGACGACCTGTTGCGCCGCAATGGCCTGCATCCCGTGAGTGTAGAGTTGGGGCATGCCGTTGTGGAGGAAGATATCAGCGACAATATGCGTGATGACTTGCGCGGGAAGTTGCGTGGGATAGGTTTTGATCTGCTCGAGGACAAGCAGGAACAGATGATAGAAAAGATAAAAAACTGCATCATCCAGTTGGTTCAGCGCGACGGCGGAATGGACACGGTGAATCTCTCCGATTATCTTTCCGACCAGCTTCATAGCAGTTATAGCGCCTTGAGCAAACTCTACTCGAAAGTGACGGGCGCGACCATCGAACGCTTCTATATCGCCCAACGCGTGGAGAAGGTGAAGGAACTCATCACCTACGACGAGTTGTCGCTCTCCCAGATTGCCTTGCGTATGGGTTATTCATCCGTTGCCTATCTGTCGAGCCAGTTTAAAATGGTTACGGGCATGACGCCCAGCAAGTTTAAAAGCCTGCATACCAATCTGCGGAAACCGTTGGATAACGTTATTGAGCATTAGAATACCAATTGTTGATGATTGCTGACAGCTGTCGGCAGTTCTGCTGACAGTTGAGAGCAGATCTGCTGACAGCTGAGAGCAGATCTGCTGACAATTGTCGGCAACGATAGTTCCTTCGAAATCTACAGAGAAATATCTCGGTCTTGAGGTCGAATTTCTAACACAAACGAATTCTGGGGATTGTGTCTATAGCACGACTGCTGGCTGAATTTTATAAATTCCATCAGAAATTCTATAACATAGAATCGGAGGAAAAACATTACCTTTGCCATGAACTTAAAAAAAATCAAGAGTATGAAAAAGATAATCCCAGTAAAAGGAATGGGTTGCGCAAAGTGCAAGGCCCGTGTTGAGAACGCATTGAACGCTCTGGCTGGCGTCAACGAAGCCAGTGTGAGCCTTGAGGATGCTCAGGCTGTTGTAGACTACGACCCAGCAAAAACCTCTTTGGAGCAAATGCGTGCAGAGGTGGAGAATGCTGGTTACCAGCTGATTGTAGAGGAGGCTAAATAATAGTCCCCTCTCTTCATTTATTCTTAGCCTCACTTTAATAGATTAGGAGAAACCAAGAATGAAACAAACAATACCAGTCGTGGGCATGGCGTGCGCTTCATGCTCGGCCCACGTAGAGAAAAAACTTAATTCGCTGCAGGGCGTAAACAGTGCCTCGGTGAGTCTGCCTGGGCGAAGCGCGCTTGTCGACTTCGACCCTCAGGTCATCTCGCTGCAAAACATGAAGAAGGCCATCAACGACATCGGCTACGATCTCGTGATAGACAGCGGACAATCGGTGGAGGAGATAGAGCGCAAGGAGTACAGCAGCCTTCGGCTGAAGACCATTCTGTCGTGGGTGTTCTCCATCCTCGTGATGTTGGTCTCCATGCGTTGGATTCCTATTGCCAACCGTGACGTGGCCAATGTCATCGCCATGTTGTTGGCTTTGGCCAATATGCTCTACTGCGGTCGCTCATTCTATGTGTCAGCCTGGAAGCAGGTGGCCCATCGCTCGGCCAATATGGACACGCTCGTCGCCCTCTCCACGGCCATAGCGTTCCTCTTCTCTGCTTTCAATACTTTCTGGGGCGAACAGGTTTGGGGCGCACGCGGAATTGCGTGGAATACTTATTTCGACGCCAGCGTGATGATTGTCACCTTCGTTCTGACCGGACGTCTACTCGAAGAGAAAGCACGCGACGCCGTGGCATCGAGCATCCGCCAGCTGATGGGCTTGGCTCCGAAGACCGCGCATATCGTGGTGGAGCCTACACAGATAGATGCCGACGGCAAGGTAGTGAAGAAAGCCCGTGTGGAGGAAGTGCCCGTGTCGACCATCGACGTGGGTGATGAACTCGAGGTGAGAACCGGCGAGAAAGTGCCTGTAGACGGAGTCGTGACGTGGGCCAATAGTTTCATGAATGCTCATGCGGCTTATGTCGACGAGAGCATGATTACTGGAGAGCCTCTGCCGGCCGAAAAGAAAGCTGGTTCACAAGTATTGGCCGGAACTATTCCCTCTCAGGGCGTCTTCCATATCCGTGCAAAGCAGGTGGGCGAGAACACAGCTCTTGCTCATATCATCAAGATGGTGCAGGAGGCGCAGGGAAGCAAGGCGCCTGTGCAGCGTATCGTTGACCGTGCGGCCATGGTATTCGTTCCCGTTGTGGTGGGCCTGGCCTTGTTGACCTTTGTCGTTTGGCTCTTGATTGGAGGTATGAGTGTGCTGCCGCAGGCTATCATTTCTGCAGTTTCGGTGTTGGTGATTGCCTGTCCCTGCGCGATGGGCCTGGCTACTCCTACCGCCCTGATGGTGGGTATCGGCAAGGCTGCCGACAAGCAGATTCTCATCAAGGACGCCACTGCCCTCGAATTGCTGCGTAAGGTTGATGCCTTGGTGACCGACAAAACTGGAACTCTCACCATTCCTAATAAGGATGTTGACTTCACAAAGGTCGACGACATGCCGCTGGAACAGCGAGAGACGCTCAAACCCCATGCCCGCGAGGCTATGGAGGAGTTGCAGCGCAAGGGAGTCGACGTCTACATGATGAGCGGCGATCGCGATGAGGCTGCGCGCTATTGGGCTGAGAAATCCGGCATCAAGCACTATCAGAGCAAAGTGCTGCCGCAGGATAAGGAGAATCTCGTCAGCAAACTGCAGTCGGAAGGTAAGACGGTCGCTATGGTGGGCGACGGCATCAACGACACGCAGGCTTTGGCTTTGGCTGATGTCTCCATCGCCATCGGCAAGGGAACGGATGTGGCTATGGATGTGGCACAAGTGACGCTGATGGGCGACGACCTGCGCGCTTTGCCCGAAGCCATCACCCTGAGCCGGCGCACGGTGCGCATGATTTGGGAGAATCTTTTCTGGGCCTTCATCTACAACTTGGTCTGCATCCCCCTCGCGGCCGGTGTGCTTCGACTTTTCGGAATCGATTTCCAAATCACGCCGATGTGGGCTTCTGCGCTGATGGCCTTCTCCAGCGTCAGCGTAGTGCTCAACAGTCTGAGACTGAAGTTCGTGAAATAATTGATAGAGTAAGTTTAAACAATAAAAAACAGCATCATGTAGTCTTCTGCATGATGCTGTTTTTGTCTATAGGGAGGTATGAAGTCTAGTATCTCGGTGTAGGATAATTGTAGCGGTCGAAGTACATGGGTATGTGGTTGTCGTACCAAACGCCCTCTACGTTGACATTGATTGAAACCGAAGGATTGGGCTTGTATTGAACGCCTGCGCCAATGACATTGGCTCCCGGCACGCCCATCCCGTTCCAGGAGTTGACGGGGGTGTAGATACCATACGGGGAATAATAAGGAGAATACAGTCCGTATGGGCGATAAGCACGGTCGAAGTTGTTGACCACGGAGAGTTGTCCGTAGGCATAGACGCTCCAGTGCTGATTGATTTGCCAGTTGAGCATGGCGAAGAATCCTCCGTCGTGGAGGTTGTCGCCTCCATAGTTGATGTTGTTCACGTAGCCGCCGGCAAGGAGCCACAGGTTGTTGTTGCGCGTCAGTGGCTTCAGGTAGGCCACGTTGAGCGACTCGGCGAAACCGCCCTTGTGGGGAGCATGACTGCCAAAGGTGGCGAATGCCGAAGCACTGATGCTGGCATTGAGTCCTTCGTGAAGTCCAAACTCGCTACCGGGCTGGTAGGGTTCCTCCTGATATTGCAGCTTTTGTGGCTTACCGCCATATACGATTGTGTCGGTGGCCGTCTTCACGGTATCACCCGGCAAAAGCCAGTTCTCTCGCGGGCTGTCGTCGGAATGGAGTGGCCCTAAGCCGATGGTCTGGGCATTGGAGGCCGCACTCACCAAAAGAAATATAGTCAATAAAAGATGTCTCATACTTCGGCAAAGATATAAAAACAAAGTAATGTGACAAATGTTTCTCCTTTGGAGTTAATGTTTTTTTAGCTTAATTGACGATGTTTTTTATCGAAGCCGAGGTTTTGAAACTTCCGTGCTCTCACGGCAAATAGAAGATATGCAAAAGCTGTCTCTTGTAGTTTTGGCTTATTGAATGCATTGGCACCTGCTGTAAAGACTAAAGGGGTGTTCTTCTTATCGAAGAGCATCCCCTTTAGCTGTTTGTAGAAAAGAAAAATCCAAGTTTTCTTTTTCCGCCTACTTTTGAATCAGCGGAGGAAAATTACACGTTGTGTGGCCATTCCTGATTCAAATTTGCTTTTGAAGGTCCCGTATTGATCGAAGACCCACAATTCGCAGGGGCCCGTGTAGTTTTGGTTGACAATATAAAGATAACCACTGTTGGGACTCACGCTCACCTGACCAATGTTGCCCGGAGTCTGTGAGAGCTTGATGTCTGTTTTCTTGCCGGTTGTGATATCGTAGCGGTAGACAGCGTTGAATTCGGGGTGTCCGTAAACGGCAGAGATACAGATGATGTCGTCGTTGAGCTTGTCGTAGGCTATACTTGAACCGTGGCCTATCTCTGTCACCTTGTCGGTCGATGCATCCAGCATCTGCAGGATATTGTCGCTGTAGTCGAGATTGCTCACGAAGAAAACCTTATTGCCCACGGCAATCATCTGGCTGTAGGGGTTGAGGCGAACCTCGATGTCCTTGGTTTTCTTGAAGCTCTTCAGGTCCACCTCGGCCAGATACTTGCCGTTGCCGCTCATATCATAGTTGGACAGGGCTACATAGAGCTTGCCGCCGGCGATGGCCACAGCCTCGGGATAGGCTCCCACGCTCACGCTGTCGGTGATCTTATAGCTGTCGCGATTCATCTTGTAGACATAGCCGTTGTAGGCTGAGAAGTAGACATTGCCGCCTTCGCCGGTGATGAAGCGAGGCTGAACATTGGGCAGCAGTTTCACGTACAGCTCCTTGCCCTTGGTGTCGAGCACACTGATCTTGGTGGAAGTGGTGCTGGTGACGAAAATAAGACCGTTGCGGCCATCGCCTGAGACTGTGATGTAAGCATCCTGAGCATCGCCTATGCCCTTTTGGTTTTCCTGCTTATAGATGTCGAGGTAAGAGGGAGTCTCTCCATGTACATTCAAGACGGCTCCAATGGTACCGTCGTTGGCTCCCCAGTTGCCGTTGTTGACCACGTAGGCATCGTAAGACTTCTCGGTGGGAATCTCAGGTGTCGTGTTGTCATCATCGTCGTCGCTACACGACGTGAAAGTAAACGTGGCAGTGAGCATCAGCAGTACTGCCCAAATCAGTTTTTTATCCATTTTCTTCATATTATTGTATTATAATTGATAAGTCAAAGTTGCCCGCCAGTTGAAGCCCGGCATGGGGTAGAAGCGCACTACCTCATAGTTGTTGCCGCCAAGGTTGCGGAGGTCGAGTTGCAATCGCCATTGATGCCACTGCCGTGAGAGGGAAACGCTGTGGTCGGTGAACGACGGCATCCGTGTATCAGCCGAATTGTAACCAGACGAGTAGCGGCGCCCCGTGAAGAGCAGATTGTAAGCTACGTCCACCCAAGGCGTGTGGAGCGACACGGAGCCGGAGGCTGAATATTGTGGAGTGTAGGCCAGTTGGTCGCCATAAAACAAGTCTTGCCGGTTGGTGCGGTCTTGGGCCTGAATCCAACTTCCAGAGAGTTGAACGAAGGTGCTCCAATCCCGTTGCCAAAGCAATTGAGCGCCTGCGGTGAGATCTACGCCCTTCATGCGTACGCGGCCAATATTCTTCATCTTCCAGATAAACATGGTGGGTACGGCTTGTATCTTGTCATGCACGTTGCCATAATAGGCGTCGGCCGTGAAAGAGATGTAGTCGACGATGGGGGAGACATGCTTGTTCCACGTTAGACCCAAATTCCATTGCTTCGTCTTCTCGGGTTTCAGATTCGTGTTGCCGATGAGCAGATAATAGAGGTCGTTGAGCGTTGGCACACGGAAGATGTCTTTGTAAGAGGCTCTCAATCGTAGGTTTCCGCTCAATTGCCAAGTCAGGCTTAATGAGGGGGAAAGCCTATGGCAGTCGTTGCCCTCTGATCCTGTGCGTACGCTTTCGTTGAGGATTGTGTTCAGTACCGACGCGTTCAGTTTCAAATTTTTCCATTCATAGACCGCAGCCAGAGACGTGAACCAAGAATTGCGGGTGGGGTAGGGGCAATTGGCAAGGGTTGTGGAGAGAAAGTTGTGCATGAAGTCCTGTGCAAGGGCTATGCGCAGTCCATGAGTGATCTTCCACATAGCTGTAGCCGTGGCGTAAGTCTCGTTCTGTCGGAATTTATCTATCTTTTCTCGGGCAGCGTCGCGGTTGAAGTCGCGGTTCCATTGATAATTCCATTTGGCAGCAGCTTTCATGAGCCAGGCGTCGCTGAGCTTTCCCTCGTAGGAGAGTTGAACGAAAGCATTGCGGTCGGTAAGCCGTTCGGCACTGTAAGGATTGTCGTAGACGATACCTCCGGGAATGCCACGCTTGGAACTGAAACCGTAGAGCTTTGCCCTCAGCGTGTGTCCTTGGGCCAAGAGATATGAAGCATTCAGTTCTGCCCGCCATATGGAAACGTCGCTATTGTAGCGCTTGGTGTGAATGCGCTGTACGCCATTGTAAAGTGTGAAAGGATAATTTCCGTCGGCCCTTTCCCAATTGGCGAAAGCTGAGACAACGGCTCTCTTGCCCACGGGCTGTACCCAGAGAGTAGAGGGCGACAGCAGGCCAAACGATCCCGTTCGCACGTTGGCGATGAACTTTGTCGAATCGGAGAGTATAGGCAAAGTTTCAATATTGAGTGTTGCTGCTGAGGCGTATTGGCGTGCGCTGACAAATATATCGTCCTGCTGTCCTATTGAGAGCCAAATCAGGGAGATATTGTCGAGTGCGAATCGGGAAATGTCGACTTGCCCCGACTGACTGTTGCCAATCATCACGCCGTCGTAGCTGACGCCGGTGTGCATGGCGCCCAGTCCGCGAACGCCAACAGTCTTCAATCCGCCAATGCCGCCGTAGTCTCTCACCTGCACTCCAGCGAAATGCTTTACGGCTTCGGCCACGTCGGCTACGCCCATTCGTTGCAGGTCCTTGCTTGTAAAAAACTGCAACGGTGAGCCTGCACGCATCGTCGAGAGCCGTGACGAAGCCGTCACAATGACACTCTGAAGCGTGTGCACACTATCCGGAACAATGGCCGAAGCACTCATCGCCAACATGGGCGTGAGCAACGACAGCAGAATTTTCTTTCGCATATATAAATAATGTTGTATTCCGCGTCCTCCTCGGGACTTGGAATGCTTCTAGCAACGGCAGGTCTTCTGACTCGCGGCTGAGAACGAACGCCTTCCCGACGCATCCTGAAATCGAATGGATAGTCAGTGGCTTTGACTGTTCGCTCTTGAAAAAGCCGCACACAGCAGCGGGACTGTCCGGGATTCCCACCCGGTTCCCTCTTCGTCGCACGTAGAGTGCGAACCAATTGCAACTGCAAACTTACATAAAAAAAGTGAGATAGAAGAGAAAACAGATAAATAAAATTCCCTTTCTGCTCATTTCATGCTCATGCGGCTATAGGGGTAGAGAAGTTTTTGTTTAAAAAAGCTGCTTTTCTTTTTGGCATTATTATTTTTTTATTACTTTTGTAGAGCGAATTCACCCCTGCCTTTTTTACTGAGGCTTTGAAACTAAAGAATAACCAAAACATATTATTAATTAACTTAACTAAAAACAAATGTCAGAAACAGTACACAAGGTTCTGTCGGGTGACTTTAATAAGAAGAAGGCTCTGATGTTCTTCATTACAGCCGTCATCACTCTGATCGTATGGAACCTGCCCTCGACATCGTTTGGGATTGATGGACTCACCGTGGTCCAGCAACGCGTGATCGCCATTTTCGTGATGGCCGTTCTTTTATGGCTTACCGAAGCTATTCCGGCTTGGGCAACCTCAGTGACTATTATCTTCGTCTTGCTGTTCTGCGTGAGCAACTCCTCGTTCAACTTCATGCAGGGCTCGGAAGGTGAGTACGGTCAGCTGCTCGACTATCAAGGCGTGATGGCTTGCTTCGCCGACCCGACAATCATCCTCTTCCTTGGTGGCTTCATCCTTGCTATCGCCGCGTCCAAGTCGGGACTTGACGTTATGCTGGCCCGTGCTTTGCTGAAGCTCTTCGGTCATAAGAGCGAGAATGTGTTGCTGGGTTTCCTGCTCATCACAGGATTCTTCTCGATGTTCATCTCCAACACAGCTACGGCTGCCATGATGCTGACGTTCCTTGCGCCTGTCTTCAAGACTTTGCCAGCCAATGGTAAGGGACGTATCGCCCTGACGATGTCTATTCCTATCGGTGCCAACCTCGGTGGTATGGGAACGCCCATCGGCACTCCTCCTAATGCCTTCGCTTTCAAGGTGCTCAACGATCCCGCAGGACTCAATCTGAATCTGGGCTTTTTCGATTGGGCCGTCATCATGATGCCATTGGTTATCATACTGCTTATCATTGCTTGGTTCATTCTTCGCAAGTTCTTCCCCTTCTCTCAGAAGACGATTGAGATAAAGATTGAAGGTGGTGGCGAATGGAATTGGCGCACGTGGGTTGTGGCCATCACATTCTTGCTGACTATTGTAATGTGGGTTTGCGGTAAAGCATTGGGCGTCAATGCCAATACCGTGGCTATGTTCCCGATCGCAGTGTTTGCCTTCACCGGTGTGATTACGGCAAAAGACCTGCAGGATATCGACTGGGGCGTGATCTGGATGGTTGCCGGTGGTTTCGCTTTGGGCTTGGCTATGAATGGAACAGGACTTGCCAAGTCGGCTGTTGAGAGCATTCCGTTCGGACAGTGGAGCCCGATTGTTATCCTTGTCATCGCAGGTTTGGTGTGCTTCGCACTGTCGAACTTCATCTCCAATACGGCTACCGCAGCTCTGCTCATCCCAATCCTGACGGTTGTTTGCGCAGGTATGGGCGATAAACTTGATGTCATTGGTGGTACATCCACAGTCCTCATTGGTATTGCTGTAGCTGCTTCGACGGCAATGTCGCTGCCTATTTCTACTCCTCCAAATGCCATCGCTTATTCTACTGGCCTGATCGATCAGAAGGATATGATGAAGACTGGACTCACCGTAGGTTTGATCAGCCTCGTTATTGGCTTCGCAGTGCTTATCTTCGTCTGCAAGGCTGGTTGGCTCTAAACCATAAAACTCTATAAATAAAAAACGGATGCGCTTTCCTCTTATAAGAAAGCGCATCCGTTTTTTGTATAAGGAGGGATTAGTTGTTAGGTATTCATCTTCAAATTACCCTTCTTTGATGTTTTCAATCGTTTATATAGCCCCTGTAAACGACAGTGCGGCGCCGATGGCCGTACAAAATTCGCTGTATTTCGGTATATTGAAATGTACTTTATAGAGCTTCTCCATGGCTGGGAAAACCTCCTTGCACTGAGGGAGCAGCGTTAGATTGCCGATAAGTACAAACTCACGGATTCCACTTCTCAGCGAAGAAAGAATCGTTGCTGAGCCAATGGCCTGCAAGACAGTGCAGATGATGCCCACGGCAATGTCCTCGCGAGAGGCGTTGCTTGCGGCATTGCCGAAGAGTGAAGCCGTTGCATTCTTGGGCAGGCCCGGCAGAGGATTGGGACTGATGTCGCCGATAAGCACGTTGATGTTTGAAATATCTCCACGCATGGCAAGCGCAGACACCTGTTTCACGTCGTCGGTCTGAAGCAACACACGTGAAAGTCCGGCCAACGTTCCGCCGCCAATACCGATGCCTCCGATGTGGCGGATGCCGTCTTCATCGCATTGCACGAGTGATGTTCCGGTGCCCATGCTCACAACAATCATTCGTTCCAGGTCTGACTCGTAGCGGGCGCCTAATCCGTCAGCGATGAATTCTTCGGTCTTGTCGGTGGGCAGTCCGTAAATGGGCGAGCTGACATAGGCTGCGCCGACACCAGTAATCATCACGTGCTCCACTTCGTCGAGCTGAATATTGTTGTCGTAGAGATATTTGCCGAAGGCTCCGTAAAGCGAGGTCACGGGGTCGGTGGCTTTGATTCGGATGGGCGAGATGACCGTCCCGGAATCGTCGATACCTACGATTTTCGTGGTGCTGATGCCCACGTCAATGCCTATTACTATTTTCATCTTTTGTCGTGAAGTGATTATAGTATGCAAAGTTAGTGTAAATCGGCTGAAGAACAAAATAAAGAAGAAGTTTTTTCAAGGGCAAATCGCAAGGCAAGAAACGAAAAAACGTCTGCGAATTAGCGAGAAAAGAAAACTTGAGCAGAAAGAAACTGCAAGATGGCTTTATACGGATTAATTTTGTTATCTTTGCGCCAGCAAAACCAAAATCAATGCATATAGCCATAGCTGGAAATATAGGAAGCGGAAAGACCACGCTCACTCAGCGACTGGCCGACTACTACGGCTGGCAGCCAAAGTTTGAGTCGGTGGCCGACAACCCTTACCTTGCCGATTATTATAAGGATATTCCCAGGTGGGCCTTCAACGTGGAGGTCTTCTTTTTGCGGCAGCGCTTCAAGGACATGCTCGCCATCAATCAGTCGAAGAAACCCATTGTGCAGGACCGCTCAATCTTCGAAGGCGTCTATGTTTTCGCTGTCAACAACTATGAAATGGGCAACATCGACGAGCGAGACTTCAATACCTATATGGAACTCTTCCAGAACATGATGAGCGTCGTGCGCAAGCCCGACCTGATGATTTATCTGCGAGCATCGTTGCCTCACCTGGTTGAGCATATTCAGCAGCGGTCGAGGAGCTATGAGGAGAAGATGCCCATCGAGTATCTGCGCAATCTCAACTTGCTCTACGACGATTTTATCTTCAATAAGTATGACGGCCACAAGCTCATTGTCGAGACCGACCATTTGGACCTTCGCGACAATAAGGCCGACTTCCAACAACTTACGCAACAAATCAACAAAGAATTATGCATATAGCCATTGCCGGAAATATAGGCAGCGGAAAGACTACGCTGACCAAGATGCTCGCATCCCGTTTCGGATGGACGCCCCACTTCGAACCCGTCGACAACAATCCTTATCTAGAGGACTATTATAAGGATATGAACCGGTGGTCGTTTAATCTTCAGATTTATTTCCTCAATAAGCGTTTCCGCGACGTTGTGGAGATTGCCCAGAGCAAAGACACCATCATCCAGGACCGGACAATCTTTGAGGATGCCTGCATCTTCGCGCCGAACCTTCACAGCATGGGACTCATGAGCGACCGCGACTTCGACAACTATACGGATCTTTTCAATCTGATGATCTCGCTGGTGAAACTGCCCGACCTGCTCATATATATAAGAACGGGAATCCCTAAGCTTGTGGAACATATCCAGAAGCGTGGCCGCGACTACGAACAGACCATGCGGCTCGACTATCTGAAAGGACTGAACCGCCGCTATGAGGAGTGGATAAAAGACTATAAGGGGAAGGTGCTGATTGTGGATGGTGACAATGTAGACTTCGAAAATAACCCGAAGGATTTCGGACGTATAGCCGAACGTATTGATTCAGAACTATACGGTATGTTTTCCGACAGGTAAAGAAAAGGTTATTCCACGTCTATCTGCAATCCGTCGTAGGCAAAATGAAAGCCTTCGGGGAGTCGCTTTTCGGCTTCCTCGTGAAGGCCGATGTCGTGAGTGAGATGCGTGAGATAGGTCAGGCGTGCACCTATCTTGCGACTGAAGGCGATGGCCTCGCCGACGAGAATGTGGCTCTGGTGGGGCTTCTCCCATCTGAGGGCATTCACCACAAGCGTATTTACGCCCTTCAAATAGGGAAATTCTGATTCGTGGATACTTTTCATGTCGGTGATGTAGGCAAAGTTGCCGAACCGATAGCCCAATATCGGCAAGCTGGCATGCATCACTTCGATGGGCATGACCGGAATATCACCGATAGTAAAACCCTTGTGAGGCTCTATCACGTGCATACTCAGTTTGGGTACTCCGGGATAGAGATGCTCCACAAAACAATAAGGAAAGTTGTGCTTGACGTTCCTTATTGTAGTTTCGTTGCCATAAATGTCTATATCGCCAAACTTGCAGTAGGGGCGCAGGTCGTCTAGTCCGCCAACGTGGTCGTAGTGTTGGTGGGTGAGCAAGACGCCGCTTATCCGTCGGAATTCGACAGGAATAAGTTGCTCGCGAAGGTCGGGACCGCAATCGATAAGAATGCGCGTAGTCTCAGTCTCGAGCAATCCTGACGTGCGCCGGCGCTTATCGTGCGGGTCCTTGCTTTGACAGACTCTGCACCGGCAGCCCAAAACGGGTACGCCGGTCGACGTTCCTGTGCCTAAAAACGTGAACTTCATACGACGTTGACTTCTGGAAGAATGTCGATGCCGAAGCGTTCCTTGACATCAGCCTGTATATGGTGCATAAGCTCAACGATCTCGCGGCCTTCAGCTCCGCCACGGTTGACGAGCACCAATGCCTGCTTCTCGTAGACGCCAGCGCGTCCCAGCGTCTTGCCTTTCCATCCGCATTGCTCAATCATCCAGCCTGCGGGAATCTTCTCGTGGGCTTCGTCGATGGTGTAATGCGGCATGTTGGGATACTGGCTGTGAAGACGCTCGTAGACATCGAGCGTGACAATGGGATTCATGAAGAAGCTTCCGGCATTGCCCAGCACTTTCGGGTCGGGCAACTTGCGGTTGCGAATGTCGATAATCACCTCGCGCAACTGCGATGGAGTAGGCTTTTCTATGCCTTTCTCGGCCAGAGCCTGCCTGATATTGCCATATTCGAGGTGAGGCTCGAAGCTGGATGAGAAGCGATAGGTGACAAAAGTGATGAGATAGCGGTCGCGCCATTCATGCTTAAAGCGGCTTTGGCGGTAGCTGTACTGGCAGTCGGCATTGCTGAAGCAGACCTTGCGTCCCGTGCCAATCTCTACAGCCTCAACCGAGACGATGAGATCTTTCACCTCAGCTCCGTAGGCACCGATGTTCTGCACGGCGCTTGCTCCCACCTCGCCAGGAATGATCGAGAGGTTCTCTGCTCCATGCCAGCCCGATTCTACGGCCAGTGCCACGACGTCGTCCCAGGTCTTGCCCGAGCCGACGCGTACCAAAGTTCCTTCTTCGACAGGAGTGCTGGTGAGGCTGGTGATGGCAGAGTGGACCACGGTGCCATGGTAATCGCCTGTGAGCAGAAGGTCGCTGCCCCCACCGAGAATCAGATATTTCTCGCCCGGCCTCAGACGGCTGGCTATCTCTTCGGCCTCCTCTTCGGTGGAGTATTCTACAAATTTGTCGCAGTAGGACTCGATGCCGAACGTGTTGTTGTGGAGGAGGTTGTAATGTGATGTCTCTTTCATATCGCAATGCTGATGTTGTCAGGTGGTGAACTTGATGAGTTTCCATTGCTTGCCATTGCGGCGGAAGGTGAAGTCTATCTCCTGACCGTTGGCAATACCCCTGATGATAAAGATCTTATAGTTGCTCTCCTTGTACGTCTGGCCGTAGATGATGTTGTAGATCTCGCCGCTCGGGATGAGAGCCGGCTTGAAGTAGGGCCACTGTTCAGGGAGAATCACGCCAGTCTGGTTCTCGAAGTCGTTGTCGGGATTGGGCGAGGTGAAGGTTACTTCCTTGGCCATGCTTCTGATCTGGAAGGCAGTGTCGGTGGCGAAGCGCTCATAGAACTGCAAGAAGGAGGCGTTGTTGTTCTTGCTCATCGCGTGAATGTTGATGGACGTCATGCGGAATTGTCCGTTGACGCGGTCGAAAACGTACCGTTTCACCATCTTGCGGCGCAGCGAAATCTTCTCCACGACGACGTGGCTCACGCTTGTATCCTTCACCAGATCCGTTTGCTTCTGGCTGTCGAAAATCAGGGTGTAGTAGTCTTGCCTCATGAAGAAATGGTCCATGTGCCACTGATTCTTCTGAATGCTGCGTGCCAGCTTTCCGTCCTGAAACACCTTGAGCGGGAAGTCGATGCGGTCGCGTTGCAACTTGCGGTTGGCTGCAAAATTGAAAAAGAAGTCATCGAAAAGCTCGTCGGCAGCCTTTGGCATTGGCTGCTCGGCAATGATGCTGTCCTCAGGCGACAGTGTGTCGGTCGGGGTCGTGTCGGCAACGGCCGTAGAGTCGGCGCCCGAAGGCTTCTTGTCGGTGCACCCCGTGGTGAAGACACCTAAGCCTGAAAGCATAAGCATCAATAACAAATATAATCCATACTTTCTCATTGCAGTGCAAAATTACTATTTTTATTCGACAAATAAAATGTTAGGCCATTATTTTTGTATTAATAAAAACGGGTTGATAGAAATTTTCTCTTTCCTTTCCTCTTCTCGTTATTAATTCGTATCTTTGCACAAAATTTTAGTAATTTAAGATGCTGTTAGAAAAGATAGAGGATTTACTCAAGGAAGTTGACAACCTCAAGGCCCAAAACGCTGAGGACGTAGAGAAGCTTCGCTTGAAGTATCTGAGCAAGAAAGGCGAGATCAATGCCATCATGGCTGATTTCCGCAATGTTGCCGCTGACCAGAAAAAGACAGTAGGCATCAAGATCAATGAGCTGAAAAAGAACGCGCAAGAGAAAATCAATCAGCTTCGCGAGCAGGTTCAGACCAAGGAAGCCGATGGAGAGGAACTCGACCTCACACGTACGCCTTATCCCATCGACTTGGGTACGCGTCATCCGCTGTCGATCGTGAAGAATGAGATTATCAATATCTTCCAGCGCATGGGATTCACGCTGTATCATGGTCCTGAGATCGACGATGACAAGCACGTCTTCACCATGCTCAATTTTGCTGCCGACCATCCCGCACGCGACATGCAGGACACGTTCTTCATCGAGCAGCCCGATCCTAACGACGTGACGAAGAATGTGTTGCTCCGCAGCCATACTTCGGGTGATGAGGCCCACTACATGGAGAGCCATCAGCCGCCCATCCGTATCATCTGCCCCGGACGTGTCTACCGCAACGAGGCTATCTCGGCCCGTGCCCACTGCTTCTTCCATCAGGTGGAGGGGCTCTATGTCGACAAAGGCGTAAGCTTTACCGACTTGAAGCAGGTGTTGCTCACATTTGCGCGTGAGATGTTCGGTCCGGACACTAAGATTCGTCTGCGTCCCAGTTACTTCCCCTTCACCGAACCCAGTGCCGAGATGGACATCTCGTGCAATATCTGCGGCGGCAAGGGTTGCTCCTTCTGCAAGGGTACTGGCTGGGTAGAGATTCTCGGCTGTGGCATGGTGGATCCCCACGACCTGGAGGCTTGTGGCATTGACTCTTCTGTCTACACGGGCTATGCCTTCGGCATGGGTGTGGAGCGCATCACCAATCTGAAGTACAGAGTCAGCGACCTGCGCATGTTCTCAGAGAATGATACCCGCTTTCTGGAGGAATTCCAAAGCGCTTTCTGATATAGGTAAGTTAGAGTTTATATATTATATATAGGTATATAGTAAGGCAATAGTGACGTTGCCCCTCTCGGTATGGACCGTCGCTATTGCCTTTATTGTTCCCTCTTCTATTTTTCTTGGCTCTTGATAAGGGCATCAACGACAGCTCCCGACCGTTGGTAGAGGGCGAGCTGGTCGCTCTCGCTTACCGGCGTGATACCGTTGAACTGACCAAGCAGGCGTTGCATGAAAGGAGTCAGCGGCAAACCGTGGCGCTTGCGGATATCGGCGCAGCGGTTGAATTCGTAGGCCGCACGTGAAGCAATATTATGCTTTCTTAGTAGCACGCCGAGTTTGTAGTGATATTTGGTTGTAAATTCTTCGCGTGGTTGGTGGAGTATGGCTTGGCAGTAGAGAGCCATCTTCTGAGTGTCGTCGGCAACAAGTTCGGCCAGTTCAGCGTAGAGGTAAGAGTCTTTATAACGACTCAACAGTTTTTTGTAGGTTTGCAGGGCATTGGCAGAGTTGCCCAGCATGATATGCAGTTGGGCATAGTGGCGCAGATTCAATTTGTAGTTGGGCGCTTTCTGCATAGCTTTCCTGAAAAGATCTGTGATCTGGTTGATGTAGTCGATGTCGCGCGTCTGAATGTCTTTCATCAGATGGTTGACCACCTGCTGACCCAACGAGGGCACTTGGTGATTGTTGACGATGTAAGGCTTCCAGTCTTCGTCGGTGAGTTTGTTGAACCATGGCAGGAAGTAGATCAGATTGAAGTCCTTCACCTCCCGGTCCATAGCCACGGCTGCTTTGGAGATGGCTCTTGCCGCTTCGCACCTATCGTCTTTAATGTCGGGATAGATCTTGACCATTTGGCCAAGCATCCGTCGCATCTCCTTGACGTTCTTCTCTTTGGCCAGTTTCTTGAACATGTCGCTTGAGCACCAAAACATACACAGGTTGGTGTGCGGGCCGTGGTGATGGGCATATATTTCGCAAATGGCTTGGTAGGCTTCTTCGGTCTTGCCCTCCTTGCGCATGGTGAAAATGTCTCTTACCTCCATAGGTGTTTGTAGTTTTAGGTTGATGCTGCAAATATAAGAAAAATATTTGACTCTTACAGAACGATTGATTAATAAACTGCTATCTTGTCTCTTTATTTTTGTTGATTGACACCAAATATCAGATAAGACGATAGAAGTCTTGCAAGCTGATTATAGAGATTTAGCGGGATGGGAATAGGTCTGGCTTACGCCTGCCAAGTTGCTGACGGTCGCCAACCAAGTTGCTGACGGTTGTCAGCAACCGCCGTTTGCGCAAAATCAAGTGATCATTAATGCGTCTAACCGAGCAGATCTCCAAGATTTTGTGATTTCCTGAAAGATCGATTCTAAATATTCGTATGAAGAAACAGTTTGCTTTTGCATAATTTGATGTTCCGTGTACAAATTGTACTCATCGATAACATTCTGATAATCAGTGCTATTATAAAGTTGGCCCAACTTGAGTGTATAGATTGTACTCTTTTTTTTCAAGCACTCAAGATATTTTTAATAATTTTACACCGTCAAAATAGAGAACTGGAATATGAATAAATTTTTCGTTATTTTATTACTATCTTGTGCCTGCGTTTTTGGAACGATGGCATCTGAGCCGTCCAATGCCACTAAGGTTAATCTGACGGTATATTACGATGATCCGTATATCCTTCAGCCTGAAATCAAAAAATTACCCCAATCACCATTGACAATATTACAAAGCGGGCATCATTTGGAATTCATGCCTACGGACGAGCCGTTTACATTATTGCTGACTACCCTGGATGAAAGTAACATCATTTTGAATTATGATGTTGGCTGCCAGGAAACAGAAGTGGAATTACCAGAATATATTCGTGGGGAGTATATGATCAAATTAATATTTGACGTGGTTAGTTACCGAGGCTATATTTTCTTTGACAAAGGTATCTCGTCCGAATAATTCTCCATTTATGATTTCTTTATCTCCCGCAATTCGGTTGCTATATACAATTTGGAAATAACGCAGAGATCAGTCTGTACATAATCCTATATTACATATAGAAGGTCACATATACGAGGAACAATAATTTACAATGATCAACTCTGTTGGATTATGATACCCAAGCAATAAACATTCAAAAAAATATTTTTAAATAATAAAGCTATGCCTGAGGCTGATAATTGAGGGCAAAATTAAAACATTAATAAAATGGAAAAAAACTTTTTAACGGTTATCCATGAGGCAGAAATCATGGATCCACAGTCCCTGGAGATGTTGAAAGGTGGAACATCACCTTTCGATTGTCAAAGTTTCAGTTGCACTTGCTACAAAAAACTTGAGCTCTCCATCTATAGTGAGCCGTTATCTCTTCGACACATCTATCTTCAATCAGCCGGAATGCAAGAATTGTTTATTATTCCCCGTTTGTAATGGAGGATGTCAATGGTTCAGATACCAGAATATGTTCAACAGAGGTAACTATAAAGTCTGTACTTTTATGAAAGACAAGAATATACTCAAGGAATGTCTATTAAGATATATTACGGGCCGACGTCCAGATCTAGACAAATGTATACAGGCTGTATGAGACATAAACGCAAAAGCTTTTACATTATGAATACTATACAAAAATACATCTCTGCACTTTTTTTCTTACTTCTGCCGTTCATTGTGAATGCGCAGACTGTGAGCGGTCTCATCCATGACAATGAGGGCAAAGCCATTCCCTATGCCACCGTGTCGTTGTTGGAGGAGTCCGACTCATCTTTCGTTGCAGGTACAGTGACGGGCGATGACGGCCGCTTCACGATGCCCGCAACGCCCCAGGACCGTATGGTCAAGGTGTCGAGTATCGGCTACGCCACAGCCTTCGCAACAGCCCGGGACAGCATGGACATCAGATTGGAGACCGTCTCGCAAAACCTCGGAGAAGTGACCGTCACGGGACACCGCCCTGTGTTCCGCATTGAGAAAAACCTCTTCGTTACCACCATCCAAGGCACGGTCTACAGCAAGCTGGGTATGGCGGCTGACGTACTTAAACAGCTACCGCTGATGAGTTCCGACGGTAGCACTGTGATCGGCCGGGGCAAGCCGTTGTTTTTCATCAATAACCGAAGGATGACGGACCCGGGACAATTAGGCCGTCTCACCGCAGACATGATCAAGGATATCAAGATAGACAGGGCCCCCGGAGCGAAGTACGGTTCCGACGTACGCGCTGTAGTATACATCACCACCGTAAAACCCGTCGGCGAGGGACTCGGCGGCTATGTCTTGGCATACCTGGGAGGCCAACCCTATCTATCGGGCAACGGCAGCTACAGCTTCAACTACCGCAAAAAGAACCTTGACGTCTTCACGAGCGGTAACCTGAACGGCCTCACACATTCCATCTATCGCCGCAATGACAGCTATCGCTTCAACTACGGCGGAGATGTCGTCTCGGCCAGCTACGACGGAAAGGGAAACGTCAATTCGGAGAGCGGCAGCGTCTCGGCGGGGTTCAACTGGACGCCCACCCAACGACAGTCGGTGGGCGGCAACTATTATTTCGGTCGCACCTTCGCCCAAAACACCAAACAGAACTACACCAACCTGCTGCAGATTGGGGAGCAGACCGATACCACCTTTACGGAACAGAACGACCACAAACGCAGCGACTGGCACCAAGTTGTCGTATACTATGAGAACCGCTTCAGCGACAAGACACAGCTCAACATGGACGGTTCCTTCGTCTTCGGCGACAGCTACGGACACCAGCGCTTCGAGGGCGACGGAACGTCGGGCGAATCCGATATCGAGCCCATCTCCACATCAAGATATAATATGTGGGCTCTGCGAGGCACGATGACCAACCGCGTCCTCGGCGGCACACTGCAATACGGCTTTGAGGCTTCCACTACGCACTACCACAGCCAGTACTGGATGGAGCAGTATGTATACGGCGGCAACAACCTCACGGGGAACTACGACCGCAGTGACAACGAGTCGAGGCAGAAGGCAGCACGCCTGTTTGCCAGCTACAGCCGCACGTGGGGCAAGCTCTTCACCGAGTTAGGTCTCAAATACGAGTATGCCGACTATACCTACTATTCGGGCAAGGTGCGCCAGGACGCAAGCAGCCGCTCCTACAACTATGTGCTGCCCTCACTCTCCATGTCCTACACCCTGGGCAAGTCGGTGCTGATGCTGAGCTACAACGTCTATACCCAGAAACCTGGATACGGCAACCTCAACGGCACGCCTGTCTACATGAACTCCATCCGATACGACAAGGGCAATCCACAACTCAAGACGGCCTACTCCCACGAGACTGCCCTCAGCCTCTCGTGGGGCGACCTGCAGGCCAGCTGTGCATTCGGATACAATAAGGACGCCGCTATCACGTGGATGGACGTGCTACAGGACCGCCCCGTGGTAATGTCCACCTACTACATGCACTCCTTCTCGAACATGAACGCCAGCGTGACCTATTCGCCCACCTGGTTCAAGATATGGTATCCCTCATTCAATGCATGGATATACAAGCAGTGGCTCGACTACGGCGGCGTGAGTTTCAACCGTCCCTGCCTGGGCATAAGCTGGAAAAACATGGTGAGGCTGCCCCGGGAGTGGATGGTCACGATCAACGCCGACGGACACCTGCGCGGATGCAACGACACCTATATGAACCACACTGCGGTCAGCCTTAAAGCGTCAGTGAGAAAGCGCATCGGCGGCCTCTACATCACCATGGGGGCATCGGACATATTCAACACCAAGGAACGGGGAAGCTCCAGCTATTCCAACGTCTGGACCGGCCACTACGTGAACAACCACGGCCCCTCGTTCTATCTGCAAGTGACATACCAGTTTAATTTCGCCAGGTCGAAGTACAAGGGCAGGACGGCTGGAAGCGACGAGATCAACCGCTTGTAGTCCTGACTTAGCCGGAGATTTGAACATTGGGCCAATGAGATTCGTTATAACACATCAGCATGACGCCATGCAGTGCGGCATAGCCTGCCGGCAGATGGTGTGCCGATACTACGGGCTGAAGCTCCCGCTCAGCGAACTGTCGCGACGCTGCTCCGCTACGGTGGAGGGTGTCTCGCTGCTGGGCATCAGCGAGGCCGCGCAAGGCCTCGGGCTGCATACCATTTGCGGACGCGTCACGGCCGAAATGCTGAAAGAGACGCCCCTGCCCTGTATCCTTCATTGGAACCAGAACCATTTCGTGGTGCTGTACAAGGTTAGGCACGGGCGGAAGTTTTACGTCGCCGATCCTGCAAAAGGCGGGATTGTCTATGGCTATGACGAATTCTGCAGCCATTGGATCAGTACCCGGTCCAAGGGCGAGGACAAGGGGGTTGCCATGTTTCTCGAGCCAACTCCGGTCTTCTATGATTACTGCAAGGGGCATAAGACAACCACGGAGTCAACCAGGTCTTTCAAGTTTCTCTTCGGCTATATCCGCAAATACCGGCGCTACTTCGGTCAAATTGTACTTGGCCTGGCAGTGGGCAGCCTGATACAGCTCGTGCTGCCTTTCCTGACGCAGGCCATTGTCGATGTGGGCATCAGCGGGCGCAGCATAGGCTTTGTCTGGCTCGTACTGCTTGGCCAGCTCATGCTCTCCTTCAGCAGCACAGCCATCGACTTCATCCGCCGGTGGCTGCTGCTCCACATTTCCATGCGCATCAACATCTCGCTGCTGAGCGACTTCTTCATCAAGCTTCTGAAACTGCCCATGCCGTTTTTCGACACTAAACTCATGGGGGATCTCATGCAGCGTATGGGTGACCACTCGAGAGTGAACAACTTCCTGACGCAACAGTCGCTGAGCATAGCCTTCTCGCTCATTACCTTTGTCGTCTTCTCCGTTGTTCTGCTGCTTTACAATAGCCTCGTGTTCTTCATCTTCATCGCCGGCAGTCTGCTCTACAGCGTTTGGATGACGCTTTTCCTCCACCGCCGCAAGGTACTCGACTATGAGATATTCGAACAGCAGGCTGTCAACAACAACAAGACCTACGAGTTCATCAATTCGATGCAGGAGATAAAGCTTCAAGACTGCGAGCAACGACGACGCTGGGAATGGGAGGACGTACAGGCCGACCTCTTCGCCATCCAGCTCAAGTCGCTCAAGCTTCAGCAGACCCAGGAGGCGGGCAGTTTCTTCATCAATTCGGCCAAGGGCATCATCATCACCGTCGTGGCTGCAACGGCCGTAATAAACGGGCAGATGACGCTCGGCATGATGCTTGCCGTGCAGTACATCATCGGACAGCTCAACGCGCCTGTGGGTCAGCTCATCGACTTTGTCTATTCGCTGCAGGACGTAGGTATATCCCTGGAACGCATCAACGAGATCCGCCGTGTGGAGGACGAGGACAGCACGGGGCAGCTCTGCGCGCTGGACAATGGGGCAGAGGGCATTGAAATCAAAGACGTGATGTTCAAATACGATCCCCATGCGCTGCGTAAGACCCTCGACGGCGTCAGCATCCAAATACCACAGGGCAAGGTGACGGCCATCGTCGGCGCATCGGGCAGTGGAAAGACAACGCTTGTGAAACTCATGTTAGGCTACTACCCCGTGTTGGGAGGTCGCATCATGGTGGGCGGCACCGACATTGAGCGGCTCAATAAGAAATGGTGGCGGCGCCAATGCGGTGTAGTGATGCAGGACGGCATCATCTTCTCTGAGTCCATCGCCCGCAACATCGCCGTCGACGACGGCCATATAGACAAAGTCAGACTGGCTCATGCCGCTGAGATGGCATGCATACGCGACTACATTGAATCGCTGCCGCTGAAATGGAACACGATGATAGGGCGCGACGGTGTAGGGCTGAGCCAGGGGCAGAAACAGCGCATCCTGATAGCAAGAGCCGTTTACAAGGATCCCGGCTTTATCTTCCTTGACGAGGCCACCAACTCCCTTGACGCCAACAATGAACGGGCCATCGTGGAGAACCTTGCCAGGTTCTACGAGGGGAAGACGGTCGTAATCGTCGCTCACCGGCTCAGCACCGTGAGAAATGCCGACCAGATTGTGGTCATCGACGAAGGGCACGTGGTGGAGACAGGCGACCATGAGTCGCTCACGGCCCGGCGCGGAGCCTACTACCGTCTGGTGAAGAACCAGCTGGAATTGGGGAATTGAAAAAATAGAAGAAAAGAGATGGAAGACAAAGACTATGACAAGATAGAATTGCGGAGCGACAAGGTACGCCGCATCATTGGCAGGGTACCACCGCGGCTCGTTCGCACCGGCACGGCTGTGATTGCCGTAGCTATGACTGCGCTCCTCTTCGCCGCGGCGACGGTGCATTTCCCTATAACCGTGGAAGCTCACGGAGGCGTAGTGGACGGCGGTTTAAAGGTGGAGGTCCCATACCGTTACTTATACCTCTTCGACAGGCCCCGTGTGGCTTGGGTCAGGTTTGAGGGCGAGGCCGAGGGTACACGCCATGCCTACACCGTTGACGGTTGCTGTCCTGAGCTTCACGCCACGCCTGACGGTAATACCTTCACAGCCCATGTCAGCCTTCCCAACGTCACTCACAGAGTTTATGACGGGCAAAAGGCGGAGGTCAGAATCGTGGTGAGCGACAAGACGATTTGGCAACAGATAATACGCAGATAGAGATGAAGCCATTTTTCCCTTTTTTCTGCATACAAGAAAGAGTTGTTTATTATTCACAATTCAACTGAGACTTGCAAATCCTCGTATGAAGCGATACTTGCTTTCGCCTTCTTCGAATTGGTCGTGTACAAATTGTACTCGTCGGTAACAATCTGATAATCAATACAATTTGCAAATAATCCAACTTGCGTGTACAGATTGTACTCTTTTTTGGGGAGCATATAAAATATTTTTATGTAAATTTACACCGCTAAAAATGAAAACTGAAATATGAGAAAAAAAATCGTAACTTTAATACTATTTTGTACCTGCTTTTTTGGAACGCAGGCATCTGGGCAGATCACTGCCACAAAGGTGAATTTGACGGTGTATTACGATGATCCGTATATCCTTCAGCCTGAAATCAAAAAATCACCCCAACCACCATTGACAATATTACAAAGCGGGCATCATTTGGAATTCATACCTACGGACGAGCCGTTTACATTATTGCTGACTACCCTGGATGAAAGCAACATCATTTTGAATTATGATGTTTGCTGTCAGGAAACAGAAGTGGAATTACCAGAATATATTCGTGGGGAGTATTTGATAAAATTAATATTTGACGGAGTTAGCTACCGAGGGTATATTTTCCTGTTTTCGTCACTTTTTTGGGGGCAAAAAGTTAATTGCCTAGAAATCAGCAAATCAGCCTCTGAAAATTTGCAAATTTGGGTGTCCCACGCTATCTTTGCATCATGTTTTTACGCAAGAAACCCAATAAGTCAGGCAGCACAAGCGTACAAGTCATCGTCAAGACCAAAAACCGCAAGCAAC